>Ga0210064_1001084_pt1 | contig 12102 bp, 14 predicted proteins | sample Muzzi_CordC_D2_FD_185531 | JGI IMG/M metagenome (GOLD analysis project Ga0210064, IMG submission 185531) | Wetland microbial communities from San Francisco Bay, California, USA, that impact long-term carbon sequestration - Muzzi_CordC_D2 (SPAdes) | ecosystem: Environmental > Aquatic > Marine >...
AGTGACGCCAGTGCCTGCACTACGTACATGGGCCAGGGCCTAGTCGCATGGTGTCACCGTACCCCAGGTGCTAACGGACCCTAATCGACCAGGGTGAAGTGCGTATCGCAGTACGGGCAGACAGCCTTGCCGGTTTCCTCGATGGGCAGATAGACCCTTGGGTGTGCATTCCACAGCCTCTGGTCCGGCTGCGGGCAGGAGAGCGGCAGGTCGGCGCGACTGACCTCCACGCGTGTTTTCAGGCTTGAGTCCTTCAGGCTCTCATCGAGAGCGTCGGTTTGGTGTGTCACTTGCTCATCTCCAGAATGAAACTTGCCGCATATTCTACCCCGAGAGTGACCGTTCCGGGGCTGGCGGATTCAATGTGCGGGTCCGCCGTGTGGGTCCGGTTCCGGCATGGCGTTTTCGCGCAGCACCCGGTCGCAAACCGCCTGGGCCGCGGAGAGCAGTCCCTCGACGTCGGTCACGCCCGCGTCATCGACGACCGCGTCGAGCTTGGCCTGGTTAAGCCGCATATAAGCCTCGCTCAACAGGCCGCAGGTTTCACCTGCCAGCCACCCGCAGGTCGACAGCGCCTGCAATTGCCGCGAGATCTCGGTGGAACGGAAAAGTCCGGCGCCGCCCGCGGCGTTCGACAACAGTCCCAGTTGCGTCACGAACTCGATGTCCAGCATGCCGCCGGGGCCGTATTTCAGGGGGTCGCCGCCGGCGTTTTGTTCCTGGACCCTGGCCCGCATATCGCGGATGTCCGTCGCCAGCCTTGGCGTGTCGCGAACCTGCGTCAGTGTCTCCAGGCGCACGGCGACGAAGTTTTCCGCGATGGCCGTTTCGCCGGCGACCGGGCGTGCGCGCGTCAGCGCCTGCAGTTCCCAAACCCAGGCTTGTTCCTGCTGGTAGCGGCGGAACGCGTCGATGGACGACAGCAGCAAGCCGGCGCGCCCGTTCGGCCGCAGGCGCGCATCGGTGGTGTAGAGGCGCCCGGAGGGAGTCAGGGCCGACAACAGGCTGAGCAACCGGCGCACCGTGGCGGTGTGATACCTTTCGGCGGTCAGCGGCCGGGCGCCGCCGGACTGTGCCTCACCGGGCTGGTACAGGAATATCAGGTCGAGGTCGGAATCGAAACCGGGGGTTCGGGCGCCGAGGCTGCCATAGGCGACGACACACAGTTGCGAGCCTGGCAGGCTGCCGTGGCGCTGCTCCATGTCCAGGCGGGACAGCTGCAGCACGGCCCCGATCAGGCATTCCGCCAGGTTGCTCAAGGCGCGCTGCGCCGCAGCGGCCGGCAGGGACGACCCCAGCAGCGCGACGGCGATCCGCAGGCTGACGGCCTGCTTGAGGTAGTTCAGGCTCTCCAGCGTGGTCTCGGTGTCCTTGTGGACTTCCATGATCTTGTCGATACCGGCTTCGATATCCTCCCTGGCGGGCGGGGAGGCGCCCAGGCTGGGGTCGATCAGCTCGTCCAGCAGGGCCGGGTAGCGCGTTACGGTCTCTGCGACACGCCGGCTGCGGGTGAACAGATCCAGCATGCGCTCGGTTGCCAGCGGGTTCTGGACCAGCAGTGACAGGTAGGCGCTGCGCCGGCAAATCGCGCTGACCAGGTCGAAGACGCGGTTCTGGACCGCCTCGCCGGTTTGCCGGGCGGCGAATTTACCCAGCAGGAGCGGCACGAAGACGTCCAGCCTTTGGCCGGCGCGCTGACTCAGGGACAGCCGTCCCACGCGCTTCGCGAATTCCAGCAGCGGCTTGGCCGCGCCCGGAGGCGGCTCGTTCTGCCGGTCGACGTTACGCAGGCTCTGCCACAGGTTGTGCCATGGGTCCTTGTCATCGATGACCGGGCGGCTGTCCGGAAGGCTTTGGTCGAAGAGGCTCCCGACACGGGCTCGGGTCGCTTCCAGGGCCCGGTCGAAGCCGGTCCGGTCGGCATAACCCATCGCGTGGGCCACCCGCAGGCCGTCCTCACCGCCGGGCACGCGGTGGGTTTGCTGGTCGCGGAGCGCCTGGATCCGGTTTTCCGTCAGGCGCAGGAACGCGTAGGCCTGCAACAGTTCCTGGCAAACGTCGCCGGAAAGCATCTTGAGCTCGCGCAGCGCCTCCACGGCGCTGAACAGCGATGGGGTCCGCAGCAGCGGTTCGCGCCCGCCGCGCAGAAGTTGAAACGACTGCACCAGGAATTCTATCTCGCGGATACCGCCCGGACCGCGCTTGATGTCATCGAGCCGGTCGCGGCGCTGCGCGTCCTGGCGCACGCTGGCGTGCATCTCGCGCATCGACTCGATGGCGCCAAAATCGATATAGCGCCGGTAGACGAAGGGTTTCAGGATTTGCAGAAGCTCATCGCCCGCGCCTGTGTCACCCGCGACCGGGCGGGCCTTGATCAGTGCGTAGCGCTCCCAGTCGCGGCCCTCGCGCTGGTAGTACTGTTCCAGCGCGTCGAAATTGCTGACCAGGGGGCCGGAAGCTCCGAACGGCCGCAAACGCGTATCCACGCGGAAACAAAAACCTTCCCCGGTGACATTGGCCAGGCTGTTGATGATCCTGCGGGCCAGCTTAGTGAAAAACTGTTCGTTGTCCAGGCCACGCTGCCCGTCACACCGGCCCTGCTCCGGGAAGCAGAAAACCAGGTCGATATCCGACGACAGGTTGAGTTCGCGGCCGCCGAGTTTGCCGAGGCCGAGTACGACCAGGCCCTGGCGGGCCCCGTTCGCGTTGCGCGGCGCGCCGAACCGCTTTTCCATGGCTTCGCCGTGAACGCGGCAGCAGGCCTGCAGACAAATCTCGGCCAGGGTGCTGAGATCGGCCAGGGTCTCCGGCAGCGGCGCCAGGCGATCGAGATCGCGCCAGATCAGACGCAGCATTTCACGATTGCGAAACCTGCGCAGGGCGCTGTCCAGCCCGGTTTGCCGGCGGTCCTCCTCGAGCCGACGCGCGTCGGGCGGGCTGGGGCTGTCCAGGCGCCCGCTGCTTTGCAGTTCGTCCAGCCAGCCGGGATGGTTTCGGACCAACTGGCTCAGAAACGGGCTGTTGTCCAGGGCGCTGCCTTTGTGCATAAACGCAGTATAACGGCGCTTGCGCCCGTTTGGGCAAGGCCGCCCGGGCAAAAAGGGCCGCGAAGCCCCTTTACCCGGGCCGCCACGTCAGAACGAAAAACTCTTTGTCAGCGTCAGAACCAGGTTGGTATCCGCGGAACCGCCCAACAGCTTGGCGTTGCTGTGAATGATGGCGAAACTGTAATCGAGCAGGTTGGTGTCGGCGACATTGAGGCTGTTGCCGTAACCGGCTTCATAGTAAGTGCCGGCGAAGTCGTCCTCGAACGTACCGAGTTTGCCGTAAAAGCCTTTGTGGCTGGCGGTGACCGAGTAGAACCGGTAATGCAATGTCGGACCGGCGAAATTGTCGTACTTGCCGATGGCGGCGTCGAAAGACAGAAATTTCCAGCCCGCGGAGAGGTTCATTTCCAGGTAGTCGTCGTCGAAATTGCCGGTGTAGGTATACCAGGTGCCGCCGACCGAGAAATTGAAATCCCCCGCGTCGATGCCATAGCCCCCGTAGTAATCGATCTCCAGGCCGTCGCCCACGTCGGCCGCCCAGGTGCCAATGTTGAAGTTTCCCGCTTCCGCGTCGAGACCGGCAAATGCCGACGAATTCTTCTGTTCGATACCGCGGAAAATGTAATTGCTGTTCCAGCCGATGTTGGCCGAGAGGCTCTGCGCCAGGGCGGGGCCGCTGATGAGCCCCAGTAATGCAATGCCAATCATGTACTTCGTCACGTTTCTCTCCCGTTTCAGGTCAAAAGGGCGCGGGCCGGGCAGCATGCCGGGCGCCGCAAAGCTCTAATAAGCAAGAATCAGGCCACGCAAAAAATGCATATGTTTCAGTTGGATAGAAACCCCCGGCGAGAAAGTCGCGGGAAGAAGGCTTCACCAGGTGGCATCGCTGCACCGCAATGCAGCGCGCAAAAAAAAGCCCCGCCGGATGGCGGGGCTCTGTTCTGCCGGTAGGGGCAGGCGGACGAGATAAGGCAATTACATCATGCCGCCCATGCCGCCCATGCCGCCCATGCCACCCATATCGGGTGCGCCGCCTGCCGGCTCTTCCTTCGGCAGTTCGGCAACCATGGCTTCGGTGGTGATCATCAGACCGGCGACCGAAGCGGCGTTCTGCAGTGCGTAGCGGGTCACCTTGGTCGGGTCCAGGATACCTGCCTGGATCATATCGGTGTACTCGCCCGTGGCTGCGTTGTAGCCGTAATTGCCTTCGCCCTGCTTGACGTTGTTGAGGACCACGGAACCCTCTTCGCCGGCGTTGATGACGATCTGGCGAAGCGGCTCTTCCATGGCCCGGCAGGCAATGGTGATACCCACGTTCTGGTCTTCGTTATGGCCCCTGAGGTCATGGATGCTGCCCAGTGCGCGTACCAGCGCAACACCGCCGCCGGGCACAACGCCTTCCTCGACGGCCGCACGGGTTGCGTGCAGGGCGTCCTCGACGCGGGCTTTCTTCTCTTTCATCTCGACCTCGGTTGCGGCACCGACCTTGATGACGGCGACACCGCCGGCCAGCTTGGCAACGCGTTCCTGCAGTTTTTCACGGTCGTAATCGGAAGTCGCCTCCTCGATCTGGGCACGCACCTGGTTCACCCGCCCGGCGATGTCGTCGCTGTTGCCGGCACCGTCGATGATGGTGGTGTTTTCCTTGTTGACCTGGACTTTCTTGGCGGAGCCCAGCTCTTCAATGGTGGCCTTTTCCAGGGCCAGGCCGACTTCTTCGGAGATCACCGTCGCGCCGGTCAGCACGGCGATGTCCTCAAGCATGGCTTTGCGGCGGTCGCCGAATCCGGGGGCCTTGACCGCGCAGACCTTGACGATACCGCGGATCGAGTTCACCACCAGGGTCGCCAGAGCTTCGCCCTCGATATCCTCGGCGATGATCAGCAGAGGATTGCCGGATTTTGCGACCGCTTCGAGAACCGGCAGCAGGTCACGGACATTGCTGATCTTCTTGTCGTGCAGCAGGATGTAGGGGTTCTCCAGCTCCACGCTCATGCTGGCCTGGTCATTGATGAAATAGGGCGACAGGTAACCGCGGTCGAACTGCATGCCTTCGACAACGTCCAGCTCGTTGGCCAGGCCGGAGGCGTCTTCAACGGTGATCACGCCTTCCTTGCCGACCTTGTCCATCGCTTCGGCGATCAGTTCGCCGACCTCGGTGTCGGAGTTGGCGGATATGGAACCGACCTGTGCGATGGCCTGGCTGTCCGCGCACGGGGTCGACATGCCCTTCAGCGCCTCCACGGCCTTCAGGACGGCCTGGTCGATGCCGCGCTTAAGATCCATCGGGTTCATGCCCGCGGCGACGGCCTTGAGCCCCTCGCGCAACATGGCCTGCGCCAGTACGGTCGCCGTGGTGGTGCCGTCGCCAGCGACGTCAGACGTCTTGGAGGCAACCTCCTTGACCATCTGCGCACCCATGTTTTCGAAATTGTTTTCCAACTCGATTTCCTTGGCAACGGAAACACCGTCCTTGGTCACGGTCGGGGCGCCGAAGCTCTTGTCCAGGACCACGTTGCGGCCCTTGGGGCCCAACGTGACCTTGACGGCATCGGCCAGAACATTGACGCCTCGCAACATCTTGCTGCGGGCGTCCTCGCCAAAACGTACGTCTTTCGCACTCATTGTATATTCCTCAATTCATTCATTCTGTAAAAGGGTTGTCAGCTCGAAGGGGTTATCAGCCTTCAATCACTGCCATGACGTCTTCTTCACGCATGACGAGCAATTCTTCGCCATCCACCTTGACTTCAGTTCCCGAATATTTGCCGAACAGCACGGTGTCGCCGACCTCGATATCCAGCGCGCGCTTTTCACCGTTTTCGAGAATTTTGCCGTTACCCACAGCCAACACCTCACCGCGAATCGGCTTTTCCGTTGCGGAATCAGGAATCACTATGCCGCCGGCGGATACACGTTCTTCTTCCATTCGCTTCACAATCACGCGATCGTGTAAAGGACGAAGTTTCATCAGATTCTCCCTAAATTATTTAGTTGAACAAGTGACCGCCACGGGCAAACCATGGCGGTCTGTCTGGTGCCTGTAGACGTGTCAGTGCACACGTCAGCAGCCTGCAAGCAGAGTTGGGGCTGCGAAACAATGATTTCAAGAGCATGGAAGCGCTTTTTTTGAGCGTCGTCGCACGCCGCCGCCCGGTGCCAGTGGCGCGGGTTCGCCGATGGCCGGGCCCGCGGTTGTAACCATTCCTTCGCGGCTGCGTATATTCTGGCAAGCGCCTGATTTATTCTGGGTGAGAACAGGGCGGCCCGGGAGGCGGGCCGCCACGCGGCGGGCAACGGCGACGTTGGAACTTTGGATGCGAGCGAAAAGGTTCAGAAATAGCTCAGGTACGCTGTGGTGAGCAAGAGGTACCGGCAATGGGTGAAGGACTACCAGGACCAGGCGTGGACGCTGGCGCGCTATTTGCTCAAGGATGCGCAGGAAGCGGAAGACGCGACCCAGGACGCCTTCATCAAGCTCTGGCGCCACCAGGAAACGATCGACCCGGAGCGCGTCCGGCCGTGGCTGATGAAGGTCGTGCGCAACGGTTGCCTGGACCGGCTGCGGCGCCGGCGCGACCACGTCGAGTTGCACGAGACACAGGTCGGGGCTGACGACCAGGGGCCCTTGGAAGGCTCCGCGAGCAGCGAGCTCGGTCGCTGGCTGCAGGGTGCCATCGGCCGGCTGAAGGAACCCTACCGCTCCCTCGTGGTGCTGCGTGACGTCAACCAGCACAGCTACGAGGAGGTCGCGGGGATGCTGGAATTGAGCCTGTCGCAGGTCAAGGTTTACCTGCACAGGGCGAGAAAGGAGTTGCGAGAACAGCTCAGCGAGGTAAGACCATGAACGAACACGATGAGAAATGGGAGCGTGAGATCAACGCCCTGCTCGACGGCGAACTCGGCGAAGGCGGGATGGAGCGCCTCAAGCGCGAGGCCGCCGCTGACCGCGATTTGGCACGCGCCATCATCGAGGCGCAGCAGTTGCAGCAGGCAATGGACACGATTCGTGTCGACAAGGCCCCCGCCCGGCTGCGCAAGCGGTTGCGTGCGATACCGAGGCAGGAGCGTACGTCGCGCTTGCCCGGCTTGTGGCGGCCGCAGTGGGCCGCGGCGCTGGCGGCCGTGCCGTTGATCATCATCGCGCTGACCCTCGTGCAGCCGGACAAGCCCTCCGCCAGGGACGTCGCAAAGGCCCGCCGCGATCTCGCGCTCGCCTTTGCCTACCTGGACAGGGCCGGACACTTTACCGCCCGGGAGGTCCGCTCGGAAGTCGGCAACACGCTGACGGACGCCGTGGCCGGGGCCGTGCTCAGAGACATCAAATCACAGTATCAATCTGCGAAGGAGACCAAAGCATGAAACACCGCCTAATCAACACCCTGTTTACCGGCGTCCTGCTCGCGCTGGCGTCCTTGCCGGCGCTGGCGCAGGAGGACGAACTCAAGGACCTGCCCGGTTACGTGAATTTCGGCGATCTGTCTTCCGCCTATGGCGAGCCGAAGATTTCGATCAATATCGGCGGCACGCTGCTGCAGTTCGTCGGCACGATGAGCGAGGAAAGCAACCCGGAAACGGCCAAGATGCTCTCCAAGCTCCAGGGCGTGCGCGTATTCGGCTACGCCACCGGTGACGACACCGCGGCGGCGAAAAAGAAGTTCGCCGACGTCAAGGCCAACCTCAAGGCCAGGGGCTGGGAACCCGTGGTCCAGGTCAACGAGGACAACGAACAGGTGTTTATCTACATGAAGACCGAAGGCAAGATCATGGACGGCATGACGGTGATGACGGTGGATGGCGAGGAAGTGATGTTCATCAACATCATCGGCCAGCTCGACCCGAAGGAACTCGGCAAGGTCATGAAGGGCCTCGACGTCAATGTGGACGGCGCCCTGAACCTGGAATAGGGGGCGGAAGAACGTGAAACGTCTCGCGTTTGCCCCCGTGGCGATCCTGGCGCTCATGCTGAACGGTTGCGGTGTGACGGCGCCGCGCGGCAACGACGGCTTCGCGGACCTCGGCTCAGCGCGGCTGGCCGGCACCCACCGGGTCATCAGTCTGTCGCTGGGCCCCGCGGTGCTGCATTTCGCGGCGCGGTTCGTGGTCGACGACCCGGAAACGCAGTCGTTGCTGCGTCGTCTCGACGGCGTGCGGGTCCGTGCTTACGAAGTCCGCGGCGATGGAAAGGGCGTCCAGCAGAGCCTCGCCCAACTGGGCGACAAGCTGGGCAACGATGGCTGGTCCCCTGTCATGCTGTTGCACGAGGACGATGAGTTGGTGCAGATGTTCGCGAGATCCGCCGGCGGCGGCATACACGGACTCGTCGTCGTTTCGGCCGAGGACGACGAGGTCGTGGTCATCAATGTCATGGGCGATATCGAGCCGGCCCAGTTCCACGACGTCATGCTCGCGCTCGACGTCCGGGAAGCCCCCGAAGTAAGGCCTGCCGCGGCCGGCGGCACCTGAAAAGGCCCGATAGCGCTTCAACCGCCCCGATTGCCTGTTATCATTCGCCCGTTCCCCACGAGCGGATGCGGGCGATGCGTTTATTAATGTGTATATTGCTGCTTGGCGCCTGCACGGCCTGCGCCTACGGCGGGCCGGCGGTCGTCATCGGCGGCGAGCGCTTCAGCGTGGAGATCGCCGACACCAGCGAGAAGCAGGCGCTGGGCCTGATGTACCGTGACAGCCTGCCCGCCGATCACGGCATGCTGTTCGTCTTCCAGGACGAGCAGCCGCGCTCCTTCTGGATGAAAAACACCCGCATCCCGCTGGATATCCTCTTTTTCGACAAAAGCCTGAAACTGGTCAGCGCCTCCCTCGATGCACGGCCGTGCCGGGTCAGGCGCTGTCCGACGTACCCGAGCGTGTTGCCGGCGATGTACGTGCTCGAACTCAATGCGGGCAAGGCCAGGGAGCTGGGGATCGGGCCGGGGGACCGGCTGCAGCTCGATCTCGACTGAAGCGGCGTGCGTGTCCTGCAAATTACGGACTGCCACCTATCCGGTGACCCGGATGCCCGCTACCGGGGCGAGGACGCCCGCAAGAACCTCAGGATCACGCTGCGCAAGGCGGGCGTCTTCGAACCCGACCTGCTACTGGCCTCCGGCGACCTCAGCGAGGACGGCAGCGCGGCGTCCTACCGCGAGCTGAAATCCTGCTTCGATGCCGCCGGTGTGCCGGTCCTGTCACTGCCCGGCAATCACGACGACCCGGCCCTCGTGGCGGAGTTTTTCCCCGGCAGCCCGCTGCACGAACCGGCGCTTTCGGAGCACGGTGGATGGCAGATCATCCGCTTGAATTCCTGCCTGCCGGGCAGACCCGAGGGGCGGCTGGGCAGGCGAACGCTCGACGGGCTCAGGCGGGTACTGGCCGCTGCCGACGGGCGGCCGAAGCTGATCGCGCTGCACCATCAGCCGGTGCCCGTGGGCAGCGCGTGGATCGACCGCTACCCGTTGCTGGAACCGGAGGATTTCCTGGCCCTGGCGGACGCCTGCGCGGAGGTCAAGGCGGTGGTCTGGGGTCACGTTCACCAGGCATTCGACGGCAGGCGCCGGGGCACCGCCCTGCTGGGCAGCCCGTCGAGTGTCATCAACAGTGTGCCGGGGGCGTGTAAATTCACGCCCGATACATGCGGGCCGGCATGCAGGTGGCTCGAATTACTGCCGAACGGTCGGCTCAGGACCGGTATTGCCTGACCGGTTCAGTCGTCGTCTGCCGGCAGCAGCAGCCAGAGAACCAGGTAGACCAGGATGCCGGGGAAGGCCGCCGACAGGATCGAAACGAGCACGTAAACGACGCGCGTGCCACTGATCGACCAGCCGAAATGCCTGGCCAGGCCGGCGCACACACCGCCGATCATGGCGTTGCGCCGATCCCGTGTAACTCCTGCGGTACGTGCCATGTCGTTCTCCGTGGCGGCTATCAAAGCTCGATCATTTCAAAGTCTTCCTTCGGTGCGCCGCAGTCAGGGCAGACAAAATCCTCCGGCACGTCCTGCCAGCGTGTGCCTGGGGCGAGCCCTTCGTCAGGGCAACCCTTTGCCTCGTCGTAAATCCAGCCGCAGATGACACACATCCAGACCTTGTAATCACTCTCTCCCACGCCAGTTCCTCACGTTGATTATAAACCCTGGCCCGCCGCACGGCGTGCGACGGATGCAACCCCGGGTGCCTAATCCGACACTATACGGGTTAAAATCGGTTTTTTGAATGGTGGAAGCAAGACGACAATGACGAGCAGCAAGGAACTGATCGAACGCGCCCGGCGGCATATCCCCGGCGGTGTGAACTCACCGGTGCGCGCATTCAACGGCGTCGGCGGGGACCCGGTGTTTTTCGACCACGCCGAGGGGCCCTTTTTGTATGACGTCGCCGGCCGCGCGTACATCGACTACGTCGGCTCCTGGGGACCGATGATCGCCGGTCACGCCCATCCCGCAATCATCCGGGCGGTGCGGCGGGCAGTGGACAAGGGGCTGAGCTTCGGCGCGCCGTCGGCTGCGGAAGTGACGATGGCCGAGCGTCTGTGCGAACTGATCGACGGCCTGGACATGGTGCGCATGGTCAACTCCGGCACGGAGGCCACGATGAGCGCGATCCGCGTGGCGCGCGCGGCGACCGGCCGCGACCGCATACTCAAATTCGAGGGTTGTTACCACGGGCATGCGGACGCCTTCCTGGTCAAGGCAGGCAGCGGCGCGCTGACCCTGGGCGTGCCGACCTCGCCGGGCGTGCCCGCCGCCTGCGCGGACCTCACGCTGACCCTGCCCTATAACGACCTCGATGCGGTGCGGGACTGCCTGCGCCGGCAGGGTGACGAAATCGCCTGCGTGATCGTGGAGCCGGTGGCCGGCAACATGAACTGTATCCCGCCGCTGGAGGGGTTCCTCCAAGGGCTGCGCGAGACCTGTGACCGGCACGGCGTGCTGCTGGTCTTCGACGAGGTGATGACGGGTTTCCGTGTCGCCCTGGGCGGCGCGCAGTCGCTGTACGGCGTCGAGCCGGACCTGTCCACCTTCGGCAAGGTCATCGGCGGCGGCATGCCGGTCGGCGCCTTTGGCGGCAAACGCGAACTGATGGAACTGGTCGCGCCGTCGGGCCCGGTTTACCAGGCGGGCACGCTGTCCGGCAACCCGGTCGCCATGGCTGCCGGTCTGGCGACGCTGGAGCAGATCACGGCCCCGGGGTTCTACGAAACCCTGGGCGCAACGACACGGGCATTGACCGATGGTATGCAACGGGCCGCCGACGGCGCCGGCGTGCCGTTCACGACGACACGGGCCGGCGGCATGTTCGGCCTGTTTTTCAGCGACGCGGACAGGATCGTCAACTTCGAGCAGGCCGGCGCCGTCGATGTGGACAGGTTCAGGGTCTTCTACCACGCCATGCTGGAGCGGGGCGTCTACCTGGCGCCGTCGGCCTTCGAAGCAGGTTTCGTCAGTTCGGCGCACGGCGAGGAACACATCGCGGCGACGCTGGAGGCGGCGCGGGAAGCATTCGAAATCTGCGCGCAGGGCTGAGCCGCGGCCAGGGGGAAGGGTTCAGGCGTCGAGAAACAGGTCTTTCATCAGCGGCTTGCCGGGCGCGACCGCATAATGATCGAAATTCGTGATCCCGGTGGCACGCAGCACGTCTTCGTCGAGGAAGAAGCGGCCCGTCGTGATCCTGCTTTGCTGGGTGAGGATGGAGTACGCCGCATCGGCCATGATTTCGGGCTTGCGGCAGTTCTCCTGATTGACGCGGTCGCCGAGCATGTTGATCGCGGATGTCGCGATGACCGTGCGCGGCCAGAGCGCGTTGACCGCCACGCCGAGGCTGCGAAACTCCTCGGCCATGCCGAGCACGCACATGCTCATGCCGTACTTCGAGATGGTATAGGCCACGTGCCGCTTGAACCAGACGGGTTTGAGGTTGAGCGGCGGCGCCAGGTTGAGAATGTGGGCGTTGCCGGCCTGTGCGAGGTATTTGATCGCGGCCCTGGAACAGGCGTAGGTGCCGCGCACGTTGACCGCGTGCATCAGGTCGAATCGCCGCATCGGCAGGTGTCGCGTGTC
>Ga0210064_1001085_pt1 | contig 12099 bp, 10 predicted proteins | sample Muzzi_CordC_D2_FD_185531 | JGI IMG/M metagenome (GOLD analysis project Ga0210064, IMG submission 185531) | Wetland microbial communities from San Francisco Bay, California, USA, that impact long-term carbon sequestration - Muzzi_CordC_D2 (SPAdes) | ecosystem: Environmental > Aquatic > Marine >...
GATTACGTCCTGGGGATGGCAAGAGCAAGCTGCAAATCTCCCAGGTCGTGTACGACCCTGTTCTGGTAAACAGCCCGCCGAGCCCGAGAGCGAGGCTCTCGTTTGGAGCCGATCCGAATCAGCGAGGCATCAACGACTACACGGCGCTTCATATGGCCGTCGCTCAACGAAGCTCGTGCCCGTAGCATGCCTGCTCGCATCCGGCGCCAATCCTCGGCTCCGTACGCGCATCGACGAACTCGAGACGCCGCGGGAGCTCGCCGAAGTCGCTGCCGTGCCGGAGATCATCGCTTTGCTCGAAGCATGAGAGTCGGGGACGAACGAGTGACGACCATGATCGTCGTGCGGCTTCGCTCACGGAAGTCCCGCTTCGAACCCAGGGAGCGTTCGTGTTTCACCGACCTCGAAGATCCACGCATCTCCCTTCCTCCCCCCCTGTTCGGCAGCACGCAGGAAGCGCTCTGGTGGTTCGTCGAGGGGCTCGTCGCTGAGGTCGAAGGTGCCCCAGTGGACGCCCAACATCCGTTTCGCGCGAACATCGACACCCGCTTGGAATGCTTGCTCGGGGTTGACGTGCGCCATGTGCATCATGGCTTCAGGGAGATAGGCGCCAATCGGAATCGCCGCGACGTCGAAGGGGCCAAGCGCCGTACCGATCGCCGCGAAGCCTTCGAAGTAGCCGGTGTCACCGGCGAAGTAGATGCGTTGTTCGGTTCCGATCAACGCCCAGGATGACCAGAGCGCCCGATTGCGGTCGCCAATGCCCCTCTGACTCCAGTGTTGGGCAGGCAGGCAGTGAATCGTCACCGAGCCCACGTTCGCGGTCTCTCCCCAATCGAGTTCGATGATGTTCTCGATCCCGTTGTCGCGAAGCAGCTCGGCATTGCCAAGCGGTACGAGGAAGCGAGTCGCTGCATCTCGCTCGGAGAGCATGATGAGAGAGGGGAGGTCGAGATGGTCGTAGTGGTTGTGGGAGATCACCACCGCGTCGATTGGAGGGAGGTCTCGCGCAGCGATGCCCGGCGCCACGAGGCGTGGCGGGCCACCGAACTCGACCGGGCTTGCACGCTCCGACCAGATCGGGTCGGTGAGGATGCTGATGTGATCGAGTTGGAAGAGCAGCGTCGCGTGTCCGATCCAAGTCACCGTCGGGACGCTGTGGCGTGCGTTCTCGCGCACGAACGCGCCGTCGTTCACGACCTGGGGCGCGCTTCCATCGCGAGCAAAGAACGTGTGATAGACGCGTCGGAATCCAAATGGAAGGCGAACGCCGAGGCTTCCGTGGCCCAACGGGCCGACGAGATTCATGAAGCGGCCATCGGCGTCTCGACGCGCAGGCCCAAGGCCGGCGCTCTGGCATTCAGCGGCGCCTGCGACCCCGATCGCAACGGCGAACGCCAGCAAGGCGAAGATGGGTGTTGGAGCCCAGTGCACTCTCATGACCCAGAGGATAAGCAAAACAAGCGGCGAAGGAGGCGGGTCCGACGAGGCCCGGTTCTGGTGAACAGCCCGCCGAGCCCGAGAGTGGGAAACGACCGACTCGACTTCCGCGACGAGGAGGTCCGACATGACCGCAGGACGACTTCGACAGGAATCTGCCGCCTTCGTCAAGATCCGCGACGAACTCCAGGCCGCCGCGGAACGGGCCGGATCCCGGACGTGGAACCAGTTCGCCGCGCTCGCGCAGACACCGGAGCAACGCTGGACTCTCGAGATCTGCGCCGCGCTCGAAACGCAGAGCGCCGAAGTTCCCGACGCGGCGATTCGCCGCCTCGGGTGATCCCCCGCGCCGCGTAGCGCGCGCCGAGGGTGCAAGGCGCGTCACCACCGACCGGTAACACCAGTGCGCGTGCCCAAAGGGCGACCCCGTTCGCGTGGGGGCCGGAACTCTTCTCCCGACGGGGACGACACCAAAATTTGGTTGACACGGCGATCGGCGTGCGTTTAGCGTGGGCGCGAGTGGAAGGTTCGTACAGCCTCGTCGGCGAGCTGGATCACGGCGGCGGCGGCGGCGACCCGATCCATTGGATGTCGAACCCCCGATGCCCGCGTCCTTCGGGCGTCACACGGAGGATTTCATGCCGCTTTCACCCGCTTTCGTTTCGAGCGCGTTCCGGTCCCTTTTCGTCGCCGCCTTCGCACTCACCGGGCTCCTGCTGGCACCCGGGTCCGCCCCGGCGGCGGCGCCGTTCGAGATCCAGATCCTGTCGAGCGCACCGGACCAGGTGAGCGGCGGCGATGCGCTGGTGCGCGTGCAGTTCGAGCCCTTCCAGATTCCCGAATCGGCCACGCTGCTGCTGAACGGTGCGAACGTGACCGGCGCCCTCACGGCGAATCCGGCGCAGGGGACGCTCGAAGGCGTCGTCAGCGGCTTCGCGGTCGGGGCGAACCTGCTGCAGCTGCAACCGAATTCGAACGCCACCAAGATCCTGGCCTCTCTCGCCGTCACGAACTACCCGATCAGCGGTCCGATCTTCTCCGGACCGCAGCAGCAGCCGTTCGTCTGCACCACCGCGCGGATGGGACTCGGGCAGCCGATCATCGACAACCAGGACGCCATCGGAATCCCCGTCGCCGAAGAGGACGAGTTCGGAAACTATCCGAAGGACGGCCGCGGCTATCCGACCGGCGCGGCGACGATCGTCGGCTACAGCAAGGACTGCGCCGGCGTGCGCCAATTCGATTACGTATACCGCAACACGAGCGGAAGCTTCGCCCCGCTCGCGAACCCCGGCGGGCCGCTGCCCGGAAACATCGCGATGACGACGACCCTCGACGGCGACACGGTCCCGTACATCGTGCGCCGCGAGCGCGGCACCATCAATCGCTTCATCTACAGCATCGCGTCGCTCGCTCCGGCCACCGAGTCGAACCCGATGCAGCCGGACGATTCGCTCTGGAACGGACGATTGGTGTTCAGCCTCGAGGGCGGTGTCGCGATCGGCCGCACGCAGGGAACGATCGGCGGGAGCGCGATGTTGCGCGACGACGTGCTGCGCCTCGGTTACGCGGTGGTCAGCTCGAGCGGCCTGCGCACCAACACCCACTACAACCTCCAGCTCGGCGGCGAGACCGCGCTGATGCTGAAGGAACGCTTCATCGAGGGGCACGGCGTGCCGCTCTACACCGTGGGCGTCGGCGGCTCCGGCGGAGCGATCCAGCAGTACGTGTACGCGCAGAATCACCCGGGCCTGCTCGACGCCGCGATCCCGCAGTACTCCTACTCCGACATGATCACCCAGACGATCCACGTCGGAGACTGCGAACTGCTCGAGCACTACTTCGACGTCACGGACCTCGGCAACGACAAGTGGGACGACGTGTACAACCGGCGCGCCGTCGAGGGCCTCAACGCGGAGCGCACGCCCACGATGAGCGCGAGCGAAGCCGCGCAGTGGAACCTTCTCTATCAGGTCTACGCGTTGCTCGGGCTCAACTACCCGGTTCCGGAAACCCCCGGCGTTCCGGCCATCACCGAGTGCCGGCGGGCGTGGTTCGGTCTCACGCCGCTGGCGCTCAACCCGACCTTCGAGGACACCGACGATCTCGACAAGCTCGCCCAGGGCTACGCCGGAGTCGACTGGACCCACGCCGGTGACCTGGTGAACATCTACGGAGTGGACGAGGACGGCTTCGGGCGCACGCCGTGGGACAACGTCGGCGTGCAATACGGCCTCAAGGCACTTCTCGACGGCGTGATCACGCCGGTGGAGTTCCTCGATCTGAACGCGAAGGTGGGGAGCTGGAAGGAGCCCGGCGACATGGTGACGGAGGGCTACCCCTTCGTGGGCGGCTTCAACCCGTTCAACTTCGACCCGTGGAGTTCGCGCAACATGAACCTCAGCCCCGGCGGCGCGACGCCGGCGCCGCGTCGAACGGGCAACTTCGACGCGATCCACGCCGCCTACGACAGCGGCATGCGTTTCGACGGCGACATCGACATCCCGGTGATCGACTGGCGGCACTACCTCGAGGATCAGCTCGACATGCACCACAGCCACCAGTCCTTCGCCACGCGCCGCCGCCTCGAACTCGCGCGCGGCAATCACGACAATCAGGTGATCTGGTTCACCGACGCGCGGCCCTTCGTCGCCTTCGACCAGACCCCCGAAGCGTTCGCGGTGATCGACCAGTGGATGGCGAACCTGCGCGCGCACCCCGAGCTCGGCGTGGCCGGCAACAAGCCGCCCCTCGCCGTGGACCGCTGCTTCACCACGCTCGGCCAGCAGATCGCGGCCGGCGACCACGTCTGGGACGGCATCCTGAACGACGACCCGGCCGGCGCCTGCACCCAGGTATTCCCGCTCCACAAGAGCTCGCGCATCGTGGCCGGCGGCCCGATCGAAGGCGGCATCTTCAAATGCGGATTGCAGAGCGTGGATGCCGCGATCGCCGCCGGCACCTACGGCAGTTGGACGCCGAGCACGGCCGAGCGCGATCGCCTGGTCGAGATCTTCCCGGAAGGGGTGTGCGATTGGAGCCAGGGGGATCAGGGGCGCCCCGCACCCTGATCGTCCGGGCGGATCGGTGGCGCGGCCAGTTTTCGGACCGCGTCCGAAACGAGTGCCGGCGGACGGCGAATTCGCCGCCCGCCGGCGTTTGACCCGTATCCGAGAGGATGAAGCGAAACAAGCGGCGAAGGAGGCGGGGCCGACAAGGGACACCACACCGGATCGACGCGCGGCAACGCCGAGACGGGCTCGTCGCGCAGCTTCCGAAGCTAGCGACGATCCGCGCAGCGCACTGCGGCGCCGCCGATGCGCGCGATGCGCGTGTCGCCGAAGGGCGTCCCCACCCCGCTGTTCACCGTGAGCGCAACCGAGAGCTGGCGCGAAGGATCGGCCCAGGCGCCGGAGCCCCCGAAGCCGAAGTGACCGAAGCCGGCCGGCACGCGTGCCCGCACCGCGAAGACCCGGTGGTAGCCGAGCCGCCAGTTCATCGAAATCGGGATGACGCGGCCGCGGGTGCGATTCTGCACCTCGCTCGCCTTGCGCAGCGTGTCGTAGGACATCAGTCGGACCCCGTCGAGCTCGCCGCCGAGAGCGAGGGCCTGGTAGAGACGCGCCAGCGAACGGGCGGTGAACATGCCGTTCGCAGCCGGAATCGACGCGGCGCGAAATTCTTCCGAATTGAAGTCGATGTCTTCCATGCCGGGCGCCAGCAGCGCCGCAATGCTCTCGCTCGGGTCGTAGTGCAGACCGAGGCGCGCGAGCCATTTGCGCCAGGTCGCAGCGCGCTCGACGATCTTCGCGGTATTGCGCCGACGATCCTCGAGCGGGCCGTCGAGACCGCGCGCCATCAAGGTCGCGCAGCGATGTTGCTGGTCGGCGGGCACGCCGCAGAACAGGCCGTCGAGTCCGAGCGGCCGTGCGAGATCCTTCTCGAGCAGCTCGGAAAAGGGCTTGTTGCCCGTGACGCGGCGAACGATCTCGCCCACCAGCCAACCGTAGGTGAGCGCGTGATAGCCGTGCGCGGTGCCGGGCGCGTGGCGCGGCGTCGCGGCGGCGATCCGCGACGTGACGAGGTCCCAATCGAGCATTTCGCTGCCGTGCTCGACCATGTCCGAGATTCGATAGAGCCCCGCCTCGTGGCACAGCAGCTGACGCACCTTGATGCGCTCCTTGCCGCCCGCTGCGAACTCGGGCCAGTACTCGACGACGGGCGCATCGTAATCGATCAGCCCGCGATCGGCGTACACGTGGAGCAGCGTGGAGGCGACCCCCTTGGTCGTCGAGAAGGAAATGCTGAGGGTGTCCTCCTCCCACGGACTCCCCGCACCATTGCGCGTTCCTCCCCACACGTCGACGACCTTCTCGCCCTTGTGATAGACGCACACCGCGGCCCCACCGGGCCCCCGCCTGGGAAGGATGCGACGCAAGCTGCGAACGACGTCGACGAAGTCGGGGTGAGCATTTCCGTGGAGCATGCCGTTGCTACTTCCGATGAATGGCTCGAAGCGCACCGCGTACAGCCCGCGCGACACGACCGAAGCCGGAGCGCCCGACGATAGCGAATCGAAAGGCGCAAGATCGGACGAGCCGCCACGGATCCGACACTTTCAAGCGTCGATCACTCCCGTCTCGCCGATCGCTCCGAGCCCCGCAGGAGCACGAGTTTTTTGGGGGGCGCGTCCTTTCGGCCTGCGTCCGTTGCGGCGCAATTTCCAGACCACCCCTCCGTCTCACTGAATCGGAAAAAGCGAATCCAATCAGTGGGTTCGAAAGGTGCAGACCGGCCGGTCGGAGAGCTCACTGCGCTCCATCATTGGATGTGGCGGAACCGTGGTGTCGCCTCGGAGGCCCCGGAGCCACGGCTGTCGCTTCATGAATCGCCGAGCTGGGAGCTCGACCACTCGTCGGGCGTCAGCGTCCGCATCGACAGGGCGTGGATCTCGGGACCCATCTCGTCCGCGAGCGCGGCGTAGACGAGGCGCTGCCGCTCGATGCGCCCCGCCGCTTCGAAACGCCGCGAAACGATCACGACGCGGAAGTGGCCGGCGCCCGATTTCGCGCCCGCGTGGCCCGCGTGCAGGTGGCTCTCGTCGACCACTTCGAGGTGGCTGCAGTCGAATTCCGCCGCGAGTCTCGCTTCGATTCGGCCGCGTCGATCCAGCGCTTCCATCGGGATCCTCAGACGACGCCGTCGGCGGCGAGTCGGGCGAGATCGTCGGCATCGAGCCCGAGCTCTCCGAAGATTTCGGCGTTGTGCTCCGCGAGAGACGGAGCGAGTGCGAGCCGCCGCTTCTCGGCGCCTGCGAACTTGAGCGGATTGCCGTGGAAGCTGATTTCGCCGAGCGTCGGATGGGCATGGCGCTCGATCATTTCGCGCGCGAGCAGCTGCGGGTCGCCATCGAGCTCTTCCGGGCCCGCGACACGCGCGCACGGCAGGTCCGCAGCGTCGGGGCCGAGCGCCGCGAGCACCTCGCCGGTGCTGCGCGCCTCGGCCCAGTCCGCGACGATCGCGTTCACCTCGCGGCGGTGTCGCGCGCGCCCCCGGTGGCTGCGAAAGCGTTCGTCGGAAGCGAGCTCGGGCTGCCCGATCGCTTCACACAGGCCGCGGAACAGCTTGTTGCTCCCGGTCGCGATCGCGACCCAGCCATCGCTCGTCGCGAAGGCGTCGTAGGGAGCGGTGAAGGGGTGCTGGTTGCCGACGCGACCGCTGTGCATGCCGATGCCGTGCATGATCGTGAGCGCGGAATCCGTGACCGCGAAGACCGCGTCCTGATTCGACAGGTCGAGCACGCGCGCCGTCCCGGTCCGTTCGCGCTCCAGGATCGCGGCCACCACGCCGAATCCGAGGTAGAGACCACCGACGAAATCCGCGAGCGCTCCGCCGCAGCGGACCGGAGGCCCGTCCTCGAAGCCCGTCATCGCGAGCAACCCGCCTGCGGCCTGGGCGATGATGTCGTACGAAGCGCGGCCGGCCCACGGGCCGGTCGCGCCGAAGCCGGACAGCGACGCAACCACACAGCGCGAATTGCGCGCCTGGATGACGGCCGGCGAGAGCCCCTGCTTCGCGAGCCACCCCGAACGGAAGTTCTCCACCACCGCGTCGGCGCGATCCACGAGTTGCAGAAAGAGGTCGCGACCCGCAGCAACGCGAAGATCGAGCGTGATCGAGCGCTTGCCGCGGTTCGTGTTCTGGAACGACAGCGAGGTCTCGCCCTTGGGCGACGGACCGTAGCGATAGTCGTCACCGGTTCCCGGACGCTCGACCTTGACGATGTCGGCGCCGAGGTCGGCCATCACCGCAGTCGCGAACGGACCCGCGACCACGCGGGTGAGGTCGAGTATCCGAATGCCTTCGAGGACGCGACCGGACATGGCGGCGCAGCGTAGCACGCGGGCCGGGCGGCCGGCCCGGGATGCGGCTGCCGGAATCAGAGCCGGACGACGGCGATGATTCCCGCGACGCTGCCCACGAGGGCGATCAGGTAGAGCAGCGGCGCAACGGTCGCGTCGCGGTCCGCACCGCCCATGTCGATGAAGACGTGGCGCATGTGGTGCGCGCCCTTCCACAGCGGCAACACGATCAATCCCGCGAGCACCAGCCGGCCGATCAGGGTCGCGGCGAGCTCGTGCGCGTCGGCGAAGCTCAGCAGCGGCGCAATTCCGAGCGGAGCCAACACCCCCACCACGAGCACCCAACCGGTGAGCAGCAAGGTGCCGAGCAGGACCCCCTGGCCGAAGAGCAGCCAGATCAGCGGTTCGAATTTCAGCAGCAGATGCTTCATCGGAACAGTGCTCCTGTCAGGATGAGCGTCATCACGACGGTGACCCCGACCCAGGCCGCGTAGAGGCCGGCGAGGATGACGGGCTGCGGCGGCGGCTTCACCGGCCCGATGCGGGGTGGTTGGGCTTTCGGGAAGAAGCCGAAGAAGCGCACACCGACGAAGATCACGCTGACGAGCGAGAGTACGTGGAAGCCGATGTAGATCGGGTTCTGGAATTGTTCCATCACGAAGTTCCAGGCCGCTTCACCGTCGCCGAGCGCCCAGACGATGCGCAGCGCCAGGAAACCGAGCAGGAGGTAGATCAGGCCCGTCCAGTCGAAGAGGGTGTAGGCCCGGTAGCGGCCCTGCATCGGAAACTTCGGCGGCATCTGGGGCGGCGCGGTCCGGGTCGAGCCCGGGTTGCGCGGTTGCATGGCGTGCGGGTGTGAAGCTCGCGGCATGGCTACTTCCCTCCCCGGGGCAGGATCAGCCCCTGGGCCCAGTCGATCACCGCATTGAATTTCGCCTGGTTCACCGCGGCGGCCGGATCGACGTGCTTGGGGCAGACCTCGCTGCACTCGTTCGCGAACGAGCAGGAGAACACGGTGCCTTCGCCGCGGAAGACTTCATTGCGCTCGGCGGCGCCCTCGTCGCGGGAGTCGAGGCTGTAGCGATGGCCGAGCGCGATCGCGGCGGGGCCGATGAACTCGGGTTCGTTCGCGACGACCGGACAGGCCGAGTAGCAGAGCATGCAGTTGATGCACATGCTGAACTGCTTGAACTCCTCGAGCTCCTCGGGAGACTGCCGCATCGGGCCTTCTTCGACGGCCCGCTCCTTCGCGCGAATGATCCACGGCTTCACGCTCTTGAACTTGTCCATGAAGCCGTCGAGCTCGACCACGAGGTCGCGCACGATCGGGAAGTTCGCGAGCGGAGCGATCTCGACGGTGTCGCCGTAGTTCGAGAGCGCTTCCTTGCAGGTGAGCTTCGGCTCGCCGTCGACCATCATTCCGCAACTACCACAGACCGCCATCCGGCACGACCAGCGGTGCGAAAGGCTGCCGTCGACTTCGTCCTTGATGAAGTTGAGCGCGTCGAGGACCTTCCAGTCGGGCTGGACGGGAATCTCGTATTCCTGCGTCTTCGGCACCTCGTCCCGGTCAGGGTCGAAACGCGTGATCACGAATTTCTTCTTCTGCTGCTCGCTCATCAGTATTTCCGCTCCACCGGCTCCCACTTCCCGAGTGTGACGTCCTTCTTTCCGAGACGCGGGCCTGCCGGATCGAAGTGAACCAGGCTGTGATGCAGCCAGTTCACGTCGTCGCGCTCGGTCGCGTCCTTGCGGGTGTGGGCACCGCGCGATTCGTTCCGACCCGCGGCCGCCACCGCCATTGCCTCGGCCACGTCGAGCATCGCGCCGAGCTCCATCGCCGCGATCAGCTCGGTGTTGAACACCTTGCTCGAATCCTGGAGACCGATGTCCGCGTAGCGCCCCTTGAGCGCGGCAACGGTCCGAACGGTCTCGTTCATCGAAGCCTGTTCGCGGTAGACACCGCAGCCCGACTCCATGCTGTCGTTGAGCGCCTGACGGATGTGAGAGAGCTTCTCGCCGCCCTTCTGCCGGCCGCGCAATGCTTCGACCCGCGCTGCTTCCTCTTCGCCCTGGCCGATCAACGCCGCTTCGTTGCCGCCGCTGCTGCCCTTGGCGAACGCGACGGCGTTGCGGCCCGCCGAAGCGCCGAAGACGAGGCATTCCGTGAGCGAATTCGAGCCGAGGCGGTTCGCGCCGTTCAGCGAAGCCGAGGCGCATTCGCCGGCCGCATACAGGCCCGGCAGGACCGTCGCCGCTTCGATGTCGGTGTCGATGCCGCCCATCATGTAATGCACCACCGGGCGGATCGGAATCGGATCGGTGACCGGGTCGACGCCGATGTAGATCTTCGCGAGTTCGCGCACCATCGGCAGCCGCTTGTTGATCTTGTCGGCACCGAGGTGGGTCAGGTCGAGATTCACATACTGGCCGTAGGTGCCCTGGATGCCGCGGCCGGCTTCGATCTCCTGCACGATCGCCCGCGAGATCATGTCGCGCGGGCCGAGCTCGGCCTTGTTGCCGACGCCGTAGTCGTACTCGACGAGGAATCGTTCGCCCTTGGAATTCTTCAGGTGGCCGCCCTCACCGCGGGTGGCCTCGGTGATCAGGATGCCCGTGCCGGGAAGCCCGGTCGGATGGTACTGGACGAACTCCATGTCCTTGAGCGGCACGCCCGCGCGATAGGCGAGCGACATGCCGTCGCCCGTCTTGATGGTGCCGTTGGTCGTGAACGGGAAGATCTTGCCGGCGCCGCCGGTGGCGAGGATGACCGACCGCCCGAGGATCACGCGCACGACGCCTGCTCGGATGTCGAGGGATGCAACGCCCTGCACCACGCCGCCGTCGACGAGAAGCTTCGTGACGAACTGCTCGTCGTAACGGACGATCTGGTCGAACCGCATCGAGTGCTGGAACAGCGAGTGCAGCATGTGGAAGCCGACCTTGTCGGCCGCGTACCAGGTGCGCTTGGTCGACATGCCGCCGAACGCACGCGTCGCAACGGTTCCGTCTTCGTTGCGGCTCCAGGGGCAGCCCCAGTGCTCGAGGAGCGTCAGCTCCTTCGGCGCCTCCTCCACGAAGTACTGGATGACGTCCTGGTCGCCGAGGAAGTCGGAGCCCTTCACGGTGTCGTAACCGTGCATTTCGAAGTTGTCGTCTTCGCGAGCGACGGCCGCCGCTCCGCCCTCGGCGGACACCGTGTGGCTCCGCATGGGGTAGACCTTCGAAATCAGGCCGATTGAGACGGCGGGATCCGCTTCGACCGCAGCGATGGCAGCGCGAAGCCCCGCGCCTCCGCCGCCGACGATCACGATGTCGTGCCGGAGAACCTCGATCACGCTCTTTTAACCTCTTGGATTGGCGGAATTTCGAGACAAAAGTTGTACCCCATTCGGGGTCCGAGGGAAAGGCGGATTCGGGTCTTGAATGGCCGCGATCGAGCCGATTCAGGCCGGGTTCGAGGCGGGCTCCTGCTGCGACAGGCAGTGCACCGCACCGAGCCCCTGAACCAGGTCGCTGCAATCGACGCCGACGACTTCGCGGTCGCCGACGACCTCGCGCATCGTCGCGAGCGCGCGTGCGTCGGTCGCGGCGCCGAAGATGGGAACTAACGCCACACCATTCGCGAGGTAGAAGTTCGCGTAGCTCGCCGGGCAGATCGAGCCGTCCACGCGGTGCTCGGGCGGCATCGGAAGCTCGACCACCGCGAGGCGCCGGCCGTCCTGGTCGTTCATCCCCCGCAGACGCTCGCGGTTCACGCGCAGCACCTCGGCGTCCGGGTCCGAAGGCGAGCTCGCGACCGCGACCGCCACGGTGTCCGCGGCGACGAAACGCGCGACGTCGTCGATATGGCCGTCGGTGTCGTCACCCGCGATGCCCTCGCCGAGCCAGAGCACCTGCGTCGCTCCCAACCAATCGTGCAGGCGAGCCTCCATCGATTCACGGCTGCGGCCCGCTTCGCGGTTCGGATGGAGCAGACAGGACTCGGTCGTGAGCACGGTGCCGCTTCCGTTGCCGTCGACGGATCCGCCCTCGAGCACGAATCCCGCCTCGAAGCGGCGCAATCCCTGGTGTTCGGCGATCCGGCGCGAGACCGCGGCGTCGCGATCCCACGGCGGGTATTTTCCGCCCCACGCATCGAAGCGGAAGCAGACCGCCGCGCGTTCGCGCCCGGCCGCGTCGTCGCGAACACAGATGATCGGCCCGGTATCGCGCAACCAGGCGTCGTCGGTCGGGATGTGTGGGAAATCGATCCCCGCGTCGGGGTCCACGCCCTGTGCGGCGAGCGCCCCGCGCG
>Ga0210064_1001086_pt1 | contig 12096 bp, 12 predicted proteins | sample Muzzi_CordC_D2_FD_185531 | JGI IMG/M metagenome (GOLD analysis project Ga0210064, IMG submission 185531) | Wetland microbial communities from San Francisco Bay, California, USA, that impact long-term carbon sequestration - Muzzi_CordC_D2 (SPAdes) | ecosystem: Environmental > Aquatic > Marine >...
TGCCGGCCTCCCGGGTGGCCTCGATGGCGACCTCGACGTTGCGTATGTCGTTCAGGGCGTCAAAGATGCGGAAGACGTCAATGCCGTTCCCGGCGCTGCGCAGGACGAATTCACGCACCACGTCGTCTGAATAATGGCGGTATCCGAGCAGGTTCTGTCCGCGCAGCAGCATCTGCAGCCGGGTGTTCGGCAGGGCTTCACGCAGTTTCCGCAGTCGTTCCCAGGGATCCTCCTTCAGATAGCGCAGGCAGGCGTCAAACGTGGCGCCGCCCCAGACTTCCAGTGACCAGTAGCCGATGCTGTCGAGCTGCTTGCAGATCGGCAGCATGTCTTCGGTGCGCATGCGGGTGGCGATCAGTGACTGGTGGGCGTCCCGCAGAATGAGATCGGTTATATGTACCTTGGGCATGGTTTCCGCTTCTTGCCTGTCAGAGGCCAAAATGCGCCGACAGCGCGGCGGCGATGACGGCCGATTGTTCGCGTGTCGGACGGCTTGTCTTGTAGTGGGTGAGTTCCGGGTGATCATCCACAAAACCGGTGTCGAAGGAACCTTCACGAAACTCGGGTACTTTCAGTATTTCCATGTAATAGGGAATCGTCGTCTTGACGCCATAAACGCCGATATCCTGCAGGGCGCGCCCCGCGCGGTTGAGCAAATCCGGCCAGGTCAACGCCCAGACCGTGAGTTTGGCGCACATCGAGTCATAATGGGGCGGTATCAGGTAGCCGGTATAGATGGCGCCATCGGTGCGCACACCCGGCCCGCCCGGGGCGAAATAGCGGGTAATACGTCCGAAACTCGGCAGAAAGTCGTTTTTCGGGTCCTCCGCGTTGATGCGCAGTTCCATGGCATAGCCGCGCTTCTGAATCTCGGACTGGGCATACCTCAACGGCAGGCCTTCGGCGATGCGTATCTGTTCTCTTACGATGTCGATGCCGGTAATCGCCTCGGTGATGGTGTGTTCGACCTGCAGTCGGGTGTTCATTTCCATGAAATAGAAGTGTTTGTCGGCGTCCATCAGGAATTCCACGGTGCCGGCATTCTCATAGCCGACGGCCCGTGCGGCGCGCACGGCGGTTTCTCCCAGCCAGGCACGCTGCTGCTCATCGATCTGCGGCGACGGAGCGATCTCGATGAGTTTCTGGTGGCGCCGCTGGATGGAGCAGTCACGCTCAAACAGGTGTATGGCGTTGCCGTGTGAATCGGCCAGCACCTGGACCTCGATGTGCCGCGGACGATCGATGCACTTCTCCATGAAGACATCGGCCGAGCCGAACGCCTTGCTCGCTTCGGAGAGCACCCGATCATAGCTTTTTTCGAGATCCTGGGGTGTATTGCAGCGCCGGATTCCCCGGCCGCCACCGCCGGTCGTCGCCTTGAGCATGACCGGGTAACCGATGTCTTCGGCGAGGCTCAGTGCTTCAGCCACGCTGGACAGGTTGCCGTCGCTGCCTGGGACTACCGGTATACCGGCCGTCTGCATGGCCTCGCGGGCGGCGATCTTGTCCCCCATTTTCCGGATAACCTCGGCCGATGGGCCGATGTACCTCAGATTGCGGGCATTGCAGATCTCCGCCAGCAGCGGATTCTCGGAAAGAAAGCCGTATCCGGGGTGCAGGGCATCGCATCCGGTGGCGACCGCGAGGTTGACGATGCGGTGGGCGTTCAGATAACCGGCGATGGACTCCGGGCCGATGTTGTAGGCTTCGTTGGCTTTTTTGACATGCAACGCGTGCCGGTCGGCATCGGCGTAGATGGCAACGGAGGTGATGTTGGCCTCGGCGCAGGCGCGAATGATGCGTACGGCGATTTCGCCGCGGTTGGCGATCAGTATCTTGTGGATCAACGTGTTATACCGCCGGAGCCCGTCATGTGTGGTGGCTGCTTGCCTTGAGGGTTGCTGTCATTATCCGTGCATGCCCTCATGATGCAAGACCAGGTATGCCAGCCGGCTCGCGGAAAGGGCACGGGCGGGGCTGGATATGGAAAGTGACTGAATATCGGTGTTTTTCTTTGACAGGATTTGGACCGGATTATAGTATACGCGGCCTATGATAAACCACCTGCCGGATCGCCTCGATCTCTACGCAGCGGCGGAGGCGGGTCGTCTATTGAGGGGCCGGGTTGAACTGGCCCGGCTGGTACGGGCGTTGCCACTGCTCGAATCCCCCGACGGCGAACTCGAGGTGTCACTCGAACTCGGTCGGGACGAGGACGGAACGCACTACCTTGCCGGTAGCGTTCGGGGCAAACTGGCGCTTCTCTGCCAGCGTTGTCTGGAACCCATGGAGTATCCTCTGGACGTGACATTCAGGTTGGGGCTCGTGCACAGTCAGGAGCAGAGTCAGGGATTGTCAGATCGCTATGAACCGCTGCTCATTACCGCTGAACCGGCGAGCCTGGCGGAGGTTCTCACGGACGAGGTGTTGCTGGCCTTGCCGATCGTGCCGCTGCACAGCGGTGTAAGCACGTGCCGGCCACCGGTGACGGATTGTCAAACATCGGCCAACAGCCAGCGGGAAAACCCGTTTGCCGTACTGGCAAAATTGAAACAGAAACCGTAACACCCTATTTTTTAAGGAGTCAGCATTATGGCCGTTCAGAAAAGCCGGAAAACGCCATCCCGGCGTGGCATGCGTCGTTCACATGACAGTCTCAGTGGTCCCGCGCTGTCGATCGAGCCCACCACCGGCGAGACCCATATCCGCCACCACATCAGTGCCGACGGTTATTATCGCGGCCGCAAGGTGATCAACAAGGATCAGGACTGACCGCTAGTCAGGCCGGATCTTCCCGTCACTCACGTCCCATCGTTTTGACGCGTCAGCCAGCAGACGCCCGTCGTTACCTGTTGCCATGAGCAACGGGGTAACGATTGCGCTTGATGCCATGGGGGGAGACTTCGGCCCGTCTGTGGTCGTCCCCGCCGCGCTGCGGGCGCTGGAACAGGATGGTGGCCTCAGGGTCATTCTGGTAGGGGACGAAACCATCCTGAGAACCACACTCGAGCACAGCAAAGCCGCGGGACTTGACCGGTTGAAGGTCCACCACGCCAGCCAGAAAGTCGGCATGGATGAAGCCCCCTCCAGCGCGCTGCGCAACAAGAAGGATTCATCCATGCGCGTGGCCATCGACCTCGTCAAGAACGGCGAAGCCGGCGCCTGCGTGAGTGCCGGCAATACCGGCGCGCTCATGGCCACTGCCCGGTTCGTGCTGAAAATGCTGCCGGGCATCGATCGTCCCGCCATTTGCACCTCGTTACCCACCATGACCTCGCATACCTGGATGCTCGACCTGGGAGCAAACATCGACTGCAACGCCGAACACCTGCTGCAGTTCGCCCTCATGGGCTCGGTGCTGGCGGGCGCAGTGGATAATAATCACCAGCCGCGCATCGGTCTGCTGAATATCGGCGAAGAGGAAATCAAGGGCAATGAGCAGGTCAAGGAAGCCGCGCGCCTGCTGTCCGGCAGTCCGCTCAACTACAGCGGCTATGCCGAGGGTGATGATATCTACAAGGGAAATTTCGATGTCATCGTCTGCGACGGTTTCGTCGGCAATATCTCGCTGAAAACCAGTGAAGGCGTCGCCAGGATGATCGCCCATTTCATTCGCCAGGAATTCACGCGCAACCTGCTGACCCGGTTTGCGGCCATGATTGCCATGCCGGTACTGCGGTCGTTCCGGAAGAAGATCGATCCGAGACGCTACAACGGCGCCAGCCTGCTGGGGCTGAAAGGAATCGTCATCAAGAGTCACGGCAGCGCGGATGTGCTCTCCTATGCCAATGCCATCAAGGTCGCCGTCGTCGAGGTGCGCGAGTCCGTTCCGGAGCGGATCAGCTCCCGGTTGCAAACCTTCCACGAGAACAGGCAGGCATCATGATCTATTCGCGTATCACAGGAACCGGCGGTTATTTGCCCGAGAAATTGCTGACCAACCATGATCTGGAGAAGATCATGGATACCAACGATGCGTGGATCCGCGAACGTACCGGTATCTACAAACGCCATATCGCCGCCGGTGACGAAACGTCCTGCGATCTCGCCGAGATCGCGGCAAGCCGCGCCATGGAAGCGGCCGGGCGCACCCCGCGGCAGGTCGACCTGATCGTGTTCGCCACCACCACCCCTGACCGCGTGTTCCCGAGCACCGCCTGCCTGCTGCAGCAGCGGCTCGATATTCATGGCACGGCGGCCTTCGACGTGCAGGCGGTGTGTACCGGTTTCATCTACGCGCTGGGAATCGCGGACAAGTTCATCCGCACCGGATCCTCGCGCTGCGCACTCGTGGTTGGCGCGGAGACACTGTCCCGGATCGTCGACTGGAACGACCGCAGCACCAGCATCCTGTTTGGCGATGGCGCGGGTGCGGTGGTGCTGGAGGCGAGCGATGAACCCGGCATACTCTCCACGCACCTGCATGCCGACGGCAGTTACGAACATCTGCTGACGGTGCCTGCGGGCATTTCCTCAGGCTATGACAAGGTGCAGAGCGGGCAGGCCTATATCCACATGCAGGGCAACGAGGTCTTCAAGATGGCGGTGAATACGCTGGGACGCATCGCCGATGAGACCCTGGCGCACAACAACCTTGCCAAATCCGATATCGACTGGCTGATTCCCCATCAGGCGAATATCCGTATCATTCAGGCCACGGCCAAGAAACTGAAAATGTCCATGGACAGGGTCGTGGTAACCGTGGAAGAACACGGTAATACCTCAGCGGCTTCGGTACCGCTGGCGCTGGATGTGGCCGTGCGGGACGGGCGTATCCAGCGTGGAGAGACCCTGCTCATGGAGGCCTTCGGTGGCGGCTTCACCTGGGGTTCCGCCTTGCTCAAATACTGAGCGCAGTGGCTGCTTTTACTGCCTCACTACAAGGACTCACAACTTATCGAAAATTACGTTAATGAAGACACATGCCGGGTAAATCCTTCCGTGACGCGCTCTGAATACATCCCTGTACGCTCGACGGCCGCATCCCTGCAGCCGACGGTCACTACAGGACTTACCCGGCATGAGGCGGCTGCACATACGTGGCAAACTTTGTGACTGCCCTGGCAACAGAAACAATTGAACGGCTTTGCGTTCTTTGCGACTTTGCGGTGAATAAAACAAGTTAATCTTATTTCTGCTGATGATGAATACATCTTTCGACGACACTGATAAATCACTGGCCATGGTGTTCCCCGGACAGGGGTCGCAGTCTGTGGGGATGCTGTCCGGTCTGGCGCAGAACTTTCCTTTGGTGAGCGCAACCTTTCAGGAGGCCAGCGACACCCTGGGTTATGACCTGTGGAGGCTGGTCATGGAAGGCCCGGAGGCGGACCTTAACCGTACCGACCGGACGCAGCCCGCGATGCTTGCGGCGGGAGTCGCCGTGTGGCGCATCTGGCGGGCGCAGGGCGGAATTCTGCCTGCCCTGATGGCGGGGCACAGCCTCGGTGAATACACCGCGCTGGTGTGCGCCGATGCCCTGGCCTTTGCCGATGCCATCGCGCTGGTGGCCGAACGCGGCCGCTGCATGCAGGAGGCAGTACCGGCAGGCAGCGGCGCCATGGCGGCCATACTGGGTCTCGATGATGCGGACGTTGTCGATGTCTGCGCGCGCGCCTGCGAAGGGCAGGTGGTTGCCGCCGTGAACTTCAACTCACCGGGCCAGGTGGTCATCGCCGGTGATGCCGCGGCCGTGCAACGTGCAATGGAACTGGCGAAGGCTTCCGGCGCGAAACGCGCCGTCCCGCTGCCGGTCAGCGTTCCCTCGCACTGCGAACTGATGCGACCGGCCGCCGAGCGGTTTTCAGGGCAGCTGCAGAGCACGGCGATCAGAACACCGGCAATCCCGGTCATCCAGAATGTCGACGTGACGGCTCATGATGCGCCGGATGCGATTCGCGAAGCGCTTAAACAGCAGTTGTACAGTCCGGTGCAATGGGTCAGAAGCGTCGAAATGATGCGTCAAGAGGGCATACAAAGGATCATCGAGACCGGCCCCGGCAAGGTGCTCGCGGGTTTGTGCAAGCGCATACACAAGGAGCTGGAGGTTGCCGCCGTGTATGATCCTGACAGTTTGAACGCGGCATTGAACGCTTGAAATGCGGTCGCCGCCTGGGAGACAGGAATGGAATTGAATGACGAGACAGTACTGATAACCGGCGCCAGTCGCGGAATCGGCCGGGCGATCGCACTCGAACTCGGTGCGCGCGGCGCGACTATCGTGGGTACCGCAACCAGCGAACAGGGTGCGCGGGATATTTCCGAGGCGCTCTCGGGCCATTCCATTCAGGGTACCGGCATGGTGCTGAATGTCACCAGCACCGATTCCATCGCGGCGTTTTTCAAATCCCTGCAGGACGATATCGGCAGTCCCACGGTACTGGTCAACAACGCGGGTATAACCCGGGATAATCTGCTCATGCGCATGAAGGACGAGGAATGGGACGCCGTGATAAACACCAATCTCACCTCGGCATTTCACATGAGCAAGGCCTGCCTGCGCGGCATGATGAAGGCCAGGCATGGAAGAATCATAACGATCACCTCCGTCGTCGGCGCCACCGGCAATCCCGGGCAGGCGAACTATGCCGCGACCAAGGCGGGCGTCATCGGGTTCACCAAATCACTGGCGCGCGAAGTCGGCTCTCGGGGTATAACCGTCAATGCCGTTGCCCCGGGTTTCATCGATACCGACATGACGCGTGCCCTGTCCGATGGACAAAGGGCAAAACTGCTTGAGCAGATACCGCTGGGCAGACTGGGCGATGCACGTGATATCGCCTGTGCAGTTGCGTTCCTGGCCTCGCGTGAAGCCGCCTACATCACCGGGGAGACGCTGCACGTCAATGGCGGAATGTATATGAACTGATGTCCCCGCATGGCGCGAGTCTCCGGACAGTGCTGTTCGTGGCATCAGGAAATCAGTGCAAAATATTGTTTAATATGCACATAATGCAGATTAAACCCGGCCGTAACCACACTATGCATGACCACCGCAGCGACTGTCGCTGAGAGGTGAAGTTACTTGTATCTTGTACAAGGCATTCACTACAATACTCGCCCAGCGAATGCCGCCATTTTCAAACAGAGAGGGAAAGCCCGAAATGAGCAACGTTGATGAACGCGTCAAGAAGATTGTAATTGAGCAGCTGGGCGTCAAGGAAGAAGAGGTGACCAACGCCGCTTCCTTTGTTGATGATCTTGGCGCGGATTCTCTGGACACGGTAGAACTCGTCATGGCTCTGGAAGAGGAGTTTGAGTGCGAGATTCCAGACGAAGAGGCCGAGAAGATCACCACCGTCCAGCAGGCGATTGATTACGTAAACGCCCATCTGGGTGGTTGATCGTTTCCCTATCGGATACCGGCCGCACCGGCCTGTACAGCGGTGCGGTCTTTTGTTTTTGGCCTCGTTGAATTCCCACCGGTCACTGGCAGGAGTCGGGTGTTGTCCAGAAGACGTGTAGTTGTCACAGGACTGGGTATCGTTTCGCCGGTCGGTAATTCTGTCGATGTCGCCTGGGCCAGCATACTGGCGGGAAAGAGCGGTATCGAACCGATTACCCGTTTTGACGTTTCCGCATTCGCGGTGCGTTTTGGCGGTGAGGTCAGGAATTTCGATGTCACGGACTATCTGTCGGCCAAGGATGCGCGCAAGATGGCGCCCTTCATTCACTACGGCATCGCGGCGGCAAGCCAGGCCATCAACGACTCCGGCCTGGTTGTCGATGAGCACAATGCTGATCGCGCCGGGATAGCCATCGGTTCGGGTATCGGCGGACTTCCGGGTATCGAGGATGCCTACCAGACCTACATCGATGGTGGTCCGCGCAAGATTTCACCGTTTTTCGTGCCCAGCAATATCATCAACATGATCGGCGGCAACCTTTCCATTATCCACGGGATGAAAGGACCGAATATCGCGATCGTTACGGCCTGCGCCTCGGCAACCCACAATATCGGCTTCGCGGCCCGCATGATTGCCTACGGCGATGCCGACGTCATGATGGCGGGCGGCGCCGAGATGACGACCTGCCCGACGGGTATCGGTGGGTTCGCGGCGGCGCGCGCACTCTCGACCCGCAACGACGATCCGCAGGCTGCCAGTCGTCCCTGGGATCGGGAGCGGGATGGTTTCGTGCTCAGCGACGGCGCCGGCGTATTGATGCTCGAAGAATATGAGCAGGCAAAGCGTCGCGGTGCGAACATCTATGCGGAAGTCGCCGGTTTCGGTATGAGTGGTGACGCCTACCACATGACCCTGCCCGCACCTGACGGCGAGGGCGCGGCACGGTGCATGCACAATGCCATCGCCGATGCGGCCATGGACAAAAATGATATTCACTACATCAACGCCCATGGCACCTCGACGCTTGCCGGTGATCTTGCCGAAACGCGCGCCATTAAACAGGTATTCGGCGACAACGCCGGCCGGGTGGCTGTCAGTTCCACGAAGTCGATGACCGGGCACCTGCTCGGGGCGGCAGGTGGAGTCGAAGCGGTCTTCTCGGTGCTGGCGCTGCGCGACCAGGTGGCCCCGCCAACCATTAATCTGGAAAATCCCGATCCCGAATGTGATCTCGACTATGTGCCGAATGTAGCCCGCGAGATGAAGATCCATACCGTCATGTCGAATTCATTCGGGTTCGGCGGCACCAACGCAACGCTGATTCTGCGCAGAACGGACTGAAGCCGGTGGAAGCCCTGCGTGACACGGGCGGCAGTCGGGGTTCGTCAACCAGGTCTTCCGAACATGGCTGCACGCTGCACGGTATCAGTTCCGCGTTCGACCTGATCGATCTGCATGCGCACAACCCCACGCGTTATCCGCAGTTGCTGCAAAGTACGGCGCACGGGCGTTTCGACATCCTGTTCGCGTTTCCCGGTGAGACCCTCAGGCTCGAACCATCGGGCGTGCTGACCGGACCTCCGGAAGCGGAGCCGGGAGAGGGTGAATTTCTCGCCGCCTTTGACCGCTGGTGGTCCTCCTCATCGACGGGTATTTCTCCACAGGAAGACCTGCCTTTTACCGGCGGCTGGTTCGTCTATCTGGGTTATGAACTGGCCAGCCAGATCGAACCCTGTCTTCGTCTTCCACCCGCCGGCGATGTGCTGCCCGTCGCCGCCGCCACGCGCTATTCAACGGCGATCGTGCGAGACCACGAGAAACACGAGACCCACATCGTTGCCGAACCCGGACACGATCACCGGATCGCCGCCATCGAGCGGGACATCATCGGCCTGCCGCCCCCTGATGGGCGGGAGCGGGAGGTGCTTCGGTTCGCGCACACCATCGAGGCGCCGCAGGAGCGCTACCTGGAAGCCGTCGAGCGCATTCACCGCTACATACGCGAAGGCGATGTCTTCCAGGTCAATATCTCCCGGCCGTGGCGGGTCACCGCGCAGGATGCGGTTGATGCGCCGGCGCTGTACCGCAATTTGCGACTGCACAATCCGGCGCCCTATAGCGGCATCGCCCGCTGGGGTGACGCCGCCGTCATCAGCTCTTCACCGGAGCGGCTGGTCCGCGTGCGGGGCCGGACGGTGGAAACGCGTCCGATCGCCGGGACCCGGCCCAGAGGCCACAGCAGAATCACCGACAGCCACCTTACCGCGGAATTGCTGGCCCACCCGAAGGAGCGGGCCGAGCATGTCATGCTGATCGACCTGGAACGCAATGATCTGGGACGCATCTGCACGCCGGGCTCGGTGACGGTCGATGAGTTCATGGTGCTGGAATCCTATGCGCATGTGCATCACATCGTCTCGAACGTGAGAGGCGGGTTGCGCGCCGATATCACCCCGGGGGAGGTGCTGAGGGCGGTATTCCCCGGTGGCACGATCACCGGCTGCCCCAAGGTGCGCTGCATGGAAATCATCGCCGAGCTGGAAGGGGAAGAGCGCGGCGCCTATACCGGCTCCATGGGTTATATCAACAGCGATGGCGGCATGGACATGAATATCCTGATACGCAGCATGAGCGTCTCGGCCAACCAGGTACAGTTCAGGGCCGGGGCCGGCATCGTCGCAGACTCGGTGCCTGAGGCGGAACTGGAGGAAACGCGCGCCAAGGCGCTCGGTTTGCTGCGTGCACTCGGCATCAGGACTGCCTGATGGTTGCGGGTTGGCGCTGATGATTTCACCGGAGACCCCATGCATCGTGATCAACGATCAGGCGACCGACTGCATCTCCAGTCTGGACAGGGGCCTGCTGTATGGCGACGGGGTGTTCGAAACGATTGCCGTGGAAGACGGGCAGCCGCGCTTCTGGCTGCGGCATCTGGCGCGTCTGAGTTCGGGCTGCGAGCGTCTGGGCATTCCGCAGCCGGAGGGAAGACGCCTGCTGGAGGATGCCCTGGCGATCATTTCAGGAGTCGAGCGAGGCGTGCTCAAGATTATCGTCACCCGCGGGTGCGCAGGGCGCGGCTACCGCCCCGCGAATGATGCGATCCCGACCCGGATCATTCAGTTGTATTCCTGGCCGGACTATCCCGAAACCTGCCGCGGGTCGGGAGTGCGGGTGCGTCTGTGCCGCCAGCGACTGGGACACAACACCGCGCTGGCGGGGATCAAGCACCTCAATCGACTGGAACAGGTGCTGGCACGGGGGGAATGGGAAGATCCCGGTATCCTTGAAGGACTGTTGCTGGACGGGGATGAGCGTCTGGTGGAGGGCACCATGAGCAACCTGTTTCTCATCAGGGATCGGGTCCTGATGACTCCGGATCTGTCTCGCTGCGGGGTGGCCGGCATCCTTCGTACGGTCGTGATGGAACTGGCCGCCAGCGTGCCGATGCCGGTGGAGGTCAGGGTGCTTGGACTGGATGATCTCCAGAAAGCGGATGAAGTGTTCCTGACCAACAGTATCATCGGCATCTGGCCGGTCATCGCGGTCGAAGACCGGTCATATCGCCGGGGAGCCTTGACCTGTCGACTGCAGGAACTGCTGAAAGACCTGTCCCCGGATGGCGAGACGTGGCTTAACTGAAGCGCTGGCGTTATTCTCTGCTCCCATGAAATACCCGCAACCCATCAACTGGAAACGCCGCATCCTCTACGCTCTGGTCAGTGTCGTGATCGGTGTGCTCGTCACGGTTGCCGTGCTGCTGGGACAATATCAGGACTTCAGGAAGACACCGCTCAACATAGCCGAACCCGGGTTGGTCTATCAAGTCGCCTCAGGGATATCGCTGAAGCAACTGGCATATGACCTGCAGCGGCGTGGAATTACCGGACATCCCCACTATCTGGTCTGGCTGGGCCGTGAACTGGACCTTGCCCACCGCCTGCAGGCTGGCGAGTACGAGATCACTCCTGGCATGACGCCGGAGAACCTGCTGCGAAAACTGGCCGGCGGGGAGGTGATCCAGCATGCGATCACCCTGATCGAGGGCCAGACATTCAAGCAGATGCTGGCGGTGATCACGGCGAATGGTGACATCGTGCATACCCTGGATGGCGTCGGAACAGAGGAACTCATGACACGTCTGGGGCATGAGGGAGAGCATCCCGAGGGGCGGTTCCTGCCGGATACCTACCATTTCCCTCAGGGGACGACGGATCTGGCCTTTCTCTCGCGAGCCTATAACGCGATGGAGCGCCATCTGGCTGAGGAATGGGCTGCACGTGAGGAGGGCTTGCCGATTAACACCCCTTACGAGGCCCTGATACTCGCCTCGATCGTGGAGAAGGAGACCGGCGTTGCCGGGGAGCGGCCGGTCATTGCAGGCGTATTCATCCGTCGTCTGAAGAAAGGCATGCGTTTGCAGACCGATCCGACGGTGATCTACGGACTGGGCGAGCGCTTTGACGGGAACCTGCGCTCCAGCGACCTGCGCCGCGACACGACTTACAACACCTACACCCGCGACGGCTTGCCGCCGACGCCTATCGCCATGCCCGGTGTGGCCTCCATCCACGCGGTACTGCATCCCGACAAGGGTGATGCCCTGTTCTTCGTGGCCGATGGATCCGGCGGTCATTATTTCTCACGCACTCTCAAGGAGCATGAACTCGCCGTGAAGAAATTCCAGCTTGGCAAATCCGTCAGTCTGCCGCCGTCGCGAACCCAGTGACGATGTCAGGAAAGTTCATCACCG
>Ga0210064_1001088_pt1 | contig 12090 bp, 11 predicted proteins | sample Muzzi_CordC_D2_FD_185531 | JGI IMG/M metagenome (GOLD analysis project Ga0210064, IMG submission 185531) | Wetland microbial communities from San Francisco Bay, California, USA, that impact long-term carbon sequestration - Muzzi_CordC_D2 (SPAdes) | ecosystem: Environmental > Aquatic > Marine >...
GTGCTTGCCGACATTGTGCTGTGTAAAGATGTCGATATGATGGTCTTTTTTGCCCAATTCTTTGGCCATTTCCCGAACATAAACGCTCATTCCGCCTGTATCCCGGGTCCCCAAATCACCAATGGGGCTTGAATGAATGCTCAGCATGGCAATTTTCAATCTTATCGGAAGGCACTTCATATGATGTTTCTCATCTCTAATCGTTTTTTTGTCTGAATTATGTAAGGAGCCAGGCAATTTCGTTTATAAAAAAATATTTATAAGCGGAATGGATAATTTATTTTGAAAAGCGTGTACTGTTTGAGTGGTTTAGGGCTCGTTAGAAAGAACAGACGTATATTGAAATATTAAATAAATAGAAGTTGTTTATTTCAATGTAAATCCATTGTTATTATATTGAAATCTGTTCTTTCTTTACGAGCCTTTAACCACGAGTTTACACGCTTTTCAAAATAAATTATCCATGGAGCGACTCAACAATTAAAAACACCACGCCCCCTCATTATCCTTCAAAATCGATCTTTAAATGATACAGCGGGACCGGCTTGCTTCCCAGACGTTTTTTATACCCTTCATCACCCTTTAACAGATCATACCGAAGCTTTCCTTGTTCAATACTATCTCTGATACTATACACTTTACTGAGAAACCCGGGACTCAGATGGCTAAATTGAGGATTATATCCATTGTTATAAAGAAATAGGGTATCGTTGTAATCAAAGCACATCACGCCGGCAGCCGGCACTTGATCGATGTCTAAAAAAAACAGTCTCAAAAATCCCTGTTGCGCCATTCTTTGGGCCAACAAACGAAAAAAAGACATCATTTGTTCTGTTAAAAATTCGGACTTGTCCGGTCGGCTGGCTTTAAACATAGAAAAAAAGGTATCCATATTTTCTGAAATTTCATCCGGTCGTTTAATGACACGAAAACGGATTTCACCCGCCTCGTTCAGTCGCCTTAATTTGCGACGAATTTCATGGCGTTGTTTGCCTGCAAGCATTTGGAGATATGACTCCCAGGTTCGGGATAATATGATTTCATAGCTGAACGCCACTTGATTAGATTCAACAGCATATCCCATGTGTTTTGCCAGATTGGGCAATTGGATTAGCGATGTGGAATCGGGTCTTAATGTTCCCAATTGAAGAGACTTTATTCCCTTTTTTTTCAGATAAACTAAAATTGCATTCAAGAATTCATGGTGATAATTGGATGCCACAATCATGTCCTGATAGTCGCACACATTTTCTCCACCAATGAACCGTGCTGTTTCCCCTTGTATATGCAAAGGGGCAAGTCCAATTAATTTCCCTTCGCGATATCCTGCCAGAATTTCAGGGTCGTTATTTTCGCCAAAAGTGTCCCACCATGTTTTCAACCATAGCGGAAGAACAAACAAACAGTTCCAATCGAGATTGAATTTTTTGTTTAGAAAAAAAGACTCTAAGTGCTCAAAAGGTTCTGTTTTGATCTCTATTTTTGGTTTATTCAGATTCATCGACATTTTTAAATGAATTCAGGTTAAAACTAAGTTGAGCGATTTTCAAGTTTGCCGCAGATACAAGGAAGATGTTGTTTCGCTATAGTCGTCTATGCGGAACGGCATATGATGCACTAGATGCGGTGAAATTGGAAATCCCGCAGGGTTTCAAATTATTGAAATTCAAAATGTCAGAATACCTTAAAAATATTGTTAAATTAACCATTTCAAAAATTTGAAACCCTCAGCTTAGGTTAAATTTGCTTTTCAGGGATAATGACCCTTTGTCCGGATCTTGCCGACTCGGCCAATGCGTCCAATATCCGCATGTTTTGGATACTGTCGTGAATTCGGACCAACGGTGAAGACCCGTGGATTAAAACGTCTGAAAAATGCTCAACCATCAACCGATACTCGTCGGCACCCGGAACAACTTCTTGTCTACCGATTTCCTCATGTCTGCCGCGATGAACGTAAGTTGCATCTTTTTCCCATGGAATAAAGGCATCGTGCGGAAGTTCAATGGAACCGTCTTCGCCGACGATGGTATATGTTTGCTGAAGTGAACTAATAAAGCTGGCTTCAACCGTTGCCAGACCGCCGTTTCCAAAGTGCAAAACACCCACTGAGTGTATATCGACACCCTCGGAGTTAAAATGTGCACTGGCTTGAACGCTTTCAGGATTTTCTCCCATCATCCATCGTGCGGCACTGACCCCGTAGCATCCCACATCTAAAAGTGCACCTCCGCCCCTTTTTTTCAGACGGGCGCTCTCTTTTTTCTTTAAAACATGTTCTTGCATGTGGAAACAAAACGAAGTTCGAACAAGTCGCGGTGTTCCGATTTTGCCCTGGGCAACCATTTGGTGGATGGTCCTGCTGCGAGGATGAAATCGGTACATGAGAGCTTCCATGAGATACAAGCCTTTTTTCGATGCAACCTCTGCCATTTCAATGGCTTCGGTCGCATTGCAGGCCAAAGGTTTTTCACATAAAACATGTTTACCCGCCTCTAACGCTTTTATCGTCCATTCCCTGTGAAGGTGATTAGGAAGGGGAATGTAAACAATGTCCACCTGTTTATCTTCGATAACGGATTCATATTGTGAGTATAATTGGGTGATGTCATATTTTTTTGCTAATGTCTTGGCTTCTTCAGGGGTTCGAGATGCCAAGGCATGAACGCGGCCATTTGCGGAGCTAAAGATGGCTGGAATCACGCATTTTCTGGCAATCGTGGCGTTACCTAAAATTCCCCATTTCATGCTAAAATTCATTGAATCGCTCCACGGTGCCGCCTTTTGATGCACTCAAAGCGGCTGTTTCTAAAATGGAAACGACTTTTACAGAGTCTTTTAAAGATGAAACCAGGGGTTCGCCGGTTAGCAGATGATCCGCAAGATTTTTATAAAATGCGTAGTCCTTTCGTTCAGGTATGGCCATCTTTTGCTCTACAATTTGTCCTGAAGCATGACGCTGAAAAAGGGTCAGATCCGGAATCATCTCCGTTGCCGGAATGTTATGTTGGTGAAAATAAAGAACCGGATCGATATGATACGTGGTTACATCTTTCCAGTGTCCGATGATAGCCCCTTTAGTGCCTAAAAGGTACCACTTGGGCTTGCGAACGGCCGCAATATCCGAATGAATGAATTGAGCCTCTTTTCCTCCTTTAAATTTGATCCATATCCTTTCCTGGTCGGCATTGGTGACGTCATGCCATACCCTTTTGTGCCGAAAGCCGGCGACAGATTCCGGGGGATCAGGGATGAGGTCTACAATCCAGTCCAAATAATGGGCACCCCAGTCATAGGTGGTGCCTCCGGATATTTCTTCATGGGAATGCCAGTATCCGCAAGGGTGTGAAAAACCCCCGACAAATGTTTCCATATAAAAAAGATCGCCAATGAGATCTTCATGCAATGCGCGTTTGATCGCCATGAAGTCAGGGTCCCAACGCCGGTTCTGGTGGCAGCTTAAATGAACCTGCATTTTTTCAGCCATTTCCAGCATCCGGTCGGTTTCTTTGCGATTGAGTGCCAATGGTTTTTCACAGACCACATGCTTTTTATTCGCCATCATCTGAAGGCACAATTTCGCATGACTGGTAGGCGGCGTGGCGATGATGACCAAATCTACGTTATCGTTATTGGCCAATTTTTCGGTATTTGGATATACGTTTACCTCTGGAAATCGATGCTTTGCTATCTTCAAACGCTGAGGATTCAAGTCGCAAACGGCGTGAAGTTCAAAGCCGTTAGTTTCGCAAACGCCGTTTCCATGAAGTTCTCCTACAGAAGGGGCGTACCCCAATATCCCGACATTTAGGTTCTGATCAGCCGCTGGTTGTCCTGCAAGCTCCCGTAATAACCGATAGATGATCTGTCTTAAGTTAGAATTTTCAAAATCTTGAAGGGTTGTACAGGCCACCCGTCCGGCGTCGACCTGACGGGACACCAGTACCGGGCTGTGCTGGTAATGCCAGTCTGCATACAACAATGTCGTTACATCATCGCTGAGAATTTGAAGGGGATGATATCGTCCTTTTACATAAATGGCATCGGGCAATCGGTCCGCCATCGGCTGATTTATATTTTGAAACAGGATCCGTATTTCCGATTCCGGGCCAATGGGACCGGACGATGCACCGAAAAGTTCTGATATGGGCAATTCCAACAGATTGACCACTCCCAGCCACCCACCCCCTGATCGAACAAATTGTTCTAATTTCTTAGGGGCCGGGTTGTATGCTGATGCCGGCGCCGTAATAACGACCTGAAATTTGCTTAAATCCGCTGGAAGTTTTTCCGATATAATTGTCCGAACATGCGGTATTTTCTGTAAATAGTTTAAGAGTGAAGAAAGGTTGGATTTTGATTCTGAAAGGCAACATAGAACATTCATTTGAAGGTGTGGTTGCATGAATATATCGTCTCCTTGAGCCGATGATTTCGCGATGCTTTCTAAAAATATTAGGTCTTGTTGGTTCTTCTAATTGTCTTTTTCAATGATATGCCACTGAACCCCGTCTTTGGTATCTTCTACGTGAATATTGGATTGTTGAAGGACCTCCCGGATGCGGTCAGCCTCAGACCATTTTTGCTCATTTCTAAAACGTGATCTTAATTGAAGCATTTGTTCAACAAGAGGCGATAGGTATTTTCGAATTTGACGGGGTGAAGCCCCCAATTCGGCTCCCAAAAGAACGAGGGAATCTCTGAGAATTTCTCGCGCTTCAGAAATACGTTCTTCATCCTCTAAATCCTTTTGAGCTTTCCAGATAGCACTGTCCAGTTCCAAAAGCGCATTGGTCGTCTCTTTTTGATCATGATTCGCCAATCCGTCACGAAAAGAAGTTTCGATTACATTTATTTTATATGGGAAGCTTTCTTTTGATATATTCAGGTCACCGGCTTGCTCTATGATATCGAGATCTTCGGGTTTCCAATCCCTTTGGCTGATCCCTTTAACCAACATTTCAAAAGGAATTTGATCTTTTTTGCCAAATTTAATTTCATGTCCGTTTTTTCGAAGAGTTACATTGCCGATTCCCTGAATATCGATTCGTCGGGCATTAAGATCGATGATACAGGCGGTGTGTTCATCGATGCCGAGGATCGTCACATCATCGGGTAAAAGCATCTCAAGTTTCTTAAAGCGTTGTTCTCCCATAAAACAGAATCGGGTGTCGTGGGTTCCGCCCTCGGCGTTGTTCCAATGGGGAACGATAAGCAGATTAAGCCCGAATTGTTTTAGAATATCGAGTCCGTCGACCCAGTGGATGTCCTGACCCACCTTGTATATTTCGTATACAGGAAGGGTCAAACGACCCATTGTCAGAGCTGCGGCACTTGCGGCCACCAAACATCCACCGGATCGAATGTTATTAACGAGAATTTCAGGGATCGGCGTTTTTTGAAGCTGACGAACAGCATACGTGGGGCTACCCGGCCCCACAAGAACAAAATCTGCATTTCGAAGCATATGAAATGCTGTTTCCGCTTCAAAGGCATTTATGTTTTCGGAGGATTTGTAGGAGGCAACGTTGAGCTGTTTTTGAACGTGAACACGGAAATACTCAACGGCTTTTCTTGAAATCTCATCGACGTTCAGTTGAAAACCGGCAGGGGTGTCCAAGAAAACAGCGGCAGGGGAATCCGGAAATCGGGCGAGAATTTTTTTGTGCACCTCCACCATTGTGGCGGTAAGCTCGCCGGAACCCATCAGAACGATTCTGCCCATTATAGAAGACATATTTAAAGACCTTCACGAGTCGAACATAGCAGTTTAATCTTAATTTAAACAACCTCTTCGTAGTGTAACACATATCCCGTCTTCATTAAAACCGAAATGATTGTCCGGTTCTATATGTCGCCATGGATGTTTTTAAATATAACGTAACCCCACCTTTTCCGTACACCGTCCATTGATGACGGTCGGCTTGATTGATCATTCCTGTTTGTTCATCTATGCCGATGCAACGGGTGTCTGAACTTTTATCGAAATATAGCGAATGCCATGACTGGCCAAATGTATCGTGATGCGGAATCAATATGACGTCTTTTAGGACCCCAAACCCTTTCTTAATCTCTTTAACTGTGGGGTCAAAATACCACTCACATAACACCATTGCACCCGCGCTGCTCCCTGCAAGTACAGCTCCTTTTTCATAAGCGCGTAAAAGGGCATCCAGACATCGAGTTTCTTTTAAGGTGTGTTCCAGATAACCGGGAAACCCTCCAAGAATATAAATTAGATTTGCACGATCCAATTCGGCCGAGAGATCCGGATCATTGGCTGATTCTTTATCTATAATCGGCAAGGCCAAAATATTTCTTGCACCGAGTGTTCGAAACCATTCCGATGCAATATTGCCGGCGCGTTCGCTATTGTTGTCCGGGGCTGCGGCTGTCGGTATAACAACAACTTTAGCGTTTTGTCCACCGGCCATTGCCAGTGCTTTCCTGTCCGGCGCTTCCATTTTACCTTGAAATTCGCACCCTCCCTCAAGCAGTAGAATTCCCATTGTTAAGAATTTCCATCAAAAGATTGATTGTCATAAATGTTAGAGATGGTGTTTCTTTCAATATTTTTTTCTCTGGAGCTAAAAGCGGTGTTAACAGTTGCAGTGCTTTCGATATGGTAAAGTAGGCTTATTTGAAAATTTCAAATCAGGCATTTGGTTACCTGTTTGCCTTTTTGATCCCCAGCTGATCCAGAGCAATAATCCATTTACAGATGTTTGCCGATCCTTCTACCATGGTATAGGTTGGCGTATCCCGATAAAAGCGGGCTAACGGATATTCGGTGGAATAGCCGTAGGCTCCCAGAATCCGCATGGCATAACCCGCACATCGAGTAACGACTTCGCCTGCAAAATATTTTGCCTGTGCCACACCAAGACCGTTGTTCAGGTTTCCCTGGTCTTTTTCCCAGGCCGATTTGTAAACCAAAAAACGGGCTGCCTCGATTTCGGTGGACATTTGAGCGATCATGTCCTGGTTCATTTGAAACTCGCCGATGGGTTTTCCGAACTGTTTTCGCTCATTGCAGTATTTTAACGATATTTCCAAACATGCCCTGGCAACACCAACGGCTCCGGCGGCTGCCGAAAGCCGGGTTTGGTTAAGAGATCCGAAGAGAATCCTTGCACCGTCTCCGGGTTTTCCAATGATATTCTCTTTGGGGACATTGGTATTGGTTAAAAATATTTCGCCGGTGGGAGATGAATGGGACCCCATTTTTTTTAGCGCCGATGTTTTTACACCGTTAAAGTTCTTTGGTTCTATGACAAAGGCTGAAAGACCTTTGGAGCCTTTGTCCGGATCTGTATAGGCATAATAGATGATTACATCCGCAATATCTGCATTGGAGATCCATGTTTTGGAACCGTTTAAGCACCAGTGGTCGTCTTTTTCTTCGGCGGTGGATGTCATGGCCATGACATCGGAACCGGCGTCAGGCTCTGTTATGGCAAATCCGCCCAGATAATCGGCGTCGACCAACTTGGAAATGTATTTTTGTTTTAAGGCGTCATTTCCGTATTTACAGATGGTAAACGCACTGCCAAGACACTGCATGTTGACCTGAACTCGAAGAGAACTGGAGGCTTTTGCGATTTCTTCGGTCACGATCATGGCTGCCAGCCAACCCATGTCTTCCCCCCCATATTTTTCAGGAATGACTGTTCCGAAAAATCCGAGTTCTCCCATGGGCTTGATGGCTTCTTTATAAGGGAAATAATGGTTTTTATCCCACTCATCAGCATAAGGTGCAATTTTTTTGGCCGCAAATTCAGAAACTGCCTTTTTCAGCATCTGAAGTTCTTTAGATAGCGCAAAATCCATATGACGCCCTCCCGGTTAGAAACGATTGAAAACTTTTTTAGATAAACCTTAATGCCGTCATTCTTTCTTAGAAGCAGGGGTACTGATAAAACCGAGGTATGACATACCAATTGCCGCCGAGAGAACGGATCCTACAAGGATCGCAATTCTGGCATAATCGATAAATTTAGGATCGGAAAATGAAAGCTCGGAAAGAAACAAAGACATGGTGAAGCCGATTCCCCCAAGCATGGACCCACCCAAAATATGCGACCATCTGACTTCCTGGGGCAAGGAAGCAAGTCCGGTCTTAACCGAGAAATAGGAAAATAGCATGATTCCTATGGGTTTCCCGAAAACCAGACCAAAGATAATTCCGAGGACTGCCGGATTTGAGATCGTCTCCGAAAATACGATACCTTTAAAGACTAAACCCGTATTCCCCATGGCAAAGAGGGGAAGAATTAAAAATGCAACCCATGGATGCAGTGCGTGCATCAACCGTTGCAGGGGTGTTTCCACATCATGGCAAGCCAGTTCCAGCGCTTGAACAGCATACAAGTGTTCCTGATTCAAAAGGATTGAATAACCGCAACTCTGATCTTCACATTCGAATTTTTCTGTTATGTTCTTTACGTTTTGCAAAAAGTTGTCGGTATCATACCTTCCCCTAGCCGGTACAAAAAGAGAAACAACCACGCCGGCGATGGTTGGATGAACGCCGGATCCTAAGACAAAAAACCAGACGGCAAGTCCCAGAATGGCATATATTAGCATTTGTCGAATCCAGAAAAAGTTTGCAACTGCAAGTCCGAAAATCAAAAACAGGCTGATGATAAGATTAGACCAGACGATTCCCTTGGTATAGAAGATTGCGATAATGACGACCGCACCCAGATCGTCGGCGATGGCAAAGGCCGCCAGGAAAATCCTCAGACCCACCGGTAGTCTGCGGCCGAATACGGCCACAGCCCCCAAAGCAAAGGCAATATCCGTTGCAACGGGAATTCCCCATCCATGTATGGTTGGCGATCCGATATTAAGTGCCACATAAATAAGGCCGGGTACGATCATTCCCCCCAGTGCGGCGATCACCGGCAGCAAAGCCTTTTTAGGCGACGCGAGTTCTCCTACGAGAATTTCGCGTTTGATCTCAAGACCCACCGTAAAAAAAAACAACGACATGAGTCCGTCGTTTACCCAGTGGAGTAGTGTTTTGCTGATGTGAAAATATCCGAAGGAAAATGAGATTTTGGTATGCCAAAAGCTGTGATAGGTTTCCCCGATGCTGGAATTGACCCAAACCAGGGCAATGGCTGTCGCGGCAATGAGCAATATACTGCTGGAAGCTTCCTTGTTGAAAAACTGCTGGGCGGGTTTTAAAATTTGATCAGCAACCAGTTGCCGGGTGGATTTTATGTACTTTTCGCGATTTAAATCCATCATCCTTTATTATAAGTACAAGGCGAAACCTAAATTTCGATTATTCGGTTTTATATTTTACGTTGTCACATATCATGTCAACGGCTTTTTCCACCGATGTTTTTCCCATATCTATAATAAGGTCATATAGGTGTGCAGCCTTCCAGTCCTCATTAAAGTATTGTTTGACATAAGCCTTTAAATCACCTTCTTCTCTGTCAATAAAATCTTTTGCAGCTTTGTGACTAAGATTTTGGGATTGCATGATCTCATTTATTTTCAAATCATTATCTTTTATCAAACGCACATGAAGCGTATCCGGCTTTCCTTTTAAGAGACACTGGCTTCCCCATCCAAGAATGATGACGTCACCGGCCTCATATACATTTTCAACCAACTTTTTGGTGACTTCATAATAGTTCTTGTCGTCCAAACAACCGTGTTCACGGTCAACTACCTTCTGGACAATAGAGCATGTATAGCGATCGACAAAACGAAGAATCCGTGACTGAGAAGTTTTGTGAAACGTTTCCGCTTCGCTTTCAGAGATATGGAGTTCTTTAGCAATATCAGCGACCAAATTTTTTCCGATGTATTCATACCCAAGTTTTTCCGCTACCAGCGATGCGACCTTTTCACCTTCAGTACCAAATTCTTTGCTAATGGTAATTACTGCCATGAAATCCCCCTTTTACCCCATCAATTCTTGAGACCTTTGTAAAGAGCCCCCTTTACCGTATCAGAACCGGTGTCAAGCCGGTTTACTCGTATGCAATGACCCGTATAATTCCGATGGTGGCGCCATTGTCATCCGTTGTGCAGGCATCACTCACCGAAATAATTTTATTCACTCTGTTTTCCTCGATAAAAAGATTTACCCGGCTATCGAATTCGTCCAATTCTTTTTTTGCATGGAAAATCTTTAACGGACTTGTAAACGTTTTGACCTTAATCATGAACAACCTCCATATCTTCAATGATCGGGTATTGTCAAGATGTTACACGGACTCCACGCTGATGATTTCCGGAATTAGTTTCTTAATATACCGTTCGATGCCCTGTTTGAGTGTCATCTGGGACATGGGACAGCCGGCGCAGGCACCTTTTAATCTTACCTTGACAATATTATTTTCCACATCAACAAGTTCCACATCTCCGCCATCTGCCTGAAGGGATGGTCTGACATCATTTAACGCTTTTTCAACTTTTTCTCTCATTGGTTCTAAGCTCCTTATTCTGTTGAATTCGAATTGCATCAAAGGTCGAGGAGTTTTTTCAAAGCACTCCATTATATATGTTTTTCGAGAACCGGCCGGATATCCCCTGGTGTTAATTGGACAGGAATCCTACCTTCCAATAGTTTCTCCTCATAGGTCGGTTTTATTACCTGGTAAAAAATGCCAATGGGAATCTTTTCACCCTCTCCGTAGGCCCATTCCCCGGCCTTGACAATAGCTGTCTTTCTGTCGGAAGCATCATGATCCTTTTGGGAGATCTCATACACCCTTTCGTTGTAATAATCATAGGTATTAAAAAAAGTGAAACAAGGTTGAAGCACATCAATAAAGGAAAATCCTTTATGGTTGATTGCAGCTTTAATCAAGGACTGAAGATGTTGCATATTTTTCGTATACCCTCTGGCGACAAAAGTAGCGCCGGCGGATAGCATAAGTTCAATGGGATTCAACGGATCTTCGGGGCTACCTTTCGGGGTCGAACGTCCTTTAAACCCGGAAGGACTGGTGGGCGTAAACTGACCGGTCGTAAGTCCGTATACCCTGTTATTGTGAACAATGAACGTCATGTCTAAATTCCGCTTGGCACTGAAAATGAGATGCTCAATGCCTTCACCATATGCATCTCCATCACCGGCGTGGCCGATCACCGTCAACTCCGGATTGGCCAGTTTAATTCCGGTCATCGGCGGCGGAACCCGGCCATGAATTGAATAGAATGTGTTGACATTGATATAATCCACGATTTTAGCATGACATCCGATTCCTGAGACGATAGCTACCTTATTTAGATCGAGCCCATTTTCTTCAAGGTCTGCCAACGCTTTTTTGATGGACGTTAAGATGCCGAAATTGCCGCAACCGGGACACCAGGTATTCTGGGCATAAGTGCCCAATTCTTTAATGGTTGTCATGAAAGCACCTCCTTTACATTGTCGATCAAAACATCTACAGTAAATGGCCGTGCGTCAAAACGTAAAATCATATCGTCAATGCAAATACCGTGGCTGGATATAAGTTTTGCCAGTTGTCCGGTAGCATTGACTTCTACGTCTATGATTTTATCAGCGCCGGATAGGGCTTTTTTTAACGCATTTACCGGTAAAGGCTCCAATATAAGGGGTTGAACCACTTTAAGACCTAACGCTTCGGCCACTTCTATACACGCCCCTTTGGTGGAACCCCAACATAAAAGGACGGTTTTTGAATCAGGGTTTCCGTAGATCTTCACTGTTTCATATTTTTCAAGCGCATCTTCTAAGGCTTTTGTTTTGCGCAGCCGTTTTATTTGCATCTGGGAAATTGCCTCTGGTTCCTCGATGGTAATGCCGTTCTCATCATGTTCGTAGGATGTTGCTTTTACGATGGCTGACGGATTTCCCGGAAAGGCCAACGGTGAAATGCCGTTTTGAGTATCCAGGTATCTTTTGTATTCTCCCTGGTTGTTCCATAGAAGTGGCTTTTCCGGTTTAATCTTATCCAGATCGGCCTCAAAGCTGAATATGCTTTCACTTAAATGTTTGTCGGATAGCACAAAAGCCGGAATCTGAAATTTCCATGCAAGGTTCATGGCCAATCCTGCGGTATAAAATGCCTCCTCGGCATCTCCGGGGGCCAACACAAC
>Ga0210064_1001089_pt1 | contig 12088 bp, 7 predicted proteins | sample Muzzi_CordC_D2_FD_185531 | JGI IMG/M metagenome (GOLD analysis project Ga0210064, IMG submission 185531) | Wetland microbial communities from San Francisco Bay, California, USA, that impact long-term carbon sequestration - Muzzi_CordC_D2 (SPAdes) | ecosystem: Environmental > Aquatic > Marine >...
ATAACTTCATCCGGAGCATCCATGGATGCAAGAGGCAAAACCGGCTTAAAGTCCGTCCAATTTAAAGACGCGTTTTCATATTTAAACACAGGAGATTTTTTCTTGTTAGAAAAACGAGGGTGCAGAAAAGCTTTTTTTTCCTCGAGCAAGTTTGCCGGCTTCACCACGTGGCCCAGGGTGAGTTGTTGCAGCACACTTCTTAGCTTCTTATCCGTAGCGTTCATCGATATCGAGCTATCGCTGGTCAATGGGAATATAGTCGGTTTTGATAGGTCCTGTGTAAATCTGACGTGGCCGTCCAAGTTTCCATTTGGGATCATCCAGACTCTCTTTCCATTGGGCAATCCAGCCCGGTAGCCGGCCGATGGCAAACATGACCGTAAACATGTTGGTAGGAATGCCCATGGCTCTCAGGACGATGCCGCTGTAAAAATCGATGTTTGGATACAGGTTGTATTCAATGAAATAATCATCTTTTAATGCCGCTGCTTCAAGCTCCTTGGCAATATCAAGTAACGAATCTTCAAGATTGAGCTTGGCAAGAACCTTATCACACATCTTTTTCATGATTTTGGCCCGCGGATCATAGGCCTTGTAAACGCGATGTCCAAAACCCATAAGTCGAAACGGATCGTTTTTATCTTTGGCGCGTTCAACGGCCCGACGATAGTTCCCGCCGTCATTTTGAATCTCGGTAAGCATTTCGATGACCGCCTGATTGGCGCCTCCATGCAACGGGCCCCATAGGGCTGCGATACCGGCGGAAATCGCCGCATATAGATTCACTCTTCCACTTCCCACCAGCCTTACCGCGGAGGTAGAACAGTTTTGCTCATGGTCGGCATGAAGAATCCAGAAAACATCCAGTGCCCTTACCAGGTCTTCATCAATGGGATAGGGCTTGACCGGCGTATCGAACATCATGTTCAGAAAATTTGCACAGTATTTCAGATCAGGCCGAGGATAAACAACCTTGTGACCTCTCGATATTTTATAAGACATGGCGGCCATGGTCCGAACTTTGGATAATAGACGCGTAACCGTGATATTCAGCTCCTCTTCAATGTTATGAAGCTCGGGATAAAAATACCTTAAAGCATTCACCATAGATGAGAGGATTCCCATGGGATGAGAAGCCCTGGGAAAGTTCTGATAAAAAATCTGCATGTCCTCATGTACGAGTGATTGATCATTAAACAAAACCGACATGTTGTTAAGTTCCTGCTTACTGGGCAGCACACCGTTAATTAACAGATAGACGGTTTCGATAAAACTCGAATGCTCAGCCAGCTGTTCCACCGGGATACCGCGATACCGCAAAATTCCTTTTTCACCGTCCATAAACGTAATGGAACTGGCGCAGCTGCCGGTGTTGGCGTATCCCGGGTCAAGGGTAATTAGGCCTGTCATTTGGCGAAGGTTTGAAATGTCGATGGCCTTTTCGCCTTCGCTACCGGTAACAATTGGAAGTTCATATGTGTTACCTTCAAATACAAGTTTTACTTTATCTTCCATATTCCACCTCTGTTTTTCAAGTGAGTGATGTCCGTTCGGTATTCCCAGTTTAAACAAAGTGATCAACCTCCTATTATATCAACGCTTTGGAATGTTAACAAACTACATATAATCATAATTCTGAACAGGACGACAATGTTCTTATAAAGGCTTGCGGAATTGACACATCCCCGTTTATTGAGACTGTGTTAATTTGACCTTAACTGAGCGTTTCAAATTTTAAAAGGGGATAAAATATCTTTTGTTTTTAACGAATTATCTTGATTTTTATTTTTAAAATTTGAAACCCTTTGGGATTGCCGATCTTTATCCGCCTCAGGAGGATTACCGCATCTACTGCGTCAGACGCCATCCCGCATAGTTGACTATAGCAGAATAACATCTTCCTTGTATCTACGGTAACACCGCCAAAGGCGGGCAAGCCTCGACAATCGCTCAATTTAGGTTTGAAAAAACTTCTGTATACATGAATATCATTATAACGTCAAGAAACCGTTGAAAAATATTTAAAAACTATCGTTTACATATGCTATTTGGGTATGATAAATTTATATCTGAATTTTGCAAGATTAAGGTTATAATTCAAGTTTTATACAACTAGAAGCCATCTCAAAATAAAGATTTTGGTTCAAGATCAAGGCGGTGCCGATTTTTAACCCGCAGGCATACTCAAGTATGTCGAGGACTTAAAACGAGGCTCCAACGCCGAGGCTTGTCCGCCTCTGGCGGGTTGGGCCAAAAGATTATTTTGAGGTAGCTTCTAATAATTGTCAAAACCCTTTGAAGCACCGAACCGAAAGAGATTTCATCCGTCATTACGCATCCTTTATCCCGCCTTTTGTATGAGGAGGCATTGTGTCCTTTAAAGAAAATCTTTTAAAAAAAATAAACATAGACAAAATGGGGCGACAGGTCATTGCTTCCATCGGTCCTGTAGACAGTGGCCGCAAGATAGACAAGAAAATTATGCAAAAGCTTCTTGAACTGGCCGATTACACCTACAAAAGAAAACGGGATCTTGATCTTTATATCGAGGATATCAAGGCCGAAAAAACCCGGATTCTGGTGCTTGACAATGATCTGGCCATTTACGATACCTCTGTCTACGACGTTGCCATGCGCAAAAGTCCCACCGTCAAAGAAATGATGAATCCTTTCAATGTGGTCAAAATATTAAAAGATACCGACGTGGTCATCAGCAAAAAGGAAGACTCCGTTAAGACCATTCAACAGGAATGCATCGCCAAACTGAACCTATCCTTTAACGCATCCGATCTCGATGACATCGCCAAAGACGGTTTGGCGTCTTTGGAAAACGGATACTCGGACGGCGTCATTGAATGCCTTGATCTTTTTTCAGAAATTTTACATTACAAAAACCCACCTAAAGCTTTTAGAGTTGGCCACCACAAGATTACCGGGGTATTGATTAAAAAAGAAAGTGGAGAAGAAATGTTCGGCCCTATGGTCCTTTACAGTATGATTCACAATACTCTAAAATTGATTGATCAGCAAATCGGCAGTTTTGATAGAGAAAAGATAGAATTTGTTCAGCACGTTGCAGCAGGCAAAAAGAAGGCTTCGACAGAAGGTTCGGATGTTTTTCAATATCTTAAAGAAGCTGGGGTTGATCTATTGGCGTTGGAGATTGATGAGAAATGAAAAAACAAATTGTGGCCTCAGGTACATCTATTATTGGTACGAAAAATAAAGAAAGCCTTGAGGCCTATCTGGGAAGCTGTGTAGGGGTCACCCTGGTGGATCGCAGGGCCGATGTGGGAGGATTGCTTCATCTTCTTTTGGCCGAGGCTACGGGGATGGATAAATACTATAAACCTGAAAGTTATGCCACCACCGGCATGCCGTATTTTTTGAAAAAGTTGATTGATGCGGGTGCTTCGAAAGAGAGGCTGGAAGCATGCGTGGCCGGAGGTGCTCTGATTGGCCCTTTGTCAGATAAAGACCTGTCTTTAGATATTGGAGGACGAACAGCCGAAGTGGTTCAAACATATCTTGAGGATCAAGGGATTCCAATAAATAAAAGTGAAACCGGCGGATATTCCGGACGCAAAATGAACCTCGATCTTTATCAATGGAACACGACCATTGAACCGACATGGCAAATTGAAGAGCCGCCCACGAGCCCTTTCCAAACCGATGTTGTTTTCAATATTGATGAAGCGATTCAGAAAGTAAAACCCATACCTCAGGTGGCGCTTAAAGTCATCCGTATGATACACAGGGATGATTATACAATGAAAGACGTCGGGAGTGAAATCCGCCGGGACCAGGTGATCAGCGGAAGGGTTTTAAATCTATGCAACTCTGCTGTCATGGGAGTAAAAACGGTCGTCGATTCCATAGATCGGGCATTGATATTGGTAGGGGAAAAGCGCCTTTTACAACTCGTCGTTACGGCCTCCGTCACATCTTTATTCCCCCCATCGTCTCAAGGTTATTCCCTGTGCAAAGGAGGAATCTTCCAGCATGCGATCGGAACCGCCCTGATTGCTCAAGAGCTTGCCGTTTTTACTAAGAAGGCAGTGCCCGATATTGCTTATACAGCCGGCCTTTTGCATGACATCGGAAAAATTCCCCTGGACCAGGTGATGGCGGCGAACACCCCGTTTTTCTATAGATATACCCAGGAAAAGGGCGGTGATTTGTGCGAAGCGGAAAAAATGAAGTTCGGTGTAGATCACACTGAAGCCGGATTGCGACTGGGTAAGTTATGGGCACTGCCGAACAATCTGATCAACGTGATTGCAAACCACCATTCGCCTGAAACCGCAACCGAAGACGAAGATCTTGTAACGATAGCATATCTTGCTGATCTATTGATGTCAAAATTTCAAGCACACCATGAATTGGAGCAAATCGATACGGAAAAATTATTGCGCAGACTGAATCGATTAAACCTGAATTCCGATCATCTCCCAATTCTGATTGACCTTATCCCAAAAAACATTTTTCAATCTGCATCCATGCCGATCTGAACATGAAAAAGGGGATCTCCATTAGAGACCCCCTTTTTATAATTTTTCTTAAGTGTTTATGCCTTGCGGTCACACATTAGTTGTTAAGCTTGCTGATGTTTGGCCTCCATATTTATTATCCTTCAAGAGCCTGACGATCAGCCATATCCATGAGCACCCGTTCTCTTGCCTTTTCGATGCCCAGGGCTTTGCGCTTTTTATCGATATGGGCGATCATCTTGTGGGCATGTTTGATCGGATCAGGCTCACAGTCCCACATGCCCCCATAGATCTCTTCCAGCTCTTTGTACAGATAATCTCTAAATACCGGAGCACCGTCTAAAGGCATATGATACCCGAAAACCGTGTACACACCGGAGGTCACAAAATATTGCCCGATACTGATGGCCTTTTCACTCATCCATTCCGGCGCACTTCCGGCTGCAGGCAGATCCTGGATGTCATTTCCAAGACCACCGGCTTTGACAACTTCCGTTGCCGCCAAAAGAATCCGGCTGTTGTCCACACAGGACCCCAGATGAAGTACCGGAGGAATACCCACGGTCTCGCACACTTCGGCAAGACCCGGGCCGCAGAATACCTGGGCCGTTTCCGGCGTCAGCAACCCTTCCATGGCACAGGCAATACCGTTGCAACCCGTGGTCAGAACCAGCACGTCGTTCTTGATCAACTCTTTTACGATTTTAATGTGAGCATCATTGTGCTTGGTCCGGGCGTTGTTACAGCCCACAACTCCGGCTACACCTCGGATACGCCCGTTGATGATATTGTCATTTAGCGTATAATACGACCCCCGGAAGGTTCCTCCCAAATGGTATTCGATGGATTCCACACCAAAACCCGCAATCTGGGTGGCCTTATACCCCGGGATCATCACATCGGCGCCACGGTTTTTAAAATTATCAATGGCCATGGTAACAATCCGTTTGGCGTCTTCCATGGCATGATGTTCGTCAAACTCGATATGCGTCACATTGTCCTGCTCCATCTTGGCGATGGGGTGGGTGGTGATCAACTTGGTATGAAAACACTTGGCCACATTGGCAAGGTTCTGGAACACACATTGAACATCCACCACCATGGCATCACAGGCGCCCGTGATAATGGCCAGCTCTTGCTGCAAAAATGTCCCGGCCGGCGGTACGCCGTGACGCTGCAGGATCTCATTTCCCGTACAGCAGATACCCCCCAGTTGAATCCCTTTGGCCCCTTTGGAGTGGGCATACTCATTCATCTCTTTGGATTGGGCCGCGGCCACGATCATTTCCGACAAAATCGGCTCATGACCGTGAATAATAATATTGACATGGTCTTCTTTCATCACACCGAGATTGGCTTCAGACTGCAACGGAGACGGAGCCCCGAACATCACATCCTGAAGATCGGTGGCGATCATACTGCCGGCCCAGCCGTCCGCCAGAGAACACCGGGTGCACTGCTTGACGATATTTTTAAAATCCTGGTCAACCCCCATATGGGTGCGATGCATAATCTCCACAATTTCACGGTCAATATTTCTGGGCACTACCCCCAGTTTCTTCCAGCGTTCATAAAGGGGCTGAGGGGCTCTTTTAGCGTACATGATTTCTCCCTCGGGCTTGCCCCATTCGGCCAACGCTTTTTCAGCGACTTCAACGGCGATTTCATCAAAATCGCGATCGAGTTCTTCGCCGTCTTTTTCAACCGTGGTGGCCACCCCAAAGTGCGGGGCAATTTGAAGGAGTCTTTCAGGTGATTTGATTTTATAGTCTTCGGTCTCTTTTCGCGCCACCGACAAAAAGACTTCGGCCACACCGCGACCGTGGTCTGAATGGGCCGACGCACCGGCTGCCACCATGCGGGCAAAGTTTCTGGCCGCTATGGTATTGGCCGTGGCTCCGCACAACCCTTTTCGGGTGTCTTCGCCTTCGATTCCCGCCTTGGGCATCGGCAGGCGGCACGGACCCATGGCACAGTTTTTACAGCAGGTGCCCTGCATTCCGATGTTGCAGGGTTTCATGGTCTCTGCCCGATCAAAAACCGTTTCAACACCAAGTTTCTGAGCCCGGGCGATCATTTCCTGAGTTGCAGGATCAATAGAGGCCGCGATCGGATCTGCCATCTTTTTCGGCTTGGCGGCCTTTACTTTTTTCTCTTCTGCCATTAGAGGTTCCTCCTCGTAAGTTTTTTTTATTCTTGCGATGATTGACTCAGATGATAGCTTACAGATCGTGTTTAAGTATCGTTCTGAGCAAGATCTTTTTCTTTTTTATGCAACCCGTTTGTGTATTCTGTTCAATCGTTCCAGCATCTTATCCAGCTTCGTTTTCTGCTCGGCTGCCGGCGTTTGGGACACTTCAGCAGGCGCAGCCTTGTGCTTGGCCGAAAGCGCTTCACGTTCTTTTGCGCGCTTTTCTCGGATCGCTTCTTCTTCGGCCTCTTTCTTTGCTCTGGCTTCGGCCTCGGCTTTGGCCTTGGCTTCTGCTTCGGCTTTGGCTTTGGCTTCTGCATCTGCCTTGGCTTTGGCTTCTGCATCTGCCTTGGCCTTGGCCTCTTGTTCGGCTTTGGCTTTCGCATCCGCCTCTGCCGTTGCTTTGGCTTCCGCATCGGCTTTGGCTTTGGCTTCTGCGTCTGCTTTGGCTTTGGCCTCTTGTTCGGCTTTATCGACTACTTTTTCTTCTTTCTTTGGCGCTGCCTTTTTGGCAGCTGCTTTCGCAGGTGCCGCCTTCTTTGCAGGCGCCGCCTTCTTTGCGGGTGCCGCTTTCTTTGCCGGTGCCGCCTTCTTTGGCGCTTCACCTTCTATGGTCAGATCCGGTTCCGGTGCAAGGGAAGCATAATCAATATCCACGTCGTCAAGTTGCTTATTTAAGGGCGCAACATCCATGGCGCTGCCGCCGTCCATCCCAAGATCGATAAACGCCTGGGTGAGCCGGATGGCCTCCGGATGACGCATGATCATGACACTGGCACCTGACATCAGATAAATGACGGCACCCACGGCTTCCATGAGAATTCCACGTCGCTCCGGATCGCCCAATGTCGGCGCGTCATCAACCGTCTGCTTGGCTTCCTTACATTTCCAGATCTCGTTGGCCAAATTATTGATCATCGGCAACTGAAGCTTGTCGTCACCCTGGGTCAGGGCTGCCATGTTAAGCCTTTCCATCACTGAATACGTATATTCCAGTCCGTAACCCAGACCACCGGTGGTGGGATCGACGATCAATCTTTCCATCGGCATTCCTAAGTTTTCGAGAAGGATGTTGACTTGTTTGGCGAGGTTAATATCGATGGGTGAGGATGCAATCAGGGTATGACCATATCCCATGGCACTGGCCCCGATTCCCTTGTGGTTTTTATCCTCAACAGGCCCAAGAACCAGATTTGAGCCATGGGTCTCTTCTGAAATCTTCTTTAAGACCTCCTCATCTTTCTCAATGTTGGCAGTCCCCCAGACAATCAGCGGTACGTCGATGGCGTCAAGGACTTTTTTTACCGTGGCCGCTGCATCCTCAGGGCTGGCGTTCAGACCGTTCGGATCGGTACTTTTGAGTTGTAGCACGATCATCTTGGCCCCGAATTCATCAACACATTTTTTGGCCCATGCAGCCGGATCTGAAAGAACATCCTTAAAATGGCTTAACGCAGCTTCCGGCCATTCATCCGGCTCCATGTCCCAAACTTCCATTGCAATAACCGGCTTTTGCGGCATATCCCCTTCAAAACTGTAAAAAGGATAGCATGCCTGACCACCGATGGTAACGGCGTTATCGCCTTTACCCAAAGTGATTTCCTTTATGTTACCGGTATAAGATTCTTTGTATATTTCCAAACCCAATGTTACCTCCTTTACGTGACAATAAGATTAGTGTTTGAGGTGTATTACATTGTAACCCAGTCAATCGGTTCTACAGGGGCAGAAAAATATTCACCCCTGGCCTTTAAAAAAAAATTTAGCCCCCCTTTCATGATATGAATTTTATTATAACCTTATCTACATCGGTAGATTTATAGCCGGAAATCCCAAAAATATACCCAGAATTTCTCGATCGTTCTCATTTAATATATTTCTAATAATAAAAAGAGATTACAGCACAGGCTATAAACGAAGATCATCTTTAAAACATGCCAAATATGACCTTTTATATTGGGATGAATTATTTGTCAATAGATGAGTCAAAATTAAGGTAATTATTGATGAAACCAAATGGGAATTCGGGGAGCGTTTTAATAACGAATTTGTCAACGGACCGGATCATCTTTTTGAAAATCACCGACGGTTAAACGCATAACATTCACAATTTATCATTTCAATTCGTCAAACATACAGGTCAATTCAACCACCTCACCGTCATAAAGGGTCTTGGTTTTATAGGGCAGGCTTTTGAACAGCTTTATCATTCCCTGATTTCTGGGTAATGTGTATGCCATCAGGCCGGAGATTCCGTTTTCTCTGGCAGCCTCTGATAATTTTTTCATGAGGATCTTGCCCAATCTTTTCCCCTGCCATTCTTTGCTCACTGAAAAAGCGATCTCTGCGATGTTCTTGGCAGGATCGAGAAGATATTCTCCCACAGCCACGACTTTTCCAAATCCGAATTCCCCGACCACAGCTAAAATCGTCAAATTTTTAACGTAGTCTATTTGAAACATACTCTCCACATCGCCACGAACAAAACGCGTCCTTGCCTGAAAAAATCTTGAATATATATCATCTTTATCCTGGGTGTAAAAATGCTCTTGTATTCTTCTCTCATCCACTGGCTTGGCCGGCCTTATGGTGATCAGTTCACCATCTATTTCCCTTGTCTCCTCCAACTTTATCGGGTAAATGCCCTGCACCGATTCCGACAGGGTCCGCTCTGCACCGAGCAACCCCATTTTTCTGGCCTCAAAAAAAAGTTCCTCCCGAAAATCAGGGTGGGCAATACTGATCATCGCCATGGCACGCTCCTGAAGACTCTTGCCAAAGAGATTGACAGCCCCGTATTCAGTGACCACATCTTGAACATCACCCCTTGGTACAACAATGGCGGTATCATTGAGCATCGGAACAATGCGGCTTTTTTTACCATCGACGGTGGTTGACGTGAGCATAAGAATTGATTTGCCGCTTTCGGACCCGGACGCACCTCGAATAAAGTCGAGCATACCGGTTATACCGGAAAAATGGTTGTAGGAAAGCGCATCCGCAGCAACCTGACCGGTGAGATCCATGGCCATGGGAACATTCATGGCCACCATTTTTTTATGTCGTGAAATAATACCCGGATCATTGACGTAATCCGACGGATAAAATTCAATCGCCGGGTTATCATCAAGAAATTCATAAAGATTTTTTGACCCGATGGCACAACTTGCCACCAGCTTTCCTTCGTTAAATCCTTTTTTCCGGTTCGTGATCACTCCCATTGAAACAAGACGCATGATATCCGTGGTCACATACTGGGCGTGGACGCCAAGATCATTCTTATCGGAAAGCGCAAGCAGGGTGGCCTGCGGTGTTGTGCCGGGGCTGATCTGGATGGTTGAACCATCGTCAACAAGCCGGGCAATCAGCCGCCCGATATGATTGGCGGCATCGAGTTCCGGAAGTTCGTCAATGGTCAAAAGTTCTTCTTCATATTCGACAATGGCATTCACGTCATTGACATGGATGAAGCTGCGACCCAACACTCTGGGCATTTTAGAATTTACCTGGGCAATGACAAAGTCGGCGGAGAGTGCCGCCGCCATTGTGATATCAACGGAAATCCCCAGACTCATCCATCCGAAGTCATCCGGCGATGATACCTGAATGAGGGCCACATGGATCGGAAGACGACGGGATTTAAAAAGGCGGGGCACCGCCGAAAGGTTAATTGGCGTGATAAACCGTTTGTTTCTTGCCAGGCTTTCCGGTTTTGCAGATCCCAGATAAAATGATCGGATATTAAAGCTTTGGTCTTTGGTTTTATTCGCGATCAATGTCAAAGGTGTACTTTCCAGGCTCAACAAACGGATGATTTCGATATCTGTAAACGTATCTGCCGCTTCGGCGAGTTTTTTGATCAGATATTGGGGCTCTCCACAGGATGAACCGATAAAAACCCTCTGACCCGCCTTTATCCGTCCGATCGCTTCTTGTGCAGAGCATCTTTTTTCAACATAATTGTCAGCCCAATAGGTTGATACGGCCATGGTGCCCCCTTTTTACGGTCTATTGAGAAAATGATTCATTTAAATGAAACGCGGTATGAATCGCAGTTTAAGTAAAACCTAAAAGCGCTTCAGTTTTTCTGCTGCCGGCAAAATAGTAAATTAGAGACATTTAGTCAGACCTGTTAAATAACGTGTATGTTAAACCTAAATTGAGCGATTTTTTACTCGATCTGCACCGATCTCTTGCGCATAAAGGCTTTGCAAAAATCCTCGACATATCCACGGGTATGACTGCGGTTTGTGCAAATCTTTCTGCATCAAGACCTCGGCACATATCTTCGCAAAAATCGCTCAACTTAGGTTAAATGTATTTTTTAACGTATCCGGTATTTATTATCAAGAAAAAGATGATATGTTTTTGCGGCGAACAATAGAGAATCAAACAACCATAACGATTCGTTATGCATGGAAAATCATGTGGCGGGAGAGGGTTATTTTAAACTTCGGGCCTTGTTGTGTATTTCTCGATAAACGTACCCAAGTGAGCCAGCTGTTGCGGATTTACATCGCTGAATTGAACACCCAGCTGCCTCATTTCAAAAGTACTGAAAGGGACAAAATTATTTACATGGATATCTGAAATTTTTTTACACGGTATACCCTTTAAAATAAATCCATAACCGCTTAAAAATATGTCAACCTCAGTCGCTTCATGTATTTGCTCTGCATCGTTAATGTACATAAAGGCAAGGCCGCCTTTACTGATATTTTTAATCTGGCCCAGTTTTGATGCGCCATTTTTAAGTAGAGCATATACGCCTTGCTGAACCTGAAACCGTTCATGGAATCTTCGTTCAACGACCTTCTCGCTATTTATCATCTTTGCCTCCCTAACATAATTAGTGCCCATCCATAAATGGCCATTTTTGTCCTGCTCGGCGTTCTCCGCGAGTTTCCGGCTGCGGCGCACAGACTTACGCCTCACCACAAACCCTTGTGCGGCCTTGATCAGAACAAAAATTGCTCATTTCTGAATTGGGCACCCATTGTGTTCGTTTTAGATTCATGGATGGACACCAATTAGATGGTTTCTTTTAACAATTTAAAGTTGTTATAAGATGCATCTCTTAACGCTTTAAATCGCAATTGATTATAAGTTGATGCATATTGTGTGTCAAGAAAAAAATAGCACAATATATTGATATTTATAACCAGATAACCATTGAAGCATCACGATAAATACACAAAGATGTTTTGGATTCATTGAGACGTCGGTCATTTAAAAAGACAACCCGTCCCAAAAATAGAAAATATAGATTGAAAAAATGGCTGATTTGTTGCATACAACACATTGTAAATGCTAATGGTTTCGAAAATATTTCTCAAACTCAAGTTCCGCACCCTTAATTTTACCAACATCGCTACTGAGCAAAAGGCCGAAAAATTTATTCTTGTCT
>Ga0210064_1001092_pt1 | contig 12074 bp, 5 predicted proteins | sample Muzzi_CordC_D2_FD_185531 | JGI IMG/M metagenome (GOLD analysis project Ga0210064, IMG submission 185531) | Wetland microbial communities from San Francisco Bay, California, USA, that impact long-term carbon sequestration - Muzzi_CordC_D2 (SPAdes) | ecosystem: Environmental > Aquatic > Marine >...
CCGGATAATATCATACAGCTTTTATAAATTCAAAAATCAATTTGCAAACCAGGCAAAGGGTTATTAATTTAGACAGTGCTATTAATAATCGAATTAAAAAAACTCAACAAAAAAACACGATAACTAAAGAAAATATATGAATACCCGGTCAATACGAATAAAGGGTGCCCGCCAGCACAACCTAAAAAGCCTGGATCTTGACATCCCCCTGAATCAAATTACCGTCGTCACCGGTGTCAGCGGTTCCGGCAAGTCCTCTTTGGCCTTTGACACCCTGTATGCCGAAGGCCAGCGTCGTTATGTGGAAACTTTCTCACCCTATGCACGGCAATTCATGGATCGCATGGATCGGCCCCGGGTCGATAAGGTCGAGGGAATTCCACCGGCCATTGCCATCGACCGCAAGGATCCGGTGCGCACATCGCGCTCCACTGTCGGCACCATGACCGAAATTACCGACTACGTAAAGCTGCTGTATGCTCGCCTCGGGCAGCTCCATTGTCACACCTGCGGTCAGCCGGTGGAACCGGAATCCCCCGCCCGCGTCTGGGAAATGCTGCACCGACAGCCCACGGGTTCACATCTGGCCATTACATTTCCGTATATGATCAACGGCGCTTCAGCCGATGAAGTTCGCAAAACATTGATGCAGCTGGGTTTTGACCGTCTGTTTGTCGCCAACCAAGTTGTGCAGCTGGAAGATTGGCAACCCGGGCGCCATCAAAAAGAGATCCCGGTGCTGGCCGACCGGCTCATCCTGCAACCTTCGGATAAAGCCCGAGTGCTGGACTCCCTTGAACTGGCGTTCCGTTTTGGCGGCGGTCGACTGGATGTCTGGATTCGGCCCGATGGGCATTATGCCTTCAGCAACCGGTTGGCGTGTGCCCGCTGCAACATAGAATATGCTGCACCAATGCCGAATCTTTTTTCCTTCAACAGCCCCATGGGCGCGTGTGACACCTGTCGCGGCTTTGGCCGCACGATCGGTATTGACATGGACCTGGTGATACCGGACCACTCGCTCTCCCTGGCCCAGGGCGCGATCAAACCCTTCGGCACTGCCGACAACGGCCGCATGGAGTTTGAGGATCTGATGGATTTTTGCCGGCGTCAAAAGATTCCAACCACTATCCCATATCGCAAGCTGAAAGCAGCCCATCAAAAGGCCATTGTCAAAGGAACTTCCGACTACTACGGCGTCGAAGGGCTTTTCCGCTGGCTGGAGTCCAAAACCTACAAAATGACGGTGCGGGTATTTCTGTCGCGCTATCGCAGCTATGATGTCTGTCAGGAATGCAGCGGCACGCGCTTTAAACCGGAGACCCTGCTGTACCGTCTCGCCGGACAAAATATCGCTCAGATCTATGCCATGAATGTCGCCCGGGCGCGGGCGTTTTTCAATACGTTGGCGGTGCCTGCCCGGGATGAAGCCGGCCTGCTGGTATTGGAGGAAGTCAACAATCGTCTGGAGTATCTCAGAGATGTCGGGCTGGAGTATCTGACCCTTGATCGTCAATCCCGCACCCTTTCCGGCGGCGAGGTCCAGCGGGTCGCGCTGGCGTCCGCCCTGGGATCATCACTGGTCAACACCCTTTATGTACTGGACGAGCCCAGTATCGGCCTGCATCCCCGCGACAATCACCGGCTGATTCGCATATTAAAAGGGTTGCGCGATTTATCCAACACCGTCGTGGTGGTGGAGCACGATCCCGAAATTATTCGCGAAAGCGACAACCTGCTGGATCTGGGCCCTCAAGCGGGCGAAAAGGGCGGCCGGATAATGTATTTCGGGCCCACCGCCAACGTCAATGGTTCTTTGACCGGACAGTACCTGAAAGGCCAACGCCAAATACCGGCTGCCGGCCGGCAGCGCAGTCCGGACCGGAACCGCTGGCTGACGATCAAGGGCGCCGCTGAAAACAACCTCAAAAAAATTGATGTCCACATTCCCCTGGGATTGTTGGTCTGCTTAACCGGCGTTTCCGGCTCGGGCAAATCAACGCTGGCGGAAGAAATCCTGTATAAAGCTGCCAGGAGGGCCCTGGGAAGTCAGGAGGGACGCCCCGGCCGGCACACTGCCATCAGGGGTTTGGATCACATCTCCGATGTCGTGCTGGTGGATCAGCGCGCGATCGGACGCACCCCGCGGGCCAATGCCCTGACGTATACCAAAGCCCTGGACCCGATTCGTCGTCTGCTGGCGGATACTGCCGGGGCACGAGCCGGGGGATTGGGCCCCGGTCATTTCTCTTTCAACGTGGCCGGCGGACGCTGTGAAACCTGCAAGGGTGAAGGGTTTGAAAAGGTGGAGATGCAGTTTCTGTCCGATGTATTTATCACCTGTCCGGACTGCAACGGCAAACGCTTCAAAACTGATGTGCTGGACGTCCATTACCGGGGTCAAAGCATTCATGATATTCTGAGCATGACGGTAAACCAGGCTCTGGCATTTTTTAAGAATCATAAAAAGATCATCGACGCACTGCAACCCCTAACCGATGTGGGGTTGGGCTATATTCGTCTGGGGCAGCCGATCAACACCATGTCCGGCGGCGAGGCCCAGCGCCTCAAACTGTCGCGCTATGTTAAGGTCGGTGCGGTGGATGCCGCGCCCAAACTGTTCATATTCGATGAGCCGACAACCGGACTGCATTTTGATGATATCGCAAAGCTCCTGGCCGCTTTGCAGCGGCTGGTGGAAGGCGGCAATACGGTTTTGGTGATCGAACATAACATGGATGTTGTTAAAACCGCAGACTGGGTCATCGATCTGGGACCGGATGGCGGTGATGCCGGCGGTCAGGTAGTGGCAACCGGTCCCCCGACCGAAGTTGCCAAAAATCTCAAATCACACACCGGCCGATTCCTAAAAGCCTATTTGAAAAAAAGGGGAAGGTTGAAACGCGGAAAACCAACGGCCGCCGGTGTTGCCGAACCAGCGGCAGCTTTTCACAACACGCCGCTTTCCAATACCATTGCCTTGAAAGGTGCCCGCGAACACAATCTAAAAAACATCGACCTGGAATTGCCCCATAACCAATTGGTGGTGCTGACCGGTGTGTCCGGCTCGGGCAAATCCACCCTGGCGTTTGATATTTTATTTGCCGAAGGCCAGCGGCGCTACCTTGAGAGTCTGGCGCCTTACGTGCGCCAGTATATGAAGATTCTGGAACGGCCGGAGGTCGACCTGGTGACCGGCCTGGCCCCGACAGTGGCCATTGAGCAGCGCACCAGCTATGCCAGCCGACGATCCACTGTGGCCACCCTGACTGAAATTTATCATTATTTGCGACTGCTTTACAGCAAACTCGGCATCCAGCACTGTCCGGGATGTGATCGCAAATTATCGGCCCAAACCCAGACAGCCATTGTCGATCAAATCCGCCGGCGTTACCCTGATGAATCGGCCACGGTGCTGGCACCGAAGGTATTCGGCCGCAAAGGTTTTCACAAAGATGTGCTGGCGCGTGCCCGTAAAAAGGGATTTAAAAAAGCCCGCATTGACGGCAAGATTATCGTTATAAAAGACGGCATGGCGCTGAGCCGGTATCATGAGCACAACATCGATCTGGTCATCGGGCGTCTGCCCGCTGCGGACCTGGCAGGACTGGTAGACCAGGCGCTGGAGGAAGGCAACGGCACACTTGTAATTGCAGATCGTCGACGCAACGACGATGTGTTCAGCCTTCACGGCATCTGCCCCACCTGCGGTATCGGTCTTGACAGCCTCGACCCGCGTCTGTTTTCCTTTAACAGTAAACAGGGCGCCTGCCCGAAATGCGGCGGGCTCGGTGCCGTCGGTCAAGCGGAAGATGAAGAAGACGCCGTATTGAAAGTCTGCCCCCAGTGCAATGGCAGTCGGTTGAAACCCCAGGCCATGGCAGTCAAGGTCGGGCGCTACAGCATCTGGGATCTGACGCAGCAACCGGCGCGGGATGTCTATCAAATCATCAAAAAGATGACGTTCAACTCCCATGAAAAACCGGTGGCCGAGCCGATTGTCGCCGAACTGCTGATCCGCCTGGCACTGTTGAATCAGCTGGGCTTGTCCTATCTTTCCCTGGCCCGCAGCGGAAATACGCTCTCCGGCGGCGAGGCGCAGCGTATTCGCCTGGCCGCCCAGCTGGGATCAAACCTGACCGGGGTTTGCTATATTTTAGACGAGCCCACCATCGGATTGCACGCCAGGGATAACCACATCCTGATCGATGCCCTGAAAACACTGCGCGATCGGGGCAACACGATTCTGGTGGTGGAGCACGATGAAGAAACCATCCGCGAAGCCGATACCATTGTCGACCTTGGCCCCGGTGCCGGCCAGGGCGGCGGCCTGGTGGTTGCTTCCGGCCAGCTTTCCGACTTGAAAAAGGTTCCGTTGTCGGTGACCGGGGCCCTGATAGACGGGAACCCGAAAAAAATCACCTCGCGCCTGAGGCCCTATAAAAAAATGCCCGCCGTCACAGTTCACAAAGCTGCGGTCAACAACCTCAAAAAGATTGACGTTAAGGTTCCGCTGGGCTGTCTGATTGCGGTCACCGGTGTTTCGGGCTCGGGCAAATCCAGTTTGCTCAAAGAAACATTATACCGCGGATTGAGCAACCGGCTGCTGAAGCAGCATCGGCCCGCCGGCCCGTGCCAGGATATTAAAGGCTGGCAGAATTTAAAACGCGTGCTGGAAGTCGACCACAGTCCCATCGGCCGCACACCGCGTTCCGTGCCGGCATCCTATGTCGGATTTTTATCGGAAATCCGCAAATTATTTTCCCTGACCCCGCCGGCCCGTGCCAGGGGATATTCGGCCGGCCGCTTTTCATTTAATGTGGCTGAAGGCCGTTGCGAAACCTGCAAAGGACAGGGACGGCCGAAGGTCGAAATGAGCTTTTTGCCCGATGTCTATGTCCTCTGCGACGTCTGCCGGGGCAAACGTTTCAACAATGAAACCCTGGCCGTCCAATACCGGGGTAAAAACATCGCGGAGATCCTGCAGATGACCTTTGCCGAAGCTGCAAGATTTTTTGCGGCCATTCCCAACATCCGGCGCGCCGCGCAGTTCGTCTGTGATGTCGGTTTGGGCTATTTGTGCCTGGGGCAGCCCAGCCCAACCCTGTCCGGCGGTGAAGCCCAGCGCATCAAACTGGCCCAGCAGCTGGTGAAGCCCACCAACGGCCAAACCCTTTACATCCTGGATGAACCCACCACGGGCCTGCACATGGCCGACGTCCAGCGGCTGATCGACGTGCTTCAAAAACTGGTGGATGACGGCAATACCGTGGCGGTCATCGAACACAATATGGAAATCATCCGGGAAGCGGACTACATCATCGACCTGGGCCCCGAAGGCGGCGACGAAGGCGGCCGGGTGGTCGCCGCCGGATCACCTAGAGAACTCCTAAAATTTACCCAAAAATCCCACACTGCAAAGTGGTTCAGGAAATACCTTGCCTGAATTAATTACCGATTAATCCAATTTTTCCTGTATTAATATTTTCAATCTTGTCATTGAGCTCAATATAACGTATTATAATAATTTATTATATTATTTTTTTTCGACCGAACTACAACCATATTCCCAATGGCCAAATTAATAAAACAATCCGCCAATCAAGCAGGAGCCTTTATATGTCGAAAAAATTTGAGCTAAAAGCTGCCGACCTTCGCTGTATTTGTGACCACCGGGTTTTCAAATTTAAAAACACCTCGCAGATCAACCCCCAGGATGAAGTCATTGGCCAGCAACGGGCCGTACAGGCCCTCGAATTCGGCCTGAATATGAATCACTCCGGTTACAATATTTTTGTAACGGGCCCTGAAGGTACCGGCAAGTCAACCATCGTCAATGATTATGTGACCAAGCATGCCGGAACCCTGCCGAGGCCAAATGACTGGTGTCTGGTCAATAATTTTAAGGATGAATTTCGCCCCCGGGCCATCGAGGTTCCCAGCGGCAAGGCGGTCCTGCTCAGCAAAAACATGAACCGCTTCATCCAGGTTCTGAAAAAAGACCTGCCGGCAGCATTTAAAAGTGAACCGTATCTCAAACGCCTGTCAGCGATCAAAAACAGGTTCGCGGATAAGCAAAATCGGCTGTTTCAAAAAATCGAAACCTATGCCGCAAAAAAAAATCTTCAAATTGTTAAAACGGAGGAAGAGTTTGAGACCGTTCCCGTGGTTGATGGCAAACCGCTGGCAGCAGAAGATTTTAACAACCTTTCAAATAACCAGAAAGCCGAATTTGAAGATAATATTCGCCAGGTCCAGAATCAAATTGAAATTGCGTCCGTGGAAGTCGACAAATTAAACAGTGCCCTGCACACCGACGTCGAAGAATTGATGGACGAAGTCACCCAGTCCGTCGTTCAATCCCGCCTGGAGAAAATCAGGTCTGAATTTAAGGAGAGCCCCAATATTCTGGCTCACCTAAATGCAGTTGAGCAGGACATCATCGAAAATGTCCATTTTTTTATGCCCTCGGAGAAAAGCAGCACCGCAGAAGAAAACATATTTTTGCTTCCTCAAAAATCCAAATTTCACCGCTACCTGATCAATCCGTTAACCGATCACGGATCGCTGAAAGGGGCTCCGGTCATCTTTGAAACCAACCCCACCTATCACAATGTCATGGGTCGCATTGAAAAACGCGCCCAAATGGGAACCGTGACCACGGATTTTACCATGGTTCAGGCCGGTTCTCTCTTGAACGCCAATGGCGGCTTTTTGATAATGGATATGGAATCTGTCCTGACCAACCCTTATGTCTGGGAAGCACTCAAACGGGCGCTGCAGACTAAAAGCATTCAAATTGAAGATATCGCCGAAGAAACCGGATTCGGGACGGTTTCCCTGCGACCGGAGGCCATTCCCCTTAAAGTCAAAGTCATATTGCTGGGCAGCTATGAAGCATTTGAGATCCTGCAAAACTATGACCCCCGATTTAACAAGATCTTCAAGGTCCGGGCCGATTTTGATTACGAAGTTGACAAAAACCCGGAAACGATCCAGCAGTATGCGAGGTTCATTGCCCGGGTTTGCCGGGAAGAAAACCTGCTGGCCTTCACGCCCAAAGGTGTAGCGACCATCGTGGAGTACGGCGAAAAATACGTTTCCAACAAAGACAAGCTTTCCATCCGCTTCGGCCCATTGCTGGGCGTTCTAAAGGAAGCTGACTACTGGACCCGTAAGGACAATGCCCGGTATGTTACCGATAGATATGTGATTAAAGCCTTTCACGAATATCGCTTCCGCTACAACCTCTATGAAGAAAAAATCCACGATTCCTACCAGGACGAGACCATCATGATCGATGTGGACAGCGAGGTCGTGGGTCAGGTCAACGCCCTGGCCGTCTACCAGATAGGCGATTTCTCCTTCGGCCGTCCCGTGCGCATTACGGCCGAAACGTTTATGGGCAAAGAAGGCGTAATTAACATCGAACGGGAAGCCAAGTTAAGCGGCAGCACCCACGATAAAGGGGTGCTGATCCTCTCCGGCTACATGGGAAGAACCTTCGCCCAGAGTTATCCGCTCAGCCTGTCGATCAGCATTACCTTTGAGCAAAGCTACGGCGGCATCGACGGCGACAGTGCCTCATCAACCGAACTGTATGCCATTCTTTCCAGCCTCTCCGGCATCCCCATCAAACAGGGCATCGCCGTCACCGGGTCCGTCAATCAAAAAGGACAAATCCAGGCCATCGGTGGTGTCAATCATAAAATCGAGGGGTTTTATGAAGTCTGCAAAACCAAGGGTCTTACGGGCAAACAGGGCGTCATGATACCGCAGGCCAATCGAAAAAACCTCATGCTCAGCAAAGAAGTCATCGATGCCGTCAAAAAGCGTAAATTTCACGTCTATCAGGTTGCCACAATTGAAGAGGGCATCGCAATACTCACCGGCGTGCCGGCCGGCCAGACAGATAAAGACGGTAATTTCCCAAAAGGCTCAATATACGGCGCCGTCCAGCAAAAACTGAAGCAATATTTTCAGCGATCACTCGAATTGAAGAAAGCAATGGAATGATAAAGAAAAAGCCATATGGAGACACGCTCAAGGAGAAACTATTGGCCAGCGCCAAAGATCGGCTGCATAAATTCCTGCTGGCAGACGGGACTATTCGCGGAGTGATCATGAATGGTACGCGGATGGTCAATGAGATGCGGGCCAACCACGAGCTGGGGATTCTGGAGACCCTGGTTTTGGGGCGGGCATATTTGGGTGCCGGCTTAATGGCCGCGGATCTTAAAAGCAATGACCGGATCAGCCTTAAGTTTGACTGCTCGGGACCGATCAAAGGCCTGGTGGTGGAAGCCAATGCCTTTGGGGAAGTGCGCGGGTTTTTAAAGCAGGTGCCCATACCGCTGGACAAGCCCATGGAAAACTTCGATTTGTCGCCGTTTTTTGCCGCCGGATTTCTCTCCGTAACGAAATACATGGAAGATGCCAAGCAGCCGTTTACCGGACAGGTCATGCTGAAATACGGCAATATTGCCAAGGATCTTGCCAACTATTATCTCACCTCGGAGCAGGTGCCCACAGCCTTTAATTTGAGCATAAAATTTGATAAGGCAGGTCAAGTCACGGGAGCCGGGGGATTGTTTCTGCAGGCCATGCCCCAGGCAGATGACGAGTTGACAGCCGGCCTGGAAGAAAGGGTCACACGCCTGCCCTCGCTGGGAGAAGAATTTACGGTCGACAACAATCCTGAAGCCCTGGTCACCAAGGGGTTTGAAGATTTTTCACCGCGGTTTTTGGCGAATTATCGCATCGAGTTTATGTGCCATTGCAACCGGGAAAAAGTGCGCAGCCTGGTAACATTGCTACCGATTGATGAGTTGAAAGATATCCGTGATAATGGGCCGTTTCCCCTGGAAATGTGCTGTCACTATTGCAACACGCCCTATCACTTCACACGCGAGGATATTGCCGAAATTTACGGCACAAGATATCCGAATAACTAATGGTAGGATAGAAATGCCTAAAATGCGCTAAAATGACTAAAGTGCCTAAAATTAAGGATTTCAATCAATTTTTATTTATTGCGTATCGGCAAAAAATATGTGAAATAGTTAACTGATCAAACGAACAAACTGGAAGGCTGCTGAGCTTGGCTGGAGGAGGTTGACTGGTTAAATAGTTGAATGGTTGATTAAGTTGGATGGAATTAATCGATCTAATTCGGATGAACTTCTTTGGCTTGAACGCCGCGATAACCTTTCTCCTTTAGCCTTTTACCTTTGTCCTTTAATCAACCAATCAACTGAATCAACTAATTCGTACTCCCCTGCCCCATCTGACCCCTTTGCTTTTTCATCTGCTGGATCATTTCATCCACCGAGCGTCCGGTGGGCGCCATGGCAATGGGATTTACTTCCAGCAGTGCTTCCCAAGCCGCAATGGCACCGTCATAATCCTGCAGATCATGCAGCAGCACGATTCCTTTGTTTAACCGCGAAGGCTCATGTTTGGGATCAACCGCGATGGCTTTATCAAATGCTTCTAAGGCTTCTTTCGGTTTGCCGCTGCGCCGGTACATGACCCCGATATCGGTCCAGACATTGGCATTGTTTGGATCCAGTTCCAGGGACTTACGGTAAGCCCAGATAGCTTTCTCGTATTGATCGGCATCAAAATATTCGTTCCCCAGCTGAATCCATGCCCGGTTATTTTGTGGGTTTTTGGCGGTTTCATCCTCAAGTGACGCAATCATATTGGGACGAGCGGGGGTGCCAACCTGCGCCTGGGGTGCCGCGGACTGCGACGGCTGCAGAGCAGCTCCAGTATCGGATTTTAACACCGTAAACATGACCCCGGCGAAAAATCCTACCGCCAGGGCCAAAAGTGTACCCAACCAGAATGTTTCTTTGCGTACATACTGAGCATTATCTTCTTGTTTTTTTTTCGCCATGATTTTCTCCAGGGTAAGAAGCTCAAAGCTGACCGCTCAAAGCTCAAAGTTTTCACTAATCGGCGTTCGGATTTTCCGGATCATGAAAATTTGTCCGATGCAACAAATAGATATTAAAGCGCTGGCTGTAAATGTCAACAAGACTAAATTCGTTTAATATCACGACTGCTTTTATTACCGCACGCACCAGCTGCCGGATCCGACCTGCCGGCGCTTTTATATCTTCCCGCCCGACCTTTGACATATTCCCCATAGTACTTAAATTCTTCTAAAATGAATAAGCATCTAAATATATCGCTATGGGGTCGCATATTAATTTTGCTGGGAGGATGGGTCGCTTTATTTGCCTCTGCACCAGATTCACAGGCTGCCGGATTAAGCACGGCGCATAATCTTCAGATTGAGCTGGTTCCGTCAGAAATGAGGCTGATCGGCAGGGATGATATCACGATCAAAACGGACCGTACCGGCCAGCTGGCTTTCCGTGTTTCGAAAGACCTGACCCAGATCAAAGTTTTGGTGAACAACGATCAGCGTGATTTTGAGTTCAATAACGGCCGCTTGCTGCTGGAACTTAAACCCCATGAACAAAGCGCTGAATTACAGATCAGGATTCATTATACCGGAATCTTTGACGATCCGGTCCCGGTGCGTCCCGTCAATACGGATAACCCCGGCTATGGTGTCACCGGAACCATTTCGCCCAAAGGCAGCTTTCTGTTGGCCGGTTCCGGCTGGTATCCCGAACTGACAAACAGCCGGGCCACATACCGGGTCACCGTCAAAGCCCCTGCCGGATTGATTGCCGTCACAGCCGGCCGCTCCCTGGGGCATTCAACCGAAAACGGAAAAACGGTGTCAATCTGGCAGGTGGATTATCCAGTCCGGGGTCTGGCCCTATCGGTCGCCCGTTATGTGGTTGAGGAAAAATCCGTGGGCAAGGTAACGGCAGCAACCTACCTGTTGCCGCAAAACCAACATCTGGCCGCCTCATATCTGCAAGCCACTGCCGGCTATATTGCCCTTTTTTCGGATCTTTTCGGTCCTTACCCCTTTCAAAAATTCGCCGTGGTCGAAAATTTTTTCCCCACGGGATTCGGTTTTCCTTCTTACACATTGATGGGCGGAACGGTGCTGCGGCTGCCGTTTATCGTTCATACCAGCCTGGGGCATGAAATCGCTCACTGCTGGTGGGGCAACGGTGTTTATGTGGATTTCGCTACGGGCAACTGGAGTGAGGGTTTAACGTCCTATGTGGCGGATTATCTGTTTAGGGAAATGAAATCCGAAAAAACAGCCCAGGATGAAAGGCGGCAATGGTTGCGAAACTTTGCGACCCTCGTCCGGCCGGATGACGATTTTGCGCTGGACCAGTTTCAGAGTCGCTATAATCCGGTCACCAAATCAATCGGCTATGACAAAAGTGCGATGGTTTTTCATATGCTCCGGCTGCTGATCGGGGAAGAAGCCTTCTGGGGAAGCCTGCGTGACCTGGTTCGGAATCGCCTGTTCCGGCAAACCTCCTGGTCTGACCTGCAGCGGGCATTTGAAGTTCGAGGAAAACAATCCCTGCAGGGTTTCTTTGACCAGTGGGTCTACCGCAAAGGGGCACCACGATTTTCCTTGGATGTCGTTTCGACAAACCGCACCGGCAATAGCTGGCAGGTCACCGGAAAAATCACCCAGGATTCGCCCTTTTATGATTTTCCTTTAACGCTGGCACTCAAAACCAGCCAACAAACGATTACTGAAACGATAAACGTAGCAGATCGGGTGACATTTTTTGAACTGAACAGCGCCGATCCTCCCCTGAAACTAACAGCCGATCCCCGAGAGAATATCTTTAGACGGCTTTTCCCATCGGAAATACCGCCGGTCGTCAATGCCCTTAAAAGTTCATCGTCGGTGGTCACCGTCCTGTCCGATCCATTGGATCCCGCTCTGGAAAAAGCCGCCCGGACACTGGCCCTTTCACTCGGTTTAAAAAACAATAAATTTATTGCTGAAGCTGAACTGACCCGGCAACTTCCGGTAGACAGCGACATTTTGATGATCGGGCACCCCCGGCGGATGGATCTTTTAAAAGATCTTCCCGCCGGCGTCGTTATCCGGCCAGATTCTTTTTCACTGGATAAAACGCAATATGACAAAGCATCCGATGTGTTTTTCGGGG
>Ga0210064_1001093_pt1 | contig 12060 bp, 10 predicted proteins | sample Muzzi_CordC_D2_FD_185531 | JGI IMG/M metagenome (GOLD analysis project Ga0210064, IMG submission 185531) | Wetland microbial communities from San Francisco Bay, California, USA, that impact long-term carbon sequestration - Muzzi_CordC_D2 (SPAdes) | ecosystem: Environmental > Aquatic > Marine >...
CCCGCCAGCGAGACGAGCCTCGAGCACGAGCGCGCCGTGGGCTGCGACGTGCGTGACGTGTACTCGGCCCGCGACGCGCTGCGGGTTGCTCGTGACAACCCCGATCGGCGCGTTGTCTTCCTCGGCGTCGGATTCGAGACGACGCTGCCCACCATCGCCGCGGCACTCGACGAGGCGGAACGCGAAGGGATCGGAAACTTCCAGGTGCTGGCGGGTGGCAAGCTCATCGAGCCGCCGCTGCGCGCACTCCTGTCGGACGGTGAGGTCGAGGTCGACGCGTTCCTCCTGCCCGGACATGTCTCGGTCATCTTGGGCTCGGACTTCTATCGTTTCCTGGCCGACGAGTACCAGGTGCCGGCGGCCATCGCCGGATTCGCTCCCGTGGATGTCCTGGCGGGAATCTCCGAACTCGTCCGGCAGATCGCAAGCGGCCGGCCGCGGGTTGCGAACCTCTACCCGCGCGTCGTTTGCGCCGGGGGCAATCGCCTCGCCCAGGAGCTGATGGAGCGCTTCTTCGAGCCGGTGGATACACGCTGGCGGGGGCTGGGCGAGATTCCGGCCTCGGGGCTCGGCCTGCGCCAGTCATACGCCCATCGGGACGCCGGACACATCGAGGTGGATGTCGTGCGCTCGCGCGAGTCTCCGGGATGCCGCTGTGGCGAGGTGCTGAAGGGCGTCATCGAGCCGCCCGAGTGCCCCCTCTACGAGAAGGTCTGCGTGCCCGACGATCCGAGGGGGGCATGCATGGTGTCGAGTGAAGGAACTTGCGCCGCCTGGTACCGACACGAGCGCTACGCCGCGGGTGCCCGAGCGTGAAGCGCTTCGATCGCATCCTGCTGGGCCATGGTGCCGGAGGTCGTCTCACCCAGGACCTGGTGCGCGGCCTCTTCCTGCCCACCTTCGACAACCCCGCGCTGCACGGCCTGTCCGATTCGGCGTTGCTCGATGCGTTGCCCAGCGGTCGCCCTGCGCTCACCACCGATGCCTTCGTCGTCGACCCGCCGGTCTTTCCGGGCGGGGACCTCGGATATCTGTCGGTCTGCGGCACCGTCAACGATCTGGCGGTTGCCGGTGCGCGCCCACTCTGGCTCACCTGGGCGCTCATCCTCGAGGAAGGCTGCGAGGAGTCGCTGCTGCGCACGATCGCCGAGGGCGCGGCACGAGCCGCCGACGAGGCGGGCGTGAAGATCGTCGCGGGTGATACCAAGGTGGTTCCGCGGGGAAAGGGTGACCGCATCTATGCCGTGACGACGGGTCTCGGCGTGTCACCCATCGAGCGCGACATGGGCGACCACCGAATCACGCCCGGCGACGCCGTGCTGGTGAGCGGATCCCTGGCCGATCACGGCGCCACGGTGATGGCGTGCCGTCACGGCCTCGAGGGTCGCGGTCTGCGCTCGGACTGCATGCCGCTGGCCTCGCTCGCTGATGCGCTCCTCGAGTGCGGAGCCGACGTCCATTCCATGCACGATCCGACCCGGGGCGGTCTGGGCACGCTGTGCGCCGAGGTCGCCGGCCGCGCCGGCCTGCGGATCACGCTCCAGGAGAGCAGCCTGCCGGTGCGAAGCGAGGTGAAGGGTGCGTGCGAGTTGCTCGGACTCGACCCGCTCCATCTTGCGAGCGAGGGCAGGCTGGTGGCGTTCGTGAAGGATGGCGATGCCGACAAGGCGCTCGCCTGCATGCGGGGGCACCCCGGCGGTCGTGAGGCTGAGAGGATCGGCGATGTCGAAGAGCGAGTCGCCGGTCGCGCGCCGGTCGCGCTGCTCACCGCGATCGGAGGAGAGCGGCCCGTGGATCTGCTATCGGGTGCAAACCTTCCGAGGATCTGCTGAACGCCGCGGCCTCACGACTTCGACTGCAATCCAGCGGATCGACCGGCCGTCGTCAATCTTCCAGCGTCGGGAAGCGCGAGGCGATCTCGTCGCCCGTAAAGTTGGCGATCCAGCCCTCGGGATTGTTGAACAGACGAATGGCGGTGAAGCGCGGATTCGGGCCCATGTCGAACCAGTGTCTGGTATTTGCGGGTACCGAGATCAGGTCGTCCTTTTCGCATAGCACGGAATACACGCGATCATCGGCATGGACTACGAACAGTCCGCGACCGCGCACGAAGAAGCGGACTTCGTCTTCACCGTGCGTGTGCTCGTCCAGGAACTTCAGGCGCAATGCGTCCTTGTCCGGGTGCTCTGGATGCATGCTGACGACGTCGAATGTCTGATAACCGCGATTTGCGATCAGCTCATCGATCTCGCGCCGGTAGGCGCGGATGATGCTGTCGGCGTCCGAATCGTCCGGGATTTCATGGTCAGCCGACCATCGCTCGATGAGTATTCCCGCATTTCCGAGCTCTTCACGGATGCGATCGATGTCGTCCGTGGCGAGCAGCGGAGAGCCCGGGTCGTCATCGGCATAGATCGTCAGTTGGCTCATGTTTGGCGCCTCCGATTGGTTCGACTCGCGGCGATCTATCTCTCGCAATCCCCGGCGGTGCAGATTCCTACAATTCCACTTCACCGAATTCGCGGGCAATACGATGACTGCCCCGCTCGATCTGCTCGTCGCGCACCAGCTGCACTGTTTGCATTTCTGCGGCTGCCGCCGCATCGAGTTCCTGTGCGACGTCGGAAAGGAACAGGATGTCGTTTGCTGCTCCACCGATTTCGGAAGCGATGGTTCGATAGGAATCGGGATCTCGCTTGTGGCCGATGCGGGTGTCGAAGTAGCCATCGAACAACGGCGTCAGGTCGCCCGCATCCGAGTGACCGAACAGCAGCTTTTGTGAAGCGACCGATCCGCTCGAGTAGACGTAGATCGAAACACCATCGGCGTGCCATCGGCGCAACTGGACGACTGCGTCTTCGTAGACGTGGCCGGTGAAATCCCCGTTTTCGTAGCCGTGCCGCCAGATATGGCCTTGCAGCGCCTTCAATGCGGTGACCTTCCGGTCCTCCGCGATCCAGGTCCGGAGCGTCTCGATGAGTCGGTCGATACTCGCGTCCGGCTCGTTCGCTGCGCGGCGCGCATCCTCGAGGATGCGCGCGATCTCTTCGTCCCGGCAATGCTGCCGGACGAAATCCGGCAGCATCGTACTGGCGTACGGGAACAGCACCTGGTGCACGAAACTGATAGCGGTGGTGGTGCCTTCGATGTCGGTCAAGACGGCGTGCACCGTCATCCGCACATCTCCCGCAGTGCGCACGCCATCAGGAATTCGAATCCCTCGAGATGACGCGTTGCCTCTTCCAGCGATTCGCCCCAGGCATACAGGCCGTGGCCGCGGATCAGGAATCCGGGCACTCCATCTGCGTCCTGTGAGAGCCGTTCTTCGAGTCGCGAAACCAGGGCCGTCATGTCCTGGGAGTTGTCGAACACCGGAATCGAGATTTCGGATTCATGAGTCGTGATTCCACGGAAAGCCTTCTGCATCTCGAAGCCGCGGATGGCGATCCGTGAATCCGCCGATCGCGACATCACCGTCGTCGAAACGGAATGAGTGTGCAGCACCGCAGCGATCGTTTCGTCATGCTGGTACAGGCAGGCGTGCAGCGCCGTTTCAGCGGATTGCGTCAGCGTTGCGTCCACCGAACGGCCGTCGATCGTGCAAACCATCAGGTCGTCGATGGCAAGGCGACTCTTGTCCCGTCCCGATTGCGTGATGAGGCAATGAGCCGGATCCACCCTGATCGAGAAATTGCCGCTGGTGGCCAGGCACCATTGCCGGGCACCGAATCGGTGACAGACCTCGCACAGTGCCGCGGCTTCTTCAGGATGGTCTCGAGGAGTCATGTCAGCCACGCAATATATGAAGGGTCGTCGCCAAGATCAAAGGGCCCGGATCCGCGGTCACCCGCCTGCCGCATCGCTATCGGTCTCGTGGAAATCGCAGCGGGGCTGCGTGCGCTCGCCGGAAGATGTATCCATCGAGGGGCGGGGTATGGTGAATCCTCATGGGCGATCCGGAAGAAATCGATCGCGAGGCGAGAATCGACGCCGAAGCCCGGGCTTCGACCGCTCAGGTCTCGGACGACCGTATCGCTTCGGCCCTGTTCGTAAGCGGCGCGATTCTGCTGTTTTTGTCGGCGTTTCTCGTCACCGTGCAAGCCGTCGAAAAGTTCCTCCAGGCCCACTTCGAGCAGGTGGTGAACGAGTCGATCCGGATCGACCCCAGCCCCCGATCGCCCGGCGAGGTCATACGCGAAAATCTGCACCAAAGTGTCGACGACTCCGCCTGGGTGCGCATTTGGGGCGTCAAGGTGGAGGTGACCGTGATGGCCCGGGACGGCCGGACATGGCTTTACGTCAACGGTCTACCCCTCGAGCGGCGCCGCCGGAATCGCGATCCAAAGTCCATGACCGAGATTCACGCGAAGCTCCTGCCTGCGACGGCCACCGTCACGACTTCAGTCGAGCACAAGACCGCGCTCTTCGTTTCGATCCTGGCCGTGTATGCGGCGATCTTCCTGGTCGGGTTCTTCGTCCACAACAAGGATGTGGTCGACCGCCATGTCGAAGCGATCAACACGGCGCGCGAGTCGCGGGATCACGCCGCTCAAACGGCAACGCGAATCGAGCGAGAGCTCGACGCCGTTCGGGCGCAGCTTCGCGAAGTCGAGCCGGCGGCGGAGCAGGATCGCGATGAGATCTTTCGGTTGCAATCCGAGCAGCAGGATCTTCGATCCAGACTCGAATCCCTGGCTGCCAGGGAGCGCGAACTGCGCGGTCAGGCGGATCGGGTGGCGACCCTCGAGGAAGACGGTCGCGTACTGGAGGATATGCTCGAAGAAGCGATGAGGGATCTCGCAGCGAAGGATGCGGAGATACGCGAGCTCGCGCAGAGTCTGAAGCGCTCCGAAAAGAGTGCCGACGCTGCGGGTCGCCGATCGAAGGCGAGCGAAGTGCTCGCCAAGCGGATACGCACCTTCTACCCGCAGATCGATATCGACGACCGCGCGATCGACGACATCGTCGCGCTTCCGGACGAGACCACGAGACTGCGCGCCGAGGAATGCATCAAGCGGTTGGCCGAAGACGCGGACAACCTGGGGTATCGGCGGAAGGTCAGGGCGCTTCGGAATCAACTTCCCATCTACGAACTCGGCTTCGCGGGCAAACGCCGGCTCTACTATGCCAAAGTGAAGAACGGGCGTTTTCGCATACTCGTGATCGGCGCCAAGAACACCCAGCGGGCCGACATCGACTACCTGGCGACGTTTCCGCGGGAAGAACTCCTCTAGCCGAGTGCTGAAAAAGGCCGGCTCGGTTGGATCCGCGCGAGCTTGGGGGGCTGCGCGCCCTGATCGGCTGACGGTTGAGGCAGGCCCCCCCAAGCTCGCGCTCCTTCGGCCTTCGGCTGGATGAAGACGATGGGACGGATGCGCAAGACCCGGCACCGCGGAAGCAGAAAGGTCGGCCGGGTCTTTCCCTCCACTGGCGCCGCGTACGACCGGGTGCGGATACGAAACCCATGTGTTGCGTGAGACGGCGAAGCGGCAAGCCCGCCCCGATCTCTCGCTACCATCGCAGGGCTTCTTCAGCACCCTGCTAGTAGCGGCGGGCGGGTAGACGGCGCGCCGGTCCGCCCGGACAGGATGCTACGCCATCAGGTACAGGAATGCGTCTTCCGCCGCGAGTCGGGTCTCGCTGTCCTCGATCGTGGCGAGCAGGTCGAGGAATGCGTAGAGCGTCTTGATCCGGTGCGTGAGCCACGCCGACCACTGCTGTGAGTTCGTCTGATGCCAGTGCTCGGGCGTGCGGGGGTCGTGTCGAGCCTTCACCAGCGCACCCAACTCCGCTTCCACGTCGGGCAGGGATTGGTACAGGCGCAGATGGTGTTGCAGCGGGCCCAGGCCCCTCCTCGCCAGGTCCGGATGTCCTGTCTGCGAGAGCTGTGTGATCGCCCGCGCGTGATTGATGACGTGGAAGAGACCTCCGAATCCCTGGCGCCGTATCGAGGCGCTGCGAATCAATTCGTCGATCACCGCGAGAACCATGGCGCGTTCATCGGTACCGGGCGGAAGACCGGGATCGGAGAGCGTGATCGCATCGCCGTCGATCCAGCCTCGCTTGCTTCCGTAATACCCGGGCCCCGGCGTGGCGCGGTCGAATTGCTCGATCAGACGGCGGATGCCAGCGACGATCGACGGCGTTGCGTGCTCGGGGTGTTCCGAAAGCCCCCGCATGGCGAGCGACGCAAAGATCACGTTGTGCCCCGCCTCTCGCAGATGCCCGATGTTCGCCGACAAGGCCGTCGCGATCGACGCGACTCCGTCGCTCGAAGGAGATTCCGGTGGGAAGGGCGCGAACAGCTCCGGGATGGTGATGCCGGCCTCCGCCGCGTCGAACCAGAGAGACTCCTCGCCCGCGACCACGCGCTCGAGATCCCTCTCGATGCCCGCGTACACTGCGGCATCGAGATCGACGTGCTCCTCGGCCAGGAAGCACCCGGCCAGCAACGCCGCCCCGAGATGTCCGGTCATCGAGTTCGCGAGATGAGCGCGCGCGAGACCGCACAGACCCTGATACAGGTAGCTCGAATCGATCATGGACCACTCATTGGCAAGCCGTGTCCTACGGGGGGCATTCGTAGCCCGGTGCTCCCAGATTCCTGCCGATCAGGCTCCTTCGCATCGGCCGATCCCGGGTCGATCCGGTGCGGCAACGATCCGCTGCGTCGGCGCGAATCGGATGCAGAGGGATGCGGGCATCTGGCGGGAACGTCCCAACCCCTTCGAGTCGAGGATCGCCTTCATCCGCGGGCCGGGGATCCAAACGAGCCGTCGGCGGCCGCGATTTCGGCACCGTCTCGAGAAGGCGGTCGGGCATCGAAGAATCGGACATCGGCCCGGTCGTACATTTTCGGGGCGTGGTCCTTGCGCTTGATTCGACCACTCGGGTCGTAGCCGAGGACCTGAAGCAACTCGAGGTCCTCCGCGCTCGCGCTCTCGAACCCGTACTGCGTGGTGCTCGGAATCAAGATTCCCTCGCGTGGGCCGAGCTCGCCGAGCGTGACGTTCCCGGATTCGTAGAAGCGGACGCGCCCGCGCACGACGAACCAGAAACCATCGACGCCCTCGTGAGAGAGAAGATTCTCCGGCGTGGTCTTTCGAACGATCTGCACGCCTCCCCGAAGGATGGGGGTCTCGCAGAGCCGAACGACCTCTTTGCCCTTCTCCCGCTCGGGCGGTTTCCGGTAGGAGAAGATGGTCGGGCCGCGATCCAGCGCTCGACCCACACGATCGTGGTTCGGTGTTCGCAGATCCGCGAGGAGGGTTCGCACCCGACGACTCAATTTCCAGCCTGCGACTGCCTTCACGAGGCGGCCGGTGGGATTTCGTATGCGTTCTTTCGGCGACATGGATTCCGGGTCCTCGGCGACGGAACATATCCGGGCCCTCGGCGACGGAACATAGATAGTAGAATCCGGATCGGATTCCAACGGCGTCGCCCGAGCGGACGCGAAGGCAGCCGGCGAACAGAGCAGCTGTGCCGCCGCAAGCATCGCGCGAAGAAACTCCGAAGAGCGATCGGTCCGGATCCGTGGCGGACGCTGGACAGCACAGGGTTTGCGTCCTTATCTTGGGCCCCAGACGATTCCGGGAGCACCGGGAGATCGTCGGGAGGGTTTCCGATCATGCGTTCGATTCACCCGGGGATCCTCTGTCTCTTGTGTGTTTGCAGCTTCGCCGCGACACCCGCTATTGCTGCCGGCCCGCGCCCGGACGACGCTCAGCTCACCGATTGGATCGAAGAGGCGATCGCAGCCGATCCACGCGTGCCGGGCGACGCCGTTACGGTCGAGACTCGCGCGGGTATCGTTACGTTGTCGGGCTCCGTCCCGACGCTCGCGGGCCGCAGCTATGCCGTCCTGGACGCCCAGAAGATCTACGGGGTGCTCGGCGTGATCGATCAGCTCGAGATCTTCGCACCTGTCCGCGTCGACGTCGAGCTGGAAGCCGCCGTTCGCTCACGAATCGCGAACAGCGCGTTCATCGACAGCGGGGAGCTCGAGGTTGCCGTCGAGAAAGGTGTCGTACGCCTGTCCGGCGAGGTTCGGTCGGACTCGGAGCGCTACGAAGCCGGATTGCTGGCCAGCGAAGTCGCGGGTGTTCGCGGAGTCGAAAACTTCCTCTCCGCACCATCCGGCGCCGCCAGCAACGATCAGCAAATCCAGAAGGACGTCACCTCGACTCTGCGTCGAGACGTACACCTCGCGCGCCTGCCGATCGAGGTGGCGGTGAGCGCCGGTACGGTGACGCTCAGCGGGCCGGTCGAAAGCGCCTACGAGAAGTCCCTTGCCGAGAGCCGAACCCGTTGGGTGAACGGGGTTCGCGCGGTTTCGAATCAGCTCCAGGTGGAATGGTGGGGGGATCGCGAGGCTCCGATTTCGCTTCCGACGCCGCGCACGGACGAGGAACTTGCCGCTTCGACCCTCGCACAGTTGCAACAGGACGGGCGAGTGGACGCCGACGAGATCGATGTCGCCGTCGACCGCGGGCGGGTGATCCTGCGCGGGCGGGTTCCGAGTCTGCGCCAGCGGCGGGTTGCCGAGGAGGATGTCTGGAACGTGTCCGGTGTCGGTTGGGTCGCCAATGAACTCACCGTCGCGGCAGAGCCTCGCACCGACGCGGAGATCCTCGAGGCGATTCGCAGCGCGATCGCGCTCGACTCTCAGCTCGCCGACGTCGAGATCACGGTTCAGGTCGAAGCGGGTGCCGTCACACTCGCAGGCCAGGTGGCCAGTCGCCACCAACGCGCACACGCGGCCGCGATCGCGGCCCGGACGCGCGGCGTCGAACGGCTCGAGAACCGGCTGTCGGTCGCGCTGTCGAAGCAGCCGGCCGACGACGAGATCGCGCGCGAAGTGAGCAGCCGACTGAGCCGAGAATGGCGTACCGCAAAACTCGGAGACCGGATCCATATCGATGTTCACGGCGGCGTAGTGACACTCACCGGAACGGTCGAATTCTGGGCCGAACGTCGCTCCGCCGGACTCAGCGCTGCGGCGACCGGCGGCGTGCGAATGGTCCGCAACCGCATCGTGGTGCTGCGCTATCCCTATCCGTGGCGGGAACGCCAGCCGGATGCAGAGCCCGAAGGCTCTCCCGACTGGGACCCCTACTACTACGATCAACCGACACTTCCCTGGATCGCCGCTTCGGATCGACGACGCGAACGCTCGTGTGCGCCCGGGAGCTGTCGGGTGCAGCTGCGGGGGATGAAGACGGTCTAGCCGGAAAGATCGATCACGTGATCGAGCGGCTGGTATTTCCCGACGGCGATTCACCTTCCCAGCGTCCCCGATCGCTCACCACGGACGGCTCCTGAAGAAGATCGGGCGGTCGCGCTCGTATGCCGGCGGGGAGCGGAATGGATCGGCACCCGGGTGCGGGTCGCCGGCAGCGGGAGGCTCTAGACTGTGTCGTACGGGGGGGGAGGCGGCGTGGAATCCGAGCGGGTCGGGAGGGTGCGCGATCTGCCCCGCAACGTTTGGGCGGCGAGCGGGGCGAGCTTCCTGACGGACGTCTCCAGCGAGATGATCCTGAACCTGCTGCCCTTGTTCCTCGCGAACGTCCTGGGCGTAACGACGGTGGTGATCGGCGTCGTGGAGGGCCTGGCCGAGACCACCTCCAGCCTGCTCAAGCTGGTGGCCGGCCGCCTTTCGGACCGGGTCGGGCGCAAGTGGCTGGCGGTATCGGGCTATGCGATCTCGACCCTGGCCAAACCCGCCTTCGCGCTGGCCGGCTCCTGGCCGGTCGTTGCGGGGGCGCGCTGGGCGGACCGGGTCGGCAAGGGCGTGCGCACCGCTCCGCGCGATGCGCTGGTGGCGGACTCCATCGCCCCCGGACAACGCGGCCTGGCCTTCGGCTTCCACCGGGCCGCCGACACCGGCGGTGCGGTCGTCGGGCTGGTCATTGCCGTTGCGGTGGTCTGGTGGGTGCAGGGCGGCGGGCTGGCCCTCGAGCCTCAAGTCTTCACCAGACTGGTCTGGATCAGCTTGATTCCCGCCGTGCTTGGCGTTCTGTGCCTGGCCCTCGGTGCGCGCGATACGCACCGACGCGAAATCGGCACGGCCGGTGAAACCGCACTGCCACCCGCTGCGCTGCGGGGACTCGGACGCCCCTTTTCGGTGTTGCTCGTGATCGTCGGGATATTCGAGCTGGGCAACTCGGCGGACGCCTTCCTGGTGCTGCGCGCCCAGGAGCGCGGCTTGTCGGTCATCGAGATCCTGTGCGTGCTGCTCGCCTTCAACGTGGTATACGCACTGCTCTCGGTGCCGGCGGGCCGGCTCTCCGATCGGGTCGGGCGGCGGCCGGTGCTGGTGGCCGGCTGGCTGCTGTACGCCGCGGTCTACCTGGGCTTTGCCGTGGCCGAGGCGCCCTGGCACACGGCGGTGCTCTACGCCCTCTACGGCGCCCACTATGGGCTGAGCTATGGGACCGCGAAGGCGCTGGTGGCGGACCTGGTTCCCGCCGAGCGGCGCGGCGCGGCCTACGGCGCGTACAGCGCCACCGTCGGGATCCTCGACCTGCCGGCTTCGCTGTTGGCGGGCGTCTTGTGGCAGGGAGTCGGCGGATGGTCCGGTTTCGGACCGGCGGCTCCGTTCTGGCTGGGCGCGGGGCTCGCGGGCGTGGCGGCCGTTGCGCTGGCGGTGTGGCGCCCGCCGGCGTCGCACGACTAGTCGAGCACCGTTTCCGGTAACCGCTTTACGCCGGTAGCTGCCGCTCGCGAGTCGCGTTTCGAGCTCTCGATCGTCGGAGACAACGGGCGAGCGGAGCGAATCGTGCAGCTCGCAGATCGGATCGTGCGACGTTCCGGTGCGTGACGAGCCACACCGGGGCTGCCGGTCGAAACAGCGAGGCGTTCTCGCCGGAAGACTCGGCCTTGCCAACTGCGAGCAGGCTATGGAGAATAGCCGTCGTCGAACACGCAATGCGGGTCGAAGTCACGACCCGCGAATCCTCCGGATATCGTGAAGGGTCGGGTCTCGCGAAGTGGATTGGTACAGAATCAAGACTGCGTTCATCGGATTGAAGAGATTGGCGACACTGCCCGAGGAGGACAAGCAAGCCTGTATCGACGCGTACAAGTTCTTTCAACGCATGCAGGCGGGTGAGAAGACCGAGACCGAGGATGAGACGAAGGCAGTCGCGGACTACTACAAGGTCTTGAACAACATGTTGTCGATCTTCGATCTGGAAAAGCTCTACATTCCTCCGATGCTGGACGACTCGGAGGGTTTGTACGCAAACCAGCTGTTGTGCGAACAAGCCGTGTTGAAAGAGCTGAACTTGAAGGATCCCGAGAAGTCCCATCTGTTGGACATGGGATGCGGGCGGGGAAGGATTTCGCATTACTTCGCCACGCTGACCGGCGGCCAGGTGTCGGGTTACAACATCGATCCGAATCAAATCGAGAACGCGATCGACTGGGCAGCGGAATGTGGAATGAGCGACCGGCTTCATTTCAAGATCGGCGATCATCACAAGCCGCTCGAGTACGAATCGAACAGCTTCGACGGCTGTTTCTCCTTCCAGGCCGTCTGGCCCTTCTTCAAGAAGGAGGAGCTGGACGCCCATGCGAGGGAAATGCACCGCGTGTTGAAGCCCGGATCCCGATACGCCTGTTCGGAGTATCTGTTGACTCCGTATTTCGACTGGGAGAACGAAGAGCACGTGGCACTCCACAAGCTCTTCCTCCCGACCCTGGCAGCCACCCAATCGATGTATCCGGCCGACGTCTGCGCGGCTCTCGAACGAGCCGGATTCGACATCCTCGTTTCGGCACCATCGAAGAGCGAAGCCTGGCCGCTGTGCGAGCAGAAGCGCGACTTGATCCTTGGCGGTCGACGAGTGATCCGGGCCCTCGAGGCGGTCAATGTTCTACCTTCATGGGTCGAAGAGTCGCTCGATCTCCTTCAAAAGGGCGGACAAGCCTGGACCGATGCCGAACGAGCCAAGATTGCGGACCTGAACTGGAGAATCGTCGCGGAAAAGCGATGATCGACCGTTCGCTGCGTCGCTGCGTCGCTGCGTCGCTGCGTCGCTGCGTCGCTGATGGCGG
>Ga0210064_1001094_pt1 | contig 12045 bp, 8 predicted proteins | sample Muzzi_CordC_D2_FD_185531 | JGI IMG/M metagenome (GOLD analysis project Ga0210064, IMG submission 185531) | Wetland microbial communities from San Francisco Bay, California, USA, that impact long-term carbon sequestration - Muzzi_CordC_D2 (SPAdes) | ecosystem: Environmental > Aquatic > Marine >...
CAATCAGGTTCAAAGTCAAGGCGGACCGAGGGATTCAAACGCAGGAATATATTTAATATTTCGAGTATTGAATCCCTCGGTCCAACACAGGAATTGGGCCTGAGGGGAGGTTTTGAAACCACTTCTAATGAGAAATTCGATCGGGTTATCTGCACGGAGGAATAGCATGGATAAAAAAATGAGTATCATGGTCGTGGATGATGAGGCAATCGTCAGGGAATCTCTTTTCCACTGGTTTAAAAAATACGGCCATGTGGTAGAAACTGCTTCATCAGGCATCGAAGCTTTGGAAAAGCTGGAAAAATATCCTTTTCAGCTTCTTTTCGTAGATATCAAGATGCCCGAGATGGACGGCATAGAACTGCTGGAAAAAGTAAAGACAGAATATCCGGATACGCTCGTAATTATTATTACAGCGTACGGATCCATTGAGTCGGCCGTTAGCGCCATGCGAATCGGCGCAACTGACTATCTGCTGAAACCGTTTAAACCGGATCAACTCTCTCTTGTCATGGAACGGATATCCGTTCAAAAGAGACTCGTATCACAATACAACTATCTAAAAGGACATTTAGAGAAAATTACCCGTTTCGATAACATTATCGGACATTCCCCGGAAATGGAGAAAGTGTTCAATCTCATTCCAGAGGTTGCCCAGAGCGATACGTCTATTTTGCTCGTCGGAGAAACCGGTACCGGCAAAGAGCTGGTTGCAAAAGCCATTCACGCAGAAAGCCTTCGATCCCATCTTCCTTTTATTGCCATAAACTGTGGTGCAATGCCGGAATCTCTTTTAGAGAGCGAACTTTTTGGTCATCAAAAAGGCGTATTCACCGGTGCGACCCGTGCCCGTAAAGGTTTTTTGGAGGTTGTTTCCGGGGGAACCCTCTTTTTAGATGAAATTGGAGAAATAAGCCCCAAAATGCAAATCAATTTATTACGTGTTCTGGAGGAAAAGAAAATAACGAGCATTGGAAGCAGAGAACCTGTAGATGTTGATTTTAGACTCATCTCAGCCACACGAAGAGATTTGAAGAAGGAAGTGGCTGAAGGAATTTTCAGGGAAGATTTTTTTTACCGCATCAATGTCATTATGATCGAAATCCCGCCACTTAGAAAAAGAAAGGAAGACATCCCTTTGCTGGTTGAACACTTTTTGAAAAAGTACTGCCAGGAAACCACCAAATACGTCGATCATGTCACCCGTGATGCCATGGAGCTGTTAAGAAGCTATGAATGGCCGGGAAATGTCAGGGAATTGGAAAATGCCATTGAAAGGGCGGTCGTACTTTCAAAATCCCGCACCCTCGGGGTTGAAGATTTATCTTTCATTAGACCTCCTGATCTCCAGTTTTCTAAAAACTTATCATTGCGTGGAATGGAAAAGGCGTATATTCAGCAGATTCTTGAAGAAAACAACTGGAATGTGACCCAATCCGCCAAGATTTTGGAAATCAACCGGGTCACCCTTCACAAAATGATAAAACGGTATCGTTTGGAAAGGCCTTAAAGTTTGACCTCAAAGAAAATATCCGTCGGTGTGATGCCCCTGGGAAATATCTCCGAAATCGCCTTGCAGGTTATAGCAGACCATATCGCCGGTTGTTTCAAGCTTGCGACCCAAATTCTTCCCCCTATTGAACCACCTGACGCTGCTTTTGATGAAAGAAGGTTGCAGTATAATGCCGGCATCATCATTGAAGCATTTGAGTCCATACACTTTGACAACCATGATAAGATTATCGGTGTTCTCGATAAGGATCTCTTCATCCCAATTTTTACCCATGTCTTCGGCGAAGCCAGACAGGGAGGAACATGCGGATTGGTTTCATTGTTTAGATTAATGAAGAATCCGGACGGTTCCACCCCGCCTGAATCTCTCATTCATGAACGTGCCGCAAAAGTGGCGCTTCATGAGCTGGGCCATCTTTTAGATCTGCTTCATTGTGAGCATAAAAAGTGTCTCATGCACTTCTCGGGAGGTACTGATGAAGTGGATGAAATGCCCCTTGACCTTTGTGAGTATTGCTCAATTTATCTTCAGGACAAGCGTCGTTGAAGTATTGAATGGTTAATTGGCTACAGGGGTGTAGTCATAAGCTACTCCTACATATCTGATTGATTTTAATATATTTTTGTATAAATTACTCCGTCAACCCTTTCGATGATGTAGCCAAAGTTTTCGCTCTTCCTTTTTTCAAAAAGACGCTTCGACCCCTCTCTTTTTGCAACTTAAATTAAATTTAATAATTTCAATATGTTAACTTTTTATCGGGAACTCTTTTCATCTTTGGCATTCTCATTGCAATTAAATTGAATGCCTGAGCTATTTAAATTTGGAAAAGCCATGGCGTTAGATTCGATTCCAAAAGGCTATTGCCGCGCCATGAAAGGGAGGCTTTAAATGAAACACAATACTTTTTATCGGAAAGAGAAAAAGGCGGATAGACCCAAGAAAAATTTGCGCCAAAAAAATCTCATTAGCCCGGATCAGCCCTTTGATTATGAAGAAGTGGCGGCGGTAACCGGCACTGAATATATTCAACTTATGAACCGTGACGACATGGTCTTCAACCCTTATGAAAAATTAAAGAAGAATATTCCGGGTTTTTATTTGCCCGAGGACAAATGTGTCTGGATGAGGGCCGGAGTCATTAATTTGCGGTTCTGTGATTATGACTATGATTGCTACAATTGTCCGTTCGACCAGGCCATGATATCTGCAATGGGCGATAACATCGCTCCGGATCGAGAAAAAAGGCACGCATACTGGTTGAGACATGTGAAAGCAAAATATAAAATCGCCGCAACACCGTGCATCCATTTTTTATCAGGACGGATAGAGTCACCTGAAGAATGTCCCGGTGGTTATAAATGCGATCATTGTACTGTTCATAAACTTTTGGATAAAAAAAACGAGACAAAAGCCTCTGAAAGGTCGGCATACAAAAACGTATCCGGGTATCGAATGGTTGAGGATTACTATTATCATTTCGGACATTCATGGGTGCACATTGAAGATGGTGGACGCACTAAAGTCGGCGTAGACGATTTTACATCCAAGCTTTTAGGGGCGGCGGATGCCATAAATCTTCCTCCGGTAGGCGTATTTTTAAGACAAGGAGAAATCGGGTGTGTGTTGGCCTGCCATGACAAAAAAGCCCCCATTCAATCTCCTGTGTCAGGAACCGTTTGCGCTATAAATGATAAAGTTTTAAAGCAGCCGGCCGTCACACACAACGAGCCATACCATGACGGCTGGTTATTTATGCTGGACGCCGTAAACATCAAATCTGAAATAGAAAGCCTCTATTCCGGCAAGGAGTGTTTCCAGTGGATGGAAAAGGAAAGTCAACATCTTCTTGAACTTATAGGGCACGGCTACAAGCAACTGGCGGCCACAGGTGGTGAACCGGTTGACGATATTTTTGGACATTTTCCAGAAATGGACTGGGACCGGCTGGTAAAAACTTTATTTCGTACAGAAGAAAAGCATTAAATCATTCTGGTAAAAGAGAGGCAGCCATGAAAAACAATGTCATTGAATTTAAGAAAAAAAAGCGCGATGGGAAAAAGAACGGCCTTCATCAAAAAAAGCTTATTGGCATCGATCTGCCCTTTGATTACGAAGAAGTGGTCTCCATAACCGGCAACGAATATGTTCGAAACCTTCATCGTGACGGAATAGCCGTCCTCCCGAATGAGGAACTGAAGAAAAATTTCGCGGATATTCTTTTGAGAGCCGTTGAAAAGGCCACGTTCACGAAGGTGTCGGGGGTGCGGGTTGCTGATAATTATTATCACCATATCGGCCATTCCTGGGTGCAACCATTGCAAGATGGATGGGTCAGGATCGGAATCGACGATTTTACTGCCAAGGTTTTCGGACCGATGGATCCGATTCATCTTCCTCCTGTCGGGAACTTTTTGATGCAAGGCGAAGTGGGGTGGGTTCTGAACCGCAATGATCAAAAGGCCGCCATGCAGTCCCCTGTGTCCGGAATCGTTTTCGCTGTAAACGATAGAATAAAAGAGCAGCCCGAGATCACACATAATGATCCATATGGAGAAGGATGGTTGTTCCTTTTAAATCCTGTCAGCTTTAAGATCGATATGAAAGCGCTTTATCTGGGGAAAAATTGCTTCCAATGGATTGAAAATGAAATCCAAAATCTCCTGAAGTTTCTTGGGCCCAGGTGCGAGAGACTGGCAGCCACAGGCGGTGACTTGGTTGACGACATTTTTGGACATTTTCCAGAAATGGACTGGGACCGGCTTGTGGGGACGTTTCTTCGTACAACAGAAAATATCTAAAGTGTTGCGCTTTGTTTTTATTATTTCAAAGGAGGTTTCCTGTATTTGAAACCTCCTTTGCTTTTTAATAAGATTTTGTTATAAATAGATATTTTATTTGATGAACCTGGCGTCAAGATTTAACAGTTTTAATACTTCTAATGCCTTATGAAAAAAGACACTACCACAATAAAAGACGCCCTATTTCAAATCGAGCAGCTTAATACACGTCTTTCCATCTTAAATGCCATCTCCAAAATCATTAGCAGCAGCGTGAATCTTGATGAGATACTTAACAGCACCATTGATAAGATCCTCGATGCCTCCGAGTCTGAAAGTGTCAGTATTTATTTGTTGAATGATGGGGGGAAAGTCCTTAATTTGGCTGCCCATAGCGGACTTTCAGCGAATTTAACAAACCACCCGTTTATGAGATCTCGCAACCCCGGTAACGGACTTCTGGGTCAGGTCTTACTTGATGGTAAATCAAAGGTGATCGATAATAGGCTGCAATCCATTGGCCCCGATGTCGATCTTCTCATTGAAGAAGGCTTTCAATCCACCGTTTATATACCACTGACAGCCAAGGGAGCATCCATTGGCGTGATGTGCGTGTCCGCCTTGAATCCAAACACGTTTTCATCCGAATTTGTTGAATTCCTGACTGTCATCGGAAACCATATCGGTGTTGCGGTAGATAACGCAAACATGCATAAAAACATAAAAGAGGCCTATCAGGACCTAAAAGAGGTCCAGGAACAGATTGTTTGGACGGAAAAACTGGCCTCTTTAGGCAAATTGGCCGCCACCATCGCCCATGAAATAAACAATCCACTTGCCGGAGTTTTAAACTATATCCGATTGATCATAAAGCAGCTTTCACGGAATAATATTTCTCATGAAAAACTCGAGGATATTTCCCGATATTTGAAAATTATGGAATCTGAGACAGCCCGGTGCGGAGACATCGTTAAAGACCTTCTGGCATTTGCCCGCCGGACTAAAATTACCATGGAGAGTAACCGTATCGAAGACATTATCAATAAAACCCTGAATCTCATTTCCCATGAACTTGAAATAAAAGAACTTCAATTAAAAACAAATATTGCGCCGAATCTCCCAAAAGTTAAATGCGATTTTAAACAAATCCAGCAGGTTTTTTTAAACCTCATGTATAATGCGTCGGAAGCAATGCCGAACGGAGGTACGCTATCCATAACAGCCACTAAAGCCAACGGGGCTCAAGCGCTTTTAGAAATCGCAATTTCTGATACAGGCTGTGGTATTTCTGAAAAAGATATGGAACATATTTTTGAGCCGTTTTTTACCACCAAAGAAGAGGGAAAAGGCGTCGGTCTTGGTCTTTCCGTGGTTTACGGTATCATCTCCAGACACAATGGTACCATTGCAGTGGAAAGTGAACCTGGAAAGGGAAGCACTTTTAAGGTCCGGTTGCCGTGTAGCTGATGGTAAGGCAGAAGGCAAGAACCAGTCATAACATTGCGGATCCGATCTTATACCTGAACGCCTTGGTAATGGACAAATTCAGATCAAATCGCAAGTCCTGTTCCGAAAGACCCATAGCAAGCCCAAGCAACTGGGGAAGATAAAGTATGGTCATGTGCATATCTTCTTTGGACGTTGCCGAAATTTTTTTCTGATACGCCTCCAGGTTCATCTGGCACATCGGACATACTGTAACGATAGCATCAGCTCCCCGAGCCGCCCTTAATATAGCGGTGACAAGCTCCAGAGCCACTTCGGGTTTGGTGGTCATGTGGGATGCGCCGCAACATCTACCCCCCATGTTCCATGGATGAATCTTTGCCCCTATAGCCTCTATAACCGGTTCCATGGAGCGGGGTTCCTCAGGATTATCGAAAATAGAGAAAGGCCGAAGGCACTGGCAACCATAGTAGGTTGCAATGGTTAGATCGATAAAGGGGTTTTTTACCCGGGAAACGATTTTAGCAGGACCGACATCGTGGGCAACGACGTCAAGCAAATGTCGGACCCGCGCCTGACCGTGAAAGCACAGCTCTTTCTCATTTAATATGATGTTAATTTTGTCAAGAAGCTCCGGGTTTTTTCGGCTCTTTTCCTGAACCTTCTTCAGGTTCAAGTAGCACGCACTGCACGGAACAAGAATCTCTTTGTTCCCGTCCATTTTTTCGGCGATTGCCAGATTATACGCCGGCAAAGCCAAAGAAAGAAGATGGCTGGTGGCCTCCGCGGCACTGGCACCGCAGCAGGTCCAGTCCTCAAGCTCCAACAGATCCACTTCCAGTTCTTGCATGAAGGCCCGAGTGGAGGCGTTGTATTCAAGGGCCGTCCCCTTAAGAGAACAACCCGGATAATATAGGTACTTCATATTTACCCTCCAAAATAAAATCGGTTTACGATTTTATAAAACGCGGCTTCACCGCTTCAAAAGGGATTCTATCAATTCTTCTCTAACGCTTCCACTTTACGAAAGATCGACTCTAAAGCACCGTTTCCTTTTGAAGGGATCTCAAAAGAGACTTTTCCTTTGCCAATGAGTTTCAACCCCAACGGCGCGAACTGAAACGGCATGAAAGGATTTTTCATGGAAAGAAAATAGAGCGTCATAAACTCCATCTCCCTGACCCGGCCATGACGGCGCACACTCTCCATAAAGCTTTGGTAAAATCGGATACTTTTCTTATAGGGTGCCAGGTTCTCTTTGGCAGCGATCTGCTTGAGTGCACTCATCGCCTCGGTCAGAGGAAGTCCCCGGGGACATCGCAGTGTACAGCAATAGCAAACGGAGCATAGGGAAAAGGTTTTGCTGTGAAAAATTGTTTCCTTTTCTCCCATAAGAACATTATACCACAGCTGGCGTGGCGTGAGATCCATGGCAAAGGCGTTGGGGCAAGAACCGGTGCAGGTACCGCATTGGATGCAGGCATTTACCATCTCCCGGATAGTGGCCAAAGAATCAATGACAGGTTCGGGTACCATTTCAGATTCCGGCTTGATTTCTATTATCTGGGCATGGTTCATGGCTTCCCCTTTATTATTGATGATTGTAAGCGTTCTATAAATTTTATTAACAAAGAAACGCGAATCCATAAATTGACAATCATCAATCGAAAATCATCAATTAAAAGCTGTTCCTTCAAGCGCCGAATCAATGACGTCCAACATTTGCTGGTCTAAAAACCCGGCAAGGGTTGACGCGCTGTTCGGACAAACCGTAGTGCATAACCCGCATCCCTGGCACATGGCAGCGTTAATCAGAATTTTCTCCATTTCCGGATCGACCATGCGAGCTCCATATGCACAGGCCTCGATACACCGCTCACAAAGACTGCAAAGGCTGTGACGGACCTCTGCCGCCACTTTTCCGGCAGGCATTCGTTCATGTGAAAGAATTCTTAAAGCTCTCTGGGCCGCAGCTTCGGCGGTGGCTATCGATTCCGTGATGTTGCGGGGAGAATGCGCCAGACCACAGGCAAAAATTCCTTCTTTAAGAGAATCGACGGGTCTCCATTTCGATTCCGCCTCCTCAAAAAAGCCGTCCCGATCCAGTGTCGCTCCAAAGGACTCCGCCAGATCTTTGGTTAGTTTGGGTACAATACCGGTGGCAAGGACAACAAGGTCGGCATAGATCTGAACCGATTTTCCGATAATCGGTTCAACGGCTGTCACTCGAACAGATCCTTCCATTGGCGTAACCTGCGGTTTTTCAGCCAGATCGTACTGGATGAAAATGACACCTGCCTTTCGGGCTTGAGTGTAATAGGACTCGGTAAAACCATAGGTCATGATGTCCCGATAAAAAATGTAAACATTCATTTCCGGATTTATCTCCTTGAAATTCAGTGCGTGTTTTAAGGCTGTGGTGCAGCATATGCGGCTGCAATAATTTCTTGGCTCCTCTCTGGAATCGACACATTGAATCATGACCATCGACTCAAGTCGACTCGGGTCGATGGTATGGTCATGTATTTTTTTCTCCAGTTCCTTTTGGGTGACAATGGCTTCGCTTGTGCCGTAGTTATAAGATGTCGTATCAGCTTCCACACCGCCGGCAGCAAGGATGGTCACACCATGTTCCAGAGTGAAAGCACCCTTTTCTTTGTCCTCGATAGTGGTGCAAAAGCGCCCCACCTGACCGTGGGAAGCGCGCACCCGGCTGTTGGTGTGGACCTGAATGAGCGGATGTTTTTCCATTTTCAAAAGCGTTTCGTCTAATATGGTCTTGGTTGTGTTGCCTTCCAAAGTTCGTTGTAACCAGTTAAGGTTGCCACCCAACATCTCTTCTTGCTCGATCAGATCGACATGAAAGCCGTGGTCTGCAATGGCAAGAGCTGAGGACATTCCGGCGATTCCGCCGCCCACTACCAGGGCTTGCTGAAGAATTTTTTGGCTGGGCACAGGATCCGGATCAGCCCATTTTAGCTTGGCAAGCCCCGTTCCCAAAATAGCCGACAATTCACTGTTGATTTTTGATATCTCCTCCGAAGACAACGTTTCAGATTTAAGCATTGAGTGTTGAGCCATAAGCATTAAATCGACCACCTCTATAAGAACGGGATTCAGCCCCACTTGCCTTCCCAATTCCTTGATTTTTTGAGCATACACATAGGGAAGGCACGACCCGATCAAAATCCGGTTCGGTTTGTGTTTTTCAACCCGCTCAATAAGATTTTCCCATCCCGTAACCGTACAGATTTGCTCAAAAAAGACGACCTGGTCTACAGCGGGGTCGGCCTTGAGATTCCGGACAAGTTGCTGCGTGTCGAGAAACTTGGCAAGCAGATCTCCGCAGGTGCAGACAGCGATCATGACTTTAGGCGTTTCCCGTGAGATATTTAATAAAGGCGCTTCGGGAGCAGGTTCAGGAGTAAGGCTGCCTCCGGCAGCATGAATGATGCGGGAGGCAGACAAGGCGGCGGCAGAAGCCTGAATGACAGATTCACTGATATCCTTAAGGCCGGAGAAGGAGCCCCCCAATACGATCCCTTCTTTATTTATCCGCGTAAGTGAAAAGGGTTCGGTCCGGCCAAACCCCCACTGATTGAGCGGCATTTCCATTATTTCGGCCAGGGCTGTTGTACCCAAAGCCGGCCTCTGGCCCACGGAGAGTACAACCATGTCAAAGATTTCTTCCAGTTGAGCGCCGGAATAATCAACATGTCTGACAATGAGATCGCCGCTGTTTTCATCATATAAAATGGAATGGACCCGCCCTTTCTCAAATCGAACGCCGTGTTCGGTTTCCGCCTGGTCACGATATCGCTGAAAAGATTTCCCGAAGGTACGCATATCCATATAAAAAATGGCTGCTTCCAGGGCCCCGCCGGCTCTTTCTTTGGCCACAAGGGCTTCTTTGATCGCATGCATGCAACAGATGGACGAACAATAGTCGGCGTCGATTTTGATGTCTCGCGATCCCACACACTGAAGCCAGGCCACTTTGCGCAGCGGTTTGCCGTCGGAAAGCCGCACCAGTCGCCCCTGATTCGGTCCGGTACCACTTAACATCCTTTCGAACTCGAGGCTGGTTACCACATTCGGATATATACCGTACCCGTAGGTGTTATTGTCTTTCGCAGGATCGAAATAGGATGTTCCGCCGCAAAGAACCAGGGCACCGACCTCCATCGGAAGTTCTTTGCTTGCTTCAAGATTCTGATATGTTCGGATGATCATAGGAATGAGGGTCTCGGGATCAAACGGTTTGAGGAGATAGTCCAGCGCCCCTATTTTCATGGCTTCCACAGCGGTCTCTACCGTAGCATAGGCCGTCATCATGACAACACTAAGGTCGGGAAAAACCTCTTTGGCCTTCTGAAGGAGTTCCACACCGTCCATTCCCGGCATTTTGATATCTACGAGCATAAGGTCATACGCCTGTTTTGACAAATGATTCAAGGCTTCCGGACCGGATGCAGCCATATCGACGCTAAAACCTTCATCTTCCAACCAGGCCCTAAGGGAATCGCGCATGATCAATTCGTCGTCCACCACCAAAATTCGAAAATCTTTGCGGACTTCTTCTAAAAGCTTGATGGCTCTTGTAGGACATATTGCTTCACACTCCCCACACCGGCTGCAAGCATTCGTATCGATAATATACGTGTTGGGAATCGCATGCGGAACCGGAAGGTAGATGGCCTTTCGCTTGGACAGGCCGGCGTTAAAAGAATCCGGAACCTCCACCGGACAGACCTTCACGCACTCACCGCAACCGATACAACGGACAGCATCGACAAAATTCGGTTTCCGGCGAAGTGATACCTGAAAGTTGCCCGGTTCGCCTTCTACGGAGACAAGTTCGGTGGACAAGCGTATCTCGATGTTCTCATGAAAAAGCCCTTTGCGAAGGCAATATTGAGACGATTTATCTCGATCCACCATTGGAAGCATCTTGCACATGCCGCAGTGATCGGTTGGAAACTGATAATCGAGCTGGCTGAGAACTCCTCCAATATGCGGTGACTGGTCAACGAGGGTCACACCATAGCCAAATTCCGCCAGATCCAGGGCAACCCGGATACCGCTGATTCCAGCCCCCACAACCAGTGCTTTACCGATTTTCTTCTTCATAACAAAACCTTCCGATCTAAGATCTCCTAAAATTAGAATGATTTCCGATGCCAACAACCTCGGCAAGCTCGTCTTCACGAAATACCGATAGCGGAAGATCTTCCTCAATGCTGCGGCCGGCCTCGTACTCAAAAGCTTTTTGTGTATGATATGAAACTGTTCTAAACAGTTCCATCACCGGAATGTCGTTGGGACAGGCATTCGAGCACTGACCGCATCCGACACAAGAGGTGCTCATGTGGGCAGTCCGAGTCAAGTGGTAAAAGACCGTATCCGTGGGCATTTTGATGACACCTCTACGATTGGCCCATCTGAGATACTGAACAGGATCATGGTTAAAGACATCCGTAACAAAAACACATTCCTTGCAGTAGCAGACCGGACAGGCAACCCTGCAGTTGTAGCAATTTACACACTCGGCAAAATAGGTGTTTAGTTTCTCCAGGCTGTTTGTGGCCTCGCTGGTCTCGGCAAACATTTTATCGCGATAGGCGGTTCGTTCAGCAAGCAAAGATTCAACGGCGGCAAGACGTTCCGAAGGTTCTTCTGTGTCTGAAAGATCAAGATTATCATAAAGCGTCTCTCCTTTAGGCGTCCGGGCTTGAATCAAAACGTGATTTCTGGTGTCAATCCCGAAAAGTCCGATTAAAATATCTGCACCGTTGGGCACCGGGTTTTCGCAGGACTTGCACGCAGGGGCGAGCTCAAATCCTTCAAAAGTTAATTTTTTATCGGATAAGGCGTCTTTGTAAAACCTTGAAGTGAATTCTTCTTCTTTTTTTTCAGCGATATGAATATAATCGCTATTCTTGAAAGCACCCAGGCAGTCGATTCCAACCAGCACCACCTCTTCGATTCGGCCTTGCTTGAGTTTCACGAGTTCGACAAACGCACGTATCTCGCAGGGACGTAATACCACCGCAACTTTAGCGCCCATGGGCTTACGTGTGAGCCGGGAAACGATTTTTGCCGCGTTCAAAGGAAAAACCGGTGCCAAAGGGTCGGTGCCGTTTAGTTGTTTAGGATCCGTCACCAGCGTTGGCATCACGACGTTTTTCGCAGGGAGATGTTGGGGAACCAGGATTGCACTGATATCTTCCAACTGGAGGACGGATCGAAAAAATTCTCCTAGAGTTGTCAACAGGTCTCCGTCTTTTACATTGATTTTCGCTGTTT
>Ga0210064_1001095_pt1 | contig 12036 bp, 13 predicted proteins | sample Muzzi_CordC_D2_FD_185531 | JGI IMG/M metagenome (GOLD analysis project Ga0210064, IMG submission 185531) | Wetland microbial communities from San Francisco Bay, California, USA, that impact long-term carbon sequestration - Muzzi_CordC_D2 (SPAdes) | ecosystem: Environmental > Aquatic > Marine >...
CCAAAATAGCTGGGCATGTTCTTTGATCCTTTGCATTGCATTGGATCAACAGCATAGAATCAGAACGCTATGTTGTCAAGCTTCTATTGGTGCAGGTTTGTTAATGCGGATGGGGGCGAGTAGTTACTATTTACATTTGAAAATCTGCTTTGACCCAAATGGGACTTACTTAAGCCAAAGATACCGTCACTCAGGGCGGTAGTACAATGCAGGAGAAAATGTCGAGTGGAAGCATGGAATCCAGTTTAAGGAACATTGACTATTTCGTTATTGCGACGACTACAGGGAGAAGGTGAGGCCGGGAGCAGGTCGAGATACTGGCCCGGGCCATGCAGGAGGTCGATAACGCATTGAGCAGTTATCGAGGAACGCAGTGACGAAGCAATCTCTATCTATCTGAATCCACTCATGGAGATTGCTTCACTGCGCAATGACAATGCACATTGGAATCGCACGGAAAAACATGGAAGAATAAATTACATTACCGGAAATGATTCCGTGTTCTTCCATGGAAGGGTTCCTTAAGTCAGTGCCATTCTGCGCTGACACCTGATGTTCTAATCGTCAAACTGCAGCGCAGCGACAATCGCATTCAGTCTGGCCTGTTCCCCGGCTGCGGCGACCAGTGATGCGTTTTTTGCTGCAGCGGCCAGATTTTTCAGCCTGATGTTCTCGATGTACTGCTCGTTGCAGGCGCGGATCTTCTGTTTGATCTTTTCGAGATGGCCAGGGATGTGGTTCATGTCCCGCACGTAGGCGTTAATGAACAGGCCCTCGCTCTTGTCGATCTTGACCTGCGGAACAAGGTCTTTTATCAGCTTGTTGAAATCCTCGCACCAGTCCTGCGGGGCCTTGTGGGAAAGCCTGAAAAAGAGATCGATATAGGGTTCCTTGCGGATCAGGGGAGGGCGGCTTTCGTCGATGCCGATGATCCTGATGTCACTGATACCTTCCAAGCGGGCTTGCTCCTGGGCGCGCGTGCGGGATTGCGGGGTGTCATCAAGCCTACTCCCCGGTGGCAGTGAATGCACGCGGAAATCCCGCGTGGGCCTGAAGATTATGCCTTGGCTCAGGAAATTCACGGGCATCCGGCAGCCCGGAAAATACCATCGGCTACGACTGTCAGATCGCAGGATTACGGCGTGCTGTCAGCCGCCGGACCAGGGTTTTGTGCAATTCCATGATGACCAGTACAGTTAGTGACAGGCCAAGCAGTAACAGCCAGTGGTGCGGATTGATCGGCTGGATCTGCAGCACGTCGCTGATCCAGGGGGTGTACATGGCGCCGATGTGAACCAGCTGTGCCGCCAGTGTCCCGAACAGCAGCAGCGGATTGCGCAGCGGGTTGTGACGGAAGGCCGAGCGGCTCTCCGAGCGGCTGTTAAAAACGTGGATATTCTCGAACAGCACCATCAGCATCAGGGTCCCGTTGCGTGCCTCGTCCACCGGGAAGCCGCGCGCCAGCAGCCACTGGAACAGCAGGAAGGCGACGACGCCGATCACCAGCGCCGCCAGGACGACGCGTTCGATCATGATGCGGTTGAAGACCGACTCCCGCGGTGGCCGCGGTGGCCAGCGTAGTTCGTCGCCTTCTCCCGGTTCGAACGCCAGCGCCACGTCCTGGATGCCATTGGTCACCAGGTTCAGCCACAGCAGCTGCACCGCCAGCAGCGGCAGCGGCAGGCCGGCAAGCAACGCCAGGGTAAACAGCACCAGTTCCGCCGCCCCGGTCGAAATGAGCAGGAATATCACCTTGCGCACGTTGGCATAGGCGATGCGTCCCTCCTCGACGCCGGCCACGATGGAGGCAAAGTTGTCATCGGTGATGATCAGGTCGGCTGTCTCGCGCGCCACGTCGGTGCCGCTTTTGCCCATGGCCACGCCGACCTGGGCGGCACGCAATGCCGGCGCATCGTTGGCACCGTCGCCGCTGACGGCGACGTAGTGACCGTTGCGCTGCAGTGACAGGACAATGTCGAGCTTCTGTTGCGGTTCCACCCGGGCAAAAACACGCGCCTGTGCGGTGAGCCTGTCCAGTCCGGCGGCATCCGTTGCCTGTTTCAGCTGTGGCCCGGTGACGACATCCGCCGGGTCCCTCACCAGTTCCAGCTCGCGGGCGATGGCAAAGGCCGTTGCCGGGTGGTCGCCGGTCAGCATCGCGACCCGGATGCCGGCCGCCCGGCAAGCCGTTACCGCTGCCTTTGCCTCGGGGCGCAGCGGGTCGATCAGGCCGACCAGACCGATGAAAGTCAGGTGCCGCAGGTGCTCCTCGGAGAAGACCTCCTGCGGTCCGAGCTCGATGCCGCCGGTTGCCAGTGCCATGACGCGGTAGCCCTGGCTGGCGAGCACCTGCGCCTGTGATTCCGCTACGGAGCGGTCCAGTGTCACGGGGCCGCCGGGCGCCGCCATGCTGCTGCACATCGGCAGCAGGCGTTCCAGTGCCCCCTTGACAAAGGCATGCCGCCCGTCGTCTTTCGCGTTCAGGCTCGCCGCGAACAGGCGCTCGGATTCAAACGGGATTGTCGCGATCTCGGGCATGGTGTTGCCGGCCTCCGCCTGGGTGATGCCGGCCTTGTGTGCCATCACCAGGAGGGCCACGTCGACGGCATCGCCGTGGCGGGCCCAGCCGTGATCACGATGTGCCAGAAATCCCTCGTTGGGCAGTACTGCCGCCTGGCACAATCCGCACAGCATGCGCTCCTCTTCCGGCAGCGGGGCACCGCGCGGGGTCAGGATGCTGCCTTCCGGTGCCAGGCTGTCGCCGGTAACCTCCCATGGCTGCTGGCCGGGAAAGACGATCAGGCGCGCCGTGAGCTGGTTGACGGTCAGGGTGCCGGTCTTGTCGGTTGCGATATACGTGCAGGAACCGAGCGCCTCCACCGCCAGCAGTCGCCGTACGATCACATGTCGCCTGGCCATGCGCCGCATGCTGATGGCCAGCGCCACCGTAAGCGCAACCGGCAAACCTTCCGGTATGGCCGACACCGCCAGCGCAACGGCAAGCAGGAAGATTTCCTCCAGCGGCATGCCCCGGGACAGCGCGACACCCGCCATCACCAGGGCAGATATGCCGATCAGGATGGCCACGCGGCGGGTAAACCGTTCCATCCTGATCAGCAGCGGGGCCTTGGCGGGCGGTTTGCCGAGCACGGCAGAGGCAATGTGTCCGAGTTCGGTGTCCAGCGCCGTGGCTGTTACGACGCCGCGGGCGCGGCCCCGGTTGACCAGCGTCCCGGCAAAAGCCATGTTGACGCGGTCGCCGGGCGGGCTGTCCGCCGGCAGCAGTTCCTCCGCCCGCTTGAATACCGGCCTGGATTCGCCGGTCAGCAGGGACTCGTCCACTTCCAGGTCATGGCTGGCAAGCAGGCGAATGTCGGCAGGGACCCGTTCCCCCGATTCCAGTAGCACGATATCCCCGGGCACCAGCTCTTCCGCATCGCGTTCGTCGGCATCTCCCTCGCGCAACACCCGACTGCGCGTGGTGACCAGCTGCTGCAGGGCGGTGGCGGCGCGCTGGGCGGAATATTCCTGGGCGGTGCCGATGATGGCATTCAGTAGCAGTACCGCGCAGATGAACCCGGCATCTGACCACTCCCGAATTGCCAGTGATACCAGCGCAGCCGCCAGCAGCACGTAGATCAGCGGGCTGGTGAACTGGTGCAGGAAGACGAGGGCAAGTCCCGGCGGTTCGACCGCCGGCAGGGCATTGCGTCCGTAGCGTTGCAAACGGGCCGCGGCTTCCGTTTGCCCGAGGCCGTTCGGCGAACTTTGCAAACCGGCCAGCACTTCCCCGGCCGGCATGGTGTGGGGAGCCGGCAGCGGATATGGCGTCTCTGCAGCAGGTGATGATTTTCCGTTCACACGCTTCGCTCCCAGTGCCCGGGTGTTCGGGTATTGCCGGGGCCGGGCATGCGCCAAATGTCCTGCAGGGGTGCAGGGCATGGTCCTGTGCCAATGAGTAATACCGGCCGGACAGCGGTGCGGGTCTGCGCCGCGGGCAGGAGCGGTTTGTCTGCGAGGTTACGGGGCGGTGCCATGCCGCACCAGTATCGGTGCTGCGCCCGTGCTGTCAATACTTAACAGTCGGCGGACAGGTGACTGTCGCATTTCAAGATAACAGGCTGGATGATGATGTGCTGTGTACCGATGCGTGCGGAATCGCGGAGAGCTGCAGCGGCATGACCTGCAGTTATGCCGGAAACCGGTCCCGGTGCTGACTACAGGCGCCAGGGTTTGCCGTTGCAGCGCGCGTAATTCCCGCAGTCGCGGGTGCAGCCGCGGCAGGGCAGGCGCTTGCTGTCGCCGGAAGGTTGCAGTTTGCCGGGTGCCTGCATGTGCGTTCCCGGTTTCGGTGTGGTTGCTACCATGGTGCTGTGCTCGCTGTTGGGGGATAAGGTACCGGGATGGCATGTATAGCCATCCCGGTGTCGGCCGGGTGTCCTTCCCGTTGCGGCAGCTGCAAGGGTGTGACTAGCCCTCGTCGATTCCGCTGTCTACCGGGTTGTTGATGATCTCGTGCAGGTGGCTTCCCGGTACAACCGAATTAAGCACCTCGATGCCTTCACGTTCTGCTGCACGGATGGCCTCGTCGTAGTACTGTCCGGTCATGCGGATTTGCATTTCATAGTTGCTCATGGGTCTTCTCCTGTGTGTGCAGGCGTTGATTCGCCTGGTTGATGCTCCCGGTGATCGGGTTGTCCGCGATCGCGGCATTGACCCCGTTCAGGGTTGTGCTGCCGCCGTCAGAAGCGTGCAGCGGGGTATCCAGGTACTCCTGCCTGTTGTGCCCTGACTCGAAGTAGATCTTCAGGTCACTGTCGCCCTTGCCTTCAAAAAGGAAGGGGAGGGTTTCGGTGTCGGTGAAATCGTCCAGGGATATCGGGTCAAGGGTGGTGGTAATCATGCCGGTTTCCTCTCTGTTTAAGGCTACTGCAAGTCTTCAAAGGCCTGCCCGATGCGCTTTATCGAGCTCCTGATGTCTGTGCCAAGAGGCAGGGTGCCGGCACGTTCAATGGCAGCGCTGCAGCGCACAGAGCTCGATCCGCCGATGAAGACAGGGCAGTCAGCCTGGTTCAGCAGCCTGGGCAGTTCGCGTGTCAGCAGGTCGTCTTGCGGGATTACCGAGCCGGACAGGACAATAGCGTCGCAGCCTGCGCGCCTTGCCGTCAGTGCCAGTTCCCGGAGAGGCATGTTGGGACCCAGGTATACAATGCGGTAGCCGTGGTCATGAGCCGCCAGTGAAAACAGCATCACTCCAATCTCGTGGTGTTCTCCCGGCAGGCAACAGACCAGCAGTTTCTTCCCGGTAGTCTTTTTATGCCGGTGATGGAAGCGCGCGCCCAGCTTGTTGCGCATGAAAGCGCCGAAGAAATGTTCCTCCGATATGCTGCCCTCGGTGTTTTCCCAGCGTTTGCCCAGGGTGAACAGCACCGGGATCAGCAGGTCCTCGGTGACGATGTCAATGGGATACAGTGCCAGCACCTGGTTGTAGAGGGTGTCGAGATGGTTTTCGTCAAAACGCAGAATCGCGTCGATGGCGCGCTCCTGGTATGCAAGCCAGGGGCTGGTGTCCTGCTGCCGGTTTTCGGCGGGCTCGACAACAGGTGCCGCGATACTGTGGCTCACCTGGCTGATGGAAATGCCCCCGTCCAGCAGGCGGACTATCCGGTTGACCAGCTCGATGTCCTTCTGACTGTAGAGGCGGTGGCCCTTGGGGGTGCGGGCCGGCATGATCAGGCCGTAACGTCTTTCCCAGGCTCTCAGGGTGACCGGGTTGACGCCCGTTATGGCCGAGACAGTTCTCATTGGATAGACCTCTTCCGGTGCAGGTTCGGGGTCGAGTCTTGTCGTCATTGGCTGCGGGTCCGTTTCATCCTGCAAGAAGACTGGTCACCCCGGGAGGTATCAGGGGGAGGGGTTTCGGGGTGACCAGTCGCAAAAGCATTGCCTGTTTACAGCAGGCCGGGCGGGATAATTACCTTGTCGATGATATGCACCACGCCATTGCTGGCCCTGATGTCGACTGCCGTAATGACGGCATCTTCGATCATGGCGCCATCATTGGTGACGCTGATGGAGGTGGTATTGCCATCCAGCATCTTCAGTGCGCCTGCTGCCAGCACGCTGCCCGAGTAGCGATCACCGCGGCTGACATGGAACCTGAGAACCGTATCCAGTAATGCGGCGTCTGCCAGAAGCTGGTCTGCGGTCAGACCCAGCGCGCCAAGCAGTTCGGCAAAGGCATCATCCGTCGGCGCAAACACCGTAAAGTGGCGCGTGCCATCGAAGGACTCATCCAGTCCGGCGGCCTGCAGGGCAGCATAGAGAATGCCAAAGCCATCCGTGGTCTCGGCGATGTCGGTGATGGTCGGCAGCTTCGAGCGGGCACTGTCACCGGCATGGGTGGTGGCGGTAAATGCAATCAGTACAACTGCGAGCGGTATGACTTTCCAGGATGCAAATGTTTGAGTTTTCATTGCTTTCGTCCTCCTTCGGAATCGATGGTGACCAGCACTGGCGATACAATAAAGTTGTACAACAATTTACAGTTAATCCTTGCTGTTGACGTAATACTATTACAAATATTATACATGTCAAGCGGAATATTGCAGGAAACTTGTGCATTCGCTGGTTTTAGCGGGATTCCGGGGCATTGGGTTCTTGTACGCAGCCTCTACAAGCAGGGGCTGGTCTGCGGTCATCCGGTCGACCTTGATGTCATGACAGTGACGCTGCAGCAGTGGCTGCCGTAGTTTTTGTGCCCCGGGCCGGTAATCGGGCAAGGGCGGGGCCAGGCCAGAAGTGTGCATGATTGATCGGGCTGCAATAACGGCTGTCCGCGGTGCGAAGGCCTGGTAGTTTGACGGCTGTGCAAGTCACGCTTCCAGTCGATCGGCGGCAGCATGAGGCATAGCTGCCGCAGCGTCGTATTCGCGGCCCGGCAAATGCTTCGCTTTCTGCTGTTGCCTCCGGTATAGTGACCGCCAATTCAGGTGCACTTCGGTCTGCATCCGGGTCCTCGCGGTAACCCCTTCCGGAAAACCTCGAACACCAACAACCGTATTCCGCCTAGACCGTCCCGGGACCTGTGTCGCCGGTAGGCCGATGCAGGAGCATTTCATACATGTCATTCGATACCCTCGGCCTGTCGGCCGAACTCCTTCGTGCTGTCGCCGATCAGGGCTACAGCAAACCCACACCGGTGCAGCAGCAGGCCATTCCCGTTGTCCTACAGGGGCGGGACATGCTGGCCGGAGCGCAAACCGGTACCGGCAAGACCGCCGGCTTCACCCTGCCGTTGCTGCAGCGACTCAATGCCAGTCCGCGGCAAGACCAGGGCCGGCGCCCGGTGCGCGCCCTGATCCTGACCCCGACGCGTGAACTGGCAGCCCAGGTCGGCGAGAGCGTTGAAACCTACGGCAGATACTTGCCGCTGACCTCGACGGTGATCTTTGGCGGGGTCAAGATCAATCCCCAGATCCAGAAGCTGCAGCGTGGCGTGGATATCCTGGTGGCGACACCGGGCCGGTTGCTGGACCACGTGTCGCAGAAAACCCTGGATCTATCCCGTGTCGAGATCCTGGTGCTGGACGAGGCCGACCGCATGCTGGACATGGGGTTCATCCGGGATATCCGCAGGATTCTCGCGTTGCTGCCGAGACGCCGCCAGAACCTGCTGTTCTCCGCCACCTATACCAATGAAATCCGGACGCTCGCGGATACGCTGCTGGATGCGCCCGCGCTGATCGAAGTGGCGCGCCGCAACACGCCTACCGAACTGGTTTCGCAGGTGGTTCACCCGGTGGACCGGGAGCGCAAGCGCGAGCTGTTGTCGTTCATGGTCGGTTCGCAGAACTGGCGCCAGGTGCTGGTGTTCACCCGTACCAAGCACGGCGCCAACCGCCTCTCGCAGCAGCTGGAAAAGGACGGCATCAGCAGCGCAGCGATTCATGGCAACAAAAGCCAGGGTGCTCGCACCCGTGCACTGGCCGACTTCAAGCGCGGCGAAGTACGGGTGCTGGTCGCCACCGACATCGCGGCGCGCGGTCTGGACATCGACCAGTTACCGCATGTTGTGAACTATGAACTGCCCAACGTGCCGGAAGACTATGTGCACCGCATCGGTCGCACCGGTCGTGCCGGCAACGAGGGGCAGGCGGTCTCGCTGGTGTGCGTTGACGAGCACAAACTGCTCGGTGACATTGAACGCCTGCTCAAGCGCGATCTTCCCAGGGCCGTGATACAGGGTTACGAACCGGACCCCGCTATCCGTGCCGAGGCGATTCAGGGGCGCAGCAATTCCCGCCAGGGCACAAGGCCCGGGGGGGCGCGTAACGGCTCGGGACAAACGCGTGGCAGAAGATCAGCGGCCGGCGCAGCCGCGGAGCCGCGTGCCGGCGTGTCTGCCGGGCGCGGCCAGCAAAAAAATCAGGCAGGCCCCGTCCGCGCAATTTCCGGAAAGCCGCGCCGCCGTTCGGCACCTTCAGGTATGGCTTAAATCACGGCGGTGGCCGGCGCCTTGTGCCCCGTCCGGGGCGCAACGCCGGCCCCGGCCACCGGGATGCGATAACCCGGGTGGGGCTACCGCGCGGGAAGAGGGAATGCGGGGGTTTTGCAGGATCGACGGCTAGCCCGGGCTTCTCACCGCCGGGCTAGCGACGTTTGCGACCGCCGCGCATGGCCCGGGGGTCTTCGAAGCGTACCCGCAGGGAGCGTTCGCCACTGCCTACCAGGTTTCCATCCAGTGCGGCCTGTGCTGCCCGGGCCTCGTGGCCTTCCATTTCCACGCTGCCAAAGCCTCTGCATTTGCCGGTGAAGATATCGGATGCCACGCTGATGGAGCGCACGGTGCCGAAGGCGGAAAACATCTCGCGCACGGACTCTTCGCTGGCTTCCGGTGGCAGGTTGCCGATATATATCTTTTTCATTTGAATTACCTCTCTGTGCCGGGCGTATGTTGCCGGCTGCGGGAAAAAAAGAACCCCGCCGTGCGGGGTTCCTTTGCCGATTCTGGCCTGGCGGCCTGTTAACCGGCCGCCGTGACGTTGGTGGCTTGCAGCCCCTTTGGGCCTTTTTCCACGTCGAAGTTCACGGACTGTCCTTCTGCCAGGGTCTTGAAACCGCCACCCTGAATCGCGGAGAAGTGCACGAACACGTCGGCGCTGCCATCAGCGGGAGAGATGAAACCAAAACCCTTGGATTCGTTGAACCACTTAACGGTACCTGTCGTCATGTAAATTACCTTTGAAAAAAATTAACACCTGATCAATCGCAGATCCCGGGAAAGGTAATTTACAGGAGATGCCCGTGGCAGGGCTTCTGAGTAGACCTAAAGGAGGTGCAACCAATCTGTAGCTCGGGCGGCGCCTGGCATCACACTGTTGTTTTGATGGCTTGCCTTCCGAAGGGCCAAGAGTATCTGTCAAGGCGGTGAATGGCAAGCTGTTTCTGGCCATGGGCTCGCGTGTGGAGTGCAGTGATGATCCGGCAGCTGAACCCGGGTGGCAGTTCGGTATTTCAGTGGGCGGGTGTATCGGCAGGTATACCGAACTGCCGGAGTACAGTCAGGTCGGGCATGGTTCTGGCTCCTTACAGCCAGTGTTTCTTTCTGAACACCAGCAGCAGTATTGTCGCGATGCCCAGCATAACCCCCAGCAGGATGAAATAACCGGAGGTTGTGTGCAGCTCCGGCATGTACTCGAAATTCATGCCGTAGATACCGGCCAGGAAGCTCAGTGGCACGAAGATGGCGGTAATGATCGTCAATACCTTCATGATCTGGTTCAGGTGATGCGAGGCTATCGAGATGTAACTGTCTATCAGGTCCGAGGCAAGTTCATAATAAAGCTCGGTCAGGCTGCCGGCACGTTCCTGCTGTTCATAGACATCGTTCAGTTCATGCGCAATGTCCTCGCCGAACCTGGGAAATGTATAGGCCCTGAGCCTGGTAAAGACCTGCTGGTGATAGACAAAGACACGTCGCAACTTCTTGAGATCCGTCTTGTAACCACTCAGTTCTCCGAGAATCTCGTCACGTGGCCGTTCAAGGATTTCCTCTTCCAGTTTCTCCAGCCGCGGCTCCAGCACGAGAATAAGCCGCAGATAGTGTTCAACCATGATGCGGGTCAGTTGCAAGGCCAGTTTGGCTGGCCCGCTTGCCATGCGTGTGGCATTCTGCCGGATTTCCTCCCAAAGCTTGTTGACGCTTCTCGACTCGGCCGAACGCCGGGTGACCAGCAGGCGCTCGCCGACAAACAGGGCCAGTTGCAGCGTGGTGAAGTCGAGCGTTTCGCTTACCCTGGACAGTCCCTTGAACAGCAGGAAGGTATAATTGCCGAAATCCTCGACTTTGGGCGGATGCCGGTCGCGCAGGGCATCCTGTACCGCCAGCGGGTGTAGATCCAGGTCTCCGCATAGCAACTGTGTCGCAATATTCTCCGGTTCATCGTCCAGGTCGAGCCAGAGCAGTTTGTTTCCATCCTGCTTCCAGTCTTCGACAAGTTCCCGTTTGCCCTCTTCAAGATGGCCGCTGACCGTGTCATAGATGAGTGTGCGGATCATGATGCTCCCCAAGGAATCATTGATTGCATGGCTGTATCAGACTGCTGCAGGTCATCCTAGTCGATTGCAGGTCGCAGCACCACAATCCGGGCGGCGTGATCGTCGCCGATTGCCAGAACAGTGTCCCTGCAGGCAGAGTTGAGATTATCAGCCCGCAGCAGGCCGGCGATGGCGCGTACCACTGCCATCCTGTGCGAAAGCCAGAATGACGTTGCTGCCGTCATTCCGTGTTGTGCGGACCTGCTGGATCTGAAGCCGGGACAGTGGGCAAGCCGGAATGGCATGGTGGCTTTTCTCGTCGCCAGTCAGGAGGAGCAGAGATGAACCACACGCCCGAAGATGAGCGCAAGTGGATTTACTTCTGCAGCAGGTCCTGCGGCTGACATCACATCATGGGTGACGCCCGTAACGACCGGGCGGTAACAGCAACAGGGTGAGGACATAGCCGGCGATGGCGGCAGCCAGCGAAAACAATGCCAGCAGCAGGGGCCGCGGGTGACTGCGAAGTGATCGGGTGACCTGAATCCCGGGGGGGTGACATACCGGGTTAGAGGAGGATGCAATTTTGCAGGTGGTCGAGGCAGGTGGCGTCCATGATAGGGAGCATCTCTTCGGCGTGTTTACCAATCGCGGCAATCATGGCGGTTTGCCGATCGATACTTGTTCCCCCAGGGTGCGTCATTATGCTGATAACAGCCCGGTGCAGCCGGATTGACAAACTGCCAGCAGGTAATGAAGCCGATGAGCGTGACCAGGAAGGCGCAGCTGGATGCCATCTCGTACATCGGGTAGCCCTTCAGGAGAGGTCGGCGCTATTCCTTCAGCACCATGGTAATGTTGCCGTCTTCGATGCGGATATTATCCACACCGTCTGCGAAGGCCTTCCAGAAACCGGTCTCGTGGCCATAGTATTCCACCAGGTCGATGTTTTTCATGCCGCCCAGCCAGGCGTTGGGGACCGGCACGCCCATGATGCTGACACCCTTCAGGACCACGATGGGGCGGCCGCCGCGGTAGGCCAGTTCCAGTCCGGCACGGACTTTCAGTATCTGGCCGCCGAGGATCGGGAAGTCCTCGTCTACCGGTACCAGCAGCTTGGCGCTCAGCAGGTTTTCCGACAGGTCGATGGCGAGTTTACGGGCGAGGTCGGTATTCTTCGCCAGCAGGCCGTTCAGCTCACGCTCGGACAGGGTGATGCTGCGATCCACGCCTGCCTCGCTGTAGGCCTCCGGTTCCAGGAACTCCGGACTGGCGGCGTCCGCAGCATTCCGGCGCGCGGCCTTGGCCGCGCCGCGGGTGCGGTGCGCCTGCAGTGTATCGAGCCGTTCCAGCTTGGCGTTCAGCACCTGTTCCTCTTTCGCCGACAATTCCACGGGTTTGAACTCAGCCGGGAAGATATAGGTGCGCAGTACCCAGTAGGTCGCACCCGCAGTCACGACAATCGCGGCGAGCACGATCAGGAAGATTTGCAGGCCG
>Ga0210064_1001096_pt1 | contig 12019 bp, 10 predicted proteins | sample Muzzi_CordC_D2_FD_185531 | JGI IMG/M metagenome (GOLD analysis project Ga0210064, IMG submission 185531) | Wetland microbial communities from San Francisco Bay, California, USA, that impact long-term carbon sequestration - Muzzi_CordC_D2 (SPAdes) | ecosystem: Environmental > Aquatic > Marine >...
GCTGGGGCACGCTTGAATGAATGCGCGCGAAACGTTTTTCTGGGCGATCATTCCTTGCCCTCGGTGACGGCCAAACCCGTTGGTCAGGCTGGAGCCTTCCTGGCACAACTCGAGCTGCCGGGATACCGTGGGCAGATTGCCGAGAGAATCCTAAAAGAGATCAATCAGCGGCTTCAGTTTCTGATCGATGTCGGTCTCGATTATCTTGCCCTGGATCGGTCCGCCGACACGCTCTCCGGCGGCGAGGCCCAGCGCATCCGCCTGGCGAGCCAGATTGGCGCGGGGCTCGTTGGCGTCATGTACGTGCTCGATGAGCCCTCCATCGGATTGCACCAACGGGACAATCGCCGGCTGCTGGATACTTTGCTCAACCTGCGGGACATGGGCAATACCGTCATCGTCGTCGAGCATGATGAAGAGGCGGTACACACGGCGGATTACGTCGTCGACATGGGGCCGGGCGCCGGTGTTCACGGCGGGCGCGTGGTCGCGCAAGGGACCCCCGCGGCCGTTGCGGCCGATTCAGCCTCTCTTACCGGACAGTACATCAGCGGGCATCGGCAGATCAGTATCCCCGAATCGCGCACCCCATACGATGAGAACCGCGTGCTGGTTGTTCGCGGCGCCAGCGGAAACAACTTGAAGAATGTCGATTTCGAGCTGCCGCTGGGACTCATGACCTGTGTTACGGGCGTCTCGGGATCCGGAAAGTCGACCTTGGTCAACGATACCCTGTACCGGATCGCTGCTCGCGACCTCAACGATGCGAACACCGATCCGGCACCCTATGAAAGTGTCGAGGGCATGCGTCTTCTGGATAAGGTCGTCGACATCGATCAGAGCCCGATTGGGCGCACGCCGCGATCGAACCCTGCCACCTATACGGGTTTGTTTACCCCGGTGCGGGAGCTTTTTTCCGGCACCGCGGAAGCCCGCTCGCGCGGTTATGGACCCGGGCGTTTCAGCTTCAATGTGCGTGGCGGACGATGCGAAGCGTGCAGCGGCGACGGCGTCATCAAGGTTGAAATGCACTTTCTTCCGGACATCTATGTGCCCTGCGATCTGTGCAAAGGCCAGCGCTACAATCGCGAGACCCTCGACATACGCTACAAGGGCCGGAACATTCACGAGGTCCTGGAGATGAACGTGGAGCAGGCCCACGAATTTTTCCATGCCGTGCCGGCTCTGTCGCGTAAATTGCGTACTCTCATCGATGTGGGGCTTTCCTATATTCGGCTGGGGCAGCGCGCCACGACCTTGTCTGGTGGCGAGGCGCAGCGGGTGAAGCTCGCGCGTGAGCTTTCCAAGCGCGACACTGGCAAAACGCTTTACATCCTCGACGAACCGACCACTGGCCTTCACTTTCACGACATCGAGCAGCTTCTGCGGGTACTGCACCGGCTGCGTGACCACGGTAACGCGGTGGTTGTCGTCGAGCATAATCTGGATGTCATCAAGACTGCCGACTGGGTCGTGGACCTGGGTCTGGAAGGTGGTGATGGTGGCGGCCAGATCGTCGCCACCGGAACGCCCGAAGACATTGCGCAGCACCCGCTGTCGCACACGGGCCGGTTTCTCGCAAAGGTGCTGGCGCGTGGCCGGGCGACCTTGGAGCACGATAGTGAATCGCGCGAACGGGGCGACGAAGCGGTAATTTAACCGACGGAAATCGGTGCAGTAACTAATCTAATGACGACGGAGCGATATTCATGACAGCTTTGATTTGCGGTTCGGTTGCCTATGACAACATCATGGTGTTTCATGATCGCTTCAAGAACCATATTTTGCCGGACAAGGTCCATGTACTGAGCGTTTCCTTCCTGGTGCCGGAGATGCGCAAGGAGTTCGGCGGGTGCGCCGGCAACATCGCCTACAATCTCAAGCTGCTGGGTACTGATTGTCTGCCCATGGCCACGGTTGGCAAGGATTTCCCGCGCTACGGTGCCTGGATGGACAAGTGCGGTATCAACAGGCGGCATGTGTCGATTATTGACAGCGAGTTTACCGCCCAGGCGTTTATCACTACCGATCTCGATGCCAATCAGATTACGGCCTTTCATCCCGGCGCCATGAACATGTCGCATCTCAATGATGTCACCGAAGCGGAAGGCATTACCATTGGCATCGTGTCGCCGGATGGGCGCGACGGCATGATTCAGCATGCGAGCCAGTTTGCCGATGCAGGCATTCCGTTCATTTTCGATCCAAGCCAGGGACTGCCCATGTTCGATGGCGAGGATTTGCGCCGCTTCATCGATCAAGCGACCTGGCTCGCGGTCAACGATTACGAGTGGGAACTCATCCGTGAGCGAACCGGGCTCGACGAGGGCGCCGTCCAGAAGATGTTGAGCGCGCTCATCATCACCCGTGGTTCCAAGGGTTCCGAGATCTATACCGACGGCAAATGCATCGAAATCCCGGCGGCGAAACCCGCGGAAACCGCCGATCCCACCGGTTGCGGGGACGCCTATCGGGCCGGTTTGCTGCACGGCCTGACGAACAATCTCGATTGGGAGACCACGGGACGCATCGCCTCGTTGATGGGTGCCATCAAGGTCGAGTGCCACGGCACTCAGAACCATCGCTTTCAATGGTCGGACTTCGAATCGCGTTTCCAGGAGAGCTTCGGGCGTTCTATCTAGGGCACGGATTCGTGTAGGAGCGAGCTCGCTCCTACAGCAGGATAGGTTGGGCTTTGCTGCGCTCAGCCCAACCTACGTTGCTTCACCTACGGTTGTGCAAAATTATAGAATCTCCTGCATCGACTCATCCAAAGTCGGCAAATTAGAGAGGCCGGTAAAATGCACAAAAGCAGACTGGGCGTAATCGTCATCGATTGTGAGTCAGACGATCTGAGCGCTGCGGAAAAATTCTGGAGCCAGGCGCTGGGATGCGCGGTGCAACGCTCTGACAATCCGGAGCACGACAACTACTCGAAGCTCGAGACGCCGGAAAGCCATGTCGGGGTGTTATTGCAAAAAGTCGATCACCAGAGCCGGGTACATCTAGACATCGAAACCGACGATGTCGAGGCGGAGGTGCAACGCCTGGAGAAGCTTGGCGCTCGAAAAGTGAAAAAGCTGCCGCGCTGGTGGGTTATGGAAGCCCCCAGCGGGCATCGTTTTTGTGTCGTGAATCCCCAGCGCGGCGACTTCGAGATCAACGCCAATCAGTGGGATTGAATCTCTGAGTGAACTGGCGGGGCGGGCTGTGTTCGCTCTTGCGTAGGCGCGAGTGCGCTCGCGAACGCCGCCCCTGGTAATGGCCGGGGCTGTTGGCGGGAAAGCCCGCTCCTGAAGCGGACCAGGCGGATTGTGTTGCTGGGGCCCTCCGTTGTGACTTTTCTCACCTGAAGCGGTCATTTTCCCCTGTCAGCGCAGGCACCGTCAGGCGCGGATGTGCCAAAACTCACTTCCGGGCCGGCAGGGTGCGCCCACAATACCTTCAAAGGACGATCGCTGCCGGATCGGCTCGCCGAATGTCAATCCTGTCACTGAGACAGTGGAGGACTCGCCATGTCCGAGGTCAATGTCACCTACGCATTCGTTTCCCTGTGTGTCGCTTTCTATGCCCACGAGCGCTTCACCAATCCCCCGGTTCGGGCGATGACTACCGCCATCCAGTATCACGTGGCCTGGTTCGGCTACTTGGTCTCGACGTTGATACTGTTCGCGGCTCTGTCGGCGGTGCTGACAAGCACTGAGGCGCTCAAGTTCTTGACCATGCTGACCGGAGCGGATCTTCCCAGTGATGCCAGGAAGTTGCCCGCGCCCTTTTTAGCGGCGCTTTTTCTCACCACGCTGCTGCCGCGGTTGCCGGTCCTGAAGGGTTTGGATGCACGCATCCAACAATTTTTCCGGGATCTGGGAGAGATTCCGTACAAAGCCTTAAGCCTCGGCTGGCGCTTACGCAACGAGTCGCTTCGGATACCGGTCGAAGTCCGAGGGAAGGCAGCCGAGCGATTAACGGCCATGGGCATCGACGACGCTGATGCGATGATCGAGACGCCTTGCGACGCTACCGAGTCGCTCTGGGTCAAGCTTACCGCACTGGTAATCCAACTACAGGAGGAGGTGGAATCGAACCGCCGTCCGCGCTTCAAGCGCCACCAGGAGCATAACTACGAACACATACTCGCAAGCTTCGCCAGTCAGGCGGAGGTCGCATCGGTGGTCTTTCGCATGAAAGTCGATCAGCCACTGTTGGCCAGAAAATTTCGCCACGACTGTCGCGATCTGTTGAAAGAAGTCACTGACTTCATCAGCAGGGGCATGTTGCAGTCGGAGTACGGCCTGAATCGGACGTACCGGGCGCTGAAGCGCTGGGGCTTCGAGGAATTGATACAAGATGAGTCCAATCGCTCTTTGTCGATCAACCAGCTCATCGAGGTCGTACTGGTGTTGCTGGTATGGATGTTCTTGTTCTTTTTGTTCGTCGGCGGGCGTGCCGTCGACGACAATGCCAGGGTGGCGGAAGTGCTGGTGAAAGCGAGCGCAATTGCTCTCATTCTGGGCGCTGCTATTGCCTGTGCCATTTACCCCAAATGCCTGTTCAAGAAGGCCGCTCATCGCGCCTCGGATGGTACCCGGCCATGGGCCTTCTATCTGCTATCGGCGCTGCTCGCTGCTGTCTGCTGGTTGCTCATAACCAGCGTGCGACTGTGGCTGGAAGGAAATCCCGGTGTCGATGATGCGCCTGTCGCGCCCATCGCCGAACAACTCTCCGGCAAGAGACCCTGGATCCTGATATCGGTAGTCAGCGCATTTTTCTGTGCGTTTATGACCGACAACGATCTCGCCCGATGGAAGCTATCGGAAAGCTTCGCGCGCTGGCTCGAAGGTTTCGCCATGGCCATGATTCTTGCCGCCACCATGTACGTCGTCACCCGATGGCTGGGTGAAATTCGACCGATACCGATACCACCCGCAAGAATCACCATGATGCTCGGGAGCGCGTCGGTAGTCGGCTTCATCATCGGCTTCTTCGTGCCGACACTCTATCGCACTATTCCGCGCCGGATATTGGAGCGGCAAAGAATCGCAGCCGATTTCATGGAAGACCACGACGACCCTCCTGTCGAGAGTATCGAGCAAGAGCAGCGGCGAGCAGCGGCCTGATTGCGGCCCCCTCGACTCAGCGAATGTTTGGTGGATATCCGCAAGTATGGAACTAAGTGAACGCTCGCCGGAGGTCGCCGGTATCGTCAAGAGCCTCGGGGTTTGATGGGCGAGCGTGCGAACAGATTCGTGATCTCATAAATAACGGTGGCTGCCGCCAGCGATGTAAGCTCGGCATGATCGTAAGCCGGCGCCACCTCGACAACATCCGCCGAGGCGATTCGCAGGCCCGCGAGCCCTCGTAGCACGTTCAGAAGTTCACGAGTGGACATGCCCGCGATTTCGGGCGTGCCGGTGCCTGGCGCGTGGGCGGGATCCAGAACGTCTATGTCAATGGACAAGTAAAGCGGATGGTCGCCTACGCGTTTGCGAATACGCTCGACAACTTTGTCAATGCCGTCGGATTCGAACTCATCGCAGTGCACGATCTTGAAGCCCAGATCTTCGTCGCGTTTGAGGTCGTCGCGGCTGTACAATGGCCCGCGAATGCCAACGTGCATGGATGCATGATCGAGAAATAATTTTTCCTCGCCCGCGCGGCGAAACACGGTTCCGTGAGTATCCGGTGCGCCGAAGTAAGTATCCCAGGTGTCGAGGTGGGCGTCGAAGTGTACCAGCGCAACAGGGCCCACTTGTTGGTTCACGGCGCGCAGCAAGGGAAGCGCGATAGTGTGATCGCCACCCATGCTGATGATGCCACCGACCTGATCTAGAAGATTGGTAGCGGCACTCTGGATCTGTGCCACAGCCTCGGCGATGTTAAAAGGATTACAGGCGATATCGCCTGCATCGGCAACCTGCTGCTCCATGAAGGGCTCGGTGCCGTAGGCTGGATGAAATTGGGTTCTGAGATGACGCGATGCCTGGCGAATAGCCTGGGGTCCGAAGCGGGCTCCGGGACGGTAACTGGTGCCGGCGTCGAAGGGCACGCCGACGATGGCGACATCGCAGCGTGGGACGTCGCGCAGCTCGGGAAGCCGCGCAAAGGTGGACGGTCCGGCATAGCGCGGTACTTCGGTTCCGCTAACCGGTTGGATGGGTTTGTCGCGATTACCAGCCATGGACGCCTCCGGGCAGACCGGTAACGTATCGCACGATCGCCTGTAGGATCGAGCTTGCTCGCGAATTGAAATACGGAAAATACGGGGTCAGTTTACTCAATTCGCACTCCATGGCCGTGGGTAAGGGGAAATGACCACGAAACTCATACCAGCTCGTCGCTGCGATCGTTGGTTTCGCCGAAACGGCCGAGGGCCGGTGGCTTGAGGCCTGCGTAAACGTTCTCGAGGCCAGCATTGATTTGCCGGGTGTGCTGCTCGAACAAGCTATTACCGGCGAGATCACTGTCAACGAGAAAGGGGCCGAAGTTCTCCACTTCGAAGACCCACATGGCCTGGGCGATGCCGAGCTCGTCCAGCCAGAATACATCGCGCACCTTTTTGATGCCGCGTCCGAGCAGTGCGCCGGTGCCGTAGCCGACGGTCGTGAGGTAGATGGCGCCGGCGGGCACGAACAAGTTCTTATAATCCGGTGCCGACATGCCGCCTTTGCCGATGATAATTTTCGCGCCGGATGTCTCGAACCACTGCGCCATCCACTGAGAGAAGCGAAAGCTCGCGGTTGCGGTAACGCCGCCTACATTGAAGCTGCCGTCCGGTTTCTGTGCGGCCGCCGGCGAGCAGTGAAAATTCGCATTGCTGATCGCCGGGAGATCCAGAGGCAGCGGCTCGCCTTCGGCGATGACTTTCTTGTAAACGCCTTCACGGCCCGTATAGATGACGCCGTCGAGGAAAACCACGGTGCCGGGCTCGAGCCCCTGCAGATCCTCGGTGCGCGCCGGGATCTTCAGACGGACTTGCTGAGGTTGCTGTTGGTTGTCGGCCACTCGATTGACTCCCGTCGCATATAGGGTGTGAACCATTTCGGATCGGTTCGTATCGCCACCTTTCCATCGGCATGGATGCGGGCAGTGGCGCGCCTGGAAGAAAGACAGAATGTGTGCACGCTCATGGGCATGCCACCCGTGTGGGTGTAACCCACCTCGATATGACAGTCCACCACCATGGACGATCCCACGAAACCCATCGGCCCCATACCGATGTTGTTGCCAATGTCTTTGAGCTCGAGTTCGAGGGCGGCGATTTTCTCATCGGGATTGCGATCGCCAACGGTGCGCAGGCACGCCGCCTGTTTGCCGAGCACCACGGCGATATCCTTGGAGCCGCCGAGACCGACGCCGACGATGGCCGGTTGACAGGCGAGACCGCGCTTGCCGAAGGCCACCAGAGTATCCAGATAGAAGCGCTTGATGCCATCGATGCCATCGCCGGGGAACAGCATGCGGTAATCGCTGCCGAAAAGCCCGCCCTTGTGCACCGTAGTGATATCTATCCAGTCCACATCCGGTTCGAAACTCCATTCGATTTCCGGCGCGTTAATGCCGACATTGTTGTTGTTGTCGGTTCGCCACAGTGGATGCACCCGATTCGGACGCAGTGGAACATCCTGGGTGGCGCGCGCCGTTGCTGAGCGCAGAGCACGTTCGATGCCGACGAAGCCGCCGTCTATGCGCGCCTCGTTGCCGACCTTGACATAGTAACGCGGAAGTCCCGTGTCCGCGCACATGGGCCGCCGGTCCTCGGTGGCGGCTTCCCAGTTCTCCACCATGGATTGCAGCACGAAGCAGGACAGCTGAACCTTCTCCGTGCCAATCATTTTCTTGATACCGCCTACATAGTCATCGGGTATATCGATGGCGGCTTTCGCCATGATGTCATAGGCGGCCTGCTCGACAGCCTGGTTGCTGATCATTGCGTTGGTCCTCCAGATACGCTGGTTGGCGCTCCCGCGTCGCCGTCGATGAGGGAATGTCCCGGTGAGACGATGGAAAAATCAACGGGCACGGTATCCAGGTGAAGTTGCTCGCCTGTCATGGAAACGCGCACGTACCGGCTGGTGTTCAAATCGCCCGCATCGGGAAAGTCGTCGCGAAAGTGGGCGCCGCGGGAATCTTCGCGGGCCAGCGCCGCGGTCGCGATGACGCGGCTTGTTTCAATAAGACTCTCCAGGTTGAGCCAATCATGCCAGGTGAGATTGAAGGCCCGGTCGCCGTCGGCGAGGCCGACGGCGCGCAGCTCCGCGGCGTGCTCGCCGAGACTCGCGAGCCCTCGCTGGAGCGCCCTTTTCGATCGCACAACGCCCACATCATCCCACATGGTGCGCCAGAGCTTTTCGCGTAGCGCGCCGAGATCGCCGGGCGCCAAGCCAAAAGGATACTCGGCACGCGCGATAGCCGCCTCGACGACGGTGTGGTCGCAATCGGACCAGGTGCTGCGCTCGGCCGCCCACCTGGCCATGCTTTCACCGGCGATGCCGCCGTATACGGTGGAGTTGGCAACACCATTACCGCCGAGGCGATTGGCGCCGTGCACGCCGCCGCAGTCTTCGCCGGCGGCGTAAAGGCCGGGGATTGCGGTGCTGCCGTCGATCTCGAATTCCACCCCGCCCATCATATAGTGAGCCGTCGGTACGACCTCGACCCGGCCGCCCGCAAGATCGAAGCCACTGTCGGCACAGCGTTTTACCATTCCCGGAAAACGTGCGGCGACCATCTCGGGGCCCAGGTGATCCATCTGGATGTAAACACCGCCCATAGGTGTGGTATGGCCGGCGCGCATTTCCGTATCGATGGCGCGGCTGACCACGTCCCGGGTGGCGCGCTCGCCGGCCGGGTCGTACTTGTGCATGAAACGCTCACCGGCGCCATTCACGAGCCAGCCGCCGAGGCCGCGCAAGCCTTCTTCGAGCACCGTGCCGGTCATGCGCGTGTCGGGCCCTGCCAGCAGGCCGGTGGGATGAAACTGCACCATTTCCATATCGCGTAAGTTGAGGCCCGCGCGCAGCGCCATCGCCAGTCCGTCGCAGGTTTTGTCGCCCGATGGCGTGTGATAAAGATACATGGTGGGCCCGCCGCCGGTGGCCAGCAACACCGCTTTGGCTTGCACCAGTCGGTACTCGCCGCTGCGCATGTCGATGAGCAACACGCCGGCGATGCCCGATCCATCGCGCGCCGGGATTAACTCGATGGCACGATGCTCCTCCAGGCGTGCGACGTCCGACGCCCACACTTGTTCCATGAGCCGGTTGATAATCTCGATGCCGGTGAGATCGCCCTTGTGCACGGTGCGATCGAAGCTCTGACCGGCGAAGGCCTTCTGGTGCAGCGTGCCGTCATGGTTGCGATCGAAAAAGCAACCGATCTCGTTTTCCAGCTCGGCGATGCGCTCGATGGCCCCTTCGCACAGACGCCAGGCCAGATCCTGGCGCGGCAGCCACTTGCCGCCGACGATGGTGTCCATGAAATGCCGTTCCAGGGAGTCCCCCGGCGCCAGGGCCACGTTGTAGCCGCCCTGAACCATGCGCGTGCAGCCGCATTTGCCCATCAGCCCCTTGACCACCACCGTGACCGTTACATCCGGCGCGATCTGCTTGGCGTGCAACGCGGCGAGCAGGCCCGCGCCTCCGGAGCCCAGTATTAGAATGTCGGTTCTGTGGGTTTGGGCCTTCATGTCAACGCACGGCGATCATGAACAAAAGCCCGGCGGCCGCCGCCAGGCCGGCGCCCCAGCCGAGCCAGCTCTTGCGCGCGCCCCGCCAGGGTAGAAATTCCAATGCCAGTACCCGCAATCCGAAACTCAAGTGCACGCACAGCAGTACCACCAGGGTCCACTCGGACAGTTTGACCCAGGGCAACTCGGAGAAGGCGAGAAAGCTGTCCAGAGCCTGGGCGCCGTCCAGTGCCAGGCCCAGGGTCAGGAAATGCAGTGGCAGGAACAGGGCCAGCAGTACCCCCGACAGGCGGTGCGCAATGAAGGCTGCGTAGCCCGCGTGCCGGCGGTCAGTGCGGGTTGTGTTCACGCAATCACGGCCCATACGGCGCGTAAGCCCGTCGCCGCCAGGGCGAGTGCCAGAATCAACATGGCCGTGTCGAGACTGCGGCCGCGCCAGGCTGTCCACTCCCGGAGCACGTTGCGTACGCCGATGGGAGCATGCAGTGATGCCGCCAACACGAACAAGCCGTAAAAAGCCCCCCAGCCGATGCTGCCCTGGGTGCGGGAGAGGATCTCGCCGGCGGTCAGACCGCCACGAACAGCGTAAAGAATCATCCCCAGGTGCACGATTACCAACGGCGCGAGGAGCAGGGCGCTGGCTCGTTGCAGGACGAACAAACGGGTCTCCACTAAGTGTCTCCGCCTGTAAGCAAGCCGCGCAGCGTACGGCGTTTCAGTCCGGCGATGCTCGCCGTTGGTTCGAGCTCCACCGGGCAGTACTCGACGCAGCTTCCGTGGCTATGGCAGGCGTGACAGCCACCGGCGCCCGCCGCGGCGGCGACAATGGCGTCCTGCTCCCCGTGGCGCACGTCGTTGACCAGAGACCAGGCGCGGTTGAGCGCCGCTGGGCCTAGATAGTCCGGATTCCAGGCGACCGTATCGCAGGCGCTGTAGCATACCGCGCAATTAATGCATTCGATGGCGGCATCGGCGGCGCGGCGTTGCGGGCTCGAAGGGTCCAGGCGTGGCATCGGGGCCTTGCGAGTGGCGGTACCCTTGAAACGGCCCCCGGCGCGTTGCCACTTATCGAAAAAGGGCGCCATATCACAGGCCAGGTCCTTGATGCGCGGCAGGTTGCGCAGTGGCTCGATGCGCAGGCGCCCGTCACGCGCCACCTTGCCCACATGGGTTCGGCAGGTCCAGCGGGGCCGGCCGTTGACAGTCATGGCACAGGAGCCGCACACACCGACGCGGCAGGCGAAGCGATACGCCAGCGACGGTTCCCGGTGGCGCTGCACCCAGGTAACCACATCGAGCACCGTCTGATTGGCCCGTGCCGGCACCTGATAGTCGACAAAGCAGCCCTCGCTCTTGCCGCGCCAGATGGATACTCGAAGATGACCGTTCTCGGCGCGCATATCGCTCATTGGCCGCTCGCCCCGTCTGCGGCCGGTGGCTCGCAGGTGCAGGGCCGGGCGCATACGAATTTCGGCGAGCGGTGAAGGATTACGGTTGGTGCGACGCCGGCGCGAATGCCTGCCTCGGCCATACGAATCCAGGTTTGCCGGCAATGTGGCGACATAGTGTTGGTATGGAACCCGGTGCCCAATCAGGTGCCAAAGATATCAGGTTTGGGGCGGGTGCATATCAGTCGGTCGTTTTTCACTGCCGGGCCTGATAACCTGCCCGGCGAATTTTTGCGGAGACACATGAAGAGCATGCGATCGGCTCATGTTTTGTGGACTGTTGTACTCATCGCCGGCTGTGCCGGCATGCGTGGCCTGCAGCTGGACGAGGACTATGGCAAGCCACATCCGAGGAACCATCTGACCAAGGATGCGGCGGGTGCGGGTGTGGATTACTGGCGCGATGTGAAGCCGGTGCTCGACAGCCGCTGCGTGGTGTGTCACGGCTGCTACGATGCGCCTTGCCAGCTGAAGCTCAGCGCCTTCCAGGGTATTGACCGGGGTACCAGCAAGGCCCTGGTCTACTACGCCGCGCGCCTGCTGGCCGCCGAGCCGACGCGCTTGTTCGTGGATGCCCACACCACTGAGCAATGGCGGCAAAAGGGGTTTCGCCCGGTGCTGAACGAGCGCGATCAAACGCCTGCCGCCAATCTCAATGCCGGCGTCATGGCCAGGTCCTTGTCGCTGAAGCGCAAGCACCCCCTGCCCGGAACGAAGATCCTGCCCGGGAGCTTCGACCTGTCGCTCAATCGCAATCAGCAATGCCCGAGCATCGAAGAGTACGATGGCTTCGAGCAGGCATACCCCCTGTGGGGCATGCCCTATGCATTGCCCGCCCTCACCGGCGACGAGAATCGCGTGTTAATGGAGTGGCTCGAAGCAGGCG
>Ga0210064_1001097_pt1 | contig 11992 bp, 10 predicted proteins | sample Muzzi_CordC_D2_FD_185531 | JGI IMG/M metagenome (GOLD analysis project Ga0210064, IMG submission 185531) | Wetland microbial communities from San Francisco Bay, California, USA, that impact long-term carbon sequestration - Muzzi_CordC_D2 (SPAdes) | ecosystem: Environmental > Aquatic > Marine >...
CATCCATCGAGCGAAGCTCCGCGGTTCAGACACGGCGATTCGCTACTGCTCCATCCGGGATGCGATCCATCGGATCACTGAACCTTGGGTGCCGCAGGCGCCGGAAGTCCGAGATTGACGGTGATGCTTTTCTTTTGAGTGAAGCTGTCGAGCATGCCTTCTAGGGAAAACTCCCGTCCGATGCCACTTTGCTTGGTGCCGCCATATGACTGACCGAGCACCTGCCCGGCACCTTGATTGACCTGAACCCACCCGGCTTGCACGGCATGAGCGGCACGCAGCGCGCAGCCGATGTCGCGCGACCAGATAAAAGCAGCCAAACCATAGTGACTTTCGTTGGCCATGCGAATCGCATCCTGCTCGTTTTTCCATCGAATCGCCACCAGCACCGGACCGAAAATTTCCTCGCGTGCCAGCCGCCAACTGTTGCTGGCGTCCGCGAATACGGTGGGCAGCGCGTAATAGCCCTGGCTGAGGGGCCCGCTGTCGGGAGGCATCCCGCCCATTACCAGACGAGCGTCTTCGCGCTGCAAACCTTCTTCCACATATCCGCAAACGCGCTTGAATTGCTTTTCACTGATGATTGCGCCCATGTCGGTCTCTTCATCGAGCGGATCGCCGATTTTCAGTGTCGATGTTTTCGCTACGAGTTTGTCCAGAAATGAATCGAAGATATCGGCGTGCAGGAAGAGCCGTGACCCTGCCGTGCAGGATTGGCTTTGCCGGGTGAAGCGCATCGCGGAGATGATCCCTTCTACCGCCCAGTCCTCATTGGCGTCGGGATAGACGATAGACGGGCTTTTGCCGCCAAGCTCCAGCGATACCGGCACGATCCGATGCGACGCCGCTTCCATGATCAGCTTGCCAACCTCGGTGGAACCGGTGAAGGATAGCTTTCGCACCGCGGGATGCGCGGCGAGTGACGCACCACAATCTTCCCCATAGCCGGTGAGAACGTTCAGTACCGATGGTGGCAGATGCGCCTGGCATATTTCGGCGACCAGCAAGACGCCGAGTGGTGCATCCTCGGCGGCTTTGAGGACGATGGTATTTCCGGTGCATAAAGCGGGTGCGATCTTGAGGGATGCGAGCACAACCGGCGCATTCCAAGGAATGATTGCGCCCACCACCCCGATGGGCTCCCGGCGGGAATAGCTCAGCACCTGCTCGCCCAGGGGCAGCGTCTCTCCTTTGATTTCGCTGGCGAGACCGCCGAAGTAGCGAAAGATGTCCGCCGCCAGAGCGGCCTCTGGCCGTGCCTGCGTGCGCAGGGCATTTCCGGTTTCCGCGGCGATGAGGCGTGCCAGCTCTTCGACGCGGGTTTCGATTTGCTCGGCAATTTTCAACAGTATCCTGCCGCGATCACGTGGCACGATTCTGGACCAGGAATCGAAAGCGGATGCGGCGGCCCGGACCGCGCGATCCACGTCCTGCGCGTCACCGCGCGGTACATGTCCGAGAATTGTGCGATTGCCGGGATTCTCGACGGCAATGCTTTCCCCATTGGCGCTGTCGACCCATTCCCCGGCGATTAACATCTGCTGGTGAATTTCTTCTGTTTTCTCGAGCATGTTTCGGGTCTCCTCACAGACCGGCCCTTATCAGCCGGAGCACCGTGCCGTGGTTCCGGGCATTTGCGGCCAGAGGTGGCCACGGTATGCAAGCGCTCAATATACACAAATTCGCCATGTGTCAGCGACCGGCGAGCGGTTCCGAATCCGGACTTGGGCCAACAAGCAGATCGAGCTCGGTGGAAATTTCCACATCACGGCGTTCGCCGTGGTACGCGTGACGTGTGTAAAATGCCGTCTCAGGCAGGAGTGCCCGATCCAATCAGTAATTCACAATCATGCTGCCAGCTGTTTGTTGCATTGAAAGAGGAGGCTCAAGATGCCGAGTAAAGGACAACAAGGAATTCCAATCAGTTCGTTTGTGAACAGGCTTGCCAAGGCCAAGAAGGAAGGTCTGACATACGTGACGAGTGGTTATGTCGCAGCGGTCGACGAAAAAGTCGTGCGCATGTACTTCGATCTCTCATTAGAGACCTATGCGGATATTCCCCGAGCCGCTGTTTTGCATGCACAGCCGATTAAGGATGACATGCATGAGCGAGCCGAGCTGATGATCATGGGCAACAGCGACGTTCAGCTGGTACACCAGCAGATGCGGACCATCAAAGCGAACGAGCTTCAGCAGGCAATGGACGATCAAAAGCACGAGGCTCAGCAAATGGCTGCCCAGGCCACCGCTCCCAAACTACCCGCACCTGCGGCGCCGGATCCTTGCGCCAGGCCGCCCGCCGCTTGCGGGTGCAGCGGCGCCGAGGCGCAAAGACCCGCACCAAGTACTCCGGAGGAAGAACGCACCAGTCGCGACCCTTTGCGCCGGGCCGCCCGGTGGATGCTGGGTCCATTCGGCCTCCTGCTATAGCCGGCAACTCAATTCTGGACCCCAATTCGGACAATTCTGGACACCCACAATTCTGGTCCGGCCCCAATTCTGGACACCCACTGTTTGAGCCTGAACAGTGGGTGTCCAGAACTTTAGGCGTGAACAGTGGGTGTCCAGGATCTGTGGGATCTGCGGTGGGAGTCCAAAATTTATCGCAAATTCAGGGGTTTATAGGAGTTTTAGTTTCGGCCGCGCTGGGCGATGGCGACCCCGGCGAGGATGGCGACTGCGGAAAACCCGAGCGGGAGCGTTATGGTCTCGCCCATTACGGCGACGGCAACGGCAAGCGCGACCAGCGGCTGCGCGAATTGAATCGCGCCAATGCGCGCCGTGCCGCCGCGCGCCAGTGCCCAATACCAGCCCACATAAGCGAGCATGGTCGAGAACAGCGCCAGGTAAGCGACCGCGCTCCAGCCGACTACCGTCACCGCATTCCAATCGGTGGCGCCGACTCGGATCGCCAGAAGCGGCAACAGTACGAGCCCGCCGAGAGACAGTCCCCACAGCGTCGTGCTCCAGGTGCCGGTACGCGTCGACAATCGGCTGCCTGCGATGTAGCCTCCGGCCGCGGTCATGCAGGAGGCAAGTGTCAGAAGGTCGCCTTCGAGGTTCGCGCCCGGCTCGTCGAAGCCGAAGCGCGCACCCACCAGAACGACCTCGCCGGTAAGTGCCAGGAACGCGCCCTGCCTCCACAGGGGACCCGGCCAACGGCGCTCGACGATGGCGCCGAAAAGGCCGGTGAAGAGCGGCAGTGCAACCATGATCAAGGCGACATGGGCCGTTGTCGTAAGCTCAACGCCAATTCCGAACAGCAGTGGAAATCCGACGAAACCGCAGGCCGCCGAAATCATCAGCAGGCACCAATCGCGCCGGTCAGACGGTAACGGTAGGCGCAGCGCCAACGCGAGGGGAATCCCCGGCGCCATCGCCAGCACCGTGCGCAGAATGCCGACGGTGAGGGCATCAATCTCACCGACCGCAAGCTTGGTCACGGCCGGAGTGATGCCCCATGCAACCACGGCAAAGCCCGCCGCGCCCAGGGTGGCAATGGTGCTGGCCGGATTCTGAGCGCCTGGTCCGTTCACGCTACGATCCCATTGTGCATAAGATTTCCGTCACACGGCGGATTCAGACTGGCGCTGGTCATCGCACCAGTAATTCCGGTCGCTGCGCCGAGCAGGCTGTTTTCTGGCAGCGCCGGTGCTTGCACCCCCGCTAAGCGACGCCCATCGAAACGCAATTCACTGAGGCCCGCAAGCGCTGTAGACGCTGGCACCGTAGGCAGGGCCGTCAAATCTCCTTCAATTTGGAAATGGACTATCTGTCAGTCGCGGCCCCGCACGCGCTCCCAGCGGGTCGAGAAGAGCAAAAGTTCCAAAACATCCAGCCCCATGCGAGCAGCAGCGGGCGGAGGATTGACCGGTTCGCGACTGTGTGTGTACGCTCGTTGCGGGCCGATGGCCCGGCTTTTAGATTTATGAATCCCGGATTACATGCCATGTCCCAATCACATCTAGATCGCGCCATCGTACATATGCAGCAATCGCAATGGACGCAGGCGTCGAATCTTCTGGAGACTGTGCTGCAAGACAGTCCCACCGATGCCAGGGCGCTGCGGCTGCTGGGCACGGCGCGATACATGACCGACCGCCCCGACGACGCGGTCGATCTCCTGAGGCGCTCCGTCGCCATCGATCCGGATAACAGCAGCACCCACCAGAACCTCGGCACGGTCTACCTGGCCTTGGGACGAACGGCCGAGGCCTTGGCGAGTTTTCAGAACGCCGTCAGGCTCGCACCCGAATCCACCGATGCACATTTCAATCTCGGCGTCGCCCATCAACAGTCGAACAGCCTCGAAGAGGCGATGCAACAGTACCAAGAAGCGCTTGCCATAGACCCTGGATATAGGGATGCGCAGGCCAACCTGGCGGCCATCTATCTTTCCCGCGGCCAGGACCGAAAGTGTATTGAGGTCTCCACGACATTTCTCGAGCGCAATCCCGAGAACTATCGGTTGCACCTGTGCAGAGGCCATGCCTATCGGAAAATCGGCTACTTGACAGATGCCGCCCGAGATGTCGATGAAGCGGAGAAGATCGCGCCCGAAGACCCAGCGGTGGCAGTCGAGAGAGGCGGCCTCCTGGCAATGTCGGGGCAGTTGGAGGCGGCTGTCGTGCTGTTGCGCGACGTATTCGAGAGCGCCCCGGAGATTGATCGTGTCGGTATGGTGCTCGCCTCGGCTCTATTCGAACTTGGCCGCTTCGATGAGGCCGTCGAGGTGCTGAGTAAAGCAACTGCCCGGGGGCGGGTTGCGGCGGAGCAGTATTCTTTTCTCGGCGAGATCTTGCAGCGCCTCGGCCGAACAGAAGAGGCGCTGGCAGCCCATCAACGGGCTATCGAGCTCGACAACGAGTTGGCGCCAGCCCGCCTTGCATATGGACGCACGCTTATCGCGCAGGGGCTTCTTGCTCGAGCAGACGTTGAGCTCGAGTACGCGATCGATCTGTCCCCGATGATCGTCTGGCCCTGCATATTGCGGGTGCAAATAAAAAGCGCCGAAGGCGCGTATGCGGAAGCGCTCGAGCTATGCGAACATTATCTTTCGTCCAATCCATCGGAACGCAACATGCTCGCGGCCAAGGCGTTGTTGCTGAACGAACTCGGTGAAGATGCGGCGGCACGAGAGCTGGTGGACTTCGATCGTTTCATCAAGCAGACACAACTCAGTCCACCGGCCGGATTTGCCGATCTGGATTCCTTCAATCGGGCGCTCACCGGGCATGTCCGCGCCCATCCTTCCCTCGTGCATTCACCGGAAAGTCATGCAACCCGGGGTGGTATGCACACGGGTTTGCTCTTGGTGGAACCCAAGGGACCGTTCGCGGCCTTCGAGCAGTGCCTGTGGAATGCGGCGAAGGAATACATGGATTCGCTCGACATAGGCGCCGATCATCCGTTTTTGAAAGACCCTCCACGTCTAGACGTCATCGCCTGCTGGAGCGTGATCCTGCCGGGGCAGGGCAGGCAAGTACCTCATATTCATCCGGCGGCCTGGTTGAGCGGCGTGTATTATGCAGAACTGCCGAGGGCGATCGAAAAAGAACATTCCACAGACGGTTGGATAGAGTTCGGAAGCCCGCCTGATCTCTTTGTATTGAAAGAGAAATCTCCCGTTCGGTTAATCAAACCGAAGGAAGGATTATTGGTTCTGTTTCCCTCGTACTTCTATCACCGTACGATTCCTTTCGAAGGGGATGAAGAGCGGGTTAGTATCGCCTTCGACTTTGTTCCAGAGTTCGCACGGCTCGAATAAGATTGAGCGATTCGATATAGAATAACCCGCAATATCAGGGAGCCAGCTGATGCAGCTCTCTGACCTCGCCACCTTGACCTGTAAACTCTGACCAAATTCCGCTTTCCGCATAGCCGATTGGGAAAGGTCCACGTTCTCCCCACAACGGATGCGAGAAGTCGCCCAAAGCGGACTCGTACTGCTGCAATTCAACATCGAGCTCTGGCAGGTCATCGAGGCACTTGTCGACGAAGTTCGTCGCTTGTTCGTGAAGTTCAAAGTCGAGCCAGTCCGTTTCCCTGATTCTGTTTCGCCATTTCTCACTCATGTCTGCGGCATTCAAAGCTTCCACGTCAACGGCGCTTAGTACCTTGGCGGTATCGCGGCGCTGCCCAACATACAACATGTCCGCAAGACTTAAACCCAAGGTTCTACGAATGAGCAGCATACTTTCGTTGAATCGCTCGGTGACGCCGACCATTGAAAAATTCTCCTTGAAGAACGTGGTGTCACGCCCATCGTAACCCAGCCAGCGCGATTGATGGTTTTTTTCATGCTCATGGTCGAAGTATTTGGCGAATGAGGTATAGCCATGATACCGGGCAAAATGATTGAACATGGACACTGCCCGGGTTATCGGATCTCGGACAATGGTGATCAGGTGATGGTCCCCAATCACATCCCTCAACCACTTCCTCGCCCAAGGTTGAGGGTAGTCCGGGAAATGCCTGAACATCATATGAAAGCGATCGCCGGATACGGTGCGTGGATGAACGGCAAACCAGCTCTCGGGCATCATATACCGGAGTCCATGTCTAACGCAGTAGGGAAACAGGACAGAAGACGATAGCGACGTGCCACCGGTTCTTCTCAATTTGAGGAAAACAACTCGCCGCACGTGTTCGGGTTCAGTCTGCATTAATAATACCGGCTTGGATTTGCGAAACTCGAAAAATCAGTTGCCCGGCATGCTGCCGAGCCAGACGGTCGGACATTGAAGATTCATCACGTGTTCAGGTGGTGCGCAGCCCCTGCCCGTAGAGCAGCGTGACGTTGATGCGGCGGTTCTCGTAGCCGTCTTTGAAGTCGATGCGATCGGTCTCGTGAAACAAGCTGGAATTAAAAATGATCGCCCGGTTGCCGCGATAGGGAACTTTGATGGGCTGCGCGGCTTGTGCGTCGAGGTATTCTCTCATTTTCTGCGAGTTCTGATTGTAGTCTTTGAATCCCCAGTGTGACGGCGCGCTTTTGTCCCAGATGATCAGTCCGCCTGTCTGGGGATTCAAGTTGGCGCTGTCGGGCGTAATCCAGAAATTGACGTTCACTGCCGCGAAGTCCGCGTGCATGTTTACACCGCGCATGTGGCTATCGTATTTGAACGCCCAGGCCTGCGCGAGGCGGTGATTGGCGAAAATTCTTGGGAAACGTGTGCGCAATTCCTCGGAGATCTGGAATAGCAGTTGAGACTCGAAGCCATGCCCGAGCTTGGCGCTGATATAGCCGTGATCGTAATTTCGTTTCCAGATTGTCGATTCGAGGCAATACTTCTGCAGACCGGTCAGTGCTTCCGGGCTCAGGAAGTCGTCCACGACCACGACTTCCGGGCAGGATTCGAGGTAGGCCTGCTCAATCGCTTCGACATCCAGGCCTTGATTGAGACTGCCGGAGTCAACACGCTCATCCTTCGACAGATAGACGAAACTGTTAAACGATGGTGCTAGTGCCTCATTGATTCCGCCACCGAATTCGACGGATTGGTTCGTCTTGCTCTCAGCCGTCAGCTGGTCGTCGAGTTCGCAGAGCGCGTGCCCATATTCCTCGTATTCACTCGGAAAGAGTGCATGCGCCTGCAGGTAACGCACCTGCTCTGCGTCATGGTGAATACGATGCCGGGGAATTGCTTCGGTTCGGGATTTCGCATTTCCGTGGCCATGGCGCAGCTGTGCCGCCCGCCGGAATGCCAAGACCGCGTCCTCCAACCTGCCCATGGCCAATAGGGCGCCCGCCTTGTTTCCGTATGCGGCAGCGTAGTCAGGGTCGAGTGCGATTGCGCGGTCATAGGCGGCAATGGCTTCCTCTAAAGCACCGGCATCGTAGAGCGCGACGCCGAGGCTGTTGTGCGTGTTGGGATCGCGTGGGTTTGTGGCGATTGACTCGCGCTGGCTTGCGATGGCTTCGTCCAGTCTGCCGAGCTCACGCAGGCAGTTGCCCAGATTGTGGAATGCGTCCGGCGAGTCTGCGCTGAGCCGAATGGACTCTCGATAGGCAGCCACCGCATCTTCGAGTCTGTCCTGCGCCTCCAACGCGATGCCGAGGTTGTAGTATGCATCGGCGAAACGGGGATTGACGCTGAGCGCTCGCCGTATGAAGCTTTCGGCGACGTCGCTCTCCCCGAGATGCTGGGCCAGCACGCCGCGCAGGTGCAAAGCATCGGGGTTGCGGGGGTCGGTATCGATGACCTCATCGTAGAGGCGCTCAGCGTCGCCGAAGCGGCTCGCTTGATGGAGATCAAGTGCGCGACGCAGCATGCTTTGGGTCGACTCGGCGCTCATGTGCGCCAAGGTTAGTTCGTTTCGGCCTATCCGTCGACGGTCTCGTGGAGATCCCGGGTCATCTTCTGCCTTCGGCCCACAACCGGCACCTGTAGTTCCCGCGTTTATGTCTTCGATCAACCTTTCCGCCAGAACCGGGCGCGGGGACTCAGATTCTGGACACCCACCTATCTCGAGATGGCCAGGTTCTGGGAGATTCGGTGGGAGATTCTGGACATCCACCTATCTTGAGACTGGCGCAATTCTGGACACCCACTATTGAAGGGCAACGGTTGGAAGTCGCAATTCTGGACACCCACTATTGAAGGGCAACGGTTGGTGTCCAGAATTCAATCGAGAATTCAAGAGTTCAGGAAGTTCGTGGGTGTCCAGAATTCAGAATTCATGCTGATTGTGGGTGTCCAGAATTCAGATTTCGTCGGGAGTGAAGGGACCGCTTTGAAGTTTGTATCCGGACCCGGCCATTAGTATGGTTGGCGGACAAAGCTCGGAGTAGTGAACCGCTTGGACGCCGTTGCCAATCCGTTACCGCCTGCGCGCCGGGCGCAGTGGATTCTCATTCGCAGCATCCGCTGGGGCGTGCATGTGGCCGCGCTCGTTGGCGTATTTCTGGTCGGGTTTTCGTGGCCGGCAGGTGTCGCCCTGGCGCTTGGAACCTTGCTCGGCTCGCTGAGCATTACCTTGTGTTACCACCGGTACTTTGCTCACAAGTCGTTCAAGACGAGCCGCTGGCTGCAGTTTCTCCTCGCCATGTGGGGCGCCACCAGTTTGCAGCGCGGCCCCATCTGGTGGGCGGCCGTGCACCGGCATCACCATCGCCACTCGGATACCGAGCAAGACTGGCACTCACCGCGTCATGGACTCTGGCACGCACATAACGGCTGGCTGGAGTCGCCGCATATTCTCGATGTCGGCTACAACGAGGTCAGAGATCTGACCCGGTATCCGGAGATGCGCTTCATCGACACCTTTTATCATCTGCCGGCGCTGCTCATGGTCGCATTGCTGGCGATTCTCGGTTCCAGTCTTCAGTCTCATTATCCTGAACTCGGTACGAGCGCCTGGCAGATGGTGGTCTGGGGGTTCTTCGTGCGCACGGTCCTCGTCTGGCATCTGACATTTACGACGAACTCGCTATTACATTCGTGGGGACGCCGCCGATTTGACACGGGAGACGATAGCCGCAACTCGTACCTGCTGGGTATCGTCAATCTCGGTGATGGCTTTCACAATAACCACCACCGCTATGCATCTTCAGCGCGCCATGGATTCTATTGGTGGGAAATTGATTTCACCTACTACCTCATCAAACTTCTGGAACTCATGCACCTTGTGAGCGATGTCCGCACCCCTCCCGACGAGGTGCTCGAAGAGGGCAGGGTACGGACCGAGCACACCTGACCGGCCACAGCCGCACGACTCGGAGCACATCAGGCGTCGGATACAAACAGATTCAACCCGCCTGAGCCGCGAAAATGCTTACGGCTGAAGCGCGCTGCGGAAGCGAATGCGGCATTCGGCGGGATCCATGTTGCGCTTGAAGTCCGACGGGGGCCCGTTCTTGACGCGCAGTTGAATGAAACGCGGTCCCGTCGCCTCGTTCAGGAATCTCGAGCCCTCGGATAAGTCCGCCTCCGTCGCGATGGTCATCGTCGAATCGATTCCTGCGCCTTTGGCCATCATCTCCAAGTTGGTCTTGATCGACGTATGTCCGTTCTGGCCTCCGGTTTCTCCATGACAGCCGTTGTCGATGCACACGATGGACAAGTTTGCGGGATTGATGGTCGCGACTGTCGCCAGCGAGCCGATGTTCATCAGCAGCTCGCCATCGCCCGTGATTACGACGACTTTCCGTTCGGGAGCGCACATGGCGACCCCCAGGCCCATACTGGTTGCCGCCCCCATGGTTCCAGCCATGGTGAACAAGTTCGCCCCGTCATTGGTTAATGCCGCGGTATCGCGCGCGGAGCCCGCGAGGCCGCTGATGAAAAGGTAATCTTCGTGATTGGGAAACAACCGCGAAAGCACTTCGCGTCGATCGAGTGTGGCTGGTGTCATATTAATCGCCTCCCGGGTCAAAATGGTTTCGCGCCGAGAAAGCGCTGGGTCAGAATAATTGCCGCGGATTGCCCACCCTTGAACACGGCGGAAGTGGCCGCCCGGGTGGCAGGGCCGAGGTCATCCAACGTGTTCACACGAAAAAGCAACACCCCCATGGCTTCCAGGATCGGCTCTGCGGCTTGACCCATGGGATACTGCCACGGATTCTGCTCGCCGTAGTCGCCACGCATGGAAACCATCAGCAAGATCGGAAACCGTCCGCCGTTCGCCAGGGACAGGAAGTTGGGAATATTGCCGACGCCCGAGGATTGCATGCAAACCACCGCCTTTCCGCCGGCGAGATCGGCGCCTGCGCAGACAGCGACGCCTTCTTCTTCCGTCGTCAGTAGAATGGGGCGAACCCCATTGTGCTCCTGTGCATGCTCTATAAGACGTTTGTTACCCGCATCGGGAACGTAAGAAAACAATGTTACGCCTGCAGCGACGAGATCGTCGAATAGCTGCCTGGACCAATCCCCGGTATCAATGCTGCTCATAGTCAATCGTGTCTCCCGTTGATGTCAATTGGTGCGCGTTTCGTGAAGAAGCCGCTGCCGCGCTCCATGGGAATCGTCTCGCCTTGAAGTTTGTCGACGATGCCGGCGCAACCGGGAAGCGAAGCCCTGTTGACCATCAGGTGGCGTTCTCACGGGAATTCATACCGTCTGCAATCGTATACAATGCCGAGACTATGTAAAATCATTCCCGTTTTCCAACGAATTAGCCCAAAGAGCGAAGCCCGTGACTCAGATAAACATCCAGTTCACCTTGTTCTCGGCGTTCTATTCGCCACTCATCTCGACCATGTCCGGCGGTTTTCTCGCCGAGGAGGGACTGGAGCCCAATTGGTCGATCTCGCCACCCGGCGTCTCCGCCATCACCGCCCTTGCGGATGGCTCCGCTCACGTTATCCAATCGGCCCTCAGCCAGGGACTTGCTTCGCTGGACAAGGGCGAGACACCGCTCGCCGTGCATTTCGCTCAGGTCAACGAGATGGACGGCTTTTTCATCACCGGCCGCGAACCGGACCCTGACTTCACCTGGGACAAGCTCGAGGGAAGTGAACTGGTCTGCTTCAAAGGCGGTCAGCCGAACGCCATGTTTCGCTATGCCTGCCACAAGGCCGGCATCGACTACGATAAGATTATCACCATCACCCCCGGCGGCCCCACGGACATCGATAAAGCCTTCCGCGACGGTCAAGGCCAGTATGTGCAGCAACAGGGTCCGTTCCCACAACAACTGCAGGCCGACGGCGTCGGGCACGTCGTCGCCCAGGTCGGCCCGCTCATCGGGCCCTGCGGATTTTCCAGCCTGGCCGCGACCCGGGAATGGCTGGCCAGCGACATGGCCAAGGCCTTCATGCGAGCCTATCGAAAGACTCGCATCTATATGAACGAAACACCGGCTGCCGACATCGCCCGGGCTGAGAAGCCGTATTTCCCGGACATTGACGAGGATGTGCTCGCTCAATGCATCGCGACCTACCAGCAACTTGGCTGCTGGACGCCCCATGTTGAGATTACGCGTCCGGCCTATGAAGTCATACTCGACGTCTTCCAGTACGTGGGGACACTCAAGCAGCGCTACGCCT
>Ga0210064_1001098_pt1 | contig 11988 bp, 13 predicted proteins | sample Muzzi_CordC_D2_FD_185531 | JGI IMG/M metagenome (GOLD analysis project Ga0210064, IMG submission 185531) | Wetland microbial communities from San Francisco Bay, California, USA, that impact long-term carbon sequestration - Muzzi_CordC_D2 (SPAdes) | ecosystem: Environmental > Aquatic > Marine >...
AAAATGCCAGAGTTATGGGCGGTATATCGTTGTGAATCCCTCTACCTACAACAAAATTGCCGGACCAAAACAAAACCGCAAAAATAAGCAACAAATAATGCATGAAATCAACTGTACCTAAATTGAACGATTGTCGAGTTTGCCGATTACTATTTAAAACGACCGGTTGTGGTTGAATAATTAATAGGTTTGAGTGATGAATGCAATTATTAAAATTCTGATACAAGGGGTCGGGGAGTTTTTCTCCTAAATCCTTGAATATAGCGGAAGGGATGATCTTTTTTTAAATCGGATGCTGTCTGAGTGGCTTAGGAATCGTTAGAAAAAACAGGCGCATACCGAAATCGTGTCTTTAAAAGAATTTTAAAATGATGCAGAGAACCTATTGATATTTCAAAGATAGTTTCCTGTTTTTTCTTTACGATCTCTTGCCACGAGTTCATGCGGTTTAAAAAAAGATCATCCATGTAGCGGTTGTTTAGAAAAACTCCCCGACCCCTCAAGAAATTACGCATGTTTCAAATAAAACAGCAAAAGGCAGAGCCATAGCCTGCCCTGCCTTTTTTGAACATTTCGTTTATTTGGATTAAAATTTCAAAACAACGGGTTAAAAATGTGGTGGCGCTCTGTGTTTTCCATAAAAGATACACATCGATGAGCACCATAAACAATCAGTAAGAGGGTTTTATAGAAATAATGACTTTTTCCTTTTTGTGTATTCTGCTCCCAGATGTAGAAATGTCTTCATCTTTTTGGAGACAAATACGCCTTATATTATATCCTTTTTCTATATGCTTGGACAGGGATCTTGCCATATTTTTTTGAACATTTTCATCATCGTAAAATGCAAGCTTTTTACGAACAGTCACTGTTTCCTGGATTTCGCATGGATCTTCGTCCTGACGCAGATTTTCATTTGCGTTCTCTTTGGTTGACAAAAATATGTTTGAAATCTCCTCTAGATCCATCCCCAAGTTCTTTTTTTCCATTTAGAATGCGCCCTATATTTCCTCTTTTCTTTTAAGCAGCGATTGATAAAGTTTAAATCCCATCCTCATCGTTAAAAAAAGAATCCGTGGATCTATTGGCAATGGCTTCGATCATCTGTGAATAATTAGATTGAGAAGAATGCCCTGGAAATTCATCCATCTCAGATTCATTCAGTTCATCCTCGGAAAATTCATCCATTTCGGAAGCTGGCGGTTCATCCTCGGGCAATTCCGGGGCAGCGTCAATATATTCTTCTGTTTTCTGCAACATATCTTGCGCCGCGCTGGAGGTGTTGAGATTCTGATATGTTCCGGTTTCCTCTGAGCCAATAACCTCCTCAGCCAGGTTTTCGTAATCCATGTGACCAATGGCATGTTTATCATAATCTCCAATAGGCAGGCCGAGATCCGCTGTTTCTCTGAGACGGATATTGTAACGAATTACCGTGTCAAAGACATTGTTTCCAAATTCTGCTTGAACTTTTTCAAGAACAGTTCTGGAGTATCGTGTTCTGCGATCATACATCGTGATAAGCGCACGAGATTTAATATCATGGCCAATTTTATCTTTAAGCATGATAATGATCTCTATGAGTTTGGCAACACCGCGAAGAGAAAAAAGGCTCATATCGATGGGGATAATTACCTCATCGCAGGCACGAAGTGCATTAAAGCAAAGATGCCCAATACTTGGGGGGCAATCAATTACAATAAAGTCGTACCGTTCTTTGAGAGGCTGAATGGCCTGAAAGAGTCTGTGTTCCCTCCTCTCCAGTCCTGAAAGCTCTTGTTCGAATGCACTGAGGATTAGGCTTGAAGGAGCAAGATCAAAGTTGTCTTTAATGGGCACCAAGATATCCTCAATCCCCCAAAGCCAATTTTTCTTAGGGGTTATCACATCATAAATAGTTTTCTCGAGATCAGAAGGTTTTACGTTTAGCCCCATGGTTGCGTGGGCCTGAGGATCAAAATCAATGAGTAATACCTTTTGTCCTTTTAGAGATAATGAAGATGAAAGGTTAATGGCTGTTGTTGTCTTACCGCATCCTCCTTTTTGATTCGCACTCGCAATAACTCTCATAGTTTCCTCCTTATCTTTTATTTACGAATAAGAATATCTTCTATATTAAACAAAATGATTTTTCAAGGGAAAATACGATATATAGTGTAATAAAAAATAAAACACACAACATAAAGTTGACACTAGGGTCATAATAAGGTAGGAAGTTGTATCCGGATATTGATTTTATCTTTTGACCATTGATTTGGGGAAAACCACCATCCATCCACAAGGAATGATATGAGAAGAAGTGATAAGGAAATTACCGATCAAAAAGATATTGAAGACATCATTTTAAGATCAAAAGTGTGCAAACTTGCGATGTGTGATGAGAACATGCCATACATCGTTCCCCTGTGTTTTGGTTTCAAAAATAATACCCTTTATTTTCATAGTGCCTCCAAAGGGAAAAAAATTGAAATTCTTCAAAACAATCCTAATGTTTGTTTTGAATTCGAAATATTTACACAAGTCATCCAATCAGCCGAGGCATGTAAGTGGGGAATGAAATATAGAAGTGTTATTGGGTTTGGCAAAGCCAGCTTTATTGCTGATGATGTCGATCTGAAACGGCAGGCTCTTGATATCATTATGAACCAATACGCCGACGGATCATTTATATATGAAGAAGCATTATTGAAATCTATTGTTATAATAAAGATCGACATTCACAGCATGACCGGAAAACAATCTGGAATTTAAAACTGATTTTCGTTTACCGAGACTTCAAGAACCATTTTGTCTTCCGAGCCGAAGTGTCTGCAAAGCGTTTCGAAAATCTCAGCGCCATGCTTGATGAAATAGCAATTCTTAAAAACGCTGGGATCAACCATACCCTCGGATGTCAGATGAGTGAGCAAATCTTGAAGCGGTTTGTAAAATTCTCCCACAAAAATTTGGGGCTTGTAGTAACCAATACCGAGTTTCTTCTTTACAAAAGTAATGGCATTTTCAAGGTTGGTGCCGACCCCTCCCTTGAAATAAATGTCTGCCTCGGTGGTTTCGGATAAAATTTCCTGCCTTTCCAGCAAATCATTTCGCCCTAAATACGCTGCAAAATCCACTTGGGTAAAAATATCTACCCCTGGAATCTTCCAATATACAGCGCCACAGAGCAATCCAAGAGAAGATGCTGTTTTGGACACAAACGACATGATACTTCCGGCACTGCCCCCGGTGAGGATACCGCAAATGCCGCCGTGGAAATCCTTGAACGACCTGATGCTGTCTATGATTTCTTTTCGGGTATGGGCATCTACGGCTCCCGCAGTACCGTAAATTGCGGCCAGTTTCCTTGAACTGAAGGCCTCATGAAATGAAGGTATTATCGAAGACCTCATAAAGAACCGTTTGTATAAGACCAAATCACCTTGCAGAGGGCTCTTCCAATAAATATTCACCCCCATATCCTGAAGCGTATTCATAAAGACAAGGTGCTCTGCCCGGAAAAAGTATTCCTCTTCAGGGGCCTTTCTGAATGTCAGATCACTGAGAAGGCCAAGGTCAGCGGCGACAATGAGATAAGATGCAAGGCGACGGTTAGGGAAATCCTGCAGGATCAATGCGGTATCAGGTTTCAATTCATGCAGCAGTTGATCGTACCTTTCATTTAGCTTGATGAACCTTTGCCCTTGGGATTCATTCACGGCTGCGATGGTTTTTTCGTTAACGGCCTGCTCCGCGTAAAGTTTTTCTAATAGAGCGGAGTTTAGGTCAATATAGAACTTTCGCGTAACATTTTGCAGGTAGGAGGCTGGTTTGTAGACTTCAAAATGCGCCATCTCTTTGACAAAGTCTTTTTCGCCGCCGACAAGCTCAAGATAGATGATTCCGTTGGTGTGTCTGCTTCCCACTCTGGCATCTGAGTGCTCCGGATCTATAATATACATTTCGTTTTGCTGTGTAAAAAGGCTTGTATGGGATATGACGCCGCTTCCGGCAGGCACGATGACCTGATCTACCTTTTGTTCCGGCTGGACAAAATATAGATCTTCTCGAGGGATATGTTTTTGAACAGCAGCCTTTAAATATTCGGGAGTCAGGACCATAGGATTGGGAAGATGCACAAAAGGCATCACCGGTACGGCCAGAATGCCTTCCTCAAGCACCTTGGTTCCCTTTGGAACAATGATGATGCGATTTGAAATCAGGTTGATGAGTTCCTGTGCAGTGTATTTGAGTTTAGAATTTCTCAAGTATATCTTGCCGACGTCAAGGCCGGGTATCATCAACTGGTTGATGGTGAGGTTTGCAGCGTATTCGGGAATATAGAACCAGAATCTCGCTTCATAAGAGATCTTATTCCCTTTGAGTTCAAAGGCACTCAGTTTTTCCTGGTTAATTCCAAGCCTGGCTTTTGTACTATGCAGATCCGTTGTCAGGCAGTCAAGATTGCCCGAGAAATACTGCATTTGTTCATCTTTAAGGGTTGTAGCGACTTGGGCAATGACCTCGATGTCGCCAGCATGAATAATATGTTCGATTTTACAATCCGGACTTTCATTAAGGGACATAATAGAACTCCCAAAAAAATTCACCGGGCAGATTGCCCGGTTCAGTTTGTTGCGATCCAATTTTAAAACACGTTAATGATATCACGAAACTCGAATTTTATCAATCTATTATTTCGGCTTCCTCAGTCGTTGGCTCCCTATCCTTGGCCGGAATCTCCGGTCCTAGAAGTATGGCCAGCCATTGCGTCTCTTCTCTACTGTCTAAGGCTATCTTGGCAGTCATGGTCAACGGAACGGACAGCAGCATTCCCACCGGTCCCAGGACCCATCCCCAGAAAAGAAGCGATAAAAAAACCACCAGTGTGGAAAGCCCAAGACCGCGGCCCATAAATCGCGGTTCAATGACATTGCCAACCACCAGATTTATAACAACGTAACCGCCTGCCACGATAATGGATTTGACAAATCCGAGCTGGATAAGTGCGAGCATAACCGCCGGTACGGCCGCGATAATGGAACCGATATTGGGTACATAGTTCAAAAAGAACGCCAGAAAGCCCCAAAGCACGGCATAATTAACCCCGACAACGGCAATCAAGATAAAGACCGCAATGCCGGTAGCGAGACTCATCCAGGTTTTAATGGCCATATACTGTTTAACGGTGTCGATGAATTTGTCAAAATTTGCCAGAGAGTTTTTTTCATCTCCGAATATGGTATGCAACTTGACCGGAAAACTTGAGGCTTCGATGAGCATAAAAATCACGATCATCAAGATTAAAAGCCCATTGGCGAGGACCTGCCCCAGACTGTTCAATCCCCCGGCAACAAGCTTCATGGCCGCTTTTGTGTCAAACAGTTTTGTCACTGCCAGGCCTGCCGTGTCTATTTTGTGTGATTCCAACCAGGTTACCACTCCGGTGATAAGCGCACGAAGCTTGACGCCATATGCCGGAAGATCATCTGAAAAATCTTTGATGGATGAACCGACCAGCCCTGAAATTAAAAAGCCTATCAATAAAACGCCAAAAATTACGATAATCAGGGCCAGCCATATGGGAAGGCCTTTCCGCTGCAACCAGAATAACGGTGAAGCGCTGATGATGGCGATAAATGCTGCCAGCAGGAAAGGCACCACGATGGTCACGGCGGCACGCATACCCGCGATTACCACCACAAAGGCCGCAACGGTCAGCAGAATTTGAGCCGCCGATGCTCTATGAGAAATTTCTTTCATGTGTTTTCACTTGAATGTTTTCAAGAAAAAAATAAAAGTCGCTGATTAAAATCTTTTACTGCAACCATCTATTTTTAATATGGATTTATCGAGCATTAATCTTTTTCTATTATCAATAAAACGAACTGTCAATGTTGATAAATTCCCGGTTATCTTTTTGACAAGTTGATTTTTTATAAATGTTTGATATTATGCTAGATAATCTCCTGAATAAATTCTTCAAAAGAATTTTGTCTAACCCATCTCCTGATGCCTGATTTTCAGAACTTTCAGGGCTAAGACGTGCAAAATTCAGGAATAAACATCAGATGAAAAAAGAGTAACTATCTGAAGGGTCGGGGAGTTTTTCTCCTAACCCCTTGAATATAGCGGAATGGATGATCTTTTTATAAATCGGATGCTGTCTGAGTGGCTTAGGGATCGTTAGAAAAAACAGGCGCATACCGAAATCGTGTCTTTAAAAGAATTTTAAAATGATGCAGAGAACCTATTGATATTTCAAAGATAGTTTCCTGTTTTTTCTTTACGATCCCTTGTCACGAGTCTTGTCCGCCTCTGGCGTGATCATGCGGTTTAAAAAAAGATTATCCATGTAGCGATTGTTTAGAAAAACTCCCCGACCCCTCAACTATCTGTGAAGAGGAGACAGACCATAATGAAACTAACACATCAGAAGTTAAGAGAAATTCAAGCCCCCATTGTTTCTTCCCTGATTTATGGTTTTGCAGGAGAAATCGGTCATGAAAAAGCAATGAAAATTGCCGGGAAGGTCATCAGCGAAGATGCAATAGCTTCAGGGAAGAAGATGGCAAAGGAATATAAAGGAAACACTCTGACCGAATTGTCTAAAATCGTAAAAGAAGTATGGGCCAATGATGGTGCCATAGAAATAAAGATGATCAAAGAAACTGACAGCGAATTGTTTTTTGATGTTACATATTGTGGATATGCCCGAATGTACGAAAAAATGGGGATAAAAGATGTGGGATCCACCCTTTCGTGTATCAGAGATTTCTCGTTCCTAAAGGGATTTAATCCGCAGATCGAATTAAAAAGAACACAGACCATCATGGAAGGCGCCAAATATTGTGATTTCCGATTTAAAAGTGTAACATTTTTAGAAAAATGAACATTCGAACAAAATCCATATTCGTTTTAATCCTGCTTGGAATAGTTGATGTTGTGATTCCCATACCCATTATCGGACTGATGTTAATTTATGTTATCGTCCAAAAGCCTTCTTGGTTTGTAGATCTCGTCCAAGAAATCTACCGATGATCGTAAACAAAACGATGTCATTATCGGCAATCACATTACACTGCCAGGTATAGAGTTTGTTGATATGTTTATCGCCGAATCGACGAACTTGAAAAGGGAGCAGGTTGGGATGGAACAAAATGAAAAAAAACGTTTGAACATTTTGTTTTGGTGCATTTCTCCTTTTTTGTTTTTAGCATTTCTGCGACTGTATTGGATGCTTTTTCAATTTGTTTACGGCACATTTTTCATTATTCTGTTCGGCAAACAATTCACAGTCGCAATTAGCGTAACTGCCTTAATCACATCCATAGTGTTTACCATCTTGACATTTAAGTATATATATAAACAGTATAAAAAACATATTGTGGAATCGTAATTGATTTGAATTGTAATCTGGAAAGGTAAATTTTAAATCACATGTCAGAAATAAAGATAACGCGCGGTTATGTTCCCGGTTCCATCGGCCGGGTGGTTGAACTTCATGGGACCTACTACCATATCCATTGGGGATTCGGCCCCTTTTTTGAATCAAAGGTAGCGGCAGAGATGGCTGAATTCATCAGGAGACATGACGAAGATCAGGACGGCTTCTGGACGGTTTCGCTGGAGGGTCACATTGAAGGATCCATCACCATTGACGGGATTCATGCCAAAGACGAGGGTGCACATTTACGGTGGTTTGTTGTGTCCGACAGTTTGCGCGGAAAAGGTGCCGGTAATTTGCTTATCCAAACGGCCATCGACTTTTGCCGCAAGAAAAACTATGAGCGGATTTATCTCTGGACCTTTGAAGGTCTTCATGCCGCCAAACACCTCTATGAGAAGTTTGATTTTAAACTCGTAGAGCAGCACAAGGGGCGACAGTGGGGAAAAGTCGTCAAGGAGCAGCGATTCGAACTGGCGATCAAATAGCATTGTCAGAATTTTGGATGCCAGATTAGATGAGGAGTCGGGGAGTTTTTCTCCTAAATCCTTGAATATAGCGGAATGGATGATCTTTTTATAAATCGAATGCTGTTTGAGTGGCTTAGGGATCGTTCTTGTTGGGGCGAAGCTGAAAGCGAAGACCAAAGAAAAAACAGGCGCATACCGAAATCGTGTCTTTAAAAGAATTTTAAAATGATGCAGAAAACCTATTGATATTTCAAAGATAGTTTCCTGTTTTTTCTTTACAATCCCTTGCCGCGAGTTTTATCCGCCTCTGGCGTGATCATGCGGTTTAAAAAAAGATTATCCATGTAGCGGTTGTTTAGAAAAACTCCCCGACCTCTCAGATTAGATAGATACTAATAAGTAAATTAGATCCTCGATATGTGCGTGTTCACGGGTGTACTTCCCCGTATCACTCTGGCGACTGCGTGCCTGATCATTTCAACGACTTAGCAGCGGTGGCATTCCTGCCCCCTCCGCGTTCTCCCGCGAAAAGCATGCGGGAGCCGCGGTCTCCCCCACTGCTAAGCCATTGAAATGACGAAGCCACTCCGTCAATATCGTTATACGAGGAAGCCCACCCATGAACACATAACAAAATGTAGAGTAGGATTTGTGCTTATTTGCAAAAATTGAGGAGATTATAACAAAATGGCTGAGATCTTCATTACCAGAAAAGTTTTCAGGGATGCCATAGACATATTAATAAAAGAACAGCATACCATTGACATCAACGACTCGGACAGAATTCTTCCTGCTCGGGAACTGGTTAAAAAAGCTCATGGAAAGGCAGGGCTTATCTGTTTACTCAACGATAGCATTGATTCTGCACTCATGGACAAACTTCCGTCTCTTAAAGTGATCTCCAACATTGCCGTGGGGTATGACAATATCGATATCGCCGCCGCGACCCATCGGGGAATTATGGTGACCAACACACCGGGCGTGCTGACGGAGACAACAGCGGATTTGACCTTTGCCTTGCTGCTTTGTGCCGCTCGCAAAATCGTGGAAGCCGATGATTACATAAGGGCTGGGAAATTCAAAAACTGGCAACTCATGCAGGCTCACATGGGGGTGGACGTCTACGAAAAAACTCTGGGTATCGTCGGTATGGGTGCCATTGGACAGGCAATGGCCCAAAGAGCGAGAAAAGGGTTTGACATGCGGGTCATTTACTATAGCTTATCCAGAAAAGAAAGGGCGGAGAAAAAATATGGCGCCGAATTTGTAGAATTCAACGAACTCCTTGCCATAAGTGATTTTATCAGCATTCACGTACCCTTGACAGAGAAGACAAAACATATGTTTTCGACCCGAGAATTCGAGGAAATGAAAAATACCGCCATTCTTGTTAATACCGCCAGAGGGCCAGTGGTGGACGAAGCAGCCCTGGTTGAAGCCATCAAGGCCGGTCAAATCAGAGGCGCGGCCCTGGATGTGTTCGAAGAAGAGCCCAGTGTTCATCCGGAACTTATCAAAATGAAAGAGAACGTCGTGTTGGCACCCCACATTGGAAGCGCTTCCATCGAGACAAGGCTGCGGATGGCAAAGATGGCGGCGATGAATATGGCGGAAGGCCTGAAAGGAAACCGGCCGCCCAACCTGGTTAATAAAAGAGCAGACTTTAAGAAAGAAACAGATATATGATGGGTCGGAGTGTTTTTCTAAATCATCGCTGCATGGATAATCTTTTTTTTAAACCGACCGATCGGTTTAAACATAACACAACTTGACAAGAATTGTCAGGCGAATATTTAAGAGCTTGAAATAATACGTTCATATGGGTTAATATAAAATAACCTGTAACGAATGACGATCCATCGACAACCCATAACCCAAGAAACTTAAAGGAGCCTGCTATGAAAGATGCCCTTAATCCCTTTAAAATCGCCCAGGAGCAGCTCGATGATGCTGCCCGGAGGCTGGGATTGGAGCCTGCCATGCACGAATTGCTACGGTGGCCCATGCACGAACTAAAAGTCATACTTCCGGTGAAAATGGATGACGGTTCAACAAAAGTTTTCCATGCGTTCAGGGTTGCCTACAACACCGCACGCGGACCTGCAAAAGGCGGTATCCGGTGGCACCCTGATGAAACTGTTGATACGGTGCGTGCCCTGGCAGCATGGATGACCTGGAAAACGTCCGTTGTGGATATTCCTTTAGGTGGCGGTAAAGGAGGGGTTATTTGCAATCCCAAAGCACTTTCGGAAACGGAAAAGGAACGCCTTGCCCGTGCCTATATCCGTGCCATTGCCCGGACCCTCGGCGTTACCAAGGACGTCCCGGCACCGGATGTGTATACCACGCCCCAAATTATGGCATGGATGATGGATGAATACGAAACCATTATGGGTGAAAAACACCCGGGCGTTATTACCGGAAAACCGCTTCCCCTCGGCGGTTCTCAGGGAAGAGGAGATGCCACCGCAAGGGGGGGAATCTATGTGACCCGTGAAGCGGCCAACGTTCATGGCATCGATTTAAAGGGTAAGACGATGGCGGTACAGGGTTTTGGAAATGCCGGTCAATATGCTGCGCTTTTGGGTGAAGAAATTTTAGGGCTGAAGCTTGTCGCAGCATCGGACTCCAAAAGCGGTGTTTATAACGCCCAAGGGATCGATTCCCGGGAGCTCGTCGACTATAAACTCGGCAACGGAACCTTGAAGGGATTTTCAGATGCCGATGAAATTTCCAATAAAGACTTGCTGGAACTCGATGTAACGGTAATGTTTCCTGCAGCGTTGGAAAATGTAATTACAGAAGAAAATGCCCATAAAATAAAGTGCAACATCCTGTGTGAATTGGCAAACGGGCCGACGACACCGGGTGCGGACAACATCCTGTACGATAACGGTGTTATCGTACTTCCCGATTTTTTAGCCAATGCCGGCGGGGTTACCGTGTCCTACTTTGAACAGGTACAAAACACCTATAATTATTATTGGGATTTAAAAGAAGTTCACCGGCGGCTCGATGAGAAGATGACCCGTGCTTTTAGCGGGGTTTACGAGATGCACCTTCAAGAGAAAGTCAACATGCGTCAGGCCGCTTATCTGGTGTCGGTGGCCAGGGTGGCGGAGGCGTGTAGACTCAGGGGATGGGTATAGTAGCACTCTAAAATTATGTGAAAGCACAATTAAGGAGGTGTCAGGATATTTTTTTTGTTAAAATCGCTCCATGGAAAATACTTTTTTTCAAACCGTGTAAACTCGTGGTTAAAGGATCGTAAAAAAATAACAGATGTCGATATTATAACAATGAGTTCGTCTTAAAACAAACAACTTCTATTCATGAAATATTTAAAAACGCGTCTGTTATTTCTAACGATCCCTAAATCATTCGAACAGTACACGCTTTTCAAAAAAGATTATCCATTGCGCTCTCTAAGGCGTAGGCTCTCCGAGCCGGAGGCTGATAGATAGGGTTTTAAAAAAGAGGCTCCCCGACCTCTGCACCCTGACATCTGACCACCTTTAATAAGGAGGTTTATCATTAAAGATCAAAAAGAACTGGATCTGATCAAGGCCTACCGCATGTTTTCCAAACTGGTATTCTATCCGCATCTTCTCGATTCAACACGCAAGCTTTTTCTATCGGCATTGACCAAAAGAGGGATCACCACCGAGGAGGAAATCGAACAGGAGGCTGTGAAAAAACTTCGTGCTGAAGGACATGATCCTACTGAGAAAAGTATTTCTGAATATAAAAGGATCCTGATTGATCTCTATTTTGCCAGCTTTTTCAATGAGGCGGAAATCGAAAACCACATTAACCTGGCCAGGAAACAGGACCGATTCCAGAATCTGAACAAGGTTATCAACAAGGAAAGGGCGACTTCAAAAGCGATCAAACAGGCCCTCAAAGAATTCTGTCAGATTCCCATGGGAGACCTTTATATATCCCCAAATGAAGCCGAGGGCGTCAGGGTTGCCCTGATCAACCATTATATTTCCAACCAGCTGCCTTTTATCGGTATCGCTAAAAGTCACATCACCATCCGGGATATTCAGGAATTGGTGGACAATATTTACTGGAATCGGCGCCGGCCCGGAA
>Ga0210064_1001101_pt1 | contig 11971 bp, 11 predicted proteins | sample Muzzi_CordC_D2_FD_185531 | JGI IMG/M metagenome (GOLD analysis project Ga0210064, IMG submission 185531) | Wetland microbial communities from San Francisco Bay, California, USA, that impact long-term carbon sequestration - Muzzi_CordC_D2 (SPAdes) | ecosystem: Environmental > Aquatic > Marine >...
CTTGGAGAGTTTCTGGTGATGTGTTTTACAATCTAAGCTCTATGACTAGTGGACAAGAGAATGTTCTTCATTTTGAATTTACCAAATAAATTAGTAGTGTATCATAAAATTCTAAAATTATGATAGTTTGTTTTTAGACGAAGAATATTGACAAAGTTATAAAAGGTCGTAAGATTGCTTTTTATCAAATGGCAGAAGCAGGTATGGCCGCATTTGGCGCAACAGTAGGAGTGGCAATTGCACTAGCAGTAGTGGTTTTCGCTCTTCGTGGTAAAGGACATCCGGAACCACTGGATTAAACAAAGGAATTTTTCCTTTACAATATTTTTCATTTATCTTAACTACTCTTTCTTGCCCAAACCTAGCATTTCGGCAAGGGACATTTGCTTAGTATTTACTTTCTTCATAAAACATCTTTCAAAATACTGACAGTCAGAGCAATCAGTTGATGGCTCTAAGATAGGGGTTTTTTGTTCTTTCAAAAGATCATTTAAAACTTTGACTCTTCTAATTACCTCCTCAAACATTTTCTTGTTACGTGTTATTGAAAACGTTGTTTCTTTTCTATCACCTGTAATGTAAATAATAACACCATCTGATTTATCATATATCCACATACATGCATTAAGATACAGAACATCATTTGCTTGTGGACTTTCTAATTCATGTACAGCTGCTCTAAATAGAAGAATAGAATCATCTACTATCATATCTGCCTGACCCTTTAGATTTATGCTATCTATAGGGAATTCTTTTGGATCGCTACCATATTGTAATTTCCTTAGTAATCCTGAGAGAAGTTCATTGAATCCTCTTCTTTCAATTTCTTGAGGCTCAATCCTGTCATAGTATGAACGTCTTAGACATTGAACTACTTCTTGAATGTGGATAGTTTGAATATCCTTTGAATCTATATCAATTTCTAGTTCTTTTTCTATGGATCCAATAGCATTTTGGATAATACTTTGAAAGTCTCTATCTCCCATCATGATAAATCATTTCCTCGCATGATGTCTTATATCTTAGCTCATAAATTGAGTCATTATTTTTGAAATCTTTCCTGAAAAAGCTAGAATTACAAAATGAACTCCAAAACCAATTACTGCTCCAAGGACCAACTCTCCAGTTAAAAAATAGATTCCCAAGAATAATCCTAAAGGAGGAAGGGCAAAAATCATGGCTAAAAATGAGCTGATCCAGATAAATCTGACTAAAACTTCTGTGGAAACTTGGGTCTTTTTCTTTGGAAAATTAAACATTGCAAAATTCCTATTCTTCTTGTAGGATTAATTTTGACATCGTAGTCTCAGTTGATATCTTTTGCTCAACTGCAAAAGCAATAGCTGCTAGGTTTCTAATTTCAAATGAAGTCAATTTAGTAATTCCAACAATTGTTGCAAAGCTAAACATCTTTGTAAATGATCTAAGAGATGCACTGTATATTAACATCTCAAACGCTCTTTCAAATTCGGCAATAGCATCTAATTCATTTTCAACTTGTGGAACTAAATCTTTGTATTTTGTATTGGATAGCTCATTAAATGCATCTCGAACTGTTGCAGCTGACATCATTCTTCCAAGTAATTCCCTTGCGGGCGGACTTGTTACTATGATCAAATCTTGAATTTGCTCATCTTGTAATCCCCAGAATTTTCCTCTGATCACGCTTAAAATATTGTAAAAGTCTATATCCATTGAAACTATCTTTGTTGCCTCTTTATCTGAATAGTTTTTCATTGCACCAGCTAGGTGTTGATATAAAATTTTATCAAAATATGTATCAAAAATTTGGATATTCTTTTTTTCATTGTATAGTGCTGCAGCCTTTGCAATCTCTTCTCCAAATTCAACTGAATTCAAACTTGCTACTGCTTCTTCAAAGTCTTTAGCAACTAGTGCTTTAATTATAATATCTCTTTGTTTGATTAACTCCTCGGCATGAAGATTTACATGAGATTCAATCTCTTCTTGTGATTTTCCTAATATTTTGCCTTTTAAAATCTGCTTTAGGTTTGAAACAATAAATTTCATATAATATGCATCTAATACTCCGGAATTTCCTGATGTTTTTGCTATGGAATAATGTATGTCTGCTAATTTGCTTCTTAGGGCTGATTCGATATTTAATGATGTGTAAGGTTTTTGGACATCTGCTACAGCATCTGCATAAACCGTATTTTTGATTCTGGTCATCAATTCTTCTAAATCTCTTGATTCTGCAAGTGTTTGAAAATCAGACTTTGTCAATAATTTACCTCTTTTACTATATGCTTTTACTGATGCATAGACATTCTTAGAACCACCCATTTCGATCAATCTCATTAGCCAACTGATTTTAATGTTTGGCGATCTGTTTCTGGTAACAAATCTTATGTAATTTTATCTAAAAATTTAATGGCGTCTTCTTTTTCTTGTTTTGGCAGTTTTACAAAGGCTGAAAGAATTTCTTTCTGAATTATTAATGATTCATCATCAATATTCCTCAATTTTGAAAGATCAAAAGGAAGCAATTCCTTGATTTTATTATCACAAAAAGCCTTGACATACTTTTGGAAAATTGAATATGTGAAAATAGGGCTAGTTTTTGACAGATTAGTCAGGATTCCCTCAAATTCTTTTTCAGCAGGTTCCGCTTTTGAAAAAAACTCCTTCAACAGGTTTTCTCTATTTTTATCATCATTAATCGAAAGAGCCACCAAAATCCCTTTTTTTGTCAAATGATAATATGGAATCCCTTTCTCTTGAAGTGCTTTTGGACCTCTTTTTAGAGGCAATCTACCGTCTTCTTCTGCAATCTCCATAGGAAGTAAAATCTCATCAAGATCGCGAAATATTCCTGAATAGAGATTCTTCCAAGCAATATCTTGTTTTTTTGCTATTCTTTGAGAAATCCCAGTTCTTGTTCTTTCTGCAGGATTTGCATTGCTACCCAATATTGTAATGATCGCTCGCTGCCTGTTTGCCTCTCCAGTTAAATCATCACCTTTAGTCTTGAATGTATCAAAAATGGCTAATTTTGATTTTATCTTCATTTATTCACCTGTAACATGATTTTCATATATTATGTTAATATCAGAATAAACTAAAATATAATAATTTACTTTTTTACTAATTTTGTAGTCTTCAATGCTTAAATAATTTTCAATTTCGATAAATTTAATGAATTCTAGGAACTACAAGTATGCTCTATTACTTGTAGCCGCAGTATCCATCACATCAATTAGTGCAATGTCTCAGGCATTTGCACAGAGTATTGATGATGGAATGGACGGATATGTCAAAGGAACCAGTGGAATCTACACTGGAAATCCTAACGAATGTTGGTTTGATGATGGCGAAGGCAATATGCTACCTTGTAAAATTGATACAGGTGATACAGCATGGATGCTAACTGCAACATCATTAGTACTTTTCATGTCCCCTGGTGTAGGTTTCTTTTATGGTGGCTTAACCAGATCAAAGAACATTGTCAACGTACTTGGCATGACCCTTATCGTAATGGGTCTAATGTCAGTACAATGGGTTCTATGGGGATATTCACTAGCATTTGGTCCGATTGATTCTGATGCAAACATGTTCATGGGTTCACTTCAATATGCAGGATTTAATGAAGTGTCTCACTATGCACCATTAGGTGAAGCAGGTCCTTGTGGAGATACTTGGTCTGCAGCTTACCAGATGAATGCAATGGTTGAAGGAGATGTTTGTAGTCAAGGTTGGCCTGGTACTGTACCTCACCAACTATTTGCAATGTTCCAAGCAACATTCGCAATAATTACACCAATTCTAATTATTGGTGGATTGATTGACAGAATCAAATTCAGTGCATTGATTGTGTTTGTTCTTTTATGGGCAACCTTCGTTTACGATCCAGTAGCACACTGGGTCTGGGGAGGCGGTTACATAGGAGGAGGAGCAATCGACATTGATCCTGACTTGTCTCCATCGTTTGCATTAGACTTTGCTGGTGGTACTGTAGTACACATTACTTCAGGATTCTCTGCATTGGCAGGAGCCTTAGTCCTTGGCAGAAGACTTGGATATGGTAAAGTGCCGATGGAACCACATAACATCCCAATGGTAGTCCTCGGAGCAGGAATACTCTGGTTTGGATGGTTTGGTTTCAACGCAGGAAGTGAAGTAATGGTAGACGGCATTACCGTAAGTGCATGGACTGTTACAAATACCGCAACTGGTATGGCTGCAGTCACTTGGGTCTTGATGTCATGGGCACATACAGGAAAACCAAGTGTTGTAGGAGCTGCATCAGGTGCAGTAGCAGGATTGGTAGCAATCACTCCAGCTTCAGGTTGGGTAGGTCCGATGGCCTCGATTATAATCGGTATTGCAGCTGGTACAATTTGTTATGCATGTATCGCTTTCAAGAGCGCACGCAAATGGGACGACGCATTAGATGTATGGGGAGTACATGGAATGGGTGGTCTTACAGGTGCAATTTTGACTGGTACATTAGCTAGTCCACATATTTGGGATACTGGAGATGGTATCGGTGCATGGACTGGAACTGCAGAAGGAATGGAACAGCAAGCAATCAGCATCATTGGTGCTGCAATATCAATAGGCTATGCCTTTGGTGTTACTATTGTAATCCTCAAAATAATGGATGCCGTATGGCCTGGCGGAATCAGAGTCACTCCTAAAGAAGAGGAGATTGGTCTTGATTTGGCACAGCACGGAGAAAGAGCATACGTAAACGAATAGAAAAACCCTTTTCTTTTCTTCTTTTTATTTAATCCAAATCAATTTAGATTTGATCATTTTATCTAAATCATGTTAATCTCTACAACTGAACTTGATGCAATTCGTAATGATCCTGATCTCATAATAGCTGATACTCGCTCCTTTAAAGAATATTCAAATGGTCATATTCCAGGAGCAGTACATTTAGATTTATTTGCATTTCATTGGATTGATACAACAAAAGAAGGAATTAAAAATTTTAATAATCAAACACAACATCTACTTTCATTTCTTGGAGTAACGCCAGAAAAAAAAGTTGTCTTCTATGATACTGTTTCTGGAATGCTTGCAGCCAGAGGAGTTTGGATGTTGATGTATTTTTCACATCAAAATACTTCTATGTTAAATGGCGGAATCACAAAATGGATAAAAGAAAATCTCCCGATTGAAACAAAATCTAATGGTTTTAAACCATCCGTTTTTTCAGGCAATGTCAATCCAAACATGATATCAGGATTTGAATACATTAAAGATAATCTGAAAAATGTAAAAATCATTGATACTCGTTCTTCTGAGGAATATGATGGAAGTATAATTCGCGCTGCTCAATCTGGCCATATTCCAAATTCAATCAATATTGATTGGAACAAAAATCTCAATGAAGATGGGACTTTCAAAAGTGATGATGAATTATCTCAAATGTATGATATCTCAAAAGATGCTGAAATTGTAACTTATTGTCATGGAGCATATAGGGCTGCTAACACATTTTTGGCTTTAAAAAAATTAGGATTCAAAAATGTTCGAGTTTATCTAGGTTCTTGGAGTGAATGGGGTAATAGAGTAGAACTTCCAGTTGAAAAATAGTTTTTCTAAATTTTACTTCTTCTTCCAAATAAATTGGTTGTAAATTAATTCTGGTCTAATTTGTCTAAATGGTTGTGAGCCACCTACGTACCATTTTGTAAAGAATTCATACAAATGCAATCTGAGAGACTGGATATACACGATTAATCCTTCAATCATCATAATTCCCAAGTTACCTCCAATAATCATGGCCATTGCACCACCTGATTCAGAACCTCCTAAGGATGTAAATGCATTATTTACTGTCAGCAACAAAGCCGCATGCACCAATAACATAATTCCAAGTCGAGCATAACTAATTGTATGTGCTAAACTTTCAACTGTTTTTCCTAGCAAAACCTCCATGATTACACTTGCAGGATCTGCTCCATCTTCTGGATGTTTCTTTGCGTGCATCACACCTCCAACCATCATTATGACCATTGATGCAATAACAATAACAACTGCAATTCTTGTAATTATCCAAACTTCTGCCCAATCCCCTAAGAACATAGTAACCCAAGGAACAGCTTCGGTGTGAACTCTAGAATACATATTCATTACATCATATTGAGAACCTATAGCACACATCATAACAACTACAATACCGCCATAGAGTGTGATATTTGGAATTGCTTCAGTAAACACTACTAGTTTATGACCCTCTTTTAATAATCTGATAACACGTAAAGTCATTGCCCAAACTAGATGTACGATTCCAATGAATAATGAAACTTTGAGAATGTTGATTACTTGTTCAAATGTTAATTCTGCAACACTGAGAATACCTACTATCCAACTTACTGAATAAAGCGCTCCACCTTCCTCTAACAATCCTTCAAATGGACCCATATGATTAAGATGATACCCAAACGCTTCTCCTGCACCTACACCTGCTATAGCTGCTGAGGCACCAGAAATTGCAATGAGCATTCCCCATCTGGAAAGTTCTCCCTGTCCTTTGAATTTGAATAGTAAACCCAATCCCATAAGTAATAATCCGTGACCCATATCTGCAAACATCAATCCATAGAAAATTGGCCACATCAAGGCAATCATAGGTGTTGGATCTGGCTCTCCAGACTTCGGGATTCCCTGACTTTTTGTAATTACTTCAAAAGTTTTAACGAATTTTTTATTGTCAAATAATGTGGGAATTTCTTCTCTCAGTTTAGGATCTGTAATGTTTTCTACAACTGACATCCATTGCTTTGTCACATCCGTAAATTTAGATTCCATTTTTTCTGGAATAAAGCCCTGAATTACTGCAAAATTCTTTGTTCCTCCAGGTTTTCTTAAAGTCTCAAGTACATCTTTTGCGACCTGTGCTTTTTCATGAATAGATAAAATATCTCGTCTGAACTTCTTTGTTAATGTAAATAATTGTTTTTTAATTGCTGCTTGTTTTGCAGTTAATTCTTTAATCTTTAATTCTGCAAGTGCATAAGCTTCACTTGGAATTTGAGGAAATCCCTCTGGAATTTTAAAAGTGTTTGAATTAAAACTTCTTAATACCTTGAGAACTTTTTCAGAATCCGCAGTATCTGAAATCACCAAAATTGCTGATTTTTCTTTGTTTTCTAAATCATATTTGTAAATTGTAATATCTTCAAGAGAACGCTTGATCTCATCAAAGTCTGCAGAATTAATTACAAAGAGATTCGTGAAAAAGTGTCGCATTAAACCAAATCCAGAAAGATCTATCTTCATTTTTCTAATTACTTCTAAAGTATCTTTGAGTGCCTTGTATTCTTCAATGGAGAGTCTAGTATCAGCAGTTTCTTGTAATAATTTTGCCGGTTCATCAATAATGGAGGGAGCTTCTTTGCTTAACTCCTCTACCATCTCTTCAATTTCTTCAATTTCATAATCTTTTTTCTTGATAACAGTTCCTTTGAATAGTATCTCCATAATTCCTACAGTTAGAGGAATACCCATTCCTTTAACTACGTCATCAATTGATTGGAAAGTTTGCTGTGCTTTTAATAAAAGATCATCAATTTCAGGCGTTACTAGGTCACTGACAGAATCAATTTTGTGATACCACTCAAACTCGGTTAATCTTGAGATAGCTTTTGGAGATTCATTTCTTGGTAAAATTACTGTTCCAAGTTTTAGATCGGCTGTTCCCAAGACAATTTTTGGGTATTCTTATTGAGTTTAATATCTTTCTGATACGATTTGTTCCCAAACATTAAAATCTATTATGGATAGACTTGAGCCATTGACATCTAATTCTGCATTAGAAAGTACAATTGACAAAATTCTAAAAAATACTGAAAAAAATATCCTCTCTAACATTAAATCAGCACTTGATAATTCACAACAAAATCTGGATGACTCCATTCCTAAATTAGAGACTGAATATGATAAAATCATATCAGATGGTAAGAAAGAGGCAGATAAAATTGAAAAACAGATCACTGGAAGTTCAGATATTGAGGCCAGAAACAAACAACTTATGATTTTGGAAGAATCGGTAAACAATGTCTTTTCCAAAGCATTAGATCAAATCGCAAATACTGAAAGAAATGCAGATTACTCCAATTTGATTAAAACTTTGTTAGATGAATCAACTCAAATTTTAGGTACTACTCAAATCACAATTTTTACAAATTCTAAAGATAAAGACATTGTACAATCTACATTGTCTCAATTCCCAGGTGCCGAATTATCTTCCGATCAAATTAACTGTCTTGGTGGTGTTATTGTAAAGTCAAAAGATGGGGCAATGACATTTGATAATACATTAGATGCAAGAATTGAACGCCTGAAGCCTTTAATAAGGAAAGAAATTGCATCAAAATTCGGAGTAGGAAATTAGATGGCAGCTCAGGGTAGAATTGTATGGGTAAGTGGCCCAGCAGTAAAAGCAGACGGAATGTCTGATGCAAAAATGTATGAAACAGTTACAGTTGGTAATTCAAAATTAGTTGGTGAAGTAATTAGATTAACCGGAGATGTAGCATTTATCCAAGTTTACGAGTCTACAAGTGGATTAAAACCAGGTGAACCTGTTATTGGTACTGGAAACCCACTTAGTGTATTATTAGGTCCTGGAATTATCGGACAACTTTATGATGGAATTCAAAGACCTCTAAGAGAATTATCAAAAGCTTCTGGTTCATTCATTGGAAGAGGTATTACAACCACTCCTGTTGATATGGCTAAAAAATATCACTTTGTTCCAATAGTTAGTAATGGTGATGAAGTTTCAGCAGGAAATGTGATTGGAACTGTTCAAGAAACTGATCTTATTGAGCACTCCATTATGGTTCCACCAGATCATCCAGATGGAAAAATTTCAAATATTGTATCCGAAGGAGACTATGATTTAGAAACTATACTAGCTACTACTGAGAAAGACGGTCAAAATATTCCTCTTAAAATGTATCATAGATGGCCGGTTAGAAAACCACGTCCTTATAAAACCAGATATGATCCTACAGTTCCATTACTTACTGGACAGCGTGTAATTGACACATTCTTCCCAATTGCAAAAGGTGGAACAGGTTCAATTCCAGGAGCCTTTGGAACAGGAAAAACTGTAACATTACACCAAATTGCAAAATGGGCTGATTCTCAAGTTGTTGTTTACATTGGTTGTGGTGAAAGAGGTAATGAAATGACTGAAGTATTAGTTGAATTTCCACATCTTAAAGATCCACGTAGTGGAAAACCTCTTATGGATAGAACTGTTCTAGTTGCAAATACCAGTAACATGCCAGTAGCAGCAAGAGAAGCAAGTATCTACACTGGTGTGACCATTGCAGAATATTATAGAGATATGGGTAAAGACGTTGTACTTGTAGCAGATTCTACAAGTAGATGGGCTGAAGCACTTAGAGAAATGAGTGGTAGATTGGAAGAGATGCCAGCAGAAGAAGGTTATCCATCATATCTTGCATCAAGATTAGCAGAATTTTATGAAAGAGCAGGTCGTGTTAGAGCATCTGGTAGTCCAGATCGTGATGGCTCAGTAACTTTGATTGGTGCTGTATCTCCATCAGGTGGTGACTTTACAGAACCTGTAACCACCCACACAATGAGATTTATCAAAACATTCTGGGCTTTAGATGCCAAGTTGGCATATTCTAGACACTATCCATCAATTAACTGGATGAATAGTTACTCCGGTTATCTTGCTGATATTGCAAAATGGTGGGGTGAAAATATCAGTGAGGAGTGGTTAAGTCTCAGAAGTGAAGCATATGGACTCTTACAAAGAGAAGATACACTAAAAGAAATTGTTAGACTCTTAGGACCTGAAGCATTACCTGACGAAGAAAAATTAATTCTTGAAGTTGCAAGAATGGTGAAGATTGGTCTTTTACAGCAAAACTCATTTGATGATGTTGATACCTATTGCAGTCCAGAAAAACAATACAAACTAATGAAACTACTAGTTGACTTTTACAGAAGAGGACAGCAAGCACTCAAAGAAGGCACATCATTAACTGACATCAGAGACATATCTGTTATATCTTTAATTCTCAAAGCAAGAATGGATGTTAAAGATGATGAGATGGCAAAATTGGATCAACTTGATGTTCAAATGCAAGAAGAATTCAAGTCAATTACAGGAGTTAAAGTATCAAATTGACCACTGAAGGGGGAGTTCAATATAGTAAGATTGCAGAAATCAAAGGACCACTGGTAATTGTAGATGATGTAGAAAATGCAGCATTTGATGAGCTAGTTGAAATTGAAACTAACGAGGGTGAAAGAAGATTAGGTAAAGTTCTCGAAGTAGGAAACGGAAAAGCAATCGTTCAAGTTTTTGAGGGAACATCTGGATTATCAATATCTGGAACTAAAGCTAAATTTGTTGGTAAAGTTATGGAAATGCCAGTATCAAAAGAAGTACTCGGCAGAGTCTTTGATGGATTAGGCAGGCCAAAAGATGGACTGCCAGATCCAATTGCCGATAAATTCATTGACATTAATGGTGAACCAATGAATCCTGAACAACGTGAATATCCTAAAGATTTCATTCAAACTGGTGTATCTGTAATTGATGGAATGATTACTCTGGTTAGAGGACAAAAACTTCCTATATTCTCAGGTTCTGGTATGTCTCATAACCTTCTTGCAGCACAAATTGCAAGACAAGCTACAGTAGTTGGTACTAATGATGACTTTGCAGTAGTATTTGCGGCAATTGGTGTGCAATATAGTGAAGCAGAATATTTCAGACGAAGTCTTGAAGAATCTGGTGCTCTAAAAAGAAGTGTCTTATTCCTAAATACAGCAGATGATCCTGCAATTGAAAGAATTATCACACCCCGTGTAGCATTAACTGTGGCAGAATACTTGGCATTTGAATTAGGGATGCACGTTCTAGTTATCCTAACTGATATGACAAACTATGCAGAAGCACTCAGAGAAATTAGTGCAGCAAGAGAAGAAGTTCCTGGAAGAAAAGGTTATCCTGGTTATCTTTACACAGACCTTTCAACAATTTATGAAAGAGCTGGTAAACTAAATGGTAGAAAAGGAAGTGTTACACAAGTTCCAATTTTGTCAATGCCCTCTGATGATATCACTCATCCAATTCCTGATCTTACTGGTTACATTACAGAAGGCCAAGTTGTACTTGGCAGAGATTTGTTTAGACAAGGAATTTATCCACCAATCAATATTTTGATGAGTCTTAGTAGACTGATGAAAGATGGAATTGGTGAAGGAAGTACTAGAGCGGATCACAGTGAAGTTTCCAATCAAGTTTATGATGCATATTCTAGAGCCCAAGAAGTAAGAGCTCTAGCAGGAATTGTTGGTAAAGCAGGATTGACTGAAATTGACTTGAAATACATGGATGTTGGTGATGTTTTTGAAAAAGAATTCCTCTCACAAGCAACCGATGAGAATAGAACAATTGAAGAAACACTCAATGTTTTATGGAAAATCGTCTCTAAATTACCAAAGAACGAGATTACTAAAATCAAAGACAAATTCATTGATCAATATTACCAGGAAGAGTAACAAATGTCATTTGGACAAAACGTTGCAGCAACAAAAATTGAACTTTTAAAATATAAAAAATCCACTCAAGTCGCCGTGATGGTTCAGAAAATTTTAGATGATAAGCGTAAAGTCCTCTTGAAAAATATTGAAGAGATGATTGAAGAAGCATCCAAAGCAAGAGGTGGAATTTGGGATCCTTTACAAGATATTTACAAATCAGTCAACGAAGCATATTTGGCATTAGGCACCAATACAGTTGACTCTGTTGCAGAATCAACACCACCAGTAATGGAAGTAGATGTTCATATCCGAAGAGTTGTAGATGTAAAAATTCCAGCATTATCTGTAACAGAAAAGGATACAAAATCAATGCCTTATGGATTTGCAGATACAAACTCATCAATTGATAGAGCAGCAAAACAAATCAAAGAACTACTCCCAAAAATTTGCAAAGCGG
>Ga0210064_1001102_pt1 | contig 11954 bp, 12 predicted proteins | sample Muzzi_CordC_D2_FD_185531 | JGI IMG/M metagenome (GOLD analysis project Ga0210064, IMG submission 185531) | Wetland microbial communities from San Francisco Bay, California, USA, that impact long-term carbon sequestration - Muzzi_CordC_D2 (SPAdes) | ecosystem: Environmental > Aquatic > Marine >...
TCCTTTGTAACAAAGGGGTGTGAGTGAGAAATATTCAATTATTTTATAGATGAATATAAATTCTTGTGATGACGTTTGGCTATGTATTTTGATGTAAATCAACAGCTGATTCTCTTCACCTATCTAGGCTATTAACAGGAACAATAATCAGGGGTAGGGAATATAAATGACTTTGCTAAAAGACAGGAGGATACATTAGCTGTTTGCCGCAGGATGGTACCGGGTTCGATGCCCTAATCATCTGCATACGTTAACGAAGCAGGCTGAAGTACCCTGTCCCTCATAGCGTGTAATCAGGCTATTGAGCTGTGAAGCCTGAGGAACGGAGGGGTCATCATGTTCATGATGAAGTACAAAGACACTGGCGCATCCGTTTGCAATACCACGAATGTCTGCCCTCAATGCGGGGCGCCAATGAAGTACCGGGGCATCATTTCCTCGATCGTCAGGCTGTTAATCATAGTGTTCCTGATTATTCCAACTGGCATTGGTGTTTTTTTAACCGTGCATCACTCGGTAACCAGTAATGCAATTAGCAGTCAAGCCCCAACAAAACAGACGCAAGGCTCTACTCCTGGTTGCTCTCCATCAGACATAGAAATCAAATCATTGATGGTTAATCTTGTAGATGCATGCGGAACATCGTCATGCCTGTATATGAAAGGCGCTGCGGTTCTGAATAATCGATGCCCGGTTCCTGTCGGCGTGCAAATCAAAATAACCGCCTACGACAATTCTGGATCGCCAATAGCAACCCGGGATCTCTGGCCTGCAGATACTGACAACATCCCGCCGGGTGACTACACCTTTTCGCTTGATTCATGGATGGATTATGAGCCCGGGATGGCATCAGTTGAGGTATCTCCCGTCTCTGTAAAGCAATGGCGCTGACGACTGGATACATCTATTTCCCGCCAACGTCGGCGTTTCCAGGTTTGCTGCAATCATCAACGGCGAGAAACAGCCTCTGGCTGATTCAGCAATCAACCGATATCCGTTGTGATGATAGTAATCACACTGGCCGTGTATGATCTGTTCGGCGGTGTACACAGGCGCTTTCTCCCGGTGGGTGAAACTCACACCCTGCAACCGCTGCGGTTATGGAGGTAACATGGCTAATCGACCTGGGGAAACCTGGTAAAGGGAGATGCCGGGGCCGGTTTTTACTTGTTCGGAGGCTCGAGATTTGAGACCTGTTAGCAAAAACCTTCTGCCGCTGGTGCTGCTGCTCTGGCTGAGCGGCGCTGGCGCACAGCCAGATGCAGGCATTCAACAACCGAAATCGCCGGTTTCATTCATTGAGATCCCGCTGCGGCTGTCGCTCGAACCCCTGATCGATGCGGCTGAGAAGTTGCTCCCGTACCAGGCGGGTAACTGGCGTACATGGAAGGACTGGCACGGAATACCGTCACAATACCGTGGCTGGCGCGGGCCGCTCAGCATTACCGCCTCGGGTAATGTGCTCTGGGTTCAGGCGCATGTCCGTTACTGGATCAGGGCGCAAAAAAAGCTGCTTGGCGTGGTTAACGCAACAGCCAGCTGCGGCATCGATGAAGCACCGCGACAGGCAGTAATCGGCATGCAGGTCCTGCTGGAGTGGGGACCGGACTGGACCTTGAGACCGCAGTTCCGCATTCTGCCGACCCGGTTTCTCGACCGTTGTGAAATGACTTTCGCGAATATCGATGTTACCTCAATCGTCGAGACGGAATTCCGCAAGCAGATGCAGGACAGCCTGCGCGCAGCACTGAAGTCACTGGCTCCCGGTATGAACGAAATTCAGCGTCAGGCACAGCAAACCTGGTCGTTATTGCAGGAGCCGGTAGAACTCGGACAGGACAGCTGGTTATTGCTCAGGCCGGTGAGTGTCGCACTGTCCCGCATCGCCGGCCGGGGGAAAACCCTCGACGCCCAGCTTGCCCTGACATTGCAGCCGGTGCTGGTGAGCGGACCTGAACCCGTCGGTAAACCGGCGCCGCTGCCCCCGCTGGGGCAGTATTATCCCCGGTCGGACGGACTGAATCTGCACCTGGGTGTGACCCTGGATTTTTCCACACTCAACCAGCGGCTTTCCGACGACCTGGCCGGAAAATCCTTTGTCATCAAAGGCCGGAAGATCAGTATCAGAACGCTCGATCTGACAGGCAGCGGGCAGGAAATCAGGGCACGGATGGAGCTCGCCGGCGAGCTGACCGGTACCGCGGAACTGCGGGCGAAGGTGGCCTATAATGCACAACATCAGAAGCTTGAATTACAGGGACTGACATTCGACTACAACGCGGAAGATCCTGTCGTGGGTATATTAGCGGAGGCGTTCCATGCGCCTATCCGCCAGGCGCTTGAAGAGGCGGCCAATCAGGCTCTGGCACAGCAGCTTGCCCTGCTGGGCGCGCGCCTTGAGACGGTACTGAAGAAAATCACCCCGGCGGGTGTGGTGCTTGACCTGTCCGCCCTGAAGCTAGGCAGCGTGCAAATAGCGATCGAACAACAGGGAATCCGGCTGGATGGAACAGCCACCGGGAAAATTCGACTGGTGTTGTGATGACCCTGCGGGCGTCCAGTAGCGCTTACCCCCTGGATACATGCCCGCGATGGTCAATTGCCAGGTGGATTCTCGTTAAATGATTGAGTTATGTTTCTTGCCCCCTGACGGATAATTCGGCTCATGTGGCTACGCACAAGCTGCAATATTTCATTCGACATCACATTGCCTGTTCCATTTGTACTCATGTTGCGGCCCCGCAGCGGCGCCCAGCAATGGGTCGCTCGCGAGGAATACAGGCTGGAGCCAGGCGTACCCGTGTTCGAATTCACGGATCATTACGGCAATCTCTGTCAGCGCCTCATTGCTCCCGTCGGCGCTTTCGGGGTGTACACCAGTGCCGAAGTAACGACTGCGGATTATGTTGACCAGGCATTCGGAGCGCCGTTTATAGAAGTCCAGAATGTGCCCGACGACGTGCTCGGTTACCTGTTGCCCAGTCGTTACTGTGAGTCGGACCGCTTCCATCAAATGGCCACCGAAATCACAGCGGGTCAGCAGCCAGGCTACGACCAGGTCTCGGCAATCGTCAGCTGGCTGCGCAACACCATCAGTTTTCGCCCTGGCAGCAGTGAGATTCCCGTTTCAGCGGCGGAAGTCAATTCCAGGCAAGTCGGAGTCTGCCGGGATCTGGCGCACCTCGGAATCGCTCTGTGTCGCAGTCTCAGCATTCCCGCGCGGATGGTGGTGGGCTACCTTTACCGACTGGAGCCAATGGATCTGCACGCCTGGTTCGAGGCCTATGTGGGTGGTCGCTGGTATACCTTCGACGCGACGCAGGCCGAGCTAAGGGGCGGATATGTGGCCGTCGGTTATGGGCGCGATGCCGCGGATGTTGCCGTCTACAATCAGTACGGACCCGCGGTCTATCCGATAGCACAAACCGTGCATGTGGAACGCATCCGCGGCTAGCCAGTGCCACAGTGCGATCAGTGTTAACAGGCCCTAAGGCATTTTTATGCACTTCACAATCCGCCATCACACCCGTTACCGCTATTCGCAACCCGTGCGGCTAAGCCCTCAGTTGCTGCGTTTCAATCCTCGCGACGACGGGGCGCAGCGAGTCATCGACCATCAGCTCAACATCACCCCGATGCCGCCGGGACGCAATGAATATCTCGATCTCGAGGGAAACCGGGTGACCCAGGTCTGGTTCGGGGAGGAAACGGACTATTTCAATATCGAGGTGACCATGCAGGTCGAAACCTTGCGACGCAATGCCTTCGATTTCATCCTGGCGCCGGAGGCAGTGGTTTTGCCCATAGCCCATGCGCATGACGATCTCTGTGCGCGGGCCTATCTGGAGCGCATCGAATGCGACGATGCAGTCACCGCCTTCGCTGCCGAACTCAGCCTGTCAGTCAGCCGCGATACGCTGAGTTTTCTCGACCGCCTGAATCGCCAGCTGTTCGCCGAAGTTACCCAGACGCATCGTGATGCAGGCGCACCACAGAGTCCGTCTTTTACCCTGCAGAGCCGACGCGGGGCATGTCGGGATCTGGCCGTGTTGTTCGTCGACTGCTGCCGGGCCGAGGGGATTGCCGCACGCTTCGCCAGCGGCTACCAGAAGGGCCACCAGCAGAGTGAGCGACGTCATCTGCATGCCTGGCCGGAAGTGTATCTGCCCGGCGCCGGCTGGCGTGGATTCGATCCCACCCATGGGGAGGCGGTTGCCGACACGCATGTCACCATCGCGGCGGCGGCGCACTCGCGCGACACCCTGCCGGTAAGCGGGAATTTTCGCGGGCTGGGGGCGAGCAGTACGCTCGATTACACCGTGGAAATCCAGGTGTCGGAAGACTAAACGGCTGCCTGTCCCTGCCGCCCCGTTACCGTTGTTCTCAGCCGCCGTCTCCACCTGAAGGGGACCTCGAAAAACTCGAATCGATGCATTTGCAGGAGCGGGCTTGCCCGCGAAGTTGTTGATTTTCATGTGCCGCATTCGCGAGCAAGCTCGCTCCTGCAGGAATAATCCCGGTTCTTGGAAGTGCCCTTAAGTCGAAATCGTGATAAATAGCCACGGAATCCACCGAAGACACAGAAATTATCGGTGAATATTCCGTGTTTTCCGTCGATTCCGTGGCCATTGGCCTTTAATACAAGAACGCCATGAGCGTTAAGTAAGCGCCATTCGGATCCGATGCGGAACTGGCATTAAACGAAGACTGCGAAGATGCGCAGCGCCTCGTCTTCGATCAACCGGTAGGACTCCGCCAGTCGTGCAGCCCATGCGGCGGCGCCCGCTGCTGTTTGAATCCCGTCCTGGCGGATCTCGATCATGACACCGGGCAATCCGCGACCCTCGCCGTGCACCGGGATCGTGTAGTCGACATCCTCGTCGATCGGGTAGGGCGCGTTGTCCCCGACGGTGAACTCCCCGCTGCGGGCGAGTACGTCGAGCATCAGCGCGGCGAGTCGCCGGTCGCGCCAATGGGAAATACCGATGTGCCAGGGTCGCGGCCGGTCGTTCAGGACCGGCGAGAAGCTGTGAATGCTGAGCAGCAGACTCGGTCGCCCGCTACGGGCATCGAGCAGCCGATCGATGGCGGCGTGGTAAGGCTGGAACAGCCCGGTGACGCGGCGCTCTCTTTCCCATGGCGACAGCCCGCGGTTGCCCGGGACGGGCACGCCGTCACTTTGTTCGGCAATGGATCCCGCGCTGCGTAGCGGTCGATTACAGTCGATGACAAGGCGCGAGTAGCCGCTCAATACCAGGGGGGCGTCGAGAAGAATTGACAGTCTTCGCGCCACGTCGGCCGCACCCGGATCCCAGCCGATATGATCGACCAGCCGGGCTGCGTCGAGACCAAGCGTGCCGAGTTGTCGCGGGACCCTGCTGGCGGCATGATCGCAGACGAGCACGGCGCTGCTGCGTCCGTCGGCATTGACCAGCTCGACGGGGGACGGCTCGTCGGATCCCGGCAACGCTGCAGTTGATGTGCCTGTATCCGAATCCATTACCGAGGACCTGTTCGAGACGCGCTACGTATGCGCCCGGTACGCATCAGCGCCCGGACTGACCCGAATGCCACTTACTTAAGCCTGTAAATAGCCACGGAATCACACGGAAGAAACAATCATTGTTAGTGATTATTCCGTGTTTTTCCGTGTGCTTCCGTGGCCAATAGTGGGCTTGCATCGACGATATCTCTTAAGTAAGCGCTATTTCGGACTGACCTCTCACTTCATCCGTCCACACCTTGAAGCTCTTGAGCACGTTCGGACCGAAGCTGTTACTGAGTGGCACATCCGCCGCATCCCGGCCCTGGGCGATCAACACGCGTCCGACCCGCGGAATGTTGTTGCGCGGATCGAAGGTATGCCAGCGTCCGCCAAGGTAGGCTTCGAACCAGGCGGAGAAGTCCATGGGATCAGACGAGGCAGGAACACCGATGTCACCCAGGTAGCCCGTGCAGTAACGCGCCGGAATATTCATGCAACGACAGAAGGCGATCGCGAGGTGAGTGTAGTCGCGACACACGCCCATGCGTTCATTGAAGGCTTCGAGCGCGGTTTTTGTCGCCCGGGCATGCTGGTAGCCGAAGGTGATATGCCCATGGACGAAATCGCAGATTGCCTTGACGCGTGGCCAACCGGAGGGCGTTTCCCCGAAGAGGGCCCAGGCTTTCTCGGTCAGCCGATCGGTTTCGCAGTAACGGCTCCCGAGCAGAAACACCAGTGTTTCCGCCGGCAAATCCTCCACGGCGTGCTGCGCAGCGGAAAGGTCGACTCCGTCCGGCATCCCGCTGTCATTGACGAGCGCGTTGGTGGAGATCCGGATATCACCCGGCGGCGCGACGATACGGCTGCACCAGTTGCCGAAGCCGTCGCGGTAGGGGGTGAGCGGGGTCGGCGGGGTGGTGATGATGTGGTCTGCAATGACGAGATCGGAGACGCGGGTAAAATGGATATTCAGCATCAGAATCATGGGTGTCGGTTGCGGACACTCATAGACTAACTCGTATCCGATCCGGATCTGCATCCTGAGCCTCCCTGGTATAAGGTGGTTATAAAACGTGTTCTGGGCTGTCCGGAATGTCTTGCGCTCGGAAAGAAACAGGGAGTCAGCCTGTTGAACAGAACGTGACCCCCTGATTCTCCCGGCAAGTTCCTGACTGCCGTATCTGCTTTGACGCCCTGAAATGCGTGACCCCGCGTTAGCAGGGCAGGAGCTGTTCGTTTGCGAACAGCTCCTGCGGCGCACGAGGCGGCGTACCAATCGGCCTGTATCAGACGGGTTTTGAGATTACTCAGACCCCGATCCATTCGGACCGCCCTGAGGACCGCCCATCATGCCGCCAGGCCCGCCCGGACCACCCATCATGCCACCCGGACCGCCGGGACCATTCATCATGCCACCGGGACCACCCTGAGGCCCGCGCATCATGCCGCCGGGACCGCCTTCGGGACCACCCGGGCCACCCGGACCACCGGGACCATTCATCATGCCACCGGGACCGCCCTGGGGCCCACGCATCATGCCGCCGGGACCGCCTTCGGGACCACCCGGCCCACCGGGACCATTCATCATGTTACCCGGACCACCCTGGGGCCCGCCCATCATGCCCGGCCCACCGGGACCACCGGGACCGCCGGGACCACCCATCATGCCACCGGGACCGCCCTGAGGTCCGCGCATCATGCCGCCCGGACCGCCTTCAGGACCACCCGGCCCACCGGGACCATTCATCATGCCACCCGGACCACCCTGAGGCCCGCGCATCATGCCGCCCGGACCGCCTTCGGGACCACCCGGCCCACCGGGACCATTCATCATGCCACCGGGACCACCCTGGGGCCCGCCCATCATGCCCGGCCCACCGGGACCACCGGGACCGCCGGGACCACCCATCATGCCACCCGGACCGCCGGGGCCACCCATCATGCCACCCGGACCGCCCTGGGGTCCGCCCATCATGCCTGGACCACCGGGACCGCCCATCATGCCACCCGGACCGCCTTCGGGACCGTTCACGTCCTGTGCTAATACGATAGTCGCCGACAGGGCGCTGGCAACGATCGCAGCCGCTAGTATTGAAGTTTTCATAGTGATCTTTCCTTATGGAGATGTAAAAAATTCATGTTTCCGTGGCTGTCGACTACAGACAGGGAAAAGCACGATATGCACTGCGAAGACAAGCCAGGATGGAAGTGACATCCCGCTGTCCCGCCCGTAGTTACGCTTTCCATCATTTCGCCGCAGACGACTTGTACGCGTCAACCTCATGGGGGCGTCTGATTTAAGCGCCTCACCGTTAACAGATAGTCTAGAAGAACTCCATCATCAAGTCTGTGCGTTATCGTACATAACCTTGATCGAGGCAGGTGGATGGTCGCTGTATGACTAGTATGATACCGGTTGGTCAACTGCTTATCGGCTGCGTTCCATGAGGGTATGATGCCTTCCCGTCTTCACGGATCGCGGGCGCCGTGTTTCCGTCGTTCGTCTCACCACTGCCCTTGCATCGGCAGAGAATGTCACTTCGTGCGCAGATTCCCCTCCCAGTCGCAACTCCAGCCCTTCATGCGGCAGCGATAGCGGCGCACCGGAGAAATCCAGCTTGTGAGTCGGTCGACAATACGGCGCTGCACACGATCCAGAGGGGCTTTGCATTGCGGACACAGGTGCTCGCTGGAGGATTGACCAGCGACGTCAGGGCTAACACTGTCGGCTGCGTAGAACGCATTCCTGACCGCGTCTGATCCATGAGGATGTCGCGGCATCAGTTTCACCTGTGCCCCATCGAGAGCGAACGGTTCTTGGGCGGTGTCAGCTGCTACGCTTCCACCTTCGTTCTCCCACGCGTCCAGCGCTGTCTTATGTCGTCCTTGTCCAATGTTGAACAAGAGTTTGACCATACGCTTGGTGAAGATGGTAGCGGTCGCCGCGCCTCCGGACGGAATAAATGGCGGAGTGAAGCGTGTATAGCGTGTATAGCGTGTATAGCGTGTCATAAGTACAGTCCTTTCAGTAAAGCGTCAGTCTCCGGTCCCCCTGATGCCGCACATGGTGCAGAATCGCGCACGGCAGACAGCAACGCGTCGATCATGCAAGAGTTAACAGACCCTAATGCTTGTCAAGCTCTTAAAAACGTTTGATTTGCTCTTCGGTTTCGTCCTTCGTGACGCCGTAGGTCTCCTGGATCTTGCCCGTCAACTGATCGCCATTGCCGGCAATCACGTCGAGGTGATTGTCGGTGAGTGTGCCCCAATACGCTTTCACTTTGCCCTTGAACTGCTTCCAGTTGCCTTCAACGATATTCCAGTCCATATCAATGTCCTTTTGTCAGGGTCCGACTGGCGCTATTGCCAATCGCGCATCCTTCGTCGCAGTCATCTTTTCGTCACCTGGAAACCTGGCGTGGCAAAAAGCCGGGATAATCCCATGGAAACTCCGGATGCAAGTACAAGCGTAGTCGCATGATCACGCGCAATCGGTACGGTGGCGCACGTATGGCCACATTTGCCTGCGCGGCCGATCATGACGGTACTGTCCACCCGGGTGAGGGCATCGGGGAGTTCGCCGCGCCATTGCTGTTTCCGGAGAAGCAGGGCGGAGGAGTGCCCCTGCTTTGCGGCGAGCAGAAACCGGGCTTGGTGTGGGGTAAGTATAGACGTCGGATTTATTGACTATCGATGATGCCGACGACGACGGTACCGTCCATGATCCCGACTCAGGCGCCGACATTCCGGCACAACCACGCGTTTGGAGTCGGCGGCCGGGTATTGGAATGACCGTCACACGCGGCTTTAGTTGTTCTTGTCCCACATTACATCGCATTTTGCCTTTGCCGCCGCCTTGAGTAATTCGATCAGAGGCAAGGCGCGGTGCGGGAGACTGACGGCAGGTTCACCGTCCGCTCCTTCCGCTGGCTCTGCCGGCTCCGGCGACGGATTGTCTGCCTCGACCGCAGCCTCCAGACGTTCCAGCGCCGCCTGGACATCTTCTGCCAGTAGCGCGCTGGGCACTGTCCCGCTGTGTCCCATCAGTTTGAGCAGTCGGATTGCCACGTCGCCGAACATCGTAATGCTCGCATAGGCGGGGCAGGAAAAGGTTACCAGCATGATCACGTCCTTTCTGATGTTTGCTTTACAGTGCGGCGCCTCGCGTCTGCCGACTTCACCGATATTCCTGTCGGCGCGTTGCATCGCCACGAGACGGCTCGCGTTCTCGCTGGCCAGCGATTCGGCGCACGCCCGGAACAGCGAGACGAAAAGGTATTCGCGGATCAGCACCCGCAAGGTCGGGGCGCCCCCGCCGATGACCTCCGGCAGGTTTTCCGTCGGCCACGGACGTTCTGCCAGCTTGCCTCGCCAGATTACCCGGCTCAGTCGCCAGCAGGGGCTTCTTTCACCAGCAGATCGCGGATCGACAGCAACTCCTGCCGGCGCCTGGCGTCGGTTTTCGGGTAGTGCATTTTGAGCGAATTGAAAGTATCGAGAATAATCTTTGATATTATCAGTCTGGCGTTCTTCTTGTCGTCGGCGGGCACCACATACCAGGGCGCAATTCTGGTGCTGGTTGCGCCCAGGCACGCCTCATAGGCCTGCATGTACTGTTTCCAGAATTTCCGCTCTTCAATATCGGCAAGACTGAATTTCCAGTTTTTTTCCGGTTCGTCGATGCGATCGAGAAAGCGCTTGCGCTGCTCTTCCTCCGAGAGGTGAAGAAAGAACTTGATGACGCGTGTGCCGTTGCGATGGAGATGGTTCTCCAGGTCCACGATGGAACGATAGCGCTCACGCCAGATCGTTTTCTCGTCGAGCAGCCCGTCAGGAAGACACTGGCCGCGCAGAATCTCCGGATGCACACGCACGATCAGCACCTCCTCATAATAGGATCGGTTGAAGATGCCAATCCGGCCGCGTTCCGGCAGAGACCGCGTGGTGCGCCACAGAAAATCGTGCTCCAGTTCCGTGGCGCTCGGATGCTTGAAGCTGAATACCTGGCAGCCTTGCGGGTTGACGCCGGACATGACGTGCCGGATAGCGCCATCCTTGCCGGCGGCGTCCATGGCCTGAAAAATCAGCAGCAACGCATAACGATTGGACGCATAGTGAAGGCGCTGCAGCGAGCTCAATTTATCCACCTGTTTAGCCAAAAGTTTGTGATACTTTTTCTTCGACTTGTACACGGGTTCCACCAGCGTCGGCCACTTCCTGAGGTTGACCTTTTCGCCCTCCTGAACCTGGAAATCCTCTGACTTGATTTTCATCTTTTTACCTCGTTATCACGCGCTCCGCCTCAAGCCGGTCCTGATCCGCATGACCATCGCGGCGCTGAATCAGGCCGAAGCCGCTATGCTGCGCCCAACCACTTTTGCGCCTCGGTGGCATCGGCGTGATCGAAGTATCGGACTGTCGCTTTCGTGAATGGCTTGCAGAACGTCGCCATGCCGTGTTGCCACCGCTTTTCCCCAACCATCGCGATTTTCTCGATGTCGGCGAAGTGATGAATGGCGAATTTGGTGTCCTCCCACAGCGCGCCGGCTTCCCAGCCGTGGAAGCCGGTCATATCGAACAGCACGCACAATTTTCCGTGCAGCCGGACGAGTCGCTCAAATTCGGGCACAAATTGCTCGTAATCAGATTTTACCAGCTTGCCGCTGACGTGCACGGCGAGAACCTTGCCGCCGTTTTCCTCACTGAGTTGAACAGGCATTCAGGACTCCTTTGGTCAAGTGTTCGGTCGCCACTTCCAGTTGCGAATCTCCGGCAGGTCCTGGCCGTGCTTGTCGATGTACTGCTTGTGCTCGATCAGCTTGTCCCTGAGTTGCTGCTTCAGGTAGATGCCCTGGTCGACGGTCTGCGGCAGGCGGTCGATGGTGTCCATCACCAGATGGAAGCGGTCCAGATCGTTCAGCACCGTCATGTCGAAGGGCGTGGTGATGGTGCCTTCTTCCTTGTAGCCGCGCACGTGGATGTTGTGATGATTGGTCCGCCTGTAGGTCAACCGGTGGATCAACCACGGGTAGGCGTGGTAGGCGAAGATCACCGGTTTGTCCCGGGTGAACAGTTCGTCGAACTCCATATCGCTCAAGCCGTGCGGATGCTCGCCGGGCGGCTGCAGCTTCATCAGGTCGACGACGTTGACCACGCGGATTTTCAGCTCGGGCAGGTGCTCGCGCAGGATGGAGACGGCGGCGAGCGTCTCCAGCGTAGGCACGTCGCCACAGCAGGCCATGACCACGTCCGGCGCAACGGCCTGGTCGTTGCTGGCCCACTGCCAGATACCGATGCCCTCGGTGCAGTGCTTGACGGCGGCGTCCATGCTCAGCCACTGCGGCGCCGGGTGTTTGCCCGCGACCACGACGTTGACGTAATGACGGCTCTTCAGGCAGTGGTTCATCACCGACAGCAGGCAGTTGGCATCCGGCGGAAAGTATACCCGCACCACCTCGGCCTTCTTGTT
>Ga0210064_1001106_pt1 | contig 11919 bp, 15 predicted proteins | sample Muzzi_CordC_D2_FD_185531 | JGI IMG/M metagenome (GOLD analysis project Ga0210064, IMG submission 185531) | Wetland microbial communities from San Francisco Bay, California, USA, that impact long-term carbon sequestration - Muzzi_CordC_D2 (SPAdes) | ecosystem: Environmental > Aquatic > Marine >...
CCCGAAAACCTAATCGAAGCCGAACTCTTCGGGCATGAAAAAGGGGCCTTTACGGGCGCCGTTTCAGATAAAAAGGGAATTTTGGAAATGGCTGAAGGCGGCACCCTGTTTCTAGACGAAATAGGAGAGCTGCCCTATCACCTACAGTCCAAGCTCTTGGGCGTTTTGGATGATAAAAAGATAAAAAGACTCGGGGGGCAGTCTCAGAAGCCTGTTGATGTCCGAATCATTGCTGCCACCAACAATGATCTTCACAAAGCCATGAGAAAAAAACGCTTTCGGGAAGACCTTTATTATAGACTCAACGTACTCAAGATTCACATTCCTCCTTTAAGAGAGCGACCGGAGGACATTCCTGAATTGTGCCGTTATTTGATCAAAAGGATCAAGCCGGATTCTGACATAGGAATTTCTGATAACGAAATAGAAAATCTGAGCGAATACCACTGGCCGGGAAATGTAAGAGAGCTCAGAAACATCATTGAAAGATCCATCATCCTCCGCAAAGATTCTGTCATTCGGCCTTCCCTGCTTCTGGGAGGACCAGCAACTACCCGGGCTTTATCCTCACTTTCTTCTTCCGAGAGCGAGAGACCTGTTGCGCTGAAAGAGCTGGAAAAAAACCATATCCAGTATGCCCTCAACCGCAATTCCGGCAACCACACCCAGACCGCCAGGGATCTGGGGATATCCAGATCAACTCTGATACGGAAAACCAAAGCTTACCACTTGAGCTAAATTGACTCAAAATAAAACGCCGTCGCATATTGAGACATCCAAAAGGAAACGCCTTTAGAATTTATCAGGCGGTATATTTTTATATCATATTGGAATTACAGTAAATAAAATTTTTTCATCAATTGGTATACTTATTGCTCTGCTACAGATCAAGGGTATATTGAAAATGAAAAATGTCTTGATTGTCGACGATGAAAAATCTCTGATTCTCACCCTGAAGACCGGGTTTGAAGCCTACAAGGACCAGTTCAATGTGCTTACCGCGGGAAACGGCAGAGAGGCCATGAAGATAATGGAATCAGCCAATCTGGATCTCGTGGTCACAGACCTGAAGATGCCGGTTATGGATGGTCTTGAGCTCCTCGCATATATGAGCATAAATTTACCGTCCGTTCCCTTCATAGTGATGACCGCCTTCGGCACGCCTGCAATAGAGAAGAAACTAAAAAAAATGAACATGCTGCAGATGATCGAAAAGCCCTTGAATTTTGAGGAACTGGTACAGTCCATCAGCGAGCATCTTGAAGGCGACGGCAAGGAGGGCGTCGGGACCCTATCAGGTATCTCATTGTCCAATTTTTTGCAGCTCATTGAAATGGAACAAAAAACTTGTCTTTTGGAAATCCGCAGCGAGGGCAAGAAACAAGGTATGTTCTATTGCAAAGACGGTGAACTTTACGATGCTATATGCGGAGACATTACGGGAGAGGAGGCGGTTTACAAATTACTGGCTTTAGCGAAAGTTCAGTTGAGTTTCAGGAGTTTGCCAAAAAAAATGGTCAAAAGACGGATAAAAACGAAGCTCATGTCCCTTCTTCTGGAAGGCTTAAGTCAAAAGGACGAAAACGAAGCTGAAACGATCGATCCTTCCGAATTGGATCCTGTCTTGGATATCATTGAGGGAGATTTACTAAAAGAAGAAGACGCCGACCCACAAGAGCCGGCTGAAATCTCTGTAACCAAAAACAATAAAACAGACAAAGGAGTAAACGAAATGGCTGAAATCAAAGAAGTTTTAGCAAAATTCACAGATGTTGATGGTTTTCAGGCGGTAGGCGCATTTTCTCCGAACGGAGAAATGGTGGCCGAAGTCAATCCCGCCGGAATAAAGATTGCTGAACTCGGTGCGCTAGCCAATGATGTTCTGTTGAAAGCCCAAAAAGCCACCGAAATTATGGGGGTGGGACGTGGACAGTTGGTTCACATTGAAGCCCCGAAAGCCCATGTAGTTGCACGCTGTCTGAATGAAGCTACAGATTTTGCGGCTACATCAGCAGGGCGCGCGCATGTGCATATGGTGGTCGTGTTAAACAAAGAATGTAACCTGGCCATGGCAAAGATGAAGGTCGACGGCGTCATTCAGGAAGTAGCCAGCTTCTTCCGGTAAACTATGTGCTCGATCCACGGCGGTGTTTTTTTCAAAAGCACCGCTGTGGGAGCATTCTGTAACAACTTGCCGTTCGATCAACAGAAGCGCTCGAAAGCAAAATCTTACTATTTTATTTTTCGGCATTGATTGAAACCTGCTGGGCGCGTCTATTTTTTCTTGGCACTGGGCGGATTGATATAAGATGGTCAATATATCTGACTACAAATACAATGTCGATCTACATGTCCATACCCGGCGATATTCCCCCTGCGCCGAGCTGCTTGACCCGGCATTGATTATTAACAGGATTCAAAACTGCGAACTTCACGGTGTGGTCATCACCGAACACGACGTTCAGTGGAGCAAAAAAGAGATCCGGGAAATAAATGGTGGCCTCGAAGGGATAAAGATTTACCGGGGAGTGGAAGTGAGCAGCGCTGACGGTCATTTTGTGGTCATCGGCCTTGACAAACTGGATGGACTCGGGCCCGGTATTTCTGTTGCCGGCCTCATCCAGCATGCAAGGAAAAGAGGAGCAGCGCTAATTCTGGTTCACCATCACATGATCAATCACGCTACCAGTTTGCCGTTGGATGTGCTGTCGATGCCGGATGGCGTTAACGCCATCGAGGTGGCCAGTACGATTACATTCGGAACTAAACAACGAGAGGCTGAGTGCATCGCAAAACGCAAAGGGTGGAACCACGTGGCTGGAAGCGATGCCCATTGCATTGATAGCGTCGGACAAACATATACCGCATTTTTAGAGCTACCCCCAGATGAAAAGGCGCTGGCAAGAGCTATTTGCACGGGGGCAGGAATTCCAATACGAGCGAAAGACAGCGGTAAGTCATAGGTTAGAAAAATGTTGTTGCATATTACCCTGGATAATGCTCTCAAGACAATCCAAGGAGCCAAATTAGTAAAAAAAGATATTGTCATCCCCGGGCAGTTCCCAGCTGTTTCAAACTCGCCATACCGGCCGGGCTATGATTGGCTCTTTGTGTATGAACGCAAACTGGCACGTTTTTTGGAGCCCTGGTTAAAACAATTTCGGCTTGAATTAATCGGCGAGAAGGGCATTCTTAGCGAAGCCCTTTCCAATGCCTATTACCATGGTCATGCGAAAAGCACTGTGCAGCCAATTAAAGTCAGGGTCTATGTGGGAGTGCGAGGCTTAATCATTCGGATAAAAGATTCTGGAAACGGCTTTAGTATCAGAAATATTTATGAGAAATTTGAAAACGGTAAAGCCTATTTTCATACGGCCGGCAATGGATTGCGGCTGATGATTTTTTCCAAAAGATTTGGGGTGTTCTACAATAAAACAGGAAATGCATTTCACTTGCTATATTTGTTTGATGAAGATTTGTCAGTACTTAGTAAAAGCATGGTTCATGGTGATTTTCAAGGACAGCTAACGCATGCAGTCTCTGTTGGAGCCGGTGGAACGGCTGCGGTTTCAGATAAAATAAAAAGCAAGATGCATTTTGTAGATCCTCCAAATGAGGACACTTGGGTTGCGGCAGCAATCCTTCTTGATATTATAAAAAATAAGATGGTAGGCTTTAATATCGGCCGAGAACAAATTAATATCTTGATTCGATCCTGCGGTTTGCTGGTTAGAGCCATTGATAAAATGGATAGTCACCTGCAAATCGGAAGTGCAATTACTATATCGGTAAGGTCACCGGGAGGAACCTTGATGTTAAGTCGAAATCTATCGAAAGAACATATATTGATTACTGTTTTAAAAGAAAATGCCAATCCGGTGCTGGCTGGAATCCAGTTGCCGGAAATTTTTGAATATTTATATGAAAAAATATGATCAAATTTTGACACTCCAATTTTAGAGCAACAATTTTGATCTGAAACCATCGGCAAAGAGTTCATACTAATATGGTGTGCCTTTTACCCAAAGGAAGGGTCTATGAGTAAAGTGCTCATCGTGGATCCTGATTCGGACTTTTTAAAGGGCATCAATGAAGGCTTGAAAGCTTATCATAGCCAATTTGATGTTTTGACAGTCTCTAGTGGGCAAACAGCCGTTGAATTGTTAAAAAGAGAGCATGTCTCCCTGTTGGTCACGGATCTTAAGATACCAAAAATCGATGGTTTGACACTATTAGCCCATATAACCAGAAGTCATCCGCAGCTTCCATGTATCGTGATGACAAGATATGAATCACCAATGAAAATGAAAAGAGCGATTCCTCAAGATAATCCCAGGTACCTCCATAAGCCGTTTGATTGTAAAGAACTGGTTGAGGCTATTTTTCACGGACTGGATTTTTTTGATGAAGGGAAAGCATTGAGAGGGCTTTCAGTGTGTAGTTTTTTGCCCCTCATTGAAATGGAAGAGAAAACATGCCTTTTGGAAGTTAATTCCAAAGTGAAGGGAAAAGGGCTTCTTTTTTTTAATAATGGTGTTCTGTATGATGTCCTTCATGGTGATCTTAATGGGGAAGAGGCGGCTCTTGAAGTGATTTCTTTGAATAACGTTGAATTCAAGTTCAAAGACTTACCTAAAAAAAAAATCCGAAGACGAATAAATACATCTCTCACTTATTTGATCACTGAGGCAATGAGCATCGGAGGCGAAACCAAAACGGATGGAGAAGGCATTCAACCTGAAAAGGACCAAAAGGAAGATTCCTTACTTATATTCGATAATGAATCCGGCCCTAAAGGCCTTGAGGTCATAGAAACTCCCGCCGGGGAGCGAAAATTGGAGACAGCAACTAAAAATATTAATATCATAGAAGGAGACAAACTAATGGCTTTAGAAAATTTCTTAGAGGAACTGAAATCAATCAAGGGTTATAAGGCATCAGCGATCATGAATTTTACCGGAGAAATACTGGCAAGTGACTCGAATGACCCTAACATCGATCTAGCGATAGTGGGCGCCACCTTTAACGATATTTTCCGATCGGCCCACGAAGCTTCCAAAAAAATCGGTCTAGAAGCATGTCGGGAGACAAGTATCGAAACGCCAAAGGGAATAATAGTGATGGAATGTTCGGGAGTCGATGCAACGGTGCATTTTCATCTCATCGGCATACTATCAGCCGATGGCAATCAGGCGTTGATTAAAATGCAGTTTGGCAAAATGATCCCTCATCTTATGAACGAGCTTTCTTAAAAAGGAGAACAGTATGGGAAAAGGGGTTCTGCCGCCTTTTTCCCATACTGCCTCTTTGTTCTTTTGTATTGGTAAGAACATAGCTCTATTAAAGGGATCAGAGGCAAAGTGAATATCGTCGGCGAGATAAAATGCTATCTGGGAGATGACTACGCCTTGCTGAAATTCTCCGAGAGTAAAGGCTCCTTTTCCATCGATACCGTTATGGTTCCCGCATCCCACCGCAATGAGGGCATAGGGACGATGCTGGTAAATCATATTCTTATTTTGGCTGATAGTCTTGGCAAAAAAGTCCGACTTTCTGCTCGACCCATCGGATCCTTCAATGAAGAGAAGCTCCAGCGACTGGTTGCATATTATAAACGATTGGATTTCCATGTTTTAGATCGGGGCCTCACCATAGTCTATATGATACGGGATACCGCCGTAAAAAAGTAGAATGTTTTGATGTCTTGATTTTCGCCGAGCGGAAGGTTATGATTTGTTACTGTATTTAATTTCATACAGTAACCATGCCGAACATGACTGGGGACAGGTTGGCTGGTGAACTGTTGCAAATTCGGCCCGATATTCCGATCATCCTTTATACCGGTTACAGTGATATGACGATCATAGATAAATTCAGCAATATCGGTGTCAAGGATCTTCTTATGAACCACTTAATCTGCGTAATCTTGGCGAAACCATACGTCAAACCATGGAGAAAAGAGAGGTCGTCGGATGAACGAGCGCAAAATTTTAGTTGTCGATGATGAAGCTCAAATTATGTTCATAGATTTAGGTTTGGAAACGATGACCGGGTTTGAACTGTGCGAAAGGATACGGCAGGATAACCCCGATGCAATTTGACCGGCTATAGGCTTCGACATTCACCGACTGAAGCACAACTCTGCCCTCCCCGGCAGGCTCCAGGACCGGCGCGGCCATTGCTCTGTTCATTTTACGATTCCTCCTCTCTAATTTTTTCGTACAGGTTCAAGACCTTTCGAAACAAGGCCCGAGCCTTTTCTGGACTCAAGCCGGCCCGCTTGGGTTCGATGTGGATTTCAATGCCGTCGTCAAGGTATATGTGGCTCCATATCTCAACCAGGCCCTGTTTTTTCGGCAGCGGCGGCGGAACAAGTTTATCGCTGTGGTAAGCATCCTTTTCAGCGGTCAAAATCTCCTGAATCCGCTCCAGCGACAACCCAGCCGCCTTCCACTTTCGGATCGACAGCAACTGCTCCAAATGCGAGTGGCTGTAAAAGGCTCCCTTTCCGACACCTTCCGGCCGGTCAACTAGTTCCTTTTGGATGTAATACCTTACGGTGCGTTTGTTCATGCAGACCTGTGAGCAGAGTTCATTAATTGTGAGCTTTTTTTCTTGACGTACCATAACACTTTTACTATACACTAAGAGTGTCATTGTAAAGCAGAAAATTAAAATCCGTGTGGGAGATATTACCCTCAAAAATGCTTTTGGGATAGTACATGATTGAATGGTTATCCGTCGACGTTGATTTCGTTTCCATTCTCATTTTTAGCCGGATCTCCTGATAGTGAGCGAAGATATTATTCATCAGCGAACGGCTTCATCTGCATTTATTAGGTATCAATCTTGAAAAGCCTAAAAGCATGTGATACTCGAACTTTATCACCATAGATTTCGATAACCCAACTCTATTTAGCTTGTTAAAGGTTTCTTTAGCGATTTCATAAAGCGTTGCTATTCCGACCGGTTTTCCTATGCAACCATCAAAGCTGGCTTCATCAAATTCAGATTTTGCAATGAGATCAGCTTTGGCTGTCAGGGCATAGATGATTGAACGGGGGGCGCTTTCGCGGATATATTTGCAAAGATCGAATCCGTTCAATCCTCCCAAATTCAAATCAATAAACATCAGCGGAAAAGATTTTTGACGCAAAACGTCTAAAGCTTCCTCTGCACAACTTACAGAGCATACTGAATAACCAGCCCTATTAAAGGCCATTTCAAGCATTTCCCGTATAAGGCGCTCATCGTCTACCACCAGGATTCTCTTTTCCTGCATCCCCCAACCCCCGGTCTATTTATAAGGCCGATTGAATTTTCGATCCACAATTTTAAGAACAATAAATACGATTACGATAATTCCCACTGCGATAAAAATAACATTCAGATCAAGCCCGGCCATGTGTCCCCCCTTACACATAGTAAGGTTTACCAGAACAAAGAAGCCGGACCACCTATCAAGGCAGTCCGGCCTGCTCTAATCAACCCAGGCAACCCGGCTATCTCCTTGAGACCCGTGGCTTTCCGTCCCAATCTCGCGAAAGGTTTGGCTTTATCGTGGGATACGAAATAATTTTTTTAAAACACGTTCATTATATAAATCGGCACCTTTCAAAAATACTTTAGAAATATCTTAATATTTCCCACGATTTAGCCTACAGTTCCGAATTTGGAGGTAATGAGCAGCAGGGCTTTAAGCTTCCCTGCCGACCGCTAATTTTTAAAGAGCTTATCAATTACCTGCCCAAACTGACCCCACTTCACCGGAAGTAAGGGGGAATATAGCCCGAATTTACTTTTACATGGATGCCGCTTATCCGGGCCATGGGGTGATTAGCAATAAAAATCAGAAACTATTTAAAGCATGGGATGAGCAAGATCCCGTTGACAAATGGGAATGTGAGAGAAATAAACGTATTGAGCAAATTCAGGGTAATGAGAATCCGTTTGTTAAGAGTGTATGTGTTGAAAATGAAAAATAATTGGACAACTTCTGTCTGGTCTTCGGACAATGGCGTAAAATCGACGAATGATATCCAAAGCGTATCTGTAATTTGTCCCAATTACGGGTATTGGCAAGAAATATGAACATTTGGAATGAATCAAATTTTAATCTAATTTATTAGTTATAACAAGTTCCCTACAGCTGATTTTACTATATAAATTAAAGCAATAATTGGACAAATTAAAATGGAGAGAGGGCACCCCGGGAATACGTTCGCAACCTTTCCGACTCATCATCTCAATTTTGCACTTGATCCTTCTTGCATTTTCTCCATTACTTCTGCAGATTCTTTATTTTCCTTAGTCAAAGACCTCAAATATATAGAACACAGTGTTTACATAAATTTTTTGTTCCCCACATTTCTTGCAAACCAAAAAGAAATAGAGAAATTCACCAAATTAGGTACCCTGCTGAAACCAATTAATAAACCGGTGACTACAAGCTGCATTCAATTTAGAGAAATCAATACAAAATGAAATAGATGAAAAGCATGGTGAAAGCCAAAAGGTTTCTAAAGCGCTTGATCTCCTAACTCTGTCTGAATTTTTGCAACTAGATGGTATTATTACAGAATCAGCAATACTCAAAACTCATCGATATCAATTTTACCAACATCACCGCATTAGAATAGTACCATTACCTGAGTTAGCTGATCTTGTAGAAATCATAGCGCATGGCAATTCTGCTTTTTGGTCTACCACGAACCCTGAAAGACGCTGGAATGCAGGTGTATATTACGTGATGGCACATTGGAAATGCGCTCGACTTTTTCGATGGTTTGATACAGTTAAGGTCAAATTGAACGACAAAAATTTGTATGATCATTTACAGAGTGCACTACTGAGACGATTCCCTTATATTCTTTATTCGCGAGATCAAGTCAGATTTTTTGAATTACAGAGAGAATACTATGCCAGGAGGGGCTTAGAAAAGAATTTCGGTATGGATATTGGTTATTACACAAACGTTTTTTACCTAATGCTCTGGGGAATGCTCGAACAGCTAACAATAATTGCCAAATATGTCTGCGATCTTGGAATAATTGAAAGAAATTGTGGAATTTTAAAATCGAATTTTTGGAAAGAGTTTAAAAAAAAGGAACCGGCATTAACCTCATTTATTAAAAGTCAGAAAGTTTACGATTGGATAAATGTTATGGCGGATATGCGCCATCATGCAGCACATAAAGGAATTAAGAGTCCCACAGAGATTGTAATTGATACAGAAGATTCCCAAAAAAGTGACGAAGAAATATTAAACATATTGAGAACCAAATACAAAGCATTGCACGAAAACCCTGCCACCAAATCTTATATAGAAAAGATCGAACCAATGCTAATTTCCACATGGCGAGTAAACCATATGAAAATAATTGCGCCCAGCATGGTTGTTATACAGGACAAGAATGGCAACACTTATATGCGAGACCCTGTTATAAGTTTAGATTTTGACTTGAATATTTTGACTGCTGTAATGGACGCATTTATCGTCAGACTTTTTAGCACTTTCTAAGGTTTTTAAAAACTGTAGAATAAATCGCTGGGGAAAGATTTACAACTCAGCTTTAAGGTTGATATCTGCTATCTATCTCCGGTTTTGAGGATACCGAAAACCGTGAGATATACGAAACATACATACACTTTGACCAAATTTCATATAGTGGCAAGAAATCTGGAAATGATGGAATTTTTTCCATATTTGCTCAATACGTGACAAAAATTCCACTCATTCAACACTTGGTACTTTGATGAAACTAAAAATTGAAATCTATAAGATCATTGCTTGGTTTAGTAAACTCATCGATAAATCAGAGGCCTTTGCTATAACTGGAATAAACACAACGCTGATTTCATTTATTTCGGCATGCATATTGGCTTATGTAGTTTTTGTTTATAGCTCAATCCAAAACGCAGAGTTGAAAGCCTTTGATGAAGCGAATAAGATCAACAATATTCTCTTTGCTGTTCATGATTGCCCTTTTCGAGGATCGGAAAAGAATGAGGTCTTTGACAAAAAAAGGCTTCTCAAAATAATAGATTATACTTCCATGTTGGGATCATACGCGAGCAAGCCAGAGATAATTGAGAAATTTAATGAAGCGAAGGATCTATCATTACCAAAAGACGTCGATAAATTGTCGGAAAAAGCCTTGGGTGCAATGAGTTGTCTGGTAGGTCAATACCCTTTCCCTGTAATAATTTCCAAAAACAAAGAAAATAAGTATACATTCAATTGTGAAAGCAAACCAATAATCTTCGCCAACTTAAATGAGATCCGTTTATGGATCGCTTCTATGAATGAAATCATACGCGCCTTTTCAAGTGAGTTGAGGGGGACTGGAAAACTCTTGGACCTCTTAACAGAATTTAGTAAAGGTGAGTTCGCTACTAATCAAAGAAACTCTATAATGAAATATCCTACTACAAGTCCGATGCTATCAAGACCGATGATACGTGGTGCTGGCCGCCCGTTTTACACATTGGGGGCACTTGATCCAGTATTTGTCTACAATGACTTTATGGCTAAAATCATCGAGGCTCAGAATATCGTCTGGTCAACAAGTAATTATGTAAAACGCGTTGATGCACTGGCAAGAGGATATCCTTCCAAGCCTTTGTTGAGATGGGTTTTCATTCTTATTTTCATTGCTTTTGGTTTCGGTGTTATTTATCCAATAGTAGCTGAAAGAGTTAGACGTACACATGCTTTATGGGTGCCACTTTTTATTTACATAGTTATAGGAATCTTGATTGTTAAAAAAATATTTTGGTAATATTCAAAATGACGAGTAGACTGCATCTTATTTTTTCCGAAAATCGGATGAAGAATGTTCCAACCATTAAATTGAGATAACGGCGTGAAGCTCGCGCTTTACCCCAAAAGCCGCGCAGGTTAGCCTCTGAAAAAAGGAGACTGTAAGGCAATCGGCAGGCAAAATTCCGTCGGCCAAAAGCTTTCTTTCATCTGCTCAAACGACGCTGGAACTTAACCTAACTTGTCGCTTATTTTTTATCTTAAAAAGGTTGGAAATCGGGTTGGAAACCAAAATTATGGCAACTAAAAAGGGCTTACGAATTATCTCGTAAGCCCTTGTTTTTATTGATGGTAGCGGGGGACGGATTTGAACCATCGACCTTCGGGTTATGAGCCCGTTTGTCACAACTGGTTAAAAATGTGAAAGTGACCAGGTATTAGGCTTTCAGAAGGAAGCAGCTGGATGTCAATGATTTTGCCGGCGGCAATTTCTTCAAGGTCTTCGGGGATAATAATTAATGCCTCTTTTTGGGCCATGGAAAGCAGGGCGCTTTCCAGGCGGGCCGGCTGAACCCAAAGCTGATTGTTTCGGTTTTCGAGACGGGCATGGATAAAGTCGGTCCAGCTGAGAATCCGAATTGCATAATCGGATGCACATATAGTGGAAATATTTTGACACATCTGCCGGATTCAGCTAAACATTTCCTTTCATTGTAATCGGGCAGATCAAAGCAGGTCGCCTGAGCCTGGATCCTTTAATCTTATTCTATCAAAAAAACAGCAAGGCAATAATATCCCATGTCATCCATCGTCCAACATGCCCCTAAATTCACAGAACTTGATGCCATTCGAATTGCAAAAGATCTGTTCGGGTTGGATGTCACCGCCAAATGGCTGCCCAGTGAACGGGATCAAAATTTTCATCTAATGACCCCGGATGATGAGGCCTATGTCCTTAAAATAGCCAATTCCACTGAACCCGAAGCCGTGCTCGAGTTCCAGAACCGGGCCATGCGGCACATTCGCGGCAAGTGCAGGATGCATGAGCAAAATATTTCAGTCGCGCCGGAGGTCTGTTTATCCGTCGCGGGCGAGCCAATTGCGACAACCCGGGGTGATGACGGCACCCGCTTTTATGTTCGATTATTAACCTATCT
>Ga0210064_1001107_pt1 | contig 11915 bp, 9 predicted proteins | sample Muzzi_CordC_D2_FD_185531 | JGI IMG/M metagenome (GOLD analysis project Ga0210064, IMG submission 185531) | Wetland microbial communities from San Francisco Bay, California, USA, that impact long-term carbon sequestration - Muzzi_CordC_D2 (SPAdes) | ecosystem: Environmental > Aquatic > Marine >...
AGTGCCGACAGCCATGCGCGACTGGGGACAGGCCGATACCTGGTTGCCGAAGCGGACGAAAGTGATGCTTCGTTCCTCTATCTACAGCCTATGCTGGCAGTGATTACCAACATTGATGCTGACCATTTGTCGACTTACGAGGGAGACTTCCAGCGTTTACGCCAGACTTTCGTGGAGTTCCTGCACCACTTGCCTTTTTATGGTCTGGCAGTGCTCTGTCTGGACGATTCCAATGTGCGTGATGTGCTTCCGGAGATAACCCGCCAGGTGCGCAGCTACGGAATCGATTCAGAGGATGCCGATATCCGCGCCGTGAATATCCGCCAGCAGGGTGAACAGATGCATTTTGAAATCCATCAGGCAGATCATGTCCCATTGGATGTGGTTTTGAATCTGCCTGGTCATCACAATGTGCTGAATGCCCTGGCGGCGGTTGCAGTAGCACGCGAACTGGGTGCGGACGAAAAAAGCATGCAGCATGCACTCGAAACCTTTGCCGGTATCGGTCGGCGCTTCCAGATCAATGGCGAGCTGAGTGTTGCCGGTGGATCGGTACTGTTTGTCGATGATTACGGTCACCACCCGCGTGAAATTGCAGCCACCCTGGAAGCGGTACGCAATGGCTGGCCGGATCGTCGTCTGGTGGTGGTTTTTCAACCGCATCGCTACAGCCGCACCCACGATCTGTTCGATGATTTTGCGCAGGTGCTGGCGGATAGCGATGTATTGCTGATCAGTGAAGTCTATGCGGCGGGTGAGACGCCTGTTTCCGGGGCTGACGGGCGTGCCCTGTGTCGCGCGGTACGCGGCCGTGGGCGAGTTGATCCGGTCTTTGTCGAAGAGGTGGAAGGCCTGCCCGAAGTGCTCAAGGACCTGCTGCAAGCCGGAGACCTGGTGTTGACGCTGGGCGCCGGATCTATTGGCGCAGTGGCAGCTGATCTGCCCGGCGTGTTGGCTCAAACGGAAACAGGAGGTGGTGCATGAGTTCCGGCAGCAAGTTCCGTATTCACATGGGTTGTGGCGAGCCCTTGCAAAGTCGCTCATGGCTGGTGCATTCGCTGCAGGCGCGGGCATTGGCTGGCGACAACGTCAAGCCCAAGTGCGCGCGCAGCAGGCAGTCTGCATCAAGGCGGGGGGTAAAGTGCAAGTCATGATGGTGGCCGGCTCTGCTTCTGGTTTACGTGGTGAGCTGAAATATGCCGAGCCTATGTCGGCACATACCAGCTGGCGTGTGGGTGGGGCGGCTGATCGCTGTTACCGGCCGGCTGATCTGGATGATCTGAAACAGTTTCTGATCAGCCTGCCCGAACACGAGCCGGTGATCTGGGTGGGTCTGGGAAGCAACCTGCTGGTGCGTGACGGCGGCATTCGCGGCACGGTGATTCTGCCGTTTGGCGGTCTGGACACGCTGGCTAAGCTTGATGGTGGACGGATACGTGTCGGCGCCGGTGTGGCTTGTGCAAAGGTCGCACGCTTTGCGGCACGGGCCGGGTTGACAGGGGCAGAATTTCTGGCGGGAATTCCCGGCACCATGGGAGGTGCATTGGCGATGAATGCCGGTGCTTTCGGTGGCGAAACCTGGTCACTGGTAGCCGGGGTAGACACGCTTGACCACCACGGTGAGTTGCATGAGCGCATTGCCGACGATTATCAAATCGCTTATCGCACTGTTATCGGACCCGCGGATGAATGGTTCGTGTCGGCCGATCTGCAGCTCGAGAGCGGTGATGCCAATGCGGCACAATCGCGTATTCGCAGTTTGCTGGAACGCCGTTCGGCGACGCAGCCGACACAACAGCCCAGTTGCGGTTCTGTGTTCCGTAATCCTGCCGATGATTTTGCCGCACGTTTGATCGAAAGCTGTGGCCTAAAGGGTGAGCAGATAGGTGATGCCCAGGTATCGGAAAAACATGCAAACTTTATTGTCAATCTGGGGCGGGCCAGGGCAGCGGATATTGAAGCCCTGATTCGATATGTGCAGGAACGGGTGCAACAGGAATCCGGTGTTCACCTGCAAGCGGAAGTTCGTATCGTTGGTGAGTTCGAGAGATGAATGGCGATGCAAGCGAGTGATTTTGGAAAAGTGGCTGTGTTGATGGGTGGGAAATCCGCCGAGCGGGAGATTTCGCTGCGTAGCGGCGAAGCTGTATTGAACGCTTTACGCAAACGCAATGTGGATGCCCATGCGCTGGATGCGGGCGACGAAAATTTTGTGCGGCAGCTGAGCGATGGAGGATTTCAGCGTGCCTTTAATGCCCTGCACGGTCGTGGAGGTGAGGACGGTGTTGTGCAAGGTCTGCTGGAGAGCCTGGCGATTCCATATACCGGCAGTGGTGTGCTGGGTTCGGCGCTGGCCATGGACAAGTTGCGTACCAAGCAGTTGTGGGAGGGAGTGAACTTGCCGACCCCCGCGTTCGTCACGCTCAACAGCGATGCGGATCTGCAGGCAGCAGTCGATCAGCTGGGTTTCCCGATGATACTCAAACCGGTGCACGAAGGCTCGAGCATCGGCATGACCAAGGTGATGCGCGAGCTTGATCTGAAACAGGCCTGGCTGGCTGCCGATCAGTATGACCACGAGGTACTGGCCGAACGCTGGGTTGAGGGGACGGAGTTTACGGCAGCCATAGTCGGTGATACGGCGCTGCCATTGATCAGACTGGAGACGCCGCGCGAGTTTTACGACTACGAGGCAAAGTACGAGGCTGACAGCACACGCTATCACTGCCCCTGCAGCTTGGCGCCGGATCAGGAATTTCAGTTACGGGAACTGGCTAAACAGGCATTTGATGCGCTGGCTGCGACGGGGTGGGGGCGGGTCGATTTCTTTCTCGACGCAGCGCATCGCCCCTGGTTGATCGAGGTGAACACGGTTCCGGGCATGACAGACCACAGTCTGGTGCCGATGGCAGCAAAAGTATTTGGTTGGGATATGCCGGAACTGGTGTGGCGTATTCTTGAAACGTCAGCAGAAGGCTGAACATGGCAGTAAAACAGGCACAGGCGAAACGCAAGCAGAAGCTTAAGCCCAGTTTCCACTGGATAAAACCCGTGCTTGCGCTTGCCACCATGACTGGCAGTGTCATAGGTCTGACAATGATGCTGGACTGGATGCGGGATCCATACCAGTGGCCCGTGCGGACGGTGAATATCAAGGGCGAGTTCAAACACTTGCAACAGACACAATTGAAAAACGAAGTGGCGCCGCTGGCCAGCGAAGGTTTTTTCGGCATGAATGTGAGGGCGATTCAGGAACGGCTTCAGAATTTGCCCTGGGTTGAACAGGTGTCGGTGCGACGTGTGTGGCCGGATCAATTGAGTATTGAAGTCCGGGAACAGCGGCCGGTCGCTTACTGGGGTGAGAAGGGATTGCTGAATCCTCTCGCCCAGGTGTTCGAACCGGAACAGTCTGTGGATTTGCCGGTTTTACCCCGCTTTGAAGGCCCCAATGGCTATGAGCAGCGGGTGTTGTTTATGTACCGGCAATTGCAGGGCATGCTGAAACCTTTGAAGTTGAGTGTTGGCAGCCTGCGGCTGGATGCAAGGCGTACCTGGCGTGTGCAGTTGCGTAATGATCTGACAGTTGAGATTGGTCGTAGTCATCCAGTGGAAAGGATTGCGCGGTTTGTGCGTGTATACCCTGCAATTCTCGCGGCAGGGAGTGGGCAGGTGATGTCAGTGGATCTTCGCTACAGCAATGGTTTTGCGGTACGCAGGCAACAGGTTGGCACAAAAGCTGAGAGTACCGGTTGATGTCGAAAAAACCAGAAAAAAACATGATTGTCGGTCTGGATATTGGTACCTCCAAGGTCGTCGCCATCGTGGGTGAAGTCACACCGGATGGAGATATCGAAATCATCGGTCTCGGATCGCACCCTTCCAAAGGGCTGAAAAAGGGTGTCGTGGTGAACATTGAATCAACCGTGCATTCGATACAGCGCGCTGTGGAAGAAGCGGAGTTGATGGCAGGTTGCCAGATTCATTCGGTGTATGCCGGTATTGCCGGCAGCCATATTCGCAGCCTGAATTCACATGGCATTGTAGCGATTCGTGATCGCGAAGTGATGCCGAACGATGTCGAGCGCGTAATCGACGCCGCGCGTGCCGTGGCGATTCCGGCCGATCAGAAGATTTTGCACATCCTGCCGCAGGAGTTTGTTATCGACGACCAGGATGGTATCCGCGAGCCGGTGGGTATGTGTGGAGTGCGTCTGGAAGCCAAGGTGCATATGGTTACCGGTGCGGTAAGTGCGGCGCAGAACATCATCAAATGTGTACGCCGCTGCGGACTCGAAGTGGATGACATCATACTGGAGCAGCTTGCCTCCAGTTACGCGGTGCTCACCGAAGATGAAAAAGATCTGGGTGTGTGTCTGGTGGATATTGGTGGCGGTACGACTGACATCGCCGTATTCACGGAAGGCTCGATTCGTCATACCGCTGTGATACCGATTGCCGGTGACCAGGTAACCAATGACATCGCGGTGGCTTTGCGTACACCAACCCAGTATGCCGAAGAGATCAAGATCAAGTATGCCTGTGCCCTGACCCAACTGGCTGCCAGTGATGAAAACATCGAGGTGCCCAGCGTCGGTGATCGCCCACCGCGCCGTCTGGCCAGGCAAACGCTTGCCGAAGTGATTGAACCTCGTTACGAAGAGCTGCTGACATTGATACAGGCAGAGCTTCGTCGCAGTGGGTTTGAAGACCTGGTTGCCGCTGGCATCGTGCTGACGGGTGGTAGTTCGAAAATCGAAGGTTTGGTGGACCTGGCGGAAGAGGTGTTTCACATGCCAGTGCGCCTGGGTATTCCACAGAGTGTTGTCGGTCTGGTGGATGTTGTTCGTAATCCGATTTATGCCACGGGCGTGGGTTTGTTGCTGTTTGGTAACCAGAACCGCGCCCAACGGGATTTTGATACTGATTTCGGGCGCGGGGTGCGTGGGGTCTGGGCAAGGATGAGGAGTTGGTTTCAGGGGAATTTTTAGAGGATGGGCGGATTTCTGGTTGTTTCGAGTTGTTTAACTGCTGATTGAGAGAGAGGAGATATCAACATGTTTGAGTTAATGGATTCATACAGTCAAAACGCGATCATAAAGGTGATCGGGGTTGGCGGCGGTGGGGGCAATGCCGTACAGCACATGGTTGAGGCTGAGATCGAGGGTGTGGAATTTGTATGCGCCAATACCGACGCACAGGCACTCACCAATATGAGCGCACGTACTACCCTGCAACTGGGCAGTGGTATCACCAAGGGTCTGGGTGCCGGTGCCAATCCGGACATCGGCCGACAGGCAGCGATGGAAGATCGTGACCGTATCCAGGAAGTGATCGAAGGGTCCGATATGCTGTTTATAACCGCCGGCATGGGTGGCGGAACCGGTACCGGTGCAGCACCTGTTGTTGCGCAAGTTGCCAAGGAGCTGGGGATTCTGACGGTTGCCGTTGTGACCAAACCTTTCCCGTTCGAAGGTGGCAAGCGTTTGGCTGCTGCCGATCGTGGGCTGGCAGAGCTTAGTCAGTATGTGGACTCGCTGATCACTATTCCGAATGAGAAGCTGCTTTCGGTGCTGGGCAAGGATGTCAGCCTGTTGAATGCCTTCAAGGCAGCCAACAATGTTCTGCAAGGTGCCGTGCAGGGGATTGCCGAACTGATTACGCGTCCGGGTTTGATCAACGTTGACTTTGCCGATGTGCGTACCGTGATGTCTGAAATGGGCATGGCGATGATGGGTTCCGGCGTGTCTTCCGGCCAGGACCGGGCCCGCGAAGCCGCTGAAGCGGCGGTTCACAGCCCACTGCTGGAAGATATCGACCTGATGGGTGCGAACGGCATTCTGGTTAACGTGACCGCCGGCCTGGATCTGGCCATTGGTGAGTTCGAAGAAGTCGGTAACACGGTAAAAGAGTTTGCCTCGCGCGACGCCACTGTCGTGGTCGGCACCGTCATCGATCCGGATATGCACGATGAATTGCGTGTCACGGTCGTTGCTACCGGTCTGACCTCTCAACTGGAGAAAAAGGCGGAAAAGCCGGAACCGGTGAAACTGGTCCAGCGTAACAAGACCGGGGAAGTGGATTATACGGAGCTTGATCGGCCGGCAGTGATTCGCAGAAAGGCGAGCGGTAATCCGCTGCCCCCACCCAAGGCTGCGGATGATATGGATTATCTCGATATTCCGGCATTCCTGCGTCGCCAGGCGGACTGATCCGTTAGCAGGCTCCCAGCCTGTCCAGGAGTATCGGGGGCTGGATAACAGGGCTTGTCTGCGAACAGGGTTGGTGATGGCCGGTGGGCTTCTTGTGAAGCCAGGGACGGCATGCCTGGATGCTGCTTACTTGGATCCGGGTGATGAACCCCGGTCTGTTTGGGACGATGTTGATGCAGAGACATGAAGGGGAGCGTTGCTGTCTGCCCGATCAGGGTGGCATAATCGACGGCCGGTCCAATAATGCAGTCCCAACAGGTCGCTAAACACGGGCGCGTTTTTTGATCACCGCATGGCACTGGGCAGTCGCGAAAGGGACGTTCTAACCCAATGATTCATCAAAAAACATTACGAAACACCGTGCGTGCAAAAGGGGTCGGGCTGCATAGCGGCGAGCAAGTCTTCCTGACTTTGAGGCCGGCGCCGCCGGATACCGGTATTATATTCCGCCGTGTGGATCTTGATCCAGCGGTCGAAATTGCCGCAAAACTGGCCAATGTCGGTGATACTCGCTTGTCCACCGCATTGCGCAGCAATGAGGTGCGGATATCCACGGTAGAACATCTGCTGTCTGCTTTTTCAGGTCTGGGAATCGATAATGCGATGGTCGATTTAAACGCCGCTGAAGTTCCCATTATGGATGGCAGTGCAGGGCCGTTTGTCTTCCTAATCCAGTCTGCCGGTGTTAAGGAACAGTACGCGGCAAAGCGGTTTCTGCGTATTAGGCGTTCCATTGAAGTTGAAAAGGGCGATAAGTGGGCCCGTTTTACGCCGTATGAGGGATTCAAGGTCGGCTTTACCATCGATTTCAATCATCCGATGTTCCGGGGACGCAGCCGACAGTCGGAAATCGATTTCGGCAAAACCTCATTTGTGCGTGAAGTCAGTCGTGCCCGGACCTTCGGCTTTATGAAAGATATTGAAAAACTGCGTGAAAACCGCTTGGCACTTGGCGGCAGTCTGAATAATGCCATTGTGCTGGATGACTACCGCGTAGTTAACGACGATGGCCTGAGGTACCCGGACGAGTTTGTTAAACACAAGGTGCTGGACGCAGTGGGGGATCTGTATCTGCTGGGCTACAGTCTCATTGGTGCTTTTACCGGCTACAAGTCCGGCCATGCATTGAATCACTGTTTGTTGCGGGAACTGGTGCGGCAGCAGGATGCCTGGGACATAGTTACTTTCGAGCATCAGGCCGGTATCCCAGACTGGCTGTGTCAGCCGGTTGGCGTCTGTCCAGCCTGAAAAAAGCCTCAGTATTCACGGGCTTTAGCCGCTAAGCGGTACAAGGCCTCACGCAGCGCAGGGTGATCGACAGTCTGAGCAGTTTGCGCCAGCAGCGTTCCGCTGGCCAGCGACAGCTTCAGTTGGGGGCGCCTGACAGTAGGTTGAATTTCAAGCGTTTCAGGCTGGATGCGTATCTGGATGCTGCGCAGGTTCAAGGAAAACTGGTTTTTGAGTTGCTTGACAAGCTCGGGACCGGCGAATCTCAGGCGCGCTGCCCAGGCTGATGAGGGTGCGGCAAGAACCAGGATTTCATTTTTCAGGTTCATGACACTACAATGTGCAGCAAGGTTTTCCGGTAATAGCCCCAGCACGGCTTGTTCAAGACGTTGCAGTTTGCGAGCGCGCTCGAGCAGCGGCAGTCTGGCGTTATCCATAATCTGGTAACAGGAAACGGTTTTTTTCTGGCGCATAGGGCGTAAGACGAATCGATTGGCGACTACAGTAAATGAATTTCCTACTCTACACCACTACCTATGGCAGGTCCGGCAGCATCCAGCTGAGTCGCCCCGGTTTCTGGGTACCTGCAGTGCTGGTTTTGTCCGCGGTGATTGGGGCGGCGGGTGTGCTGGGTTATTACCTGGGAGGCAGCGAGGTCAGTGTAGCGCAGCAGCCTGTTAAGGACGGCGCGCACTGGCTGCTCGCATTGAATGAGCAGAAACAGGATCTGGCACAAGTGCGTGATGAAGCGCAGAATCAGCTGAACGCATTAGCCGTGCGTATGGGGCAGATGCAGGCGCAGATGCTGCGCGTTGAGGCACTCGGACAGCGTGTTGCGCAAAAGGCCGAATTGGGCGAGTCTGAATTCGATTTTGATCAGTTACCGGCTCAGGGCGGTCCCGCTGATACGGCGGATACAGAGCCACTCAGCTCGCTGAATATCATGAAAGCACTGGATGAGCTGGCGCTACAGATCGATGACCGGCAGCGTCAACTGGAAGTGCTGGAGCAGGTGGTCAGTCAGCGTGAACTTAAGCAAGCGGTTTCCCCAGCCGGGCGCCCGATCGGCGAAGGCTGGTTATCATCCTATTATGGAAAGCGAACCGACCCCTTCAGTGGTCGCCAGGAAATGCACAAGGGTATCGATTTCGCTGGAAAGATGGGGTCTGACATATTTGCCACAGCCGCAGGGGTGGTGACCTGGGCGGGCAAACGCTATGGCTATGGTCAAATGGTCGAGATCAATCATGGCAACGACCTGGTCACACGTTACGGTCATGCCCAGAAAATTCTTGTCAAGGTGGGTGACAGAGTCGAACCGGAGCAGAAAATAGCCCTGATGGGTTCCAGCGGGCGGTCGACCGGCCCGCATGTGCACTATGAAGTGTTGAAAAATGGCAAGCAGATAAACCCGACCAAATATGTCCGGGCCAGCCGCTAGCAGGCTGTTGAAAAACACACTGGCGGCACGATCCGTTGTTGAAAGCGGGCTCAGAATGCCCATTCACGGTGCGTAACCTGCTGTATTTAATAGGTTTTCGCCTTGTTGTCCACCCGGCAGCGATTTTTTCGATAACCTGCCAGGGCTGTAAAGGCCCCGATATCAGCTCAGGCGGCAGATCTATATAAATCTGCCTCCGTTGCCATTATAAGGTATGATGCCTGCCTTCCGATTGACGACTGAATCTATTTAATACCCTATACATCATGGTTACTTCGCTATTGCGCAAGGTCTTCGGCAGCCGTAATGATCGAATTCTTAAGCGCCTTCAGAAAAACATCAATAAAATTAATTTGCTGGAGCCTGAGCTGGAAAAGCTCAGCGACGACCAGCTGCGTGCCAAAACTGACGAGTTCCGCAAGCGTTACCAGGACGGTGAAGCGCTGGACCAGTTATTGCCGGAGGCGTTCGCGGTAGCACGCGAGGGCTCACGTCGTGTCCTGCACATGCGTCACTTCGATGTGCAGTTGATCGGCGGCATGGTGCTGCACGAGGGCATGATTGCCGAGATGCGCACCGGCGAGGGCAAGACGCTGGTAGCCACCCTGTTCTGTTACCTGAACGCCCTGCCCGCCAAGGGTGTCCATGTTGTCACAGTCAATGATTATCTGGCTCGCCGTGATGCAGGCTGGATGGGCAAGCTGTACCAATTCCTGGGTATGACGACCGGTGTGGTGGTCGCGGGCATGAGCCACGATGAAAAGCAGCAGGCCTATAACGCTGACATCACCTACGGTACCAATAACGAATTTGGCTTTGATTACCTGCGCGACAATATGGCATTCCGCATGGAAGACAAAGTCCAGCGTGAATTAAACGCCGCCGTGGTCGACGAAGTCGACTCGATCCTGATTGACGAGGCGCGCACCCCGCTGATTATCTCCGGTCCGACCGACGACAATTCGGACCTCTACCTGGTCATGAAAAAACTGGTGCTTGAACTTGTCAGGCAGGAGGAAGAAGACGGGCCGGGTGATTACAGCATAGACGAAAAGCAGAAACAGATTCATTTCACCGAAGAAGGTCATCAGCACGTTGAAGAGCTGCTGGAAAAAGAGGGTTTTCTGCAAGAAGGGCAGAGCCTGTATGATGCGGCCAACCTGACGCTGATGCATCACCTCAATGCAGCGTTGCGTGCGCTCGCCCTGTATCAGATCGATGTTGACTACATCGTCAAGGATGGTCAGGTGGTGATCGTGGATGAATTTACCGGCCGTACCATGCCGGGGCGCCGCTGGTCGGAAGGTCTGCACCAGGCGGTTGAGGCCAAGGAAGGTGTGGCCATTCAAAACGAAAACCAGACCCTGGCTTCGATCACCTTTCAGAACTATTTCCGCCTGTATGCCAAGCTGTCGGGTATGACGGGTACTGCCGATACGGAGGCCGCCGAGTTCCAGCAGATCTATGGTCTGGAAGTGGTTGTGATACCTCCCAATAAACCCATGATTCGTGACGACAGGGGTGATCTGGTATTCCTTACGGTAACGGAGAAGTTTGATGCGGTTGCCGAGGATATCCGTGACTGCCGGAAGCGCGGACAGCCGGTGCTGGTCGGCACGACGTCGATAGAGACCTCGGAGTATCTTTCCGGAAAGCTGAAGGGCGAGAAAATCGGGCACGAAGTGCTGAACGCCAAGCAGCACGAACGTGAAGCGCATATTGTCGCCCAGGCCGGCCAGCCGGGTGCGGTAACCATTGCCACCAATATGGCTGGCCGTGGTACCGATATCGTTCTTGGCGGCAGCCTGGATGCAGAACTCGCTGCCCTTGATGAACCCGATGAGCACACCGTTGCGCGTATCACCAGGGACTGGGAGCGGCGTCATCAGCAAGTACTGGATGCCGGTGGCCTGCATATTGTCGGTACTGAACGCCATGAATCGAGGCGCGTCGACAACCAGTTGCGTGGCCGTTCGGGGCGCCAGGGTGACCCGGGTTCCAGCCGTTTTTATCTGTCTCTGGAAGATAACCTGATGCGCATATTTGCATCAGAGCGTGTTTCCGGCCTGATGCAGAAACTCGGCATGCAGGAAGGCGAGGCAATCGAGCACCCCTGGGTCAGCAAAGCCATCGAGAATGCCCAGCGCAAGGTTGAAGGGCACAACTTCGGTATTCGCAAGAACCTGCTGGAGTTCGACGACGTTGCCAACGATCAGCGCAAGGTGATCTACGAGCAGCGTAATGAGTTAATGGCCAGCGATGATGTGTCGGATACAGTGAAAGCCATTCGCGAAGATGTCGTCAACAATGTCATCAACAGCTATATTGCGCCCGGCAGTATGGATGAACAGTGGGCTATCCCCGGACTGGAAGCCGCCATGGAAACCGAGTTTGCGCAGAAGTTTGATATACAGGGCTGGCTGGATGCCGATGATGATCTGCATGAAGAAACGCTGCGAGAAAAGATTCTTGACGAACTGGCAAAGGCCTACGCAGAAAAGGAAGTGCTCGCTGGCCCTGAAAATATGCGCCACTTCGAAAAATCTGTCATGTTGCAGGTGCTCGACCAGTCCTGGAAAGAACATCTGGCGGCGATGGATTACTTGCGCCAGGGCATTCATTTGCGCGGTTATGCCCAGAAAAACCCCAAGCAGGAATACAAACGTGAAGCATTTGAAATGTTCACTGGCCTGCTGGAGCGTATCAAAATGGACGTGGTGAGTGTTCTGTCCAAATTTCAGGTGCGCTCCGAATCGGATGTGGCGGCTGTCGATGAGCAGCGCCGCCGCAAGGCGGAGATGCAGTACCGTCACGATGAAGCCAGCGCTATGCAGGACGCGGCGGGTGAGGAGTCGCCGCCGGGGGAGCGGCAGGAACAGGCGCAGCCCTTTGTTCGCGATGGTCGCAAGATAGGACGCAACGAACCCTGCCCCTGTGGTTCCGGCAAGAAGTATAAACAATGCCATGGCAAGCTGAGCTGACTGGCTCACCATGCAGATAAGTGTTTACGAGCATAATTCCTGACGGCCGCTCCTGCT
>Ga0210064_1001110_pt1 | contig 11891 bp, 9 predicted proteins | sample Muzzi_CordC_D2_FD_185531 | JGI IMG/M metagenome (GOLD analysis project Ga0210064, IMG submission 185531) | Wetland microbial communities from San Francisco Bay, California, USA, that impact long-term carbon sequestration - Muzzi_CordC_D2 (SPAdes) | ecosystem: Environmental > Aquatic > Marine >...
TTGTGTCGGAAGGATTCGGTATGTCGGTGTGGTGTTATACGATGTCGATAAAATCAAGTGGGCAGCATCAGCCCAAAACGCTCAAGAAGTATATCCTGCCCATCTGGAGATACTGGCTGATCCCGAAGATCCCGAGGTGATAACCTCTGCTAAACAGCAGGGAATTTCAGAAAATTTTATCGAAGCAGCAAAACGCTCGCCGATCTACAGGCTGGCCAAAACCTGGAGGCTGGCGCTCCCTTTGCATCCGGAATACAGAACCCTGCCCATGGTATGGTATATTCCGCCGCTGAGTCCGGTTGCCGAACATTCAACGTCAACGGACCTGGATACTTTGATTGATTCGTTGCGAATACCGATCACCTATCTGGCGAATTTGCTGAGTGCCGGAGATGAGAAACCGGTCAGACTGGCGCTAAAACGCCTGGCAGCGATCCGTCAGCACATGCGATCTGTTCGTGTTGAGGAATCCCTTGACCCTGAAGTGCTGGACAGCGTCGGATTAACCGTTGAAGCGGCACAGGCCATTTATCGCTTGCTGGCCATAGCCAAATATGATGAGCGCTTTGTTGTTCCAACCTTTAGCCGAACCGATGGGGAGGGACTTTACAAAGATCAGGGGTGTTGTGGTTTCGAGTAAACCCCATACAAGTTAGATTTAAAAGTATAACTTAAGGATGGTGAAAAAAATGAACGTTCAGATTAAACTGATCTCCTATTTACTCCATTACCCTGACGAATCTTTGCTTGGATGGCTGCCGGCATTCAGAGAAGTTCTTAATGACACGAAAAATGTTTCCGTCCGAAATAAGTACGATCCAATTTTATCCTATTTCGAACAAACTCCCTTGATTCAACTTCAGGAGCAATACACCGAAACGTTTGATCTCAACCCTTCCAACTGCATGAATCTAACTTATCACCGATGGAGCGATACCGAAAAAAGAGGGCCTGCTTTGGCGCATCTGGAAGACATCTATCTAACGGCAGGTTTTGAGCGTACCAGCAGTGAATTGCCTGATTTTCTGCCGCTGATACTCGAGTTTATATATGAGCGACCGGATGTCGCAAATTCTGAAATCATACCGATTTATGGAACGGTTGTCGAAACACTGGCTAAGAGACTCGGGCAGGCAGGGCATCCGTATGCGCTTTTGTTTGAACAACTGACAGACATTTTTGGCCTATCAGATACTGCCGATAACTCTCAGGCGAACACAATGAACGCTAACGAACTTTAACGTGATGTTTTAATCAAGCTTTCGGATCTATTTATTGAGATTTTTTAAAAACAACGGAGTAAATAGAAATGAACTTAACAAACATGCTGATTTTTCTGGTTTTTCCCTATCTGGCACTGACAATATTCGTTGTCGGTCATGGCTATCGGTACATCGTGGACCCGTTCTTCTGGAACGCAAAATCGAGCGAATTTCTTGAAAAGAAAAGCCTTTACCCCGGCATCACTCTGTTTCACTGGGGAATTCTGCTGACACTGCTTGGTCATGCCGGAGGTCTTTTAATCCCGCAGACGCTGTTTGATATGGTGGGTATCGACGGCCAGACGCATTCGCATATTGCTTACTGGTCAGGACTCGCGGTCGGTGCAGCAGCCTTTGTCGGTTCGATACTGCTACTCTGGCGCAGGATAACCGTAAAACGCATCCAGGCCACCACGACCCTTAACGACACCGTGACCATAACTGGTCTGGTTATAGTTACAGGTTTAGGGTTGTATAACGTGGTGTTCGGCCATTTTTATGTTTTGGACACCGTTGCACCATGGATCAGAGGCATTGTATTTTTTCAACCGAATCCGGAACTGATGTTGAACGTGCCTCTAAGCTACAAGATCCATATTTTGAGTGCTTTTGCATTGCTGGGCTTTTCACCGTTTAGCCGCCTGGTCCATATTTGGAGTGCACCCTTTACCTATCCGCTAAGACGGTACATTGTCTTTCGGCGCAGGACGGCTGATACATCTGTCACCTGTGTCGATTGAATATTTTTAACCATCAGCCATTCCGTAAAAAGGAGGTTGATATGACCGAAGAAGATGTCTGTTACGCACAATCCAGTCGCGGCGCAGCCCTGTTTTGGACAACCCTGGCTTTTTTTGGAGGCTTTGCCGGCGTCTCTGCCTTCGGCCCCATTGTGAGCAAACTAAAGGTTACGATGACCATGAGCCCATTTCTGGTGGGCTTGCTGGCTGCGAGTCCGGCGCTCACCGGTTCGCTCTTAAGGATTCCTTTCGGCGCGATGGTCGATCGGATGGGGGGAAAAAAACCGATCTTGATTTTGTTGGGGCTGGCTGCATTAGGGGTAACGGGTATTACGATGATGTTTTGGCTTTTCCCAATGCCACGCCCTGCTCAGTATCCATTTTTCCTGTTGTTCGGAATCCTATGTGGTTGCGGCATCGCTGTGTTTTCTGTCGGTATACCCGCTGTGTCCTACTGGTATCCTCAAAAAACACAAGGGTCGGCATTGGCCATTTATGCGGGTTTGGGCAATCTGGCTCCGGGATTATTCGCTTTTATTTTGCCGTATATGGTTGTCTCGCTGGGATTAACCGTTTCATATGTGTTCTGGCTCGGCATGCTCCTGGTCCTCGTTGTCCTCATTTACATATACATGAAAGACGCCCCTTATTTTCAATACCGTGAAATGGGCATCGAAATTGATCCGGACGCGCTATTGTTGGCCTGTGGTGAAGAACTGATCCCTTCCGGAACCGCCATGGAATCGATCAAAAAAGCAGGCTCAGACTGGCGTACATGGGTTTTGACCTACTTCTACTTTGTTACGTTCGGTGGATTTATTGCTTTAACGGTATGGCTTCCCACTTACTGGGCCGAGCTGTTTGGAACGGGTCTTGTGCGTGCCGGTTTACTCACCGCTTTTTACTCGCTTTCCGCAAGTTTACTGAGAGTTCTGGGCGGCTACGTTTCCGATCGAATGGGGGGTGAAAAAATTGCGTTTATATCCTTCCTGATTCTCGGTGTCGGTGCGTTTGCAATGGTCTTGGCATCACGGTCGGGTGGCTTGGCATTCGCCGGAGAGATGATTCTTGCCCTGGGAATGGGTTTTGCCAATGCAGCCGTCTTTAAACTGGTTCCAAAATACAGTCCGGCAGCGGTGGGCGGTGCAGCCGGAATCGTCGGAGGCCTGGGTGCGTTTGGCGGCTTTGTCATACCGCTTTTGATGGGACTTTTTGTTAAAATAAACGGTAAACCCGGTTACGCTCAAGGGTTTTCTGTTTTCGTTGTATTGGCAGTGATCGCCTCGATTCTATTTGTGGTGTTAAATCAATATGCTCCGAAAGAAGCTGAGCATTAGAATTAGATGCGATGTCTTTGATGTTTATTATTATTTAAGAGTTGGATAAAAAATCAAAACATAAAGAAATACGATTATCTAACATTTAGCTCATAAAAAAATAGGAGTCAAAATGGAGATAAAAAGAATTCTTTGGCCAACAGATTTTTCAGAAAATGCAGCCAAGGCTTTACCTTATGTTACATTGTTTTCTGAAAAGTTTCACTGTGAGGTGCACGTTCTTTATGTGCTCAAAAAGTATGGCGAATGGGGGGCTGCTTATGGCGACTTCCATCAATCTGATTATGAGAAAATGCAGAAATGGGAGCGAAAAACTGCTGAGGAACGGCTCAGTGAGATTTGCGAAAAGTTTTTAAATACCTGCCCATTATATATCAGACATATTTCAGTAGGTGATCCTGCAATGGAAATTCTGAAACTCATCGAAAGGGAAAGCATTGATATTGTGATCATGGCTAACCAAGGTAGCGAGTCTCACTTTAATTTTGGAAGTGTCGCCGATAAAATAATAAAAGTCACTACCATACCAGTCACCCTTATTCCAATCCATTAGGGAATCTATCAACTACTTGAATCTATTCGATTTTAATTGAGGAGAAGGGAGCTCAACCTTAAGTTGCCGAAAGATTGGAACCGTCATTTTATTTTGTCCTGAAAAACCTGGTCCTTAAGTCCAGATCAGAGTTCTTTGGCTCTGCCTGAAGAATCGCTGCAAGAGTTTGAAGTGAATTAAAGTTTAAAGTGAGCTAAAGTTAAGGAATTCTGTCAATTATATAAAAACATCGGAGCGAGCCGACTTCGCCATAGTAGCCAACGGCTACGACGGCTGAAAGCGACACCATAACTTTAGGCACTTTTAACTTATACGGTTTTGAGTAAAACATCCCTTTTCAGGGGTAACCCAAAGCCGGGCCCTCTGGACCCGGATATTTACTTCCATCGGATATTGCAATTGACTTAAGCCAATGCGACCATTTTTTTAAAATTAAAAAGAAAATATATTCTAATAGGATGTGAAACAGGTGGTTTCGAAGCGCCCCCGAAAATATATCCTAAACGCCAAATGGAGAATCGCGATGGGATTTAACTATAAAAGAAAAAGGAATAGCTAAATGAAAAATCAACCTATCGACTCTTGCCCGATGGATATATCAGACAACGATATTTTAAAAGCGATGAAGAGTATTAGTGGATATCTGGATATTACTCCCGGCGATTTTAAAGAAATTTATCGTTTTGCATACCGACACGCGGTTGAACGACTGAGACACTCAGTCAGGGCAAAGGATGTCATGACAAAGGATGTCATTTTTGTCAGAAAAGATACTTTTTTAGAAGAGGTTGCCGACCTCCTTAACCGTCATTTTATTTCCGGAGTTCCTGTTATTGATGATGATGAAAGAGTTGTCGGTGTCATTTCCGAAAAAGACTTTCTTTTCCAAATGGGCGCACAAGAGAAGAGAACATTTATGGGCGTTGTCGCCCATTGCTTAAAAAGTAAAAGCTGTGTTGCCATAACAATGCGCAAGCAAAAAGCAGAAGATATTATGACATCTCCTGCGATTACTGCGAGTGAAAATACACCCATTTTTGAAATAGCAAATACGTTTACAGAGAAAAATATTAATAGAACACCTGTTGTCGACCAGAACGACAAACTCGCAGGAATTGTAACAAGAACAGATATCGTACGGTCGTCTTGCGCTATAGAAAATTCGACGGAAAGCAAAGGGTGATATGGAATATTTTAAAAAAATGAAAGGAACGACGAAGAGCCCGCCAGGTGTCGGTCTTTCCGAGATCATCTGGTCCTGGATTGGTGCCTTCTGGGGTATCGCTTTCGTAGCATTTATAAACTATAATATTTTTCAAGGGACCGATTTGGTTATGATCATTGGATCTTTTGGGGCTTCTGCTGTTCTGATTTATGGTGCCATTAGAAGTCCATTGGCCCAGCCAAGAAATCTTATCGGCGGGCATGTAATTTCAGCCATTATCGGGGTAACGATGTATAAATTGTTGAACAATTATATGTGGATGGCTGCTGCTGTAGCAGTAGCAACGGCGATCGCGGTGATGCACGCGACCAAGACACTGCATCCACCCGGTGGAGCCACAGCATTAATCGCGGTCATTGGGAGTCAAAAAATTCATAATCTTGGCTATCTTTATGTTATTTTGCCTGCCGGTTTCGGTGCAATTATCATGTTGGTGGTGGCACTTTTGATAAACAACATACCCAAAAGCCGCAGGTATCCGGAATTTTGGATTTGAAACAACCAGGCACATAGACACCAGATTGAAGGGGAGAGCGTACTCCTTGAACACGTACTAAAAAAGAGCGTCCACAAATTCAGTTGGATCGAATTCCTGGAGATCTTCTATTTTTTCACCGACCCCGATATAGTTTAAAGGAATTTCAAGCGCATTGCAGATACTGACAACAATTCCGCCTTTGGCTGTTCCGTCAAGTTTGGTAAGGGCGATTCCTGTGACATCGAGGGCATCATTGAATAACTCGGCCTGGGACAAAGCGTTTTGGCCGGTTGTTGCATCGAGAATCAGAAGTATCTCGTGGGGCGCCCCGGGAAGCTTTTTCGAAATGGTTCGTTTTATTTTTTTAAGTTCCTCCATGAGGTTTTTTCGGGTATGAAGCCTTCCTGCGGTATCCACAAGAACAATATCCGCATCTCTGGCAACCGCAGCCTGGATGCCGTCATAGGCAACCGCCGCAGGATCTGACATTTCTTTGTGCTTTATAATGTCGACGCCGGCCCTGTCAGCCCATATCATCAACTGTTCTATTGCTGCAGCCCTGAACGTGTCGGCAGCGGCGATGATCACCTTCTTTCCCGAAGAAGAAAATCTCGCGGCCAATTTTCCAATGGTGGTTGTCTTGCCAACGCCGTTGACACCGATGACCATGATGACATGGGGTTTGTCCACAATTTCTTGAGGCGGCCTCATTGTTGCGTCCAGCAATTCCAAAATCTTCTCTCGAAGTATATCTTTGAGTTGATCGGGCCCTGTTATTTCCGAAGATTTTATGGAGATGCTCTGGATAAGGTCCATGGTTGTCTGAACCCCAATGTCAGAAGTGATTAAAAGTTCTTCGAGCTCCTCCAGTAATTCATCGTCAATTTTTCTCTTGCCGGTAAAGAGATCGTTGATGTCAGTTGTAAGGATTTCGCGTGTTTTGGAGAGTCCGCTTTTTAAACGTTTAAAAAAGCCTGATGGTTTTTTAGAATCAGCTTGATCGGTCTTCCGATCATTGGCGGGAAAAGGAGGAGATGTTTCTTTTTCTAATTCTTGGTGATCAGGGCCATTATTGTTTTCGGAAGATTGGGTGTCAACCACATCTTCAGTTTCAAATGCTTCCGAAACTTCATCGATTTTTTGCTCAGAGGGTGTTTTTTCTTCCTGCTTGTGTTTCTTTTTTTTGAACCAGTTGAGTGCCATAATTATTCATATGATGTAACGAGGTCTGGTATTTTTTCCTCATTTCCTGTTTTTTTATCATCTTCTTTGGGGTTTAAGTTTACCGATACGATTTTGGAAACCCCCTTTTTTTCCATGGTTATACCGAACAGGGTATCTGCAAATTCCATTGACTTTTTATTGTGTGTGATCATGATGATCTGGGATTTTTCCCCGATGATTTGCAACAAATCATTAAAACGAAAGACATTGACCTCATCAAGGGACGCATCAATTTCATCCATGAGACAAAAAGCTGTCGGTTTGATTAAAAAAATCGAGAAAATCAAAGCGATGGCGGAGAGTGCTTTTTCCCCGCCGGAAAGAAGGCTCATTCTTGTCAGCTTTTTCCCGGGAGGGTGTATCATAAACTCTACCCCGGTTTCAAGGGGGTTGTCAGGTTCTGTAAGGACAAGTCTGGCCGAACCGCCTTCGAAAAGACGGGGAAACACTTCTTTCAGCTTACTGTTAACCTCGTCGAAAGCCTTAAGAAATCGCTCCTGGCTAATTTTGTTTATTTTGTTAATCACCTTGTGAAGATCACTGAGTGCTTTTACAAGATCCTCACGCTGTTCAGAGAGAAAATCAAATCGTTCTTTGAGCTCTTCATACTCTTTTATGGCACCCAGATTGACATCGTCAAATTTTGCTATTTTATTTTTGGTCCGTATGAGTTGATCTTCTATTTCGTCTACCTGTAAATCATTGCCGGTTGCCGGGTCTTCAAATTCTGACTTGAGAACCGGAATCGGTTGATGATAGCTTTCTTCCAGCCGGTTGGTAATATTTTCACGTTTAATCAGCCGTTGTGACTGCTCAAGCTCAACCATTCGTATTTTTTGAATAATTTTTTCTCGTTCGTTTTGAATTTCTGACAGGGTACTGTCACTTTCTTTCAGCTTTTCATCAATTGCATGGTAATCCGCCTCATTATTTTCAAGTGCTTTCTCAAGAAGCTTCATATCGTCATACATGCCGGAAAGCGTCTGTTCGTATTCTTTTATTTTTTCTTCTAAATGGTGCTTTCTTTGTTTTTTTTGAATCAACTCTTTTGAAATTTGTTCGATCCTTTGAATCCCATCGTTTTGGAATTCTTTCAGACGCTTTAACGTGTTGTTGCTGTTTTCCAGTTTGGCATTTAAAGCGGTGAGTTCAAGCCTGAGATCGATAATTTTCTGATTGAATGCTTCCACATCAGACGAGACAATGCTGATTTGTTCCAGCTTTTCGGAAACGAGATCCTGAGCATTTTTGATCTGATTTTCAATGTCGGAGACAGCCTTGTTGTATTTGGCGACTTCTTCGTCAACATCAGATTCTTCACCTAAAAGCTGCTCCTGTTCCAGTCGAACAATTTCAAGATGCCGAAGGGCGTTTTTAAGATCCTCGGAGGCTTTGTAAAGCGTCTTCTCAGCCTCGACTTCGTTATATTTGGCCTTGTTTTCCGATTCCCGGAGCTTTTGCAGGGTGCTTTCAGTATGTCTAACTTCAGACTCCAGTTCTTTTTGTTGGTCCCGAGCCGAATGAAGTTTTTGATCTAATTTAATGATGCTCCTCTCAATATCTTTGATTTCCTGTTTTTTTGCGAGGATGCCTGATAAATTGTCTTTGCTGCCGCCCACCATAATGCCTTGATGAGATATTAAGTCGCCGGTTTGGGAAACAACGGTTTGTAATTTGCCGTTGCTGTTGAAAACGTCGATGGCTTCTATAATGTCGGTGGTAACGACAACATGGCCCAAGAGCGCTTCTGCGATCTGTTCAAATCCCGGTTTTATGGTAACATGGTTTAAAAGATATTTTGGGTGATCCGGTTGATGATCCGGGCTCGATTTCAGATTCTTGACAGATGTCATCGGAATAAAACCGCTGCGTCCGGCTCCGGTTTTCTGAAGATAATCAATGGAGCCCACCGCGGTCTCTTGATTTTCAACAAGGATGTATTGCAAGGATTCTCCAAGAACAGCCTCCACCGCAGTCCCATAGGCAGGCTCCGGTTCAAGGATATCCGCCATAAGTCCCAAAATGCCGTCACCAACCTCTTTTTGTGGGCTGTCGGGCGGCACGTCTTTTTTGTCCGCCTGACTTTTTGTCATAAGCGCTCGGACGCCGTCTTTATACCACTCGAAGTTGCCTTCCATTTTCTTTAGTGCGGTATAAGACGATTTTGCTTGGTTTCGTTCAAGCTCGAGGGTTTGAACCTGCCTGACCTGATTTCCCAGGGCGGTATTTTTTTCGTGGAGTTGTTTTTGGATGATGTCGGCACGTTGTCTCAGATCATCGATTTCTGTCTTGTATGAACTCAGATGTTCTTTGGCCCGGTTGTTTTTATTCTCTAGTTCGGAAACCTTTCGGCGGGTTGTAAGTTCTTCCTCGTCTATCCTTTTGAGTCGCCTTTTCAGGCTTTCCTTGCTGTTCGAGGCATTTTGGTAGATGTTTTTATATTGAGCTTCCCGGGCGACAAGGTCCATTAAATTTGCTTTGCAGGTTTCAAGCTCTTGATTGAGCCCTAAGAGTTCATCTTTTATATGTTGCGAAGCCGATTGCTCTTTGTCGAGGGTCGATCTTACGGATGTTATCTCGGATTGAATACGTATATTCTGATGTTCGCCCTCTTGAACTTCGGTCAATAAAGCTTTGTTTTTTTCTTCGAGGTTTTCTCGGGCGGATTCGAGTTCAACAAATTCGTATGTCAGCCGTTCAACATCTTTGAAAAGGTGGGCCTTGTCATTTTCCATCCGGTCTAAATTGCGCTGCGTTTCAAATATGTTGGATTTTTGATCTGAAATTTCCTGGTTTTTTGCTGCGCGATCGAACTTGATTTTTTCAAGCGCTGCATCCAGCTGTTGCAACCGGGTTGAATGTTCAATGTCTGTATTGTTTAGATCTTTTAACAGCGCATCGGCGTCATCTATTTGATGTGTGTATTTATCATAATGGTGGAGTGCAAGACGGATATCGAGTTCTCTGATGCGTTTTTGATATTTTTTATAACGTTCAGCCTTTCTTGCCTGGCGTTTAAGACCTGCCATCTGCCGTTTAATTTCCGAGATGATGTCACTGACACGAAGGATATTCTCGTTTGTGGCCCTGACTTTGCCCAGGGCTTCTTTTTTGCGTGACTTGTACCTCGTAACGCCCGCAGCCTCCTCAATGATAACCCTTCTTTCTTCCGGTCCGGCATCCGTCATTGCGCCGATGCTTCCTTGCTGAATGACGGCATAGGATTTCGTGCCCAAACCGCTACCCAAAAAAACATTATGTACGTCCTTTAGCCGACAGGGTTGCTTGTTAATGAAATAACCGCTTTCTCCGGAACGGTAAAGCCGGCGGGTCAACATGATTTCGGTAAAGTCTTTAAGTTCTTCGGGCGCCGTGCCGTTGTCGTTGGCAAGAGTAAGGGACACCTCGGCCATATTCAATGCCGCTTTCCCGTTCGAGCCGGCAAAAATGACGTCTTCCATGGATTTTCCGCGGAGCTGTTTGACACTTTGCTCCCCCATAACCCATTTTATTGCGTCGACAATATTGCTTTTGCCACAGCCATTGGGACCCACAACCGCAGAAATACCTGGAGGAAATTGAATACTGGCTTTGTCAACAAAGGATTTAAATCCGTTTATTTCCAGTTTTTTTAGTTTCATACAATTAACTCTCCTGTTATTTCTTTCTGCTCATTCTCTAAACTTATACGACACATAATCTCAAAATAAATATCAGGGATCCTTTTGTTTGTAAAGGGAAAAACACAATGGAGGGTATAATTTTAATTAACTGAATACAATATGTGGTGGAATTGAGGCTTCTCTATGTTTTTCTTTGAGTTGTCGGTTCTTTTTATCTCGATAGAATGTTTTCCTAAATGAGCATGAAAAATTAAAATTACCTATAACAATTTAAATTTGTTGATAAATTAGTTGTTTAAACAGAAACTTGGTGCTGTAATGATTTGAAAAAAAATATTCATGAAACAGGATAATTTTCCGGTTCTTGATGGGATTAATACGCTCAAACTGTTATGGTTGCAAGAAAAATTTAAATTCTCTCAATAAATGCTGTATCAGAATCTCAAATGCGAGTTAGTTCGCTTCGCTCACAATGATATATAGTTCTTATCCTCCATGTCTGACTTCAGTGGCGAAACGTTGGCCGAAGCGATTGAGAAAACATTTGAGAACGGAAACACGCCGATTACAGTCAACCCTACGGTTTTCGATCCTTCTTTCACGGAGGATGAGGATAAAAAGGTTCAGTGGTTGGGATTTATCAAGAAAACTAAGATTTCCGATGCACCGGAGTCCTTCGAGGATGTTGCCGCAGCCATCAAGGTTTTTCTTGAGCCTATTGCAGCTTCTATTGTCGAACGACAAACGTTTCGTAACATTTGGACAGCACTTGGCCCATGGCGGTAACAAGTACACTTTCATTCATTCTTTCAAATGAATACTGTTCGCAAATCAGCAATCTGTCGGTTGTATGCGAGTTTTTCTGATTAAATCAGATAATCAGGAAGTATAAAATTGAATATTGCTGTTCTATTTGAGTTTTAAACGTTGCCGATCTTTGTGATTATCTTATCGGTGGTTCGGTTGCGCCTGTGATCTGTAGATGATATTTCAGGACTCGTAGTGATGATTTGAATCCAATGCTCACGATTTTTAGAATCACCCTCATTTATCAACGAGGCAGACTCAAAAAAACTGGCAAACCGGTTAAAACTCAAATCACAAGATGTTGATTTTCCCAACCTCCATCCAGCCAGGAAAATGAGGATTTATTCAAGTGTGATACTCATAACATATTAAATTCATTAAGGGATTTTATTGCTCAGCGATAAATTGCAGCTATCTGTATTCAGCCTTTTTAACTGAATTTGAACTATCACCGGTTTCACACCAATTCCCTATACCCCAATATATTGGGTAGCTATTTCATAGGGTTACGTGCACGATGGTAGCCATTTTGAGATTTTCGATAGAAACAACTACGTATTGTTGGCTTTCTTAGGGCCAGAAAAGTTTTGATTTGTGTTCGTAAGCTAAAAGATTTTATCCTGGATTATGCTGCGGGATACG
>Ga0210064_1001112_pt1 | contig 11863 bp, 10 predicted proteins | sample Muzzi_CordC_D2_FD_185531 | JGI IMG/M metagenome (GOLD analysis project Ga0210064, IMG submission 185531) | Wetland microbial communities from San Francisco Bay, California, USA, that impact long-term carbon sequestration - Muzzi_CordC_D2 (SPAdes) | ecosystem: Environmental > Aquatic > Marine >...
CCGGCGTGCTGCTTCTCGCGAGCGCTGAGGCGGTGTGCTCGGGGGAGGGTGTCGTCGGACTGGGACGCTTGCCCGACCTGCCGGTCGGCCCCGCCACGCTGGGTCGCGTGATCGATCCGCTCGGGAATCCGCTCGACGGCAACGGGCCGCTTCCCGAACTGCCGCGGCTCGGTCTCTTTCGTCCCGCGCCCGAGCTCATCGAGCGCAAGGCCGTGGACGAGCCGTTGCGCACCGGCGTGCTCGTCATCGATGCGGCGATCCCGATCGGCCGCGGCCAGCGGGAGCTGATCATCGGGGATCGCAATGTCGGCAAGACGGCGCTTGCCGAGGACGCCGTCGTCGCGCAGGCCGCGGGCGACGTGGCGTGCGTCTACGTCTCGATCGGGCAGCCGATGTCGCGTGTGCTGGCATTGCGCGAGATCCTGCTCCGTGCGGGAGCTCTGGAGAACACGGCGATCGTTGCGGCGGAGGCGTCGATGCCGCCCGGCATGCGCTACCTGGCGCCGTACGCGGGGGCGTCGGTGGCCGAGTGGTTTCGCGATCAGGGCGGGCACGCTCTGGTGATCTACGACGATCTCACGAAGCACGCCGACGCCTACCGGGAGTTGAGCTTGCTGATGGATCGACCGCCCGGCCGCGAGGCCTTTCCGGGCGACGTCTTCTTCATCCACGCGGAACTCCTGGAGCGCGCAGCGGTGCGAAACAGCGCTGCGGGTGGTGGATCCGTCACGGCATTGCCACTCGTCGAGACGACGGAGAGCGACATCGCAGCCTACATCCCGACCAACATCATCTCGATCACGGATGGGCAGATCTATCTCGACGCCGCTCGATTCGCGCGGGATGAACGACCGGCCGTCGACATCGGGCGGAGCGTCTCACGCATCGGCGAAGCGGCGCAGCCGGAGCCCGTGCGGCTCGCGGCGCGAAATCTCCGCATCCTGCAGTCTCGCTTCGAGGAGCTCGAATCGCTCGCCCGCGTGGGGCTCGAGCTCGAGGCCGGCCTCGAGCAGGAGATCGTGCGCGGCCGGCTGCTGCGCGCGCTGCTGCGGCAGCCGCGTCTGACACCGCAGGGGATCGCTGAGCAGGTACTGGCCGTTCTGTCCGTGAGCGAAGGTTGGCTCGACGGGCTCGTTCCCGAGCAGGCGCCTCGCTTCGTCGAGAACCTCGTGGCGCGCGTCCGTTCCGACGAGCCGCTGGTCGCAGCCGCCCTCGAACGCGGCGAAACCCCCGCCGGCGACTGGGCCGGGAGGATCCGCGCCCTGGCCACGGATCTGCGCCCGGCTCCGGAGGAAAGTCGGTCGTGAGTCGCGAGCGTGTGCTGCAGCGGCGTCTTCGCACACTCGGAACGCTAGAAGAAACCGTCGCTGCGCTGCGATCGCTGTCGGCACAACACTTTCGAGCGGCGAGAGCCCCGCTTGCGGACGTGCGCGCCTATCGGGACGAGGTGCAGCGTTTCCTCGCCGTGCTCGAGGCGAGCCCCGAAGCGTCGCTTCCCGGTGGGCCGGTGGGCATCGTTCTGGTGGCCGCGGACCTCGGGCTCGTCGGCGACTACACCGCGAGGCTGGTCCAGGAATCCCTGACACTTCGCGCGGAATGCGGGCCGGGCCCGCTCGTGTGCCTCGGGCGTCGCGCCGTGTCGGCGCTCGCGAGCGCGGGCGTGCAGCCGACCTCCGTGCAGCCCGCGCCCACGAGCGTGGCCGGGTTGACGGGGCTTCTCCTTCCGCTCGTGGATACGCTCCTCGCACTGCGGCGGGAAGGCGAGCTCGGAGCGCTGTGGCTCGTGGCCGCGCGTTTCGAAGGCGCGGGCGAGTACACCCCGGTGCGTGTGCCCGTCCTGCCGGTCGTCGCTCCGGCGGACCGACCGCCCGTCGCGATCTCGCCGTACTGCGGGGCTGAGCACCTTCGCGCCGTCGTCGTCCGAGAATACCTCTACGTGTCGCTCTTCGAGACGCTCCTCGAGGCGTTGGCCTCCGAGCACGGGAAACGTCTCGTTACCACGGAATCCGCTCGTTCCTGGCTGGAAGATCGCATCGGCGCCACCCGTCGACTTGCGGCGGCGAACCGTCGCGAGATCTCCACACAGGAAGTGCTCGAGGTCGTCGTGGCGACTCGCGCGGCACAGCGCGTGACTGGAAACGTCTCGTGAAGACCCGGGCGACGATGCGCGGCAAGATCACCTCGATCCGCGGAACCGTCATCGAGATGCGCTTCGAGGGTCTGCTCCCGACCATCGGCTCCGGAGTGGTCTGCGGTCCGGAAGGAGGGGTGCGGGTCACCGGCGAGATCTGTGGCCACAACGATGCCACCACGGCGCGCGCGATCGCCATCGAGTCGACGCGCGGCCTGCGGCGCGGAGAGCCCGCCGAATCCGACGGCGAGCCGCTGCGGGTGCCGGTCGGCTCGGAGCTGCTGGGACGGGTGCTCGATCTGCACGGTCGTGTCCTGGATGGAGGCTCGCCGCTGGAGGGACGCGTGCAGGCGCTGCTCCGGCACCCACCGCCCTCGGTTGCGGAGCGCCGCGCGTCGGGCCGCATCTACGAGACGGGCATCAAGGTGGTCGATTTCTTCTGCCCGATCGTACACGGCGGTCGGGCCGGAGTCTTCGGGGGGGCGGGTGTCGGCAAGACGGTCGTGCTGACCGAATTCATCCACAACGCGGTCGAATCGCTCGAGGGCGTCGCCGTCTTTGCCGGGATCGGCGAGCGGTCGCGCGAAGGGCTCGATCTGTGGGAAGAGCTGCGACGCCGCGAGGTCATGGACCGCTCCGTCCTCGTCTTCGGGCAGATGAAGGAGCCCCCGGGCGCGCGCTTCTTGGTCGGCTTTGCGGCCCTCGCCGTCGCCGAACACTTTCGCGATCAGGAGGGGCGGGACGTCCTATTCGTCGTCGACAACGTCTATCGCTACGTCCAGGCGGGGATGGAGGTCTCGGGACTGCTCGGCCGCATGCCGTCGCGGGTCGGTTATCAGCCGACACTGGCGGCGGATCTGGCGGAGTTCGAAGAGCGCATCACCTCGACTCGGCGCGGCGACATGATCTCGCTTCAGGCGATCTTCGTTCCCGCCGACGACTACTCCGACCCTGCGATCGCCCATGCGTTCTGGTTTCTCGACAGTGCGCTCGTCCTCTCGCGCGACATCGCCGCCGAGGGTCTGTACCCCGCGATCGATCCGCTCGCTTCGTGGTCGAAAGCACTCGACGTGGAGATCATCGGGCGCCGCCACGACGAAGTCCTTCAGGCGGCACGCCGTGTGCTCGGCCGCTACCAGGAGCTGCGTGACATCATCTCCATGCTCGGCATGGAAGAGCTCTCGGCGGAAGACCATCGCATCGTCGGCCACGCGCGGCGCCTCCGGAACTACTTCACGCAGCCCTTCCATGTGACCGAGTCCTTCACCGGGCAGCCCGGTCGCCGGGTGCCCATCGAGACGACCGTGGACGACGTCGCGGCGATCCTCGACGGGCGCTGCGACGACCGCGCGGAGCGCGAGCTCTTCATGATCGGCAGCATCGACGAACTCGCAAGGGGGCCGGTCCGTGGCTGAGGAGACGCTTCGGCTCGTCGCGCGAACTCCACAGGGCGTCGCTCTCGACGAACGCGTGAGCTCGCTGCGCGTGCCGACCGACACCGGGCAGGTCGGTCTTCGCCCCCGCTCGGAGCCGGCGGCGCTCGTCGTGGAGCCCGGCCTCGTGCTCGCGGCAAGCGGTGAAGGGCTCCGTTTCGTCGCGACGGTGGGGGGACTCCTGCGCTGTGACGGCGAGGAGGCGGTGCTGCTGACCCCGCTCGCGGTGGTCGGCGACAGCGCGGAGGCCGTCCGCGCCGAGCTCGCGCAAGCGCTGGGCGCTCGAAGTCTGGATCGCGAGCTGCGGGCCGTCTTGCAGCGTCTCGAGACGGGCATTCTCCAGGAGATTCGCGGCTCGACGTCGGCGGCGGCTCGGGGAGCTCGGATTGGCTGATCGCGACGACCCGGCAGCGCACGTCGGACGCCCGGACGCGCGGCGTTCCCTCGAGCGTGACGTCGGTCGCCTGGAGCGGCGCGAGCCGTCGGCCGCTTCGTTCTGGCGTTCGCTCTCCGTGCTCGGGACGGTGGGCTGGTCGATCGCGCTGCCCGCGGCCGCGGGCGCCTGGCTCGGACATCGGCTCGACCTGCAGCTGGAGAGCGGGGTGCGCTTCACCTTGATGTTCCTGGTCGCCGGCGTGATGCTTGGGAGCGTCGTCGCCTGGCGCGTCGTGCGCGAGCACCGGAAGTAGCTCGAATGGAATCGCAGATCTTCGGTGAAACGGTGGTGTTCTGGATCGGCCGGATCCCGGTGACGACGACGATGGTTGCCTCGACGGCGATTTCGGTTGCGCTCGTCGGCGTCGGGCTGGCGCTCCGGGTCGGGTTGCAACGGTCTCCAACCGGCACGCCGGCGGCTCTCGCGCTGCTCACCGTCGATTGGCTCGATCGACTGGTGCGCGACGTGGCCGGCCGCTCCGAGCCGGCTCTCGTCACACTGGCAGGGAGCCTCTTCCTCTTCATCGCGGCGTGCAACCTGTGCGGGCAGCTCCCCGGCGTTCGTCCGCCGACCGCGAGTCTGGCGACGACCTCGGCACTGGCCGCGATCGTGTTCTTCGCGGTGCCGGTGGCCGGCATCCGGGCGAAGGGCCTGCGCGGCTACCTGCTCGGCTACTTCCGCCCGAATCCGCTCTTCGCGCCCCTCCATCTGATCTCGGAGCTCTCCCGCACGCTCGCGCTCTCGGTGCGTCTGTTCGGGAACATGATGTCGGGACACCTGGTCGTCGCGCTGCTGGTCGCACTCACGGGCTTTCTGGTGCCGATGCCGCTGATGGCGCTCGACGTGCTGATCGGGCTGCTGCAAGCCTATATCTTCGCCATCCTCGCCACGGTGTACGTGGGCGCGGCGATCCGGGCCGGCGAGACCTGACGCGCGCGGCCCTCTCGGCAACCACGAAGCGGCCTTTCGGCTCGAGGCCGGCGGGATCGAGCGCATCGCGAACCGCCTCGCGGTCGTCCGGTCGCAACCAGCAGTCTCCGGCGTTCACGCGGGGGGGTTGCTGCGGCGCGCCGCTCCGAGCTGGAATTGATCTCCGGGCGCGCCCCAGCGCGCGTGGAGAGCCTCGAGGTTGTCCACGTCGGAGATCACGACCACTTCGTCGCCGGTCGCGATCTTGGTATCGGCATCGATCAGCACGAAGCGTTCGCCGCGGTAGAGGTGGGTGGCTCGCGCCAGCTCGGGCAGCTCCAGATCTTCGACGCTCCCCGCGTCGTCCTCGCGGGCGACGAAGACGAAGACCCGTGCTCGCCCCTTGATGGCGGTCGAGAACTCGAGGGAGTTGGAGCCCGCCACCATGTCCGCCAGGTGGCGGCCGATGGTGCGCGCCGGAACGACGGTGTCCTCCAGACCCAGCTCGAGAGCGATGTGCTCGAATTCGGCATTCTCGATCCGGGTCACGACCCGGCGAAAACCCAACGAGCGGCCGACGAGGCTCGCGATCAGATTGGACTGATCGCTCTCGGTGAGGCAGAAGAGGAAATCCGTTCCGGTCGGATCGGCTTCGCGAAGCAGATCCGGGCGCGTGCCGTCGCCGTGCAACAGGCCGATGTCGAGGCTCTTGCCGATTGCGTCGAGCTTCTCCCGATCGCTGTCGATGATCACCACCTCGTGTCCGCGTTCGGTCAGAATGCGGGCCGCTGCAGTCGCCAAAGAGCTTCCACCGACGAAGACGATCCGTATCAAGTCGCTCTCCTTCCCCACCAGGTGCCCGGCGACAACACGACGAGCAGCGCCACGATCTCGACCCGACCCAGGAGCATGTCCCCGCAGAGGATCAGCTTGAGCGGAGCCTCGAGCTCCGAACGTGAAATTCCGGTCGTCAGTCCGACCGTTCCCGCCGCCGAGACGACCTCGAACAGCGAGTCGAGGGGATCGTACCCGCTCGCGACGAAGGGCAGCCAGGACGTTCCGACGATCAACAGGAAGAGTAGGAAGATGACCAGCGCTTGCTGGATTTCGTTGCTGCGGAGCGATTCGCCGGCGAGGCGAGGCTCGGAGATGGCGTGGGGAGCAAGCCGCGCGCGCGATACCGCCCATTGGATCAGGCGGAAAGCGATCAGGACGCGCAACAGCTTCACGCCGCCCGCAGTGGAGCCGAGGCTGCCTCCGGTGAGCATCGAGCCGATCAGCAGCAACTTGGCCGTGGGCCCCAGATCGGCGACCGGCAGCGGTGTGAATCCGGTCGTGGTCTGAGCGGAGGTCGCCAGCAGGGGCGCGCTTCGAAGCGCTCGCGCCGGGGCGATGTCCGACTCGAAGATCAACGCGAGCCCGAGAAGGACGGAGAGCACGAAGCAACCCGTCACCAGGGCGCGCAGCTCGACATCCGCTGCCGACACGCGCAGACCGTTGCGGCGCACGCGATGGTAGAGAGGCAGGGAAACGGCGCCGCACAGGCCGAGCCCGACCGCCACCGCCTGAGCCGGCCAGCCGCCGAGATCCGCGAGGCTGCCGTCGTGCGACGAGAAGCCTCCGGTCGACACCGCGGCCAGTGCGTGGAGCAAGCCGTCGAAAGGCGTCGCCCCGGCTGCTGCGATCGCCAACACTCCGAAGAGGGTGAGTCCGCTGTAGACGATGATCGCGTGGCGCGCGCGAGCTCGGATGCTCTCGGGCAGCGGGTCCACTTCGGTCCCCGGCACGACGAGCCTTCGAGCCGCGAGGCCCGCCGAACCCAGCAGCGCTACCGAGAGCGTTACGATGCCGAGGCCGCCGTACCACTGCATCCAGGCACGGGTGAAGAGGAAGCTCTCCGGCTGGCCGTCCAACGAAGTGAGCGTCGTGAGACCGGTGGTCGTTACCGCGGATACCGCTTCGAAGAGTGCGTCCATGAACCCCATGTGGGTGGAGAGCATGAAGGGAGCGATCGCGCCGAGCGGGGCCAGCACGAAGATCGATGCCGCGACCACCATCGCCTCGTTCGTCTGGATCCGTTCCGGGGCCGGGATGCGGCGCAGGGCCGCGGCGAGCGCAATGCTCGCGATCGCCGCGGCCGCCAGCGTACCCGCCGCGGCCGACTGGCCGAGTCCGAGAGCGACCGCCGCCGGGACCAGCATCAGCAGGCCCACGGCGAAAAGCAGCTCGCCCAGATACCTTCCGACGACCGCGGGCCGCGCGGCGAAGCTGACTGCGTTGAGACGCTCTTCCGGAGACACGCCGGCAGTCTAGACCGTAAGTGCCCGCTCGACCCGATTGCTCCGCCGTTCGGGGGACTGAATTCGGGACCCGGCCGGGTGTATCATCCGGAGATTGCGACGGCGGGCAGGGCGGAAGGGAGCGATGGAATCGAATCGGACGAACAGCGAGAACGCTCGGGTCTCGCGATGAAGCTCGACGCCTGGATTCGAAGGTTGCGCAAGCGATTCATCAAGTTGCTGAAGCACCGCGGACGCCCGGCCCTGAACGGCTTCCTCGCGCAGCACTCGCTCCTGGGCGACCCGGAGGTATTCGATCCGGCCGACTTTCCCTGGGTCTCCGAGCTGGAGAGCAACTGGAAGCGCATCCGCGACGAGGCTGAAGGCATGCTCGCGCTTCGCGAGCACATCCCCGCCTTTCAGGAGATCTCGCCGGACCAGTACCGCATCTCCGATACCGACGAGTGGAAGACCTTCTGGTACCGCGGCTTCGGTCACCGCTCGGAGGTGTTCGAAAAGCTGTGTCCCGAGACGGCGCGCTGCGTCGACGCGATCCCCGGTCTCGAAACGGCCTTCTTCTCGATCGTCGCGCCGGGCAAGCACATCATCGCGCACCGCGGCGTCAGCAAGGGCATCGTCAACTGTCACCTCGGCCTGATGATTCCGAACGAGCGCGAGCGCTGTCGCATGCGCGTGGGCAGCTCCCACTTTCACTGGCTGCCCGGCCGCTGCCGAATCTTCGACGATACCTACGAGCACGAGGTCTGGAACGACACCGACGAAGAGCGGGTGGTGCTGATGCTCCAGTTCCGGCGCCCGCTGCGCGAGCCCGGCCGTACGGCCAACCGGCTGTTCCTCGCGGCGATCGCGAAGACCCCCTACGTCACGGTGGCCAAGCGCAACCAGATCGCCTGGGAGCGCCGCCTCGAGCAAGTCCTGCAGCGCGCCGGTGGCGAAGCGCTCCACCGGAACCCGTCGCCGGAGCGCCAGTAATCGACGGGCTCGAGCGGGAGCATCCAACCGACGATGTGATCGAGTACGCTCTTTCCCGTTCCTGCGAGGAGGGCGCACGTGATCCACCGACTCCGCGGCTTCGTGATGCCGACCCTGATCGTCCTGGTTCTGCTCTGCGCGTTCGCGGCGCCGCGGAGCGATGCGGCATTGGTCGGACTCGTAGTCTTCGGTGCCCTGCTCCTGTTGGGCCTGTTCGATCTGCTCCAGCCGACCCACAGCATCCTGCGCAACTACCCCGTGATCGGGCACATCCGGTTCCTGCTCGAGGACGTGGGTCCCGAGCTGCGCCAGTACATCGTCGAGTCGAACACGGAGGGGCGTCCGTTCAACCGCGACCAGCGCGCCCTGCTGTACCAGCGCGCGAAGGGCGTGCTCGACAAGAAACCGTTCGGCACCGAGCTCGACGTGTACCAGGAAGGGCACAGCTGGATGGTGCACGCCATCAACGCGAAGCCGCCGATCGCCGATCCCGTGGCGAACCTGCGTATCGCAGTGGGGGGCCCCGACTGCACCCGACCCTACGAGGCGTCGGTGCTGAACATTTCGGCGATGAGCTTCGGCTCACTCTCGGGTGCCGCCATTCGCGCACTCAACACGGGGGCGCGCCTCGGCGAATTCGCCCACAACACCGGAGAGGGCGGGATCAGCGTCCACCACCGCGAGCCCGGTGGCGACCTGGTCTGGCAGATCGGGACCGGCTACTTCGGATGCCGCGACTCGAACGGTCGCTTCGACCGCGGCGCGTTTCGCGAGCAGGCCGTGCTCGAGGCGGTCCGGATGATCGAAGTCAAGCTGTCGCAGGGGGCGAAGCCCGGCCACGGCGGGATCCTGCCGGGGCCGAAGGTCACGCCGACGATTGCGCAGGCGCGCGGCGTCGCCGTCGGACACGACTGCATCTCGCCGCCCGTCCACCACACCTTCTCCACGCCGATCGGGCTGCTCGAGTTCCTGGCGCAGCTTCGCGAGGACAGCGGCGGGAAGCCGGTCGGAATCAAGCTCGCGATCGGAGAGCCGGTGGAGTTCCTCGGGATCTGTCGCGCCATCCACGAGACGGGACTCGCGCCGGACTTCATCACCGTGGACGGTGGCGAGGGGGGGACGGGCGCGGCTCCGATCGAGCTCTCGGACCACATGGGCATGCCGATCCTCGAGGCGCTGGTGCTCGTCCACGATTCGCTCGTCGGGATCGACGCGCGCGACCGCGTCCGCGTGCTCGCGTCCGGGAAGCTCGTCACCTCGTTCGCGATGGCGACGGCGATGGCACTCGGCGCCGACGGGATCAATACCGCGCGCGGCTTCATGTTCTCGCTCGGCTGCATCCAGGCGCAGCTGTGCCACACGAACCGCTGCCCGGTCGGCGTCGCGACGCAGGATACGCGCCTCGAGCGCGGCCTCGCCGTCGAGCACAAGGCGGAGCGGGTCCGACGTTTCCACGCCAAGAGCGTCGAGGCGCTCGCCGAGATCGTCGGTGCGGCGGGATTCGATCATCCTCGGGAGCTTCAGCCCCGGCACGTGTATCAGCGCGTGAGTCCGTGGGAGATCCGGCGACTCTCCGATCTGTATCCCCGAATCGAGCGCGGAGCGCTGCTGGCGGGCGCCGGCTCCGGCTTCCTGCACACCGCCTGGAAGGCCGCGAGCGCGAAGGAATTCCGGCCGCTCGGATCGCGGTAATCGGCCAGGCGATGGCGCGCGCGCCGATCCCGCACGGAACTCCGGGACGCGTGTTCGGACGCTCCCAACGACTTCACGGCCGGGTCTCGGCGTCTCGCCTCGGCGAGGCGAGCTGCAAGCGGATGGCGATCGGCGCCACCAGGCACGTCAGCAGTGAAACCACCGCCATCGCCGAGAAGAGCGGCTCCGGCACGGCCCAGGCTCCGAGCATCGCACCGTGTTGCATGACGACGAGTGCAATCTCGGCCCGGGGAATCATGCTGGAGGCGAGGAGTGCGGCGCCGCGGGGCCGGAGCTCGGAGACACTCGCGCCGTAGACGCCCAGCACCTTTCCCCCGACCGCAGCGAGAAAGAGCAGCAATCCGAGGGGAAGCGCCGTGCCCAGGCTCTCCGGGCCGACACGGAGCCCGATGGCGATGAAGAAGAAGGGCGTGAAGAAATCGTAGAGCGGATCGAAATAGGCATCGAGCTTCACGGCTTCGGAATCGCGGCTGAATGCGAGTCCGCCGAAGAACGCACCGATCGCCAGCGAGAACCCCAGGGCGCCCGCCGCCGCGGCGATGACGAGGCCGACGCTTGCGACCGTGATGAGGCGGTCTGGCGCGGGCTCGAGGCGTCCGACGAGACGCGTGAGGGGCGCTTCGAGGAAGCGAGCGAATAACGCGCACGCCAGCGCGAAGAGGGCCAGGCGCAGCACCAGCCCGGCCGCCGTCCCCGCGACCGAGACGGCGATTCCATCGGTGCGGCCGTCTAGAAGCGTCGGCGCAACGGCAAAGAGCACGGCCATCAGGATGATCCCCGAGAGGTCGTCGAGCTCCGCCACGTCGAGCAGCAGCTGTCCGCGCTTCGACTCGAGAACGCCTTCCTCGCGCCAGACCGCCACGCTGACGCCCACGCTCGTCGCCGTCATGGCGACTGCCGTGAACAGACTCGGTACGAGCTCGAGAGCGAGCCCGTACCGCGCGACGACGAAGCCGAGCGCACCGCTCACCGTCACGTCCGCGGTCCAGATGAAGCTCGCGCGCCGGAGGTTCTCGACGAGCTTGTGGACGTTGCTCTCGAGACCGACCCGGAAGAGGAGGAAGACGATTCCCACGCTTCCGAGAAAATCCACGACCCCTCGGGAGGCCTCACCGAGCCACGCCCAGCGCCACTCGAGAAACGCCAGAGCGATGCCGAGCCCCAGATGCACGACGACCGAGGGCACGGCGGTGCGCCGCAGCATCGCCGTCAGCAGCAGGTCTGCGACCAATAGCGTCCCGACCAGGATCACCGGTATTGCGAAGGGTTCGGGCGACACGTTCATGGCGTGGTCTCGTTCGAGCAGGACGCCCCTGGCCGAGGCACGATGCCGCAGTGCGAACGAACCCCCCGCCGCCGCGGTCGTTTCCCCGCGTAGACTTCTACGAACGGCGGGATTGCGCAACCCGAAATCCGATCGACGGCCGCCGGTGGCTCCTCGGCGGCCTCGCCGGAGCCCTCCGATAGCTTCCGATGCGGCGGCGTGCGCGCACTCCCGGTCATTCGCGCTCGACGGGCGACCGCGATCGATTCGATCGCCCTCCCGGCCGGCAAGAATCGAGCCGGGACTACCCGCCCCGGACCCGGTGCTTACGCTGCTGCGGACACGGGGGATCGAATCCATGGCGAGAACGAACGATTTCGAGCGCCGGCGCGACGAAATGGTGAAGAGCCAGATCGAGGCACGCGGCGTGGTTTCGCCGTCGGTTCTGGAAGCGATGCGTTGCGTTCGGCGCGAGGGATTCGTGCCCTCCTACCTCGGCGAGTTCGCCTACGACGACACACCGCTGCCGATCGAAGCAGAGCAGACCATCTCGCAGCCCTTCATCGTGGCCTTCATGGTGGATTCGCTGGCACTCGAAAAGACCGACCGGGTGCTCGAGATCGGCACCGGCAGCGGATACGCTGCCGCGGTCCTGGCCGAGGTGGCGGGCGAAGTCTACACGATCGAGCGACACGAGAAGCTGGC
>Ga0210064_1001113_pt1 | contig 11858 bp, 10 predicted proteins | sample Muzzi_CordC_D2_FD_185531 | JGI IMG/M metagenome (GOLD analysis project Ga0210064, IMG submission 185531) | Wetland microbial communities from San Francisco Bay, California, USA, that impact long-term carbon sequestration - Muzzi_CordC_D2 (SPAdes) | ecosystem: Environmental > Aquatic > Marine >...
TTCCGCCGGGCACGCCCACGGGAATTCCGATCGCCGCCATTACCGGCACCAACGGTAAGACCACCACATCGCGCATGCTTGCCCACATCTTGAAGCTTGCCGGTCACACGGTGGGCCTGGCCAGCACCGATGGCGTTTACATCGACGGCCGTTTGAGTGTCGACGGTGACATGACGGGCCCTTTGTCCGCCCAGATGGTATTGCGCGACCCCACCGTCGATGCCGCTGTACTCGAGACGGCGCGCGGTGGATTGCTTCGCCGCGGACTCGGATACCGTGAGAGCAACGTTTCGGCATGCCTCAACGTGAGTTCCGATCACCTGGGCCTGCGGGGCATCGATACGGTCGAACAGCTGGCCGAGGTCAAGCGCGTGGTGGTAGAAGTTGCGACGGACATGGCGGTTTTGAACGCCGACGATCCCCTATGTCTGAAAATGGCCGACTACACCGAGGCCAGGCAGCTTTGCTACGTGACCATGAATCCGGCGCATCCTCTGGTAAAAGAACATATTCGCGTCAACGGCATCGCGGTGGTTCTGGAGCAGGGCATGAATGGTCAGATGATCACGCTCTACGACAACAGCGGTCATCATATCCCGGTTGTGTGGACGCATCTGATCCCGGCGACCCTGGAGGGCCGCGCGATGCACAACGTGCAGAACGCCATGTTTGCAGTGGCCATGGCTTACGGCCTCAACGTCGCCATGGAGAATATCCGCCACGGCCTGCGTACTTTCGACACGACGTTTTTCCAGGCGCCCGGGCGCATGAACATCTACAACGAGTATCCCTTCAGGGTCATCCTCGACTACGCCCACAATATGGCTGCGGTGAAGGCGATCTGTCAGGTGGTGGAGCGCCTCGGCGCCGACGGTAAAAAGCACATCGTGCTGTCGGCACCCGGAGATCGCCGTGATGAGGACATCGTCGGCATCGCACAGATTGTTGCCGGACAGTTCGATCATTACATTTGCCGGCGCGACGACAATCTTCGCGGGCGGGGCCCGGCGGAGCTGCCCGAGATGCTGCGCCGCGCGCTGCTGGAAAGCGGCGTGCAGGAAGCACAGATTTCCGTGATTGCCGACGAACAGGAAGCGAATCTGGCTGCGCTGGAGTCCGCCGCTGCTGGAGATTTGGTGTTGATACTGGGAGACAATATCAAGCGAAGCTGGAAACAAATCATTTACTTCAAGACTGGTGATGACGACGTCGCTGAGAAGTCTGAATCGACGCCCGCTGCTGCGAGCGCGGCTGGCGCCGAAGACGCGGAAGAATTCCGGCTGGACGCCGACATGGAGCTCGTGCGCGATGAGCGTGGCGTGAGGATTGCCCGAGAAACCGAGGACTGAATCCGGTGGAGTGCCTCGACTCACGCCGCCTCACTGGGCCAAACTTGTTGATGCGCCGGGCGGGCGCGATCATCGATGTGCGCTTCGGCGATTCCTCTGGCACTGTCCAGGGCGCAAACGATAGCGACGCCGTCATCGCCGAATGGCAACGGCAGGTGAAGCGCATGCTGGACAGCGTTGGCTGGGCGCGCGAAGAGATCCACGTTCGCCGATACCGGGACGGCGCGAGTCTCGCAATCTCGGCACCTGTAGACGCTTTGTACGCGGCCACCGAAGTCAATGACTGGGCGTGGGAGGCGGCTTGCAGCACTCTCGATAAGGGCGAAGCGCCGCCCATCGAGGATGCGGCACGCAGTCTTGGTGAAGTCATTGCCGATGAACAGAATCCAGCACTGCAAAGTCTGTGCGCGCAGGCCCGTGAGCGGTGCATCCCCTTTCTCGTCGACGACGAGCTTATCTCCTTCGGATTTGGAAAATTCAGCCAGAGCATGCCGGTGGATCGTCTTCCACCGCCAGGTCAAGTGGACTGGTCGTCTCTGCAGTCTATTCCAGTGGCTTTGGTTACAGGCACCAATGGCAAGACGACATCAGTGCGCATGACGGCAGCCATAGCCCGCGCGGCGGGTCTGGTGGCTGGCATTTGCTCGACGGATTGGATCGCCGTTGACGATGAGATCATCGATCGCGGTGATTACTCGGGACCCGGAGGCGCGCGCACCGTGTTGCGCGATGGGCGGGTTGAACTCGCCATTCTCGAAACTGCCCGCGGCGGCCTGTTGCGCCGCGGTCTCGCGGTGGAGCGGGCGGACGCCGTGCTCATTACCAACATCGCCGAGGATCATCTGGGTGAGTTCGCCCTCGATGATCTACGCGCGCTGGCGGATGTGAAGTGGGTTGTGACTAAGGCAGTGAATGGCGCGGGTAGACTGATATTGAATGCCGACGATGCTTTGTTAATCGAAAGATCCCGCGACAGTCAGGCGCACATCACATGGTTCTCCGCGCATCCGGACAACCGGATAATTCGCCAGCACCTGACCGAAGGCGGCGATGCGCTTACGGTGGAAGATGGCCACGTAATCCATTGGTCGGGCAAAGGCCGAAGATCGCTTTTGGCTGTTGCGGAAATTCCTATGACTCTTGGGGGTGTGGCCGAGCATAACGTGACCAACGCCCTCGGCGCGGCCGGATTGGCGCTTGCTCTCGGCATCTCAGGTGATGCCGTTGCAATGGGGTTGCGCAATACGCGCCGGGAAGATCATCCGGGGCGGTTGAATGTGTTCGAATTCAACGGTGTTAAAGCCATTGTCGATTTTGCTCATAATCCACATGGGATCAGAGCCTTGTTCGAAGTCGGGCGCAAAGTCGACGCCAAGCGCCGCCTCGTTTTAATTGGTCAGGCTGGCGATCGCCCGGACCGCTCCATCGCCGAGCTTGCAGATGCGGCATGGGCCATGCATCCGGATAGAATTATTCTCAAGGAGTTGGCCCACTATGCCCGTGGCCGCGGCAAGGGTGAAGTTGCCGGGATACTGCGCGAGCGCTTTCTTAGCCTCGGCGCGCCCGCCGAAATAATCGGCTATCAGGAGCAGGAGCTGGACGGCGTGCGCGAAGCTGTCGCCTGGTCACAACCCGGCGATGTGCTGATGCTTTTGATCCACGAAGATTTGGATGGCGTTACCGAGTATTTGACCAACTGTTGTCACTAAGCAGGGTTCTAACAGGCCGAAGCGAAAAATCCCGCGCGATCGGTTTTTGTAGTGTGGTCCTGGAAGTGGGCGGCACCGATGAGGCCCTGATATTACACCTCTAATTCCCCTTCCCACCGCGGTACTCTCACTGAACTGAGACCCATTCCCATTCAATCAGCGTATAGAAATTCCTTCCACCGGCCGATATCTCTTCAACATACCTTAGCTGCGACATTTTTCCGCGATCCCCGGTAAGGGGCCGCAAACTCACTCAGGGCTCCGGCAAATTCTCGCTGCAGGATCGCAGCAACTTCCGGGTTCCAACCCGGAAATCGGCCGCCGGCAGCACGAATCGGAGCAATACCATGTACGTCAAAGACGTGATGCAGAGCGTAGTTACATCGGCGCCAAAGGGAACCTCGGTACAGGAGGCGTTCGAGATCATGCGTGATGGTGGCTTCCGTCATCTGCCCGTGCTCGACGAGCTCGGCAAGGTCGTCGGAATTCTTTCCGACCGGGACCTTCGCAGCGTGGGCGCCATTTACAAAGACGAGGCCACCGGCACCGAAGACTTTCTCGTTACCGAAGACGCGACGGTGGACACGATCATGGCCACCAAGCCCTTCAGTGTGGCACCGGAAGATTCGGTGTCATTCGCCATCGACGTTCTGAAGGAAAAGCGCATCGGCTGTTTGATTGTCTCCAAGCAGGGGGAGCTGCTCGGGGTTCTAAGTTATCTGGACCTGCTCTCCGCGCTCAAGAAGATTCTCGACAAACCGGCACAAGAAAGCGCTGCCTGAAATACCCCACGCGCGCCACTAGACTTCCCGGCAAGCAACCAACCAGCAGTACAAAAGAACTACACCAGCGTATCAGACTGAGTCCTCTCCCCCTCGCCTCGAGGGGGAGGGACAGGGTGGGGGTGTAGACAAGAAGCGTGTGGCGAAGCCTCCCAGCGCTGGATTTGCGCGACCGCTCAGACAAGGAGCGCTCAATCGAAGACGCACCTGTCAATGGACGTCTGATCACCCGTTCGGACTTCAGTCCTTCTTGCCGGCGTCTCCCAATGGCGCGGCATCCGGTAAGCGCGCCCTGAGTCGCTCGCCGAACTGCCTCGCCTCGTCAATGATCCCGTGCGCATGGCGCCAGCGATCGCATTCGTATGAGAACAGTTGCGACCACGCACACCATTGATCTTCCAACGTCCCTGAGATGTCTCTCAGCAGATTTCGGTAATCACTCGGCCGGGTGAACAGGAATAGAAACGCGAGGAGCACGGCCGTCAAAGCGATCAGCTTGAGGGGTTTGGTTTTCAATGTGGCCTCTCACATGTGCACGCGGGTAGTCAGGATATCGTAACTGGTCGCTGCCTGTCGCCGGCATGCCGGCATCACTCGGGTCGTGTAAAATTCCCACTGGCTCGGAAAGCAAGGAGGGAATTGCGATGACGAGGACTGTTTGTTTGCCCCTGGCGGCGCTCCTGGTGTTTTTCCAAATGAGCTCGGCGGTGGGAGCCGAGAGCAAGGAGTTGCGCAAACAGCGCCAAGAGGCCCAGAGAGAACGGCAGACGCAGAAGAACGAGCGCAACAAGGAAAACAACGAAGCGGCCAGGGCATTTCGCGACTATGTCCGTGACCTGAAGGCGCAGTACCAGGAGCAGGTGAAAGAGCTCGACACCGAGTTCGAGCTGCGGCGGGTAGAGCTCAAGGCGGATCACGACGCACGAGTGGCCGGGGCGGAAGCCGAGTACCAGAAAAAGCTCTCCAGCCTGTTCATGACGCCGGGCACCGAGATTAACAAGCAAAGCATCGAACAACTGCAAGCAGACGGAAAGAGATACGCGGACGAGTTGTTTGCTCTGAGAAAACGATCCGCCGAAGAGCTTCACCGGGAGAGCATTACCAAAGAGGAGCGCGAAAACATTCTCCTGGCCGAACGCGACCAAATGGCGATGCAGGAAGCGGCAGACTTGGGTCTGACCCAGCGCTATGCGCCCATACTGGCAACACCGCTCGGTGATGGCCTTAGCAAACAGGATGAGCGCTGGAATGAACGAGAGAAGAAGGAGGTCGCTAAGCTCGAGGAAAGAAACAGCAAACTCCTCGGCGAGTTCCGCAACGGTGAAAGCTTGCGCAAATGGGAAATCGAGAATCTGAACGAGGACTTCAAACTCACGTGGGACGAGAAAGCCAAGCTGCACGAGCTGGATTCCGAGCAAATTTTCTATAACACCATGTTCATGCAGGCGGCCGCGGGACAGCAGTTCGACCAGCAGGAATTCATGGCGAAGTTGGCGGAAATCAACGAACAAAAGAAACTCATCAAGATCGAGACCAGAAAAACCAACGACAAGAACAAGATCAAGCGCCGGGAACAGAGAAAGAAGATACTCGACGCCGACTGACGGCATGCCGTGTAGCGCTTTGTTGATATCTGTATAAATAAACAGTATTCTACCGGGAACTCACCAGGGGTTCCCCATGCAGGCATCTTTGTTCGACACCGGTTGCCCGGACTTCGACCCGGAAATGCAGGGGATCGAGCGCATCGAGCTCGGTGACGGCGCCTGGGTCGACTATCTTCCCCACTGGCTCGCCGGTCATGACGCGGTTTACCGGCAGCTGGCCGGCAGCGCGGATTGGAAACAGGGCCGCCGGCTCATGTATTACCGCACGGTGGACGTGCCGCGCCTGACCGCCGCCGCGCCCACCACCGGCCATTGCGCGGCGCTGCTGCTGGCGCTGTCGGCAACGCTCTCGCGTCACTATGCAGTCGTCTTCCAAGATCCCACGCTCGCCTGGTACCGGGATGGCAGGGACGGTGTGGCGCCCCACGGCGACAGAATCGGCCGGCTCTGTGATGATCCCGTGATCGCCATTGTCTCGGTGGGGGCGCCGCGGCGCTTTCTTCTCCATCCCCTGGCCGGTGGCCGCTCCAGGATGTTTTCTCCAGGGTGGGGTGATCTGCTGGTCATGGGCGGTAGCTGCCAGAGAAGTTTTTTGCACAGCGTGCCGAAACGAGGGCATGCCGATCCGCGGATCAGCATTCAATTCCGGACCATGGAGCCGGCCGGCACGAAGCCCCCGGCGCGCCGGGGACAGAGCCACAATCTCCTGCCCGTGGAGCGCGCGCCCCGCGGACTTCCAGCCTTATGAAGACAGCAAACATCCGCCTGGCTGTTTGCACGGGGGCGCGTTTGCGCTGCGCCTTTCGTTTGAATCTCCGGGCCGCGTCATTCCCGGTACGTTCATATTGGACACTGTTTATTGGACAGCCCGATACAAAAGTACTTACTCTGCCCGACGGGAGAGAAGGGGCGTGCTTCCGACGCTAGGAATCACGGAGGAAAGACACACCCGCTGCCGTCCGATGGTCACACTTCGAAAACGCTTCCGAGGGCGATTTTCGACAGGGGGTGTATCGTGCCGGACTTCGAACCGACGCTGGCGCAGCGCCGCCGATTCGGCCTGTTTCTCTTGTCGGCCTACCGTGAGCTCAGATCTGTTTACCCCGGTGGTTTTGAATCCTTCCTCGTCGCAATCTGCGCTTCATTGGGAAACCGGCAAACGGGCAGACCGGTTAACGTCAGCAGCATCGCGGACATGACCGGCATTCCCCGGCCAACCGTCATTCGAAAGCTGCATCTGTTGGAGGAGCTGGGTATGGCGCATCGCAGCGAGACGAGCAGGGGTACGCTGGTCTACATGACGCCGGCATCGTGGGAACACGCGCGGCCACATATCGCGCGGTTACTGGAACTCGAAAACGAGATTACGATTCCCGGGCACCGCTGAACAGCCAGCGGTTCTGGTCGCCTGGCACCCGTCGAAGTTGCTGCCGTCTGGCCGCTTCGAAAAAGCGCCTTCCCGCCGTCAGAAAAATTTCAGCGCAACCCCTTCTCGCGATCGGCGCACGATAATCGCAGGGCGGTTGTGCAGGCGCACCACCGATCCCAGATCCAGCACCAGGTTCAGCTTTACCACGTGTCGCTCACGTATTGGCAATGGTCCTGTGGCGACGAACGCACCAGTGGAGCTGAGGTCTCGCACCTTGCCCTTGTAACGCGGAGAGCCTTGTCGAGAGACATAGGCTTGTGCCTTGGTTGGCGTGCGCGATACACAACGGCGTTCGCGCATCACTTCGCCCTGCGGGTTCTTCGTTTTGCCGATAGAAAAGTCCACGAGTTCCTCTCTTGTTTTTCTGCCGCCCTCCGGATGCTGCATTATATGAGGAATTGGTTGTGAGATCAGTTTCTATGTTGGATATTTCGCCAGGAATTGCATTCTCCTGCGCACGGCAGATAATTGATGGAAAAACACATGGCTGGTCCTGTACTTAGCGCTGCTTTCGGAAACTACGACCGCATTTCGCCCCTGCACACGGGTGCTGTGAGCACAAATGGGATCGCCCTTCGTATCCTGACACTTTCGCCCACGGACATTTTCCGGCGCATGTGCGCCAAGCAAGAGTTTGATATCTCGGAAATGTCCATGGGTGCCCACGCATTTCTCACCGCAAGCGGTAAGAGCCCCTTTGTCGGGATGCCGGCCTTTGTCAGCCGCGCCTTTCGTCACGGGATGGTTTACGCGAACGTAGATTCCGGGATCGCGGGCCCGGAGGACCTCAACGGTAAGCGCATTGTCATACGCGAGTGGGGTATGACGGCGGTGGTGTGGATCGTGGGCATCTTGACCGAGCAATACGGTTTCGATCCATGCTCCGTTGAGTGGATCGCGGAACTGCAGGCGCGGGTACCCATCGAACTCCCTCGGGGAATGCGCATCCGCTACATGACGGCTGAGGAAGATCTGTCGACACTTCTCGACTCCGGAGCGGTCGATGCCGCGCTCATTCACAAAGTGCCGGCCTGCTTCGAGCGGAAATCTCCCCGCGTGCGGCGGTTGTTTCCCGACTTCGCGGCCGCGGAGCAGGCGTACTACGCCAGTACCGGATTGCATCCAATCATGCACTGTGTGGTCGCACGCCGTGACGTTCATGAACAACATCCAGGAGCAGTGGCGAGCGTCTACCAGGCCCTGGTAGACGCGCGGCGCTTGACCATGACGGCATTGTGCGATACCGGCGCCTACACGGCGATGATTCCGTTTCTGCCCGCGATAATGGAAAACACAATCCAGACCTTCGGCGATGACTACTGGCCTTACGGGATCGAGCGCAATCGCGCAGATCTCGAGCGTTTTGTGCTCTATGCACACCAACAGGGTCTTACCCCGCGGCTGTTGGCCATCGAAGAGCTCTTCGATAAGACTTTCAGGAACACTTAGCCCAATCGCTGTTTACATATCGGCGTCAATAACATGCAATAGCCCCACCGTCGCCCCACAGTCAACAACAGGAGCCGCCGCCGATGAAGCTGCATCACAATCCGGCATCACCCTATGTTCGCAAGGTCCGAGTGCTTGCCCTGGAAACCGGCCTTTCGGACAAGATCGAGCTTGCCAGTGTCACGCTCACCCCAATCGGCCCGGATGCGAATGTGTGCGCCGACAACCCCATCGGCAAGATCCCGACCCTGGTTTGCGATGATGGCAGCGCCCTTTACGATTCCCGCGTCATTTGCGAATACCTAGACAGTCTGCATGGTGGCGCGCGGATGTTTCCGGAGCAAGGCGACGCACGCTGGACCGCTGTGCGCCGCCAGGCCTTGGCCGACGGCATTCTGGACGCCGCCGTCGGTACGCGCTATGAAAGCGTTTTGCGTCCCGAGAAGCTTCGCTGGCCGGACTGGATAAACGCTCAACTGAACAAGATCAGGCGCAGCCTCGATGTGCTCGAGCATGAGTCTCTTGGCGGAGGTGTGGATATTGGCACGATATCCATCGCCTGCGCCCTGGGGTACTTGGATTTCCGCTATCCGGATGAGGATTGGCGTACCACCCGGCCCCGGCTCAGCGAATGGTTTGAGCGCTTTTCGCAGCGGTCATCCATGCAGGAGACCAGCCCGGGCTGACTCCCTATGCAGAGGGTCTGGTGTAAGTGATCCATGACTGTACCGCGCCTGTCTAAGACCCGTTACCTGTCGGGTTGCCAGTGTCATTTGAAGTTGTGGTACGACTGCTACGAGCGCGAGCTCGGCGCCGGCGTTGACGCCGTCACCCAGGCGGTCTTCGATACCGGGCACGAAGTAGGCCGGCTTGCACAAAAGCGCTATCCCGGTGGTGTTCTGGTCGAGCCGGATCATTTGCACCCCGGGGATGCGTTGGCCCAGACGCGGGCATTGCTTGCCGATGAGACCGTGCCTGCGATCTTCGAGGCGGCACTGGAGCACCGGGGTGTTTTAATCCGGGCGGATGTATTGGAACGCAGCAACCGCGGCGGTTTTAATCTCATCGAGGTCAAATCCGGCGTATCCGTCAAAGATATCAACGTGCACGATGTGGCGGTTCAAACGTGGGTGCTGCGTGGCGCAGGAATCGATGTCGGTTCATCGGCTTTGCTGACACTTAATCGAGGGTACGTATTCGATGGTCATCGTCTCGATGTCCACCGTTTGTTCCGCTATCACAATCTCGACGACGCAATTGCGGAACATCTACCGTGGATCGGTGAAGAGATTATCTTGTTGCAGTCGATGCTCTCCACCGACAGGGCTCCGGAAATAGAACCCAGTGAGCACTGCTTCGTACCCTATGAATGCGGATACTTCGAGTTCTGCACCCGTGAATGGGAGTACCCGGAGCATCCAATAACCGACTTGCCACGACTGCACGCAACCAAGTTGGAGCGGCTCGAGAGCCAGGAGATTGAGGAGATCGGAGACATACCCGACGATTTTCCCCTCAGCAAACCGCAGGCCATTGTTCGATTGTCGGTTGTTACTGGAAGAGAGCACATATCCCCCGGGCTTCATGATGAGTTAGACCGTGTGTCTTATCCCATACGCTACTTGGATTTCGAAAGCTTCAGTCCGGCTGTGCCCCGCTATGCAGGCACCCGTTGCTACGACACCATTCCTTTCCAGTTCTCGATGCATATCGAAAGCGCTGATGGCGAGGTCTTTCATGGTGATTTTCTGTGGACCGATGACAGCGACCCGCGGAGACCACTCGCTCTGGCGTTGCTCGATGCCGCTGGCGACGAAGGGACAATATGCGTTTACTCGGGATTCGAGCGGCGCATCATAAAGGCGCTGTCACGCGACCTTCCCGATCTGTGCGCCGCCCTCGATGCACTTCTCGAGCGACTGTGGGATCTTCTTAAGGTTGTTAAGGCGCACTACTATCACCGCGACCTTCACGGCTCCTTCTCCATCAAACGGGTGCTGCCGGTGCTGGTGCCGGGGATGGCCTACGACGATTTGGACATCGCCGATGGGCGCGAGGCGAGCGCCGCCTATCAGACCAGCCTCGAGTGCACCGACACCGAGGAGCGCCGGCGGATCCACAATGCGCTCAAGCAATATTGTCTGCAGGACACCTTGGCGATGTTGGAGCTGCGGCGCGCTCTGTCGGAAAAATCCAGCGCCTAGTCGCTCCACCTCCGGCACCCTCAGTCGAATGTGCACCAGGTCACAGCCGTGGCTTGTCTCCCAGGGCTATTGCGGCGTGAACGGGGTCTCGGAACTAAGCTTTGTGAGACGTCAGAATTCGGTGATCAGCTAGCAGTTGGCTATACACGGATCCTTCCTACCGCCGGCAACCCGGTTTTACCATGGCAAAGTTGAACATACCTGGCTACCAGATGAAGGCTCACGTCGGTTCCGGCGGGATGGCTGTGGTATTCCGCGCCATGCAGGAATCCCTGCAGCGACCCGTGGCTCTGAAGGTTCTCAAAAATACCGAGTCAAAAGAGTGGACCGAGCGCTTTTTGAACGAGGGGCGCATCCTCGCTTCGCTCAGCCATCGCAACATCATCACGGTGCACGACATCGGAATCCATGCGGGCCATATCTACATCTCCATGGAGTATCTGGAAGGCGGCGATCTGAAGTCGCGCATCGAAGCGGGAATGACGGCCAAAGAAGCGCTGGAGATTCTGACGACCATCGGTGAAGCCCTGGAGGTTGCGCACAAAAAGGGCGTCATTCATCGCGACGTAAAACCAGGCAACATTTTATTCCGCCAGGACGGTACGCCGGTGATGGCAGACTATGGCATCGCCAAAGATTTCGAGCGTGAAACGGACGTCACCGTCGACGGTACAGTCATCGGCACGCCGGATTATCTGGCACCCGAGCAGGCCAGAATCGAGCCCATCGATGGGCGCACCGACATCTACGGTCTGGGCATCATTTTCTATGAGATGCTGACAGGCAAGAAACCCTTCGAAGGCGCTTCTCCAGTGGAAATTGTCTTCAAGCACTTGAACGAACCCATCCCCAAACTTCCCGATGCGTTCGCCATGTACCAGCCGCTGCTGGAGAGCATGACGGCAAAAGAACCGGCCGATCGGTTTGCCAATGCTACTGCGATGCTGGCCGCGGTCACGGAGTTGCGGGTCAATAACGCAGTGGGTGGACTGGAGAAAGGAAAAAACAAGGGTCGGACGAAAACCGACGAGAAAGCTCAGGGCCGCGGCAAACTCGTGTGGCGCTTGGGCGTTGCCGCGGTACTCATGCTCACCTGCGGCCTCGTTTATTTACAGCGCGAAACGGTGCTGCCCTTTGTCGAACCCTATACCGGCGCCATTGTCGATGAAAGGGGCGTCATGGTGGACCAGAAGGATAAGGCCATCGGCGCCGCCCTCGGGTGGTGGGAATCCGTTGCCCCTTATTTCGCCTGGAAATCCCTCGATAGCGCCGAGTCCCAGCAATTGCGTTGTCGCAGGGAAGGCCGTCCCGATTGCAATACCAAGCTCG
>Ga0210064_1001115_pt1 | contig 11849 bp, 9 predicted proteins | sample Muzzi_CordC_D2_FD_185531 | JGI IMG/M metagenome (GOLD analysis project Ga0210064, IMG submission 185531) | Wetland microbial communities from San Francisco Bay, California, USA, that impact long-term carbon sequestration - Muzzi_CordC_D2 (SPAdes) | ecosystem: Environmental > Aquatic > Marine >...
ACCCCCATACCGGCCGGGCCGTCCATGTTGCCGATCTCGCGGCTCCACTTCACACAGGCGCCGACGCTCAATACCGGGCCACCGCCGCCGGTCTCGATCTCGAGCGTGAGGTTCGCCCCCGGCGCAGGCGGCTCCATGACCTCGATGAAGCCGCCGCTCTCGGACAGATTGCGCAGCGTGGCGAGCGATTCGACCGCGCCCGACAATCGCACCTTGAGCTGCGACGAGACGCGGAACGCGAGTCGATTCGCAGCGCCGAGCGGTGGGCTCGAAGCCCCGAACGCGTACTCCAGTCGTTCGCGCAGCTCGAGCCAGCGCGCCATCTCGGCCGGAGCGAGGGCCGGGTTGCCGCGGGTGCGCCGCCGGTTGAGCGGCATGAATTCGGCGACCTGCTGCGCGACCGAGGACACGGATTCGAGCTCGTCGCCGGGCGGCGACTCCGGCAATGCGATCGGATCCACGCTCGATCTGGGCGCATCGGCCGCCGCTGCCGCCGATGCCGCCGATGCGGGCGCCGCAGAAGCCGAGGCGGCGGCGGACTCCCGCTCCGAGTCCAGCTCGTCGAAGATCGAGCCCAGCTCTTCACTGATCAAATCCGAGTTTCCCATCGACTTCTCCCGGCGGCGTCTGCACTCCGGAAGACGTATCGGCGGAGCGGACGACGGCCTGAATCCCCGGCGACTCGAGCCCGCGGCTGCGGGCGGACGACGCGGAGTGGAGTGTCGGCCGGGCCTATTGACGCAGTGGCCGCGCGCCCGCGAGCCGCGCCCAGACTCCCGCCGATTCGAGTTGTTCGAAGATGTTCTTCGCGATCAGTGCGTTTCCGGCCACGGTCGGATGCGGGTCCCAGATGCTGAGTTGGTGCTGATTCGGATCGAGGCGCGTCCGGAACCGGGCTCCGTCGATCGGTCCGAAACCGCGAATCGCATCCACCACGATCAGTCCTTCCGGCACCACGGCTTCCGGATACCCCTCGAGAATCGGATGATCGACGAAGAACACCGGGATCCCGAGCTCCGCGCCCAACCCGGCCAGCTCTTCGAGGGCCGCCTGGAACGGCCCCATCCCGACGAGATCGCGATATTGGCGACTCACGCCGGCCGGATCGCAGAATTTCAACTCGTCGAATTCACCGGACTCCGAATACGCCGTACCTGCGATCAAACGATCGTCGCGCGCGACGAGAGCGATGTCCTCGAACCGGAGCCCCGCCAGGAACCGGAGCAGGAACGACGTCGCCGAGAAGGGATCGAGCCGGTCCGAAACGAAGTTCGGCAGGCAGGAGTCGTTCGACGTGTAGCCATAGAGGATGGCATCGGGCCGGTAGGCGAGACCGCGACTCCGCAGCACCTCCAGCTCCATCACGAGGTTGTAGCCGGGAGCGGCGAACACCATGATCTCCCAGGTCCGGCCGGGATAGCGCCGGTTCAGCATCTCTTCCAGAAGATTCGCGTAACGCCGCTCCTCGGGAACCGCCCAGCCGAAGAGCACCGAGTCGCCGATCGCAACGATCCGAACGGTGTCGTCGCGCTTCTCGCGCACGAAGGGGGCGTCTCGCCAACCGTCTTCGTTGGTACGGACCGGAACGGAGCGAAAGAAGACATCGAGATTCGGTTTCAGCTCGTAGACGATGCGCGGATTCGGGCTCAGTCGGAGCATGTCGCCGAGCTTCACGAGCGAGCCGCGAGCCGGCAGCTCGGGGTTCGCCCCGAGATCTTCCAATCGCCCGGAATAGCTGAGCACGTAGTGGATCCGCAGCGCGACCTCGCTGAGCGCGATTCCGACCAGCACGCCGAAGACGAGCAACAACGCGAGCGACAGGCGACGCATTCCGGCTGACGACTGCGCTGTGCGCCGCGACATGTTCCGACGATATCACGAAGCCCGTCGTGTATATTCCGAAGTTCGATACCGCCATGATCGAATCGAATTCGTCGCCGACATTCGGGATGCGCTGCCGCTCGGGAGAATCACCCGGCTGTTCGGAACGAGTCCCGCGTTAGATGGGCTCGCCCGGAGAAGCCACGCGCGATTCGCTGCGTTCGGCCTGGGCCGACCCCGCGCTGCTCGGTTTGCTGGGCACCGGGCTGCTGCTACGGACACTGATCGCGTGGGCCGTCGACCCGCACCTGATCCCGCGCGGCGACGAGGGCGTCTACCTCGAGAAGGCCGCCGAGTTGGCGCGGCGGGGCGTGCTCGATACCGGCACGTTCGTCCGCCCACCGCTCTACTTCGTCGTACTCGCCGTGTTGGACAACCTGACCGCGCCGCTGGGTTGGCCGCTCGCCTCCGTCGTTCGAGGGCTGCAGTGCATCGTCGGAACGTTCGTTGCCGTGCCGGTCTACCGGACGGCGACGCGACTCGTCGGGCGGCGGGGCGGGCTGATCGCGGCCGCCTTCCTGCTCTTCGACCCGACCCTGATCGCCTATTGCCATCTGATCTGGCCGGAGACCCTCTTCCTGTTGATCGCTGCGCTCGTCTTCGACGCCGTCGCCGACATCGAACAGCGCTCCAACCTCCGGATTGCATGCGTCGGCGCCCTGACCGGACTCGCCCTGCTGCTCAAACCCGCTTTCGGCATCTTCTGCGTGCTGCTGGCCGCGCAGTGGCTCTGGCGCCTGGGCGGGCGCGAAACGCTCCGCCTGGTACTCGTCTTCGGCGGCGTTGCAGCCGTGATGATCGCTCCGTGGGTGGTCCGCAACCAGCTGCGCTACGGACCCGCGATCATCCTCGAGAATCAAGGACCCTACAATCTCTGGATCGGCAACGATCCGCAGGAGCCGCGCGGCATCCTGCGCGAGTGGAATGCGATGCCCGATCCGGTCACGCGGGCCCGCGCGGCCACCACACGCGGACTTCTTGCGATCGAGGACGATCCGGCCCGCTTCGCGCACCTCTCGGCGGTGCGCGCGCTGAATCTCTGGGGGCTCGAGTTCTTCGTCCTGCGTCACGCCGTCATCGGCGGCTACCACGGGATCGAGAAGACGGGACTGCTGCGGCTGTTCTGGTCCCTTCAGCTGTACGGAGCGTTGCTGCTGTTCGCCGCCGCAGCCGGGCTCCGTCGTTCGTGGCGAGATCCCACGCTGCGCCTGCTCGTCGTGCACGCGGTCGTCTTCACGATCGTCGTCTCCGCGATGGTGACGACGACGCGGTTCCGCGTTCCGTTCGCCTTCCTGCTGTCGATTTCCGCCGGAATCGGCAGCGACGCCCTGCTCTCGCGCCGACTCGAACGGCGCGATCTCGTCGCCGTCGCCTGCGCGCTGTCCGTGCTCTGCCTGTCTGCGACGCGCCCGGTCTTCCAGACGATCGCATCGGGGAGCTTCGAACGGGTGAACGAGCTCAGACGCGGCGATTGGCGGTTCTTCCGCTACTGATCCCACCACTCCGGATTCCGAGTGGGAGGCGCGATCGCTCGCACCGGCTCCGCGCCGCGCACGAAGCCGTCGCCCCCGGTGTTCGTTCCGCGAATGGAATCGAGCCGTCGCGAATCCGGAGACGGCGGATCGGCTACGCTAGAATCCAGTGTCGGGGACGGGAAGAGCGGAGATGTCGAGTCGATCGTGTCGGGTCTCCCGGGCGACCTCGTCCGCTCTCGCCCGCCGATCGGGCTCGCACCGATGACGCTTCTCCCGCCCCTTCGAGGCTGCATCGCTCTCGCGCTGATCGCCTTCGCCCTCGGCTGCGAGCGACCACCGAAGCACCTGGTGCTGATCACCGTCGACACACTGCGCGCCGATCGCATCGGCGCCTACGGATACCCGGCCGCGAAGACCCCGGTGATCGATTCACTCGCCAACGAGTCGATCCGCTTCGACCGGGCCTATTCGCACGCGTCGTTGACCAAGCCCGCGGTGGCGAGCCTGCTCACCGGACGACTCGCCGACGAACACGGCGTCTACCACAACCAGGGCAGGCTGAACCCGGAGGTGCGGACACTCGCGGAGTACCTGTCGGACCAGGGCTTCGAGACGGCGGCGTTCATCGGCAACTACATCCTGCGGCGCGGGCACGGCCTCGAACGCGGCTTCGCGAGCTACACCGAAGAGTTCGTAGCGATGGAGCTGAAGCGGCCGATCCCCGAGAATCCGGCCGGCGTCCTGGTCGACGAGGCCCTCGAGTGGGCGGCTTCGCGTCCGCCGGATCGGCGCCTGTTCCTCTGGCTGCATCTCCTCGAACCGCACGGCCCCTACACACCGCCCGACTTCGAGCGCCCCCCGGAAGTCGCGGGCGAGCCGGAGCTTCCCGAGAGTCGCTCGCAATCGGGGCGACACGCCATTCCTCGCTATCAATGGCTCGGACACGGCCGGCTCTCGGAGTACCTGCTCCGCTACGACGGCGAGATCGCGGACGTCGACCGGCACCTGGCAACCCTGATGGACGGCCTGCGCGAGATCGGAATCCTCGAGGACAGCGTGGTGGTCTTCAGCGCGGACCACGGTGAAGCGTTCGGCGAAGACGATCTCTACTGTGCGCATGGCGAAGGTCTCGACGACGTGCTGTTGCGGGTTCCGCTGCTGCTGCGGATCCCGGGCCGATCGCCCGCGGTGCGAAACGATCTGGTCCGGCTGATCGACGTGATGCCGACCGTGCTCGAGTCGCTCGGGGTCGCTTTCGAGGGACTGCCCGGCGAGACCATCCTGCGCGATCGGGGCGACCGACGCCTGGTCTCGCAATCCGTCAACTTCCGCCAGGGTCGCGCGTGGCGGGGGCTTCGCGACGACGGCTTCGAAATCATCGAAGAAAGGGGAGGCGACACCAGGGTCCGCCGCACCTCGCCCTCCCGACTCGCGGGAGAAGCGAGCATCCCCGACGACGTCCGCGAGCGGCTGCGCGCGGAGCTCGAGCAGGCGTCCGGCTGGCACGAAGTCGGCGCCGTTCGCCTCCAGCCGAAGGAGCGAAGAGCGTTGCGAGCGCTCGGCTACGTCGAATGACGGACGCCGGCACGGAGACGCCGAGCCGGACCGCCGATCTCGCGGCAAGACTCGGCATCCTCGCCGCGAGCCTGGCGGCCCTCGCGTCGCGCGCGCCGAACGTCCTCGTGTGGCCGCGGTTCTTCGCGGAAGAAGGCAAGTTCTACTACAGCCACGCGTTCAACTACGGTTTTCTCGAAGCGCTGCGATACGTCCAGATCCGTGCCGGATACCTCAATCTGATCGAGAACTTCGCCGCCGCATTCGCGTCGCTGGTCCAGCTCGAGTACGCGCCGTTCGTCACCACCTACGTCGCGCTGGCGGTGCAGACGGTTCCGCTGCTCGTCATCCTGTTCGGCGATTCGAGCGTCTTCCGTGGAATCGCGAAGAAGTCGGCGGGCTGCGCGATCGTCGTGATGGCCCCGAGCATCTCGGGCGAAATCTGGCTCACTTCGGTTCAGTCGCACATCTTCCTCGGACTGGTTTCGCTGTTGATCCTGCTCGAGAACGTCGACTCGATCGCAGCGACCCGGCGCTGGCTCTATCGGATCCTGCTGACGATCGGCGGGCTCTCCGGTCCGTACACGGTCTTCCTGCAGCCGCTGTTCGCGCTGCGTGCGTTCGGCGAGCGCAGCCGCGAGCGGATCGTCCAGGCGGCGATCGTGTCGCTGACGCTGGTCGTGCAGGTACTGGTCTTCTGGAACTTCTTCGTCGCGACCCCGTCCGTACACGCGCTGCGCAGGAAGGAGCTCGGGCTGGGCATCTTGTCGCGCGTCCTGCGACTGGAGATCGGCGCGCCGTTCTTCGGCCTGGAGGCGGGCGGCGGACTCGCCGAGCCCGCGGCCTCGTTCCGGGAATACGCCTTCCTGCTGCTGTTTCTGGCCGTCCTGCCGATCGCCGGGATCGATTGGAAGCGCCGACGACTCGCTTCACTCGACTCGCGCGCGCTGCTGCTGCTCGCCTTCAGCATTCTCACGCTCGGCATCTCGGCGTTCTCGTTCAGCATCGACCTCGACGGTCGCTACGCGCTGTTGCCCGGCTACGTGCTGCTCTTCTACCTGCTCGACAACGTTCGCGGGTCGAACCGACGCTGGATCTCGACCACCCTGGTGCTGTTGCTGTCGTTCTCCCTGTTCGTCGGCGTTCGCAACCTCCGCTCCTCGGACGCACTGCGCTGCGACGGCCGGTCGCCGACGAATTGGAAGCTCAAGGTGGCTCGCTGGCGCAACGAAGAATTCAACGCGCAGCTGTGGAAGCGCAAAGCATCGGATCGGATCGAGATCTGCCCACCGGGCCGGACCATGAGGCTCTTCCTGCGCGACACGGAATACCCGCCACCGCAGCGAACGACGACCGGCCCGGGGCCCGGCAGCGACTAGCGCCAGCCGATGCCCGCGAACTCCGCCTTCCTGAACAGCAGGCCGTAGCTGAACACGAGCAGGCTGAGAGCGAACAACGCCACGAGCACTCCGAGAATGGCGAGACGCAGCGCGGGTGAGCGCCGCATGAAGCGATCCAGCCCCTCGCTCGTGTAGTACGCGAAGGGCACCGACAAGCCGAGCAGATAGCTCCCCTTCAACGTCGCGAAGACCTGATTGCGCCAGTTGAACAGCGCGTAGCCTGCGAGCGTGGCGGCCACCAGCAACACCAGCGGCGTGTCGACGCCGGCCGGCCGCCGAATCGCGCGCCGAAGGCCGCTCACGAGCCCCGCGATGCCCGCCGCGGTCGGCAACACGGCGAGCGACAGGATCACGCTTCCGAGCGCTCCAACCATCGGGTCATCGACGGGCAGGAACTTGCGCAGGCCGTCGAACCACCAGGTCGTGTAGGTACTTCCCCAGACCGAATGCAACAGATCGGGCGACAGCAGCTGAGGATCGCGCCAGACCGCGAGCGGGAAACGGAAGAAATCGAGCCACTCGCGGGAACCCGGCGGCATCTCCTGCATGACCGCATGCGGACCCAGCCCATGCGGATACACGAAGCCGTACTCGAACCAGTTGCGCGCGTAGTACGCACCCCCGAACAACAGCGCCGGCGCGGCGAAGACCGCGACACGGCGCGCGGCGACACGGAAATCGCCTTGGTCGAGCCCGCGGATCGCGAGCGTCGCGATCGCGACGACGACCACCAGCACACCGCTGAGCTTGGTCGCGCAGGCGAGCCCCGCGACGGCGCCGAGCAGCGCCAGCGACGCTGCGTCGGGGCCGCCGGAAGGCGCTTCTTCAGCGCGCGCTTCCTCGCGATCGACGGCGCCGAGCGCCAGACCGACGATTACCAGCGAAATCAAGAACGAGACCAGGATCTCCTCCGCGAACATCGCGGAGAGCATGATCTGCACCGGCAGGAAGATCAGCAGTGCGGCCGCGAGCAGCGCGCGCGACGGCCGCTGCGGATCGCACCGGTGCACGAGCCATGCCGCCAGCCCCGCCGTCACCAGTCCCGCCGACGCATTCGCGAGCCGCACGGCAATGACGGTCGCATCGCGGTCGCCCGAGAACAGCCGCCCCACACAGGCCGAGAGGTAGTAGAACACCGGCGGGTGGCCGGTCGACCAGCCCGAATCCGGAGCGGGCAGCGCCCACGAACCCAGCAGGGACGCGACGTATTGCCAGTTGCCACGCGCGTCGAAGCCCCAGAGCGCCGGGTACTGGAAGGCGTTGTTCGCGCGAACGAGCACGCCGACGATCACGAGTCCGATTCCGAGCGCAATATACGGCGCGCGAAAGCGCGAGAACGACTTCAAACCGCCCGCCTCCTGCGCGGGCGCCGAGCATATCGCGGTCTCGATACGGCGACCGCGGCGCGTGGCCGCGCGAACTGCGAGACAGCGCTCGCGAGGAGTTCGGCGAGCGCGATCACGCGACCTGCAGCAGCACCTTGCCGAAGTGCTCGCTGGCCTTCACGAGGCGGTGAGCGGCGGCGGCGTCGGTGAGCGCAAAGCTGCGATACACGACCGGGTGGATCTCACCCGACTCCAGCGCCGCGCCGAAACGCGCGAGAAAGCCCGCGACGATCTCGGCCTTCTCCTCGACCGGCCGGGCGCGCAGCGTCGAGCCGATCAGCTGGAGACGGCGCGTGAGCAACACGCCGAGATTCAGCTCGGCCTTCGCACCACCCATCAGGCCGATCAGCACCAACTTCCCGCCGATCGCGAGGGCGTCGAGGTTGTCGCGGAGATACGGAGCGCCGATCGAGTCGAGCACGACGTCGACTCCACGCCCGTCCGTGGCCTGCTTCGCCTCGGCGACGAAGTCGCCGCTGTTGTAGTTCACCGCGACGTCCGCGCCGAGATCGCGGCAGCGCGCGCACTTCTCGTCCGAACCCGCAGTCACGATCGCGGTCGCGCCGGCCGCCTTCACCAGCTGGATCGCGGCGGTCCCGATGCCGCTGCCGCCGCCGTGAATCAACGCGGCTCCCCCCGCGGCGAGCGAGCCGAGCTGGAACACGTTCAGGAACACGGTCAGGAAGACCTCGGGAATCGCCGCCGCTTCCTCGATGCCGAGCCGCGCCGGTACGTGCATCGCCGAGCCCGCGTGGACCACGACCTCTTCCGCGTAGCCGCCGCCGGCGAGCAGCGCCATCGCGCGGTCGCCGACCTTCCAGCCGCTGACGCGATCGCCCACTTCGACCACCTCGCCCGAACACTCCAGGCCGAGGAGGGGCGAAGCGCCCGGCGGCGGCGGATAGAGGCCCTGCCGCTGCAACAGGTCGGCGCGGTTCACTGCGCTCGCCGCCACCCGGATCCGCAGCGAATCGGGCTGCATCGCGGGCGCGGGCACTTCACCGAGCTTCATCGCGTCTTCGTTGCCGGGCTCGTCGATCGTGATTGCTTTCATCGCCCTAGCCTAACCGCGATCGGCGATTCGCGCGGCCCCGAGCGGCGATCCCGGCCAACGACAGCGCGACGAGCATCCCGGTCGACGGCTCGGGCACCGGCACCGAAGGAGCATCGCCGGGCCAGACCTCGGGCAGATTCGCGTTCACTCCCATCCAGCCGCCGTCCACGAGCAGCTGTTGGTAGACGCCGAGTTGCGTGTCGAGCCAGGTCACGCCGTCGTCGCTCTCCCAGAACGACAGCCAGCCCGCAGAGACCGTGACATGGTTCTCGCTGCCTTCGTCGTAGTTCACGTACTGGACGAAGGAGGTCTGCGACCAGCTGAAGCCCGACACGTTCGCCGTCAGCGCGTCGAGGGCGCCCGCGTACGACAGCGCACCGTCCCAGCGAAGGCGCCACGCGTGCGACGGTGTCGCGCCGGTCTCCCAGTCGATGACGATCATGGTTTCATTGGCACCACTGCCGATGCTGCCGTCGATCGACACGTCGTCGAACGACAGGCCGAAGGCCTCGCCGGCGAGCGACAGCACGGCGATGGAGATCAGGATGATTCGATTGCTGTTGGAATACATTTTGTGGGCTTCCTCGTGCGCCGCGTTTCGCGAGGCGCGTCCCTGAAGAATTCGCCGTGGCAAATGCCACGACGTGATTCGCGCGTCGTCCAGGGGAGACGGCGCGAGTTGCTCGCAAGAACCCCCAATTCGCGTGGATACGGCTTTCGAGATCGGGCGGAGCTTCCGGATCGGAGCGCACCTCATCGCTCCGCGTCCGTCAGCTCGAATCGAATCGGCACCACCACCCGTCCGTAGACCCACGGCAACGAGCCCGCGTCTTCGACCGCGAGCAACGCAGCCCGGTCGAGCGCGCGGCTGCCGGAGGTCGTGCGGGTTTCGATGGCGAACGGCCGTCCGTCGCGTTCGATTTCGAAGGCCACCAGGGTCTCGCCCTCGACACTCCGCGACGCCGCGATGGCGGGATAACGCGCCGCCTGCTGCACGCGGCGTTGGATCTCCGCCAGACGCGCTGCGACGGTCGGCTCGCCCGGAATCGCATCTTCGACCACCGGCGGCTTCGCCGATACGGAGGCCAGCTCGCCCGCGCCGACGCCGAGAGCGGGGCAGACGACGGCGATGCCAGCGGCCGCTGCGAGCTTTCGTCGAATCGTCATCGCTCGCGCCCCACCCGTCCGAGCCGCGTGTGCGCGAGCCCGCCGAGAAGAACGAAGAGCGCGAGCATTCCCGTGCGTGAAGACGCGGGGACCGGAATCGCGAGCGGCTCCCCGGGTGACGAGTGGACCGCAACCACCGCGTCGATGTCGGGCCCCGACTGCCCCAGGGTCGCCGAACGCGCCTCGAACGCCGTGCTCTCGATCATCACGTAGCGCACCCAGGCGAGCCCGACGTCCGCGAGGTCGAAGGAATCGCCACCCGAGCCCGCGGGAGGTTGCAGGAAGAGACTGTCCTCGTCGACGAGGCTCTCGATCGCCGCGGTCGTCGGAACCCCGGGATGCGGATCCGGCGTGACACCGAGGTTCGAAAACACGGGATAGACACCCGCACAACCCGGCCAGTAGGGGCCGGCTCCAGCCGCGAGCGTGCATGGAAATTCGACCCAGTCGACACCGTCCTGGCTCACCTTCACGCGGCCCGGCTCGGCGAACGGGGGATCGCTGAAGCCGCCCGCACCGATCAACATGAAGGCATTTTCGAAGACCGTGAAGTCCACACCCGGCCCGTCGACGATCACGTTGTCGGCAAAGCGCAGCACGAGACTGCCTTCGTTGCCGAGCGACACCACGTCGAGCGAACCCACCCAGAGCCCCGCGCCGACCGGCGCACCGAGCACCACCCCGGGCAGGAGATTGGCGTTGTAACCACCGTTCGTGCCCTGGACGTACGACACGACTTCGTCCGCATACGGGTCGCCGAGCGTGTCGAAGCTCGATCCCGCGAGCACGGGCACGCCGCCGATTTCGATCGAGACGTCGATCTGATTGCCGCCGACGGCAACGAAGCCGCCCCAGACGCTGTCGGCGCTCGCGACGATTTCGCCGCCGCTCGGCGGCGCCAACACGAAGGCGCCGGTGATATCGTTGCCGTTCAGCAATACCGAGAGCGTTCCGGTATCCGCCGCCGCATCGAACGCGATCTCGATCGAAACGGGCATCCAGGTGAGCTCGGCACCCGCGGCCGGCGCGCGGACTTCGACCGCACCCGCCGCCGCAGCGACGAAGAGGAGCGCCGCGATCGCCGCGATGCCGCGCTTCAATCCAAGTCGATTCCGCACACCAGTCCCTCCTGTTGTCCAATCAGAAACACCACGTCGGGTCCGCTATCGAAGACACCCGGACGCACCGCGACCGCACCCGGCGAGCGCGAATCGGCCAATGTGTCGGAGCGAATCGGCGCGGCGATGTCGAAGCGCTCGATGAACTTGAAGCGCTCGGCCGGCACCGGCACGGGCGGGTCGCTCGTCAGGTCGACCAGGAATTCGACCAGCGTGCCGTCGCAGGACTCGGTCGCGAACAGCCGACTGCCGCCCCACGACACGCCCCCGACCGAGCCGGGGCAGCTCGCCGCCGGTGCGCCGCCCGGTCGCTTTGGAATCACCAGCGGTTCGTCCGCGTCGAAGATCACCGCGTCGTCGCCATCCAGGCCGTCGAGCACGATCGGGGGCGAGGCCGAATCGGGCAGATCGGCGAGCGGCGACAGGTCGACCGCATAGAGCTGCCGACCGATCACGCTGCCGACCACGCCGACACGCCCCGTCTCGTCGACCTGCAGCCCGGACGGCGCGAGCCCCGCAAAGCCGAGCGGAATGACGGCGACGATCTCGAGCGAATCGGCATCGATCACGTCGATCGAAGCTTGCGTATTCGCGATTCCCGCAGCCTCGATCTCGTCGGTGTCGGGATCGTCCTCCGCCACCCCGATCGCACCGCTCACCGTGACGAGCGCGAATGGGCGCGAATCGACTTCGAAGCTCGTCACGTGACTCGGGTTGAATCCCGTCGTGATCAGGACCGGCGAAGTCTCGGAGGGGCTGAGCGTCGGGGGATCCGCTGCCCAGTCGACGTCGTAGACGAGCACCGCGCCGGGCAG
>Ga0210064_1001116_pt1 | contig 11833 bp, 11 predicted proteins | sample Muzzi_CordC_D2_FD_185531 | JGI IMG/M metagenome (GOLD analysis project Ga0210064, IMG submission 185531) | Wetland microbial communities from San Francisco Bay, California, USA, that impact long-term carbon sequestration - Muzzi_CordC_D2 (SPAdes) | ecosystem: Environmental > Aquatic > Marine >...
GCGTCAGCGATGTTTGCCAGTTCTTGCGGACGTCCACCAGCAGCGATGCAGCCCCAGCAGCTTTCTGGTCTGAGTTGTCCGGTAGCGTATCCGATGTAATTAATGAGAGCAGCGATGACCTGACCGATTCCCTGTCCAGATCCTCGCCCTCAATGGCGCTGGTTTTGATGGCCTCGGAAAGCATCAAGTCAATCGTGGCATCCTCTTGAGACGCCATCGGTAGCGCATCAAAGCTGCCAGCCAGGCGCTCTGAGTTCAGGCGAAATTCAAGTTCCCGATCATTGAGCGCGCGCTTGTCGTAGCGAAAATCTGGCCAGTCGGGCTGTTGCCATATCCAGTTCATGCGGCACATCCTTGTGCCGCACCCTTACGGGCAGCCTTCGGCTGTGCAAACTGTCGATCCTGCCACTTTGTCATGGCGCGATTCTAGCACTTATTCGCGCCACATTATAGGATAATTTGGCGCGCTTAAAGCCCTAAATCACGCCATGCTCGTTCAGAACGCGATATCTTGAGTGCCGACCGCTAATACCATGATTACGCCAATCTGCCACTCATGGTATTGCTGCTTTCTGCCTTACAGCACTCGGAAATACCATGAAAAATACCATTGACGATGCAGATTACATTATCAATTGGATTGAATTTATCGTTTTAAATCTGAGTCTTAAATATTTCGGTCACTCCCACTCGATGGTAGCCGGCGGCTTGCCGGAAATGTCATAGGCAACCCGGGAGATATCGGGCACTTCATTGATAATGCGCCGCGAGACGTGATCGAGGAATTCGTAGGGCAGGTGTGCCCAGCGGGCGGTCATGAAATCGATGGTTTCCACGGCGCGCAGGGCCACCACATGCGAATAACTGCGGCCGTCACCGGTCACACCGACGGATTTGACCGGGAGAAACACGGTAAAGGCCTGGCTGACGCTGTCGTATAGCTCGTGCCGACGCAGTTCCTCGATAAAGATGTGGTCGGCGAGCCGCAGGGTATCGGCATATTGTTTCCTGACCTCCCCGAGGATCCGCACCCCCAGGCCGGGACCCGGAAAGGGATGCCGGTACACCATGTCATACGGCAGACCGAGTTCGACACCCAGCCTGCGCACCTCGTCCTTGAACAGCTCGCGCAGCGGTTCGAGCAGCTTGAGGTTCATATATTCCGGCAGACCACCGACGTTGTGGTGCGACTTGATCAGGTGGGCCTTGCCGGTGCGGGCGCCCGCGGACTCGATGACGTCCGGATAGATCGTACCCTGTGCCAGCCACCGGGTGGTACCGCTCAGTTTTTTCGCTTCTTCCTCGAACACCTCGATGAACAGGTTGCCGATGATCTTGCGCTTCTGCTCCGGATCCGCGATGCCCTGAAGCGCGTCGAGAAAACGCTGTTCCGCATCCACGCGGATTACGTGCACTCCCATGTGCTCGGCGAACGTGGCCATCACCTGGTCCCCCTCGCGGTACCGCAGCAGGCCGTTGTCGACGAACACACAGGTAAGCTGGTCGCCGATGGCCTTGTGCAACAGGGCCGCCACCACGGAAGAGTCCACGCCGCCGGAGAGTCCCAGCAGGACATTGCCATCACCCACCTGGTTGCGGACCGCCTGGATGTTGTCTTCAATGATGTGATCCGCCGTCCACAGGGTGTCACAGCCACACAGGTCGACGATGAAGCGATTCAGGATGCGCTCCCCCTGCCGGGTATGGGTGACCTCGGGATGGAACTGCAGCCCGTAAAAACCGCGTTCCGCGTCGGCCATCCCGGCGATCGGGGCGCTCTGCGTACTGGCGATCACCCCGAAGCCGGCGGGCAGTTGCGTGACCTGGTCGCCATGACTCATCCACACATCGAGCAGGCCGTAGCCGTCTTCGCTGGTATGGTCCTCGATGTCCTGCAACAGGGGGGAATGGCCGCGGGCCCGCACCTGTGCATAGCCGTATTCATGCTTCCTGGCGGTCTCCACCGCACCGCCCAGTTGCGCGGCCATGGCCTGCATGCCATAACAAATACCCAGCACCGGCACGCCGAGTTCGAATACCAGCGCCGGCACCCGGGGGGCAAACTCGCCGGTGACGGTCTCCGGGCCACCGGAGAGGATGATACCCCGTGGGTGAAACGTATGGATTTCATCCAGCGCCGCATCGTAGGGAAAGATCTCGCAATACACGCCCGCCTCGCGCACGCGGCGGGCTATCAACTGGGTGTACTGGGAACCGAAATCCAGAATCAGGATGCGGTGGGCGTGGATGTCGTTGCTGGAAGTCAAGGTGATTGCTTATATACATGGATACGTGAAAAAGGGGGCAGTACCCAATGGCACTTACTTAAGCCAAATGCACCGTCATTCCGGGCGGAACGAAGTGGAGACCCGGAATCCAGTTTACTTAACTTGCCTCCATTCTGGATTCCCGCCTTCGCGGGAATGACCGTATTCCAGGGTAGTTGGGCTAAAGTAAGTGCCATTCGGGTCAGTACACTTTTCCGCTATCTAAATCACAGATCAATCCGCTTGCAACGACCGGGAAAAGGGTACTGACCCCTTTTTCGGATCAATCTATGCGGTAATTCGGGGCTTCCTTGGTAATCGATACATCGTGCACATGGCTTTCCTTCACGCCGGCATTGGTCACGCGGATAAACTCCGGCCTGGTACGCATTTCCACAATGCTGGCACAGCCGGTATAGCCCATGCTGGCACGCACACCGCCCATCAACTGGTGCAGGATGGTCAATACCGTGCCCTTGTAGGGGACCCGGCCCTCGATACCTTCCGGCACCAACTTGCCCTGTTCGCCGCCTTCCTGGAAGTAGCGGTCGCTGGAACCCTGCTGCATGGCACCCAGTGATCCCATGCCACGATAGGCCTTGTAGGAACGACCCTTGTATAACTCCACCTCGCCCGGCGCCTCTTCCGTGCCGGCGAACATGCTGCCGATCATGACCGACCAGGCACCCGCAGCAATGGCCTTGGCGATATCGCCGGAATAGCGGATACCACCGTCGGCGATCAGCGGAATACCGTCTTTGGCGAGTTCCTGCGCCACATTGGCGACGGCCGTGATCTGCGGCACACCGATACCCGCAACGATGCGCGTGGTACAAATGGAGCCGGGGCCGATGCCCACCTTGACGGCGTCGGCACCGGCATCGACCAGCGCGCGCGCCGCCGCACCGGTTGCGATATTGCCGCCGATGACCTGCATGTGCGGAAACTGCTGTTTTACCCAGCGCACCCGGTCGATGACCCCCTGCGAATGGCCATGGGCGGTATCCACGATAATGACATCGACATCGGCCTCCACGAGGCCGGCGATGCGTTGTTCGCTCTCCTCACCGGTGCCAACGGCCGCGCCGACCCGCAGGCGCCCCTGCTCATCCTTGCAGGCGTTCGGGAAATCCGTGGATTTCTGGATATCCTTCACGGTAATCATGCCGCGCAGCTTGAAGCCGCCGTTGATGACCAGTACCCGTTCGATGCGGTGCTTGTGCAGCAGGGCCAGTACTTCGTCCTTCGCAGCACCTTCCCGCACCGTCACCAGCCGGTCTTTCGGGGTCATCACACTGGAGACCGGCTTGTCCAGATTGGTCTCGAAGCGGCGGTCGCGGCTGGTCACAATACCCACCAGGTCCTCGCCATCCACCACCGGCACCCCGGAAATATTATTGGCACGGGTCAGGTCGATTACTTCCCGGATACTGGTATCCGGCGACACCGTGATCGGCTCCTTGATCACTCCGCTTTCGAATTTCTTGACCTGCTGGACTTCCGCGGCTTGCTGCTCGATGGTCATGTTCTTGTGGATGATGCCGATGCCGCCTTCCTGGGCCAGCGTAATGGCCAGCCGGGACTCGGTGACCGTATCCATCGCCGCAGACAACAGCGGGATCTTCAATTCGATCGCGCGCGTCAGCTGGCTGCTCAGGCTGACATCACGCGGCAGGACAGTGGAATGTGCCGGTAACAGCAGAACATCGTCAAAAGTAAGGGCTTCCTGCACGATGCGCATGGGTAGTTGGAGGTCCGGCGGTTGGGAATGGCCGCCAATTATAGGGACTGTGCTGACTCCGGTAAACCATGGAGAGTGTGCGGCACCTGCCGCAGCCACGTGACTGGCAGGGGAATCGGTGTATCCTAAGCCCATGAGCGATTCGACCCCGGCCGCTGGCCGTCCGATCCCGGAACGCGAAATCTACAGCGTCTCCCGCCTCAATCGCGAGGTGCGCCGGCTGCTGGAACAGGGTTTTGCCCGGATCTGGCTGGAAGGCGAACTGTCCAATATCGCCCGGCCCTCCTCCGGGCACCTGTATTTCACCCTGAAAGACCGTAATGCCCAGATCCGCGGCGCCCTGTTTCGCAACCGTAACCAGGCACTGCGATTCCGGCCGGACGAAGGCATGCAGGTACTGGTGCGCGCCCGCGTCAGCCTGTACGAGCCGCGCGGCGACTACCAGCTCATCGTCGAGCATATGGAGGAAGCCGGTGACGGGGCGCTGCGCCGAGCCTTCGAGGAACTCAAGCAGAAGCTGGCCGCGGAAGGCCTGTTCGCCGAGGATCGAAAGCAGCCGCTGCCTGCCCTGCCACAACGCATCGGCGTCATTACCTCTCCGACGGGGGCCGCTGTGCGTGACGTGCTCAGCGTGCTGCGGCGCCGTTTTCCCGCTATCCCGGTGCTGATCTATCCAGTGGCGGTACAGGGGGCGGATGCCGCCCGCGAGATCGCGGACTCCCTGCGCCGGGCATCGGCCCGTGCCGAGTGCGACGTCCTGATCCTCACCCGCGGCGGCGGCTCGCTGGAAGATCTGTGGTCCTTCAATGAAGAAGTGGTCGCCCGGGCGATTCACGACTGCCGCATTCCTCTGGTGAGTGCCGTCGGTCATGAAATCGATTTCACCATCGCCGACTTTGTCGCCGACAAGCGTGCACCGACCCCCTCGGCCGCCGCGGAACTGGTCAGCCCCGACCAGCAGGAGTGGCTGGTTCACACGGGACACCTGGCTGTGCGTCTGGAAAGCCGCCTGCGGAACGCGTTGTCCACCCGCACGCAACAACTTGCCTGGCTGCAGCAGCGCCTGCGGCAACTGCACCCCGGACAGTTCCTGCGCCAGCAGGCCCAGCGCATGGACGAGCTGGAGCAGCGTTCGCGATTTATCATTAAAGCGCGTCTCCGGGAACTGCGCGCCGGGCTTAACGAGGTGAATGCCCGGCTGCAGCACCACTCGCCGCAACAGCGGATAGTGCAATACCATCTGCAGCAGCAGGCCCTGTCACAGCGACTTCGTGCTGCCCTGCGTGCCCTGCTGACCGACCGGCAGCGCCGACTGGTACTTGCCAGTCGCGCCCTGGACACCATCAGCCCGCTGGCCACACTGGAGCGCGGTTACGCCATCGTCAGCCGGCTGCCCGATCGACGCATCCTGCACCGGGCCGGCGACGTGATACCCGGCGATGCGATCGAGGCCCGGCTGTCGGAAGGGGTGCTGGTGTGTACCGTGGAGCAGGCTGGTGAATCCACCTGATTGCAACCCCGTACTGGCCACCAAGCCGCCGCCGGAAACCTCCTGCTCTCGGGCAGGTCTTTATAACCATACTCGTGATTGCTCGATGCCCATGCCCCGAATCCGATACCTGTTGCTGACTGCCCTGTTCCTGTTGCCGGCATGGTGCAGCGCATTCCCGTACGACGTTACCCCCGTACCCGGCGGTATTGCCGCCATCCGTCTGCCGGAAGATGCCGACCCTGCCAGCGTCCGTTACCGGGAACGACGTGTGCTGGTCGCACAGGCGGGAAACCAGGCAATCGCCATCATCGGGATTGCGCTGGGCGCAAGCCCCGGTACCCATTACCTGGCGGCACGCACCCGTTCCGGCAAAGCATTGAAAATTTCCTTTCAGGTCGCCGACAAGGCCTACGAAACCCAGCACATCACCATCAAGGACCAGCGCAAGGTCAACCCGGAACCGCGCGATATGGAACGCATCAGCCGGGAGCAGAAGCGGATCAAGGATGCGCTGCGGCACTGGTCGGACAGTGACACGGTAACGCTCGATTTTCAGCAACCGGTCGCCGGCCCGACCAGCAGCCCGTTCGGATTGCGGCGTTTTTTCAACGAACAGCCGCGCAAGCCACACAGCGGGCTGGATATCGCCGCGCCGGAGGGCACTCCCATCAAGGCCCCGGCACCGGGAAAAATCATCGCCACCGGGGAATACTTCTTCAACGGCAATACTGTCTTCATCGACCACGGCCAGGGACTGGTCACCATGTACTGTCATATGAGCCGGATCGATGTCGAACCCGGCCAGCAGGTCGGCACCGGCGAGGTAATCGGCGCGGTCGGCATGACCGGCCGCGTCACCGGCCCGCACCTGCACTGGGGCGTGAGTCTCAACGACGCGCGCGTCGACCCGCTGTTATTCCTGGCCGAAACCGCCCCCGCCGAAGCGGCATCCATGCCTGACCCGGACGAATAGTGTCCTCAGGCCGGAGCGCCTGGTGCACCCCGGGTTCGCTGCCGCTCCAGCTCCTGCCGGTAAAGCCGGGCATCGGCCTCGCTGAAACAGCAGGCGATGATGCGCTCCAAGCGAGCCTCGTACTCCCGCATGGCGGCGATGGCGATGTTCGCGGCCAGTTCCTTCGGGAATCCGTATACCCCGGTGCTGATGGCGGGGAAGGCAATCGACCGGACCCCGTTTTCGAGCGCAACCTCAAAACTGGAGCGGTAGCAGGCGCGCAGCAGTGCGACCTCGTAGTTGCTGCCCCCACGCCACACCGGTCCGACGGTATGAATAACCTGGCGCGCCGGCAGGTCAAATCCCGGACTGAGTTTCGCCTCCCCGGTGCGGCAACCCTTCAGGGTGTGGCAGAATTTCTGCAGCTGCGGGCCGGCCGCCCGGTGGATGGCGCCGTCCACGCCAGCGCCGCCCAGCAGGCTGCTGTTGGCGGCATTGACGATGGCATTCACCTCGAGAACGGTTATATCCGCGCACATTACCTCGATCATGGCTCCCCCCGATCACCGAATAACGGTTACTGTCCCGTGTCCAGTATAATCCCCCCGGTGGTAATACCATCCAGCGCCTGCGGGATATGGTAACGTTACCGACTATAACCGAGTCACTTCCATGGAGGACCCATGCCGCGTCTGATTACGCTCTCGCGCGCCGCACGTCTGGTCGGTGTCAAGCGGGGGGTGCTGCAAAAAAAGATCCAGGAAGGTGAATTGCACACGTTCGAGGGGGAAATCATCCTCACCGAACTGCTGCAGGCCTACCCGCAAACCCGGGTGGAAGACACCACCATGCTCGAACGCGTCGAGCAGATCATGGAACAGGCCGTCAACAAGGTCATCCAGGTCCCGCACCACGCGACGGATGCCAGTACCCTGGCAGCGCGGGTGCTGGGACTCGGGCAGGAACTGGCAAAGGCACGGCACGAGGCCCGTCGTTATGCGCGTCTGATCGAGGAGCTGAAGAAAAAATTCCGGGAATTCTCACCCGACGGAGATAACACCCAGGCGCAGGCATTTAGTAAACTGGCAGACTGGTTCCGGCAGGCGCTGAACGCAACCGAAGCCGCCGACAACGGGATCGACGAAATTATCGCCAAAGAGGCTTTTCTGAGAGTGATGGCTGCACAGGTACGCATTTTACCCAGCGGGCACGAGTTTTTTATCGAAGGCTCCGATTCCATTCTGGAAGCCGGTCTGCGCGGCGGACTGGCGCTGGATTACGGCTGCAGCAACGGCAATTGCGGCCAGTGCAAGGCCCGGCTGGTATCCGGCCAGGTCAGGAAGGTCGCGCCGCACGACTATGTGCTGACCGAGGTGGAAAAAGAACTCGGCTACATTCTCACCTGCTCCAATACCGCGGTGACCGACGTGGCGCTGGAGGCCGACGAAGCCCTCGGGTCAAACGACATCCCGGCGCAGGAAATCGACATCCGGGTCAAGAAGATCGAACAACCGGACCAGCACGTCCTCATTGTGAATGCCAAGACCCCGCGCACCCGCCGGTTGCGTTTCCTGGCCGGCCAGTACCTGGCGCTCGTCGTTGACGGGCTGCCTGCACAGGACTGCTCGATCGCCAGCTGCCCGTGCGATGACATGAACCTCCAGTTTCATATCCCGGTGATCCCGGGCAACCCCTTTGTCGAGCAACTGGCCGGCAACACCCGGCCCAACGACGTAATCACCATCAACGGACCACAGGGTGACTTCACGCTCGACGAGGACTCTCCGCGCTCGCTGCTCTTTATTGCCTGCAATGCCGGTTTCGCACCGGTCAAGAGCCTGATCGAACACGCCATGGCGCTGGACAGCGCCGAGGAGATTTATCTGCTCTGGATCACGACACCGAACAACACCCATTACCAGGGGAACCTGTGTCGCTCATGGGATGATGCCCTGGACAATTTCCACTACGCGGCGCTGCAAACCGACAGCGAGGCAGCGGTTACGGGGCTGTTGCCGGAAGCCCTCGCCGCAATTGACGGGCTGGACAACTTCGACTGCTACGCCTGCGTCCCCTCCCCCTTGCTCGACCCGCTGCAATCCACCCTGCAACGACTCGGCCTGCCGCCAAGCCAGCTGCACATGGAGCCGGTACGCTAAACTTACTTCACCACCTTCAGGGCCGGTCGCCGGGAATGCCCTGGTGTCGGACCTTCCGGCTCCGGCCCGCTATCCTCCTCATCGTCACTGAATACCATGCCGCGCCCGTTTTCCTTGGCATAGATGGCAAGAACAGAATCGATCGGCACATACACATCCGTGGCGATACCCCCGAACCGGGCGCGAAACCCGATCGCCTCGTTCCCGAGCATCAGACTATTTACCGCATGCGGGCTGATATTGAGTACGATCTTGCCGTTCTGGCCATGCTGGCGGGGCACATCGACGCCGTCCCCCTCGATATCCACCAGCATGTGGGGTGTCATCACATTGTCCAGAATCCATTCATGAATGGCCCGGATCAGATAGGGACGGCTACTGGTCATGGGAAAAACAATACAAGAGAACCGCCGAAAGATACAGGAAAAGCGGCTTTGCGCCGGGTATACCAGCGGTAATCCGGTGGATTCAGGGAAGCTTCTGGAAAATAACCGGAGTCATTCCATCATTTCGCGTTCGGCCTCGGACAGGCTGGCCTGGAACGTTTCGCGCTCGAACATGCGCTCCGCGTATTGCTGCACCGGTTTTGCCTGGCGCGGCAGTTCGATACGATAGCGTTTGAGGCGCCACAGAATGGGGACTACGGTAGCATCGACGAGCGAGAATTCGTCGCTCAGAAAATAGGGTTTGGCCCCAAAGACTTCCGCACCCGCCGTCAGGCTGTCGCGCAGCATCTTGCGGGCCCTGGCAGAGGTCTTTTCCCCCCTGGACTCCAGAGCGGGGATCAGCTCATACCAGTCCTTTTCGATACGGTAGAGCGCCAGCCGGGTGCGTGCACGGGATACCGGGTCGACCGGCATCAGGGGTGGATGCGGAAACCGCTCGTCGAGATATTCCATGATGGCACGCGGATCGTAGAGGACCAGTTCCCTATCCACCAGCGTCGGTACGCTGTTATAGGGATTGAGGTCAATCAGATCCTCGGACTTGTTAGCTTCATCGACGTCGAGAATCTCTACCGTGATACCCTTTTCGGCCAGCACCATGCGCACCCGGTGACTCTCCGGACAGCTCGGCGAGGAAAACAGGGTCATCACGGATCGACGATTGGCAACCAGGGCCATGTGGTTATCTCCCTATAACGTGCGCGGGTGAAAAAACCGGAAGGTGCACACTCAGTGAACATCCCTCCAGTATTCCTTCTTCAACAGGTAGGCAAGCACCAGGAACACCAGCAGAAACAGGACCACCTTCACACCGAGATGCTGCCGCTCGTACTTGGCCGGCTCCCCCATATAATCCAGGAAATTGACCAGATCGCGGACAGCGCGGTCGAATTCCCTGGGACTCATCAACCCGGGCTCGACCAGTTCCAGTTCGACGACCTTCAATTCGGTACCGTCTGCCTCCTTGACAGTCGTGATGACCGGTTCCTGCGTGCCCTGCAGTTCCCATAGCACATTCGGCATGCCGACATCCGGAAACACCAGGTTATTGACCCCGATGTGGCGTGAATCATCCTGGTAAAAACTGCGCAGGTAGGTGTACAGCCAGTCTACCCCGCGCGCCCGGGCGATCACCGACAGGTCCGGGGGAACGGTTCCGAACCATTCCTTGGCATCCTGTGCCGAGGTCGCAACCGTCATCAGCTCACCGACCTTGCCGCCGGTGAACATCAGGTTCTCGCTAACCAGCTTTTCATCGATACCCAGGTCGGTTCCCATCCGCTCATAGCGCATCAGCGCTGCCGAGTGGCAACTGAGGCAGTAATTCACGAACAACCGCGCGCCGCGCTGCAGCGACTCCTTGTTGTTCGGATCGATATTGGCCTGGTCGAGATGGATTCCATGTCCGCCGGCCGCCAGCGCCAGTTCGGGAGAAACCAGCAACATAAATACGATGCTCAGATTCTTCATCATGACGTCACCCTGTCAGGAACCGGTTTGGTTTTTTCGAACTTCGGGATTATCAGCAGCGAGATAAAGAACCCGAAATAGAGGATGCTGAACAGCCGCGCGAAGTTGGTGAGTACCGGTGTGGCCGGCTGGGTGCCGAGGTAACCCAGGGCGATGAAGCTGATTACGAACACCGCCAGCGCCAGCTTGTAGAGTACGCCGCGGTAGCGGATCGATTTCACCGGGCTGCGGTCCAGCCAGGGCAGCAGGAACAGCGCGATAATGGCACCGCCCATGGCGACGACACCGAGGAACTTGTCCGGTACCGCGCGCAACACGGCGTAGAACGGCGTGAAGTACCACAGCGGCACGATGTGCTCCGGGGTCTTCAGGGGATCCGCCGGGATAAAGTTGTCCCGCTCCAGGAACCAGCCGCCCATTTCCGGCATGAAGAACACCACGATCGAGAAGAAGATCAGAAACACGGCAACACCGACAATATCCTTGACCGAGTAGTAGGGGTGAAACGGAATACCATCCTTCGGGATGCCGTTTTCATCCTTGACCTTCTTGATCTCCACGCCATCCGGATTGTTGGAACCCACCTCGTGCAGGGCGAGGATGTGCATCACCACCAGCGCCAGCAGGATGATCGGTACGGCGATGACATGGAAGGCGAAAAAGCGGTTCAGCGTGGCATCCGCGATAACATAGTCACCGCGAATCCACAGGGCCAGCGCATCGCCGATACCGGGGATCGCGCCAAACAGGGAGATAATCACCTGGGCGCCCCAGTACGACATCTGGCCCCAGGGCAGCAGATAGCCCATGAAGGCCTCAGCCATCAGGCACACATAGATGATCATGCCAAAGATCCAGATCAGTTCCCGGGGTTTCTTGTAGGAGCCGTACAGCAGGCCGCGGAACATGTGCAGGTAGACGACGATAAAGAAGAACGAGGCGCCCGTGGAGTGCATGTAGCGGATCAGCCAGCCCCAGTTCACGTCCCGCATGATGTATTCCACGGAGTTGAATGCCAGGGTGGCGTCCGGCTTGTAGTTCATGGTCAGCCAGATACCGGTGAAAATCTGCATCACCAGCACCAGCAGGGCCAGGGAACCGAAGTAGTACCAGAAGTTGAAATTCTTGGGTGCGTAGTACTCCGCCAGGTGTTCATTCCACATCTTGCTGAGCGGGAAACGTGCATCGATCCAGCCCAGCAGGCCGGTCTTGTATTTTTCACCCATCAGGTGGCACCCCCATCTTCACCGATGATAATCTCGGTTTCACTCAAATAGCGGTACGGCGGTACCGGCAGGTTCAGCGG
>Ga0210064_1001117_pt1 | contig 11831 bp, 6 predicted proteins | sample Muzzi_CordC_D2_FD_185531 | JGI IMG/M metagenome (GOLD analysis project Ga0210064, IMG submission 185531) | Wetland microbial communities from San Francisco Bay, California, USA, that impact long-term carbon sequestration - Muzzi_CordC_D2 (SPAdes) | ecosystem: Environmental > Aquatic > Marine >...
CACTGAAACTAAAGATAAACAACTGATCCGGACATTTATGGAAAAGGGACAAACGTATGAAAATGACGGCGATCTTGTGGAAGCCTTGAAACAGTATGAATTAACCCTCGCTGTAGACCCTCAAAATCAGACGGCTATGAAGAAAAGCCTTCAGATTAAAAAAGATATTCGCATTTCAGCACAAAAACATTATCAGACCGGATTGAAGTTTAGAAAAAAAGGGAAATATCTGTTGGCTCAAAAGGAGTTTTTAACATCATTGAGGCTTCAGCCGGATCATTCAGAAGCGTTGAAAATGCTTAAAGCCAGAACACGAATCGCTGCAAAAAGGTATGTTATCCACACAATAAAGCCTGGTGAGAGCCTCGCAGTGGTGGCCAAGACATATTACGGAGATTATAGAAAGTTTTCTATTATTGGCGATTACAATAATCTGTATGATGCAACCAAGATAAGAGTCGGCCAGAAAATCAAAGTCCCTGAAATAGAAGGGTTACCACTTTTAGCAACGACGCATGAGATCCGGACAGAAACAGCAGATATAAAGACGTCCGATTCAGTCCCTATGGAACAGGAAATACAAGGAGAAGAGAAAATAGATGAAAAAGAGGACGATAGTTTAGAGCCGGAGCCCGTCGATGAATTGGCAGGCTATCGAAATCTCGGAATTGAACACTTCGATAAGGGAGAATACCAGGAAGCGATTGTCGAATTCGATAAGGTATTAAATGCAAATCCTGATGACAAACCTACCCTTGAATACCTTTACAACACACATTTTCAATACGCGATAGCCCTGTTTGATAAGAAGGATTATTTGGTTGCTAAAAAGAACTTTGAAGCATCCTTTAAATACAATAAGGACTGCCTGCAATGCCGGGACTATATAAAGAAAAGTGAAAAAGCCTACATGGAAGCTCACTACAACAGGGGTCTCTCGTACTTTGGGAACCAACAATTGCCTGAAGCCATAAAGGAATGGGAATTGGTTCAAGCATTTGATCCGAACTATAAAGATTTAAAAAAAAATATTCATAAGGCCAAAACGCTTTTGGAGAGGCTGGAAAATATAAAAAAGAGTACGCAGTAATCAAACACTAATGATACTCTTCCAAGGGCAGCGTCATCGCTGAATCGTCCCGGACAGGATTGGCTGCTTCCGGCATGGCACCATACAGGTAGCGGACTTTGATGTCTTCGGAAAGCGCGTTTTTAAGCACAATCCTTATGGTTTCTGCATTATACCGGTAAATCTTAGAAACAGGTAAAGACGTTTCGCCCGTTAGGACTTCCCACCCGGTAATCCCAAAAACCGGCGTGAAATCCGTTCCGCCCTTGTGCTGTATTGTTATGTCCATGGTCCGCTGGTCTACCCGGGTAGCAGCAGTAACTGACGGACCCCGGTAATATTTTTCCTTTTTCAAAATGTATAATACCGTTTGGGCAACCCTTCGTCCAAGGGTTGTATAAGCACCGGCAGCCAGGTGCTGTCGGCCCTTGTTTTCGAGATCTAATGTCGTGGCTGCAAGGTAGCAGTCAGCCACATTTTCGGCAACGTACTTTTGAGCGTTGCGTATGGCTTGGTGCGGCCCATCTTTACCGCCCGGCCGTTTTATCATCATAACTATGAGAAATGGAAGGTTTGCCTGCGACGAGCCGTTGCCGATATCAGACCTCACCTGGTTGGTAATGAAGCTCTCAAGCGAAGTCCTATATTCAGTTTCAGTGACCGTTCCGCGCGCAGCGTCCGCCTCACCCTGTATCCAGATAACATACTCAACGGAGCCGCCTAAAGCCGAAATCCCGGCAAGGAAGCGGTTGTAAATCGAGCCTGGCTCGGTGTTTTCCCAATAACCTGTGCCCCAGTCCGCCTCCTTCCTCAAACCTGAGCCATTTACTGAATAATCTATAAGACCGACAGGTACGTCGAGCCTTCCTATCAACCTGTTTCCGAAAGCAATTGCCGCATTACCTTTTGTGTCCAGCTCGGACCATCCCTTGTCAGTATGTTTACGAAGCAGCGGGTGTGAATTGAAGTCCGTACCCGTATGGAACCACTCCTTCATGTTGGATTGCCCAAGACATGCAACCAGGATACCCACGGCCCATTTGTGCGATCCGCGGATTGAGTCGGCAGGGTTGTTTTTACAGCGAACGTGTATGTTGTACCACCCACCTTGAGGCACATAGCCAAGTTCCCCCAGAAAAATACCGTTTTTAGGAGAAGGGTCGACCACGGTCCATGGTACGACCTCTTCGGAAGTGTCGTTTTTGAGAACTCTGGCTTCTATAGCTCCGGGAATTCCTGTGTAAGCACCTGAAATGACAATATTCCCGATTGTTCCCTTTCTCTGAAATATTTGCCCTTCCTTAAAGTCAGTTATTTGGATCGAAGGCTCCTCTGAAGCTGATTCCTCCATCTCTCTTAACACTGTATCATTGTTAGTACTTTTCGCGGCTATCTTGGTTTTTTGAGCAACCGGCAAGGTCGCATCCGTTTCTTGAACATCGGCATTTTCATCTGCTTCCCCGTATCGAAGTGTGTGCCTCTCCTTTTGCCCAATCTCTGCAACGATCATCTCTCCTCTGTCCGGCCGATCCACATCAGAAATACTTGAGAAGTAGAGTATCTCTGAAGACTTTAAAAGGAAAATCCCCGCATTTTTGCCAGGATTCATACGTAAAGACAGAGATTTTCGAAAGGGCAAGGGTAAATAGACATCCGTAATACCCGTTTTGAGAGGTTTTCGTATAACGTGCGGCTGTCTGGTCATATAGTAGAATGTCATAATGTCCGGACTTTGTGACTCAATCGACATCTTCAACACCTTGAATTTTTTGTCATTTGAGGCAGGTATAGACGTAAACTCTAAAATGGACTCGGAACCAACGGACTTTATCGCCAAGCCGTCCATCCGGGCGTCCAGGGAAATTTGAGAAACCGGTAATAGTTCTCTCAGGTCGAGATTGCGCCTGGCCAAGGCCAGCTCTTCAGCCTCCAGCACTGAGAAAATCCTGTCGAGTTCGAGATGTATTGTCCCGATCTCGGTTTCGGCTCTTTCAATCAGAATAACGTCGTACGTCTTCAAGTTTTCCCCATGCTGTATGGATGGAATGTAATCGGCAGAAATAATATCAAGCTTTTTGAATCGGTCTGCCATGTAGGGGATGAGGTTCGACATAAAGGCATCGCCATAGACGACTGCCGAAGGCAAACCAGGTCGATCGAAACCTCTGAAGTGTCTGATAGGTTTCTCCTCATTACGGGCAACCAAAAATCCCATGAGTTTATCGGTCAGGTCACCAGCAACGTTAGTATAGATAGGTTCGAAATCTGAAACGGACTCCTTACCTTCTCCGTCAAAAATGTTCTTTAAGATGGTTTCTGCCGCGACCATAGCGCCCAGGCTGTTCCATTGAGTGTCGGTCTTGTCATAAAGCAAGGCCGGGTTCTTTTTCTCATCCTTCAGCGAGCGGTCGAGCCTTATAAAACTTCTCAGGGGAAAGGCTGTGAGGTTTTCCAGGAACAGGTCGTACAGGCTGCTGTCGCACTGATCGCCCTTTGGCACAAATCCCACAAATTCCGGGTAAATACTCGACTTGTTTGGAGCAATGGAGAAAAAGAACCGGCGGTTCGAAGCCTCGGTGATCTTTTCAATAGCATGAAGTTCCAGGACCAACTGTTCAGCATACGCCTTGTTGTTGCATGCTTCTTTCCTGTAATCTTCGATGGATTTATCGTCATAAAGCCATCCATGAGTACCGATGTGGACCTCGCAGGAATCTGTTGTTCGGAATAGTTGGTAGTCCAGCCAGTTCTTTGCAAAAATCAGCGGGCCTCGCAGGGAGAAATTGTCTTTGAAATACTGGTCAAAAGAAAGATAATATTCATTGTCTAAAATAGCCTTGATAAAAAACCGAGGTGGTTTTAACCCCAGACGGTCAACAGGGATGCCAAAGTCTATATCCATCACCCACACCCCTGCAGGAGCAAGCAAAAGAAAGATAAATATCAATGAAAACAGTTTTTTCATGTCACTTTCAGAATCGGTAGTAAATAAAAGGATTGCTCGACCCGCCGGCAATCAGAGCAGCACTATATGGAAGCATCAACAGGATTGCGACGAGACTTGCAATCACCAAAATCGCCCTCTTTCGATTCATCAGAAAGGCTATCCCCGAGAATCTGCCGGGCAGAAAGAAAGACGTTGCTCCCGCCATCATGAAAAGAACGTTCCGGTAGTTCAGCGCCATGCTGAGTTCAAATGAGATCGGAAGGTTGACCGGCATAAACATCACCCCCAGAAACTCTTTTGCCTGGGAGATATCCTCTGAACGAAACAATACCCAGCCCACCGTCACAATGAACAGGGTAACCACTCTCCGTATTGCAGCATATCTTTCGGGAGCAATATCACGCAAACGGGTGACACGTTCGATCATTAGAAACATTCCATGATAGATGCCCCAGAGGAGAAATGTCCAATTCGCTCCATGCCAGAGTCCACACAAGACAAACACAATCATTAGGTTAAGATAAGTTCTCAAGATCCCGTGTCGGTTTCCTCCCAATGGGATATAGAGATAGTCTCTAAACCATTGGCTCAGGGATATGTGCCAGCGCCGCCAGAAATCCGTGATACTAATGGCCGAATATGGGAGGTTGAAATTTTCCAAGAATTTAAACCCGAACAGCATCCCCAGTCCCAAGGCCATGTCGGAATAGGCAGAAAAGTCAACATAGATCTGAATGCCATAGGCAAATGTACCGAGCCAGGCGGTCTTTGTGTCAAGTGATGGTAGACCGAGACCAAACACAACGTCGGCAATTTGACCACAGGAATTGGCGACAATTACTTTCTTTGTCAGTCCCCAGCAAAAACGCATGCCACCCATATAAAAAGATCCCAGGGCTCTTTGCGTTCTTTGAGCTGCATGTTGATATCACGAAATCGGATGATTGGACCTGCGATTAACTGTGAAAACATCGCGACGTAAAGTGCAAAGTCGACGACATTGACAAGCGCCCGGCACTTTCCTCGGTAGACATCGATGACATAACTCAGTTTCTGAAACGTAAAAAATGAGATTCCGATGGGCAGCATGATTTTTTCCCATCCTGCCAAAGAAAAGCCCAAGTATTGCAAAATTACGCCCAGTTCTTCGATATAAAAATTAGCGTACTTAAAATAGGCCAAAAGCCCTAAGTTGAGGAAAACCGATAGACTCAACCACAAGCGCTTGCGGCGTTGGTCTCGGTCTATAAGGAAGCCGAACAGATAGTCTGCGAGGGTCGAAAATACGAGGATCAGAAGAAAACCTGCAGCGCCAAAGAGGTAAAACATGTAACTGAAAACAAGAAGGACGACATTGCGCAGTCTGTTCTTGAACAGCAACCGCTGCGCATAGTAGCAAATGATGACCGCTGGGAGAAAAGCGAATAGAAAAAAAGTGCTTGAAAATACCATAAGAAAAGGACCTAACCTTTCCTGAAAAAAATGAGGAAAACATCGTTGTGACTTGAGGGTTTGCACCTCATAATGTTGCGATAGTATATCGGCATCCGCTTATCTTTTTAATTCGACCTTTGGTGTCAAAGACAAGGCTGCCGATGCTTCCATGATAAACCAGCATATTGGCCTGTCACAATACCTGATTTCTCATTCTCTCGTGCGGACTGTCAAGAAAAATGTCCGCGAGAAGGCAGGTCCAGTCCTGTTACGCAAAAATAAAATCATGTCCATAGCCCACCGCCACACATGGACCAGTTGGCTCAGGATCATCCTTTTGGACCGCCTGCTAATCATAGTGGAAACATCAGAAGTCTAAAATTCTTGTGACATCTTCTTTCAAAAAGAGTTGATCAATGAAGGGGGTTGCTTTTTTTGCAATTTTGTAGGAAATAGGATATATGATGTTATCATTTTTAGGGATTTTTCTGATTTAAGTAATATAAATTCCCACAGTGTATTATAACGCAATGATTTAAATTTTAATTATTGGGAATGCATGATTGACGGTTCCAAAAGAAGTCTAAGCCCTTTGAGGATGGAAATTTTACTGTAATTCACATGCGAGGCTGATCTCATAACAAGTGATGTGCATTACTCAAATTTATAGCTTTTTACAAAACCGTATAATCCTGACTTTTACGATTTTATCATAACTACTGAAGCCTGATGAAAAATTTAGCGATTATGTTTGTTGATATTTGTGGAAGCATGCGTTTGTATGTTGATTATGGTGATGAAAGCGCCATGACGCTCACTTCCCAATGCATTCAGAGCATGCAATCGATTGTGACACATAATGGTGGTGAATTGATCGAAACCCGCGGAGACGGTATTCTGTGCACGTTTTTAGATGTTGATGCCGCCTTTAAAGCAGCACAGAGCATTATTCAAAATCAGCTTCCTCGGTCGGTGGCTGTTCATGGTGGTATTCATTGGGGACCGGTCATATCGCAACACGGTTCTATTTTTGGTGATGCTGTTAATGTGGGAGCGCGGGTTACCAATTTGGCCAAAGACGAGGAGGTCATTCTCTCGGAGGATGCCTGGCAGCAGTTGTCCGCCGACCACCGAGTCCTGACTCGTAAGTTGGGCCAGGTGAGTGTGAAAGGGAAGGAACAGCCTCTCACTATTTACCAGACTCTTTTCAGTCAAAGCGACGTAACACAATTTATTCCGGCTTTATCCGTGGTCCCCCCATCTGCCAGCCTTGAAATCAGTTATAAGGACAGGATAATAAGTCTCAATGACCCGGCCCCAGATTTAGTCATGGGCCGTCACGGAGGCTGTGATTTAATCGTACAACATGCCTTGGTATCCCGTAAGCACGCCACGATTATTTGCAAACGCGGTAAGTTCTTTTTGTTGGATCACAGTTCCAATGGCAGTTTTGTCGGCGAAGCGGATCAGCAACCGGTTGTTATCTGCAGGGATATGACCCAACTAAAAGAATCCGGTATTATCTCACTGGGAATAGAGCCGCAAATGAACCCCGAACATGTGATTCGATTCCGAAACACTGCTGAAGAATCAGTCGAAATACAAATTGATTAGGCACATTAGGGGCTTCGATCCGTATCGGAAGTGTATCAGATCTACGCCACTACCTGGGGACTAAGATGATACAGGTAAAGAATGATCACAAGAGATTTGAAGTGACTGGCCCTCATCAACTGATTAGGGCCAATAAAAGAGCATTTAGAATTGATCTGCCAACCGGTTCATAAGAGGTAAATATACGCCCCTGCGAGCAACAGTATGGACCATTGATGCCGGAAAGAAAGGCGTAGTTTGGGAGAATCTTCTTGTAAGCGAAGATTATTTTTAAGAACGGCTCTCGAAGCGAAAACACCGACCAGAATAAACGCTATCTGATGAAATTTGATCCACCAGGGGCTCATACCCACCATGAGGAAACCCCAATCAAACCCAAGCTGCCTGCCCAGTGCGGGAAAAAACTGACCGCCTCGGCTTATCAATCGTTCAAAATGGAAACTCAACTCAAAAATAACCACCATCGGGACAAAAGCATAGGCAACAAGATTTTGCGTTATACGTGACGACAAGGTGCTTTTAGAACTCATTACCGTGTTCCCGGCTGCTTTAACAAATAAAAACGCCAATAAAGTTGATATGATCATCAACACCGAATAAAAAATCCACGGTTGAGTCTGTGTGAAGGCAAATTTATGGAAATATCCGTTTGTTTCCAGACCTCTAAATAATTGGGTTCCCATAATGATAGATACCAAAATTGCCATTGTGAGGTCCGGCTTGCGGAAAGTCCAAAGCTCTTGGCCGGGTATTCTCAGATTAAGGGCCGGGACCTGGTTGGCGCAGTTTTTGATACAATTCCCACAGAGGATGCAGTCCTGGTTGTTATGAAGTATAAAAGGCGCTTCAAACACAGGGCAACCTGCCTGATGATCCTTCCCGACATAACAGCTGTTCTCCATGCAATCATTATTGCATATATTTTGATTGGCGCGTAATTCCAATATCGAACATCTTGATAAAAATCCTACCAATTTTCCGAGTGGACAGAGAAAGCGGCACCAGATCCTACGCTTGTAAACCAGGGCAAGTATGAGCGCTGGAACGGAAATTGACAAAATCAAAATTGCCGTGGCCCGGGGAGAAAACGGCATATTAAACACGACTTCGGACCAAAAAATGGCAGCTATGCCGGCAACGGCCAGATAGCTGCCATAATTGCGGATAAAAGAAGGAACATTCCGGTTTAAACCAAATTTGCGGCTTATGATCGAACTTGAAGCTCCCACCGGACAGATAGCACACCATATCCTGGCAGATAGGATACAACTCAAAATGACCAAAGGTTCCCATAGCCCCCAGGTTAATTCAAGAGATACATCGTGACTCTGTGTCTGAGAGCCAAAAAAACCCAAATAAATGATCAGTAAAAAAAAGAGAGCTGCCACCAGTTGGGCCGAACCTGGAAAAGCGCTGCTCTGAAATAACCGACGAATTCGATCAACATTCAAAAGATTAAAGCTCAATCTTTCTGCGACCCGGGGTGCCGTACCGATGAGGATGTCTTCAGGAATTAAGCGGTTGCTCTGAGCAAGATTTACGGCTCGCCGGATAACCGTTCCGAGTTCGTCAGTATTACCCGGCCAGTCATATGCCATGATACTTTTGTAGGCATCAAGGTCTATACCGTCGATGGATTTCCCAGCCTTTCTGCTGTAATATTCTATAAGATATTCGGCAAGCTGACGGAGATCTTTCTTTCGCTTTCTTAGCGGCGGAACGGTCAGAATTTGATTTTTTCCTAAAATATCGAACAGCTGTTTATTGAATCTGCCATCCTGAACCCGTTGGTTAATGTCTATAGAACTTGTCGCCATAACCCGGACCGAGGAATGTATAAACGTCTGGTCACCCAAAGGTTGAAAACGACCATTCTGAATAAAATCGACCAATTTGCTCTGGGCACCATCTGTCAAATGTTCAACATTCTCAAGAACTACTGTGCCGCCATCTCCAATTTGGAACAAACCCAGCCGCCTTTCCGGTGCGAAAGACAATGTTCCCTTGGCATGCCCAAAGAGGGCACTGCTTTGGGCAAGTTCAAGGCGAATGGGATCATCCTTTTGGGGGCGATCAACACTTCTCCCGATTCTGACGGTCTTGATGTCAATGGATAAGAAAGGGCCTTCCTTTCTTTGGCTATCCCAGTGAATCAGCCCGGCCACATCGCCTTTTTCGGTTCCGGATTCTCCCAAAATTATTACGACGCTGTCATTTTTGGCTGCCTCTTTTATTTCTTCCTGAAGCTGTTTGACCACCTTGCTTCGACCGATCAACTTCGGCTCAATCCCAACGCTCTGTTTGGAAATAAAACGCTGGTATGCCTTTTCGGTGGCCGAGGCATGAACGAGTTCAATACTCCCTCTGTTCAACCGGCTGGAGAGGATTTTGGAAAGTACCAGTGAAAATTCAGGAATTTCAGATGCAAGCTTGTCAAAGGCCTGCTTCGAAATCTCTAGAAGACCGCATGTCTCTTGAGTCTCTACGGATGCGGAGCGGGGTTCGCCGGTCAACAGTGCCATCTCGCCAAAGCTTTCTCCGGGCCCCATAGTGTTCAGGGTAACGTCAACACCATCTTCCGAGATCCGGAAAGCACGAGCCGAACCTGAAATGATCTGGTAGAAAGAATCTCCCTGATCTCCTTCATGAATAATAACCTTGCCCCTGGGTAAAGCCCGATACTCTGCAGCCTTGGAAATTTTCGCGATCAATTTCGGAGGCAGATTTTTAAAAAGCGCCACAGAACGGAGCATGTCCTCCCCTTGACGCTGAAGGACAGAGCGCAGTACCCTGGGATTCAGATCTCCGTTTTCGATAATGATCTGGCCGATGGGTCTATATATCCCTTTATGTTCAAGAGTGATCTGCTTTTCAAAAGCCGCTTCGATCACCTGTTGATCACAGGATTGGCTCTTGACCAAATAGGATCCTATCTTTTTTAAGGCCATAAACACTCTCAAGCTAAGGCAAGTTTATACAGATCAAATGGTACAACATGTTACGGGTGGGGTTCCATCTTTACATCATTGTTTTGTAAGGTATTCTATCTGAATTATTTATACAATATTAGCACGAATCAACACACAAAAAAAGGAAAACTGTGTCCTAATGTTCAAAGCTCTGATTTAGGTTTACAATACCCAGTCGTCACTATCGAAAATCTTAAAACGGCAATTATCGTACACTCAAACCTATGAATGAGAAAGAGTAAATTGATGATAAAATTTCACGCTTTTTTTATTTTAACAGCTATACAGTATATAGTGATATAGGGGTAGGTGTGAAGCCGCTGATATCTTTTATGTCAATGAGAATAGTATCAAGAAAACCCCGGCAGGGTGCCATTGAGAATTCCCCAATTTTTAAACGTCCCTTTTGGACCATTTTGCCGATGGCCGGCTGTAGGGTGCGTACTGCAAAATCTTTTGGAAGGCCTCAAGGCACGAATGTCACTCAATGGTTAAAGCTTAAGCTTCCAATCAGTTTTTTCTCTTCGAAACGATCTGCAAACAAGCATATCCTGGCTCTGTCAAGCGGTTCAAAAAAGTCGGGAAGCAGCCGGATGGGTTTTGAACTCAGGCCTTTAGCCTTCCCACCAGATATCCGTCCATCAAAAGATGGATTAAATGATGCAGCACACACACGACAAGGGCCAATCCGTATTGCGGAAAAAGCGATACCTGCAAAATGATCGAAAGGGGCAGGGTTTTTTGTCCGCCCATGAAAATAACGCTTTCTCTCCTACCTTTGCCGAGCTTTAAAATTCCGGCAAAAATTCCGGCTGCGGCCAATAGCATCCCGTGGAAACTAAAAACCAATAATAAAATGATTCCCATTGATGCGCCGCTGTTTAGAATCGTATCCCTTGCCTGGGACATGGCCATCCAGACGATGGCCAGTACCAACAACTGGTTCAGCATTTGCAGCCGATAAACAAATCGATCCATTAACGATTTTGCCAAAAGTTTTATCGTTAATCCGAAACAAAGCGGTAAAAGAACATAAAACCCGAGCTTGATCATGATGGCCGGCTTGTCAATGACAACGACCGTTGATCCACCCACCAAATTTAACAGCAAAGAAAGCACCACCGGTATGGTGAAAACGGCAAGCCCGTTGGCCAGTATGGTGATGACCAATGCCTGGGCCATATTGCCGCCGGCAGCGCCGGTCATCACAACACCGCTACTCAATGTCGTAGGCATAACGGCGACAAGAAAAATGCCTATGATAACACCTGCATCCAGTGGAATAGCGCCAAACAGCGCAGCGATAACCGGTGCAACCAAGAAAATGATGATCAGGGCGGAAATGATGCCCTTTATATCCATCACACCAGATCTTATCTGCCGGGCATCCAATATCAAACCGGAAAAAAAGAATATCAGGACAATCACGGCATCCGGCCCTCCGTGCATTTTGAACCATCTTCCGATGCTCGAAACCGTCTCGCTGGCATCCGCCACCGTCACCACAAAAACAAGAAGAAGCCCGATGAGAAACCAGTATTTTTTGATTAAATCAGACAAAATAGCACGCCTCGGCAATACCCTAAATGAGCGAAAGTCGAGGATGCCCCAGATTTGAGGCATCAAGGGCGACGCCGTAGTCGTCTACTGCGAGCCCTTGATAACAAAGAAGATGGGGTATCCTCGGCTTTCCTGAAAGGTAAACAAAATGGGATTTTTTTAATAAATTTATATCTCATTTATAGAATCGTTATGAAAATGCATCTGAATTCAATAAAATGCTTAATAAATCAAACAT
>Ga0210064_1001118_pt1 | contig 11828 bp, 17 predicted proteins | sample Muzzi_CordC_D2_FD_185531 | JGI IMG/M metagenome (GOLD analysis project Ga0210064, IMG submission 185531) | Wetland microbial communities from San Francisco Bay, California, USA, that impact long-term carbon sequestration - Muzzi_CordC_D2 (SPAdes) | ecosystem: Environmental > Aquatic > Marine >...
CTTGACGAAGATCGTCGTCAATATCGGCCTCGGCGAGGCGGCGGGAAATCCGAAATTGCTCGACAAGGCGAGCGAGGAACTCGCGGCGATCACGGGCCAGAAGCCCTCGATTCGTCGCGCCCGCAAGTCGGTCGCGAACTTCAAGCTGCGGCAAGGGCAGGCGATCGGTTGCATGGTCACGTTGCGCGGCCAGCGGATGTGGGAATTCCTCGATCGACTGCTCAGCGTTTCGCTTCCGCGCGTCAGGGACTTCAAGGGGCTGTCGCCGAAGGCATTCGACGGCCGGGGCAACTACTCGCTGGGAATCCGCGAGCAGATCATCTTTCCCGAGGTCGACTACGACAGCGTCGAGCGTATTTCGGGTCTGAACGTGACGATGTGCACGACTGCAAAGAACGATGCCGAGGGCAAAGCACTGCTCGGCCACCTGGGCATGCCGTTTCGGCAATGACCCAATTGGAAACCGTGGGTAGATCCATATGATGACCGATCCGATCGGCGACATGCTGGCGCGAATCCGAAACGCAGGAATGGCACGACACCGGGAAACCTGGTGTCCCCACTCCAAGCTGAAGCTCGCGGTAGCGAAACTCCTGAGCCAGGAGGGATTCCTGGGCGAAGTCCGCGGCGACATGCGCGACGGCCATCCGGTCCTGGTGATGCAGATCCGCTATGACGAATCCGGCGACGTCCTCATCGACGGCATGCGGCGCGTGAGCAAACCCAGCCGCCGGGTGTACGTCGGAAGCGACGACATCCCGAAGGTCCGCAACGGGCTCGGGATCGGTGTGATCTCGACCTCGAAGGGGGTCATGACCGATCGCGGCGCGCGTGAAGCATCGGTCGGCGGCGAATACCTTTGTGAGGTCTGGTAGCGATGTCCCGAGTCGGGAACAAGATCATTACCGTTTCGAGTGGCGTCACTGTCAACCGCGAAGGCGACGTGGTGACGGTGAAGGGTCCGAAGGGCACGCTCTCCGAACGCATTCCGAGCGAGATCGATCTCGAGGTCGGTGACGGCAGCGTCGCGTTGAAGCGCAAGAACGACAGCACCGATACTCGCGCAGCGCACGGCCTCGCACGAGCGCTCGTTGCGAACATGGTGCGCGGCGTGGCCGAGCCCTTCGTGAAGGAGCTCGAGATCCAGGGTGTCGGATACCGGGCGGACATGTCCGGCAGGACGCTGAAGCTGTTGCTCGGCTTCTCGCACCCGGTGGAGATGCCGGTTCCCGACGGGCTCGAGGTCTCGGTCGATCGCAACGTGATCGTGAAGATCGAGGGAATCAACCGGATGCAGGTCGGCCAGTTTGCGGCCGATGTCCGGTCGCTTCGCCCGCCCGAACCCTACAAGGGCAAGGGCGTTCGCTATGTGGGCGAGCAGGTGCGGCGCAAGGTCGGCAAGGCCGGCGCGTCGGCGTGAGGAAGTCATGAAGCGAAAGCTCCGCAGCGAAAAACAACGACTGCACAACGCGCGCAAAGTCAGGACCACGCGTGCGATTTCGGGCACCGACAGGACTCGACTCACGGTATTCCGGAGTACGAAGCACATCTACGCCCAACTCGTCGATCCGGCCAGCGGGCGCACTCTCGCGGCGGTTTCATCGCGGTCGAAGCAGTTGGCCGGCAATGGCGGAGTCTCCGGAAAGGTGGAGATGGCGAAGCTCGTCGGGAGAGCCATCGCAGAAGTTGCTCGCGAAAAGGAAATCGGCGCAGTGGTCTTCGACCGGAATGGTTTTCTCTATCACGGCCGCGTGAAAGCGCTCGCCGAAGCGGCCCGCGAAGCGGGACTGCAGTTCTAGGGTGGCTTGAAGTATGGCTTTCAAACAGATCAATCCGAACGATTACGAACTGACCGACCGCGTCGTGCACATCAACCGCGTGGCGAAGGTCGTCAAGGGTGGGCGCCGTTTCAGCTTCAGTGCCCTCGTAATCGTCGGGGACGGCGAAGGAGTCGTCGGCGCCGGCTACGGCAAGGCGAGCGAAGTTCCGGAGGCGATCCGAAAGGGCGTCGAAAGGGCGCGCAAGGCCTTGATTCGAGTGCCGCTCCAGGATGGAACGCTGCCCCACGAGATCATCGGTCGATTCGGCGCGGCGCGCGTGTTGCTGCGGCCGGCTTCTTCCGGTACCGGCGTGATCGCGGGCGGCCCCGTGCGTGCGGTTCTCGAGGGTGCCGGTGTGCGCGACGTCCTCACGAAGACGCTCGGCACCAACAACCCCAACAACGTGGTCCGCGCAACGATGACCGCTCTCGAGCAGCTGCGCGAACCGGGCAAGCGACTTCGGGAGCTGGGTCGGGCATGACGGAAAAGGGACGGATCAAGGTTCGTTGGGTGAAGAGCCAGATCGGTTACGACCGACGGCAGCGAGCGACGCTGCGCGGCCTCGGCTTCCGGCGGTTGAACCAGACGGTCGACGTGGAAGATACGCCGGCGGTGCGCGGGATGATCAAGAAGGTCACCCACCTCGTCGTCGTGGAGGAAGGTTGATGCTGGACAGACTAAAGCCCCGCAAAGGCGCGAAGCAGACGCCCAAGCGCGTCGGTCGTGGCCCGGGCTCCGGGCTGGGCAAGACCTCGGGGCGTGGTGAGAAGGGCCAGGGACATCGCTCGCCCGGCCGCGCGACCCGGTTGCAGTTCGAAGGCGGTCAGATGCCGATCGTTCAGCGTCTGCCCAAGCGCGGATTCTTCAGTCGACACCGGAAGACCTTCCAGATCGTCAACCTGGCTTCGTTGGCATCGCTCGGAGACGGCGCGACCGTCGACCGCGAATCGCTCGCAGCCCGGGGGATGGTCAACCTGAAGGGCGCCGCGGTGAAGATCCTCGGTGAGGGCGAGGCGCCGAAGAACCTGAGCGTCAAGGTCGCGAATATCAGCGCGGGTGCGCGGAAGAAGATCGAAGAAGCTGGTGGGAGCGTGGAGATCGTCTGATGGTTGGCGGCGTCCAGAACATTGCTCGAATCACGGAACTCCGGCAACGGATTCTGTTCACGTTCGCCATGCTGGCGGTCTACCGCCTGGGTGCGTTCATCGTGACGCCGGGCATCAACGCCGACATCATCCGGAACTTCTTCGAGCAGATGGCCGGGACGATGTTCGGTCTGTTCAGCATGTTCTCCGGCGGTGCGCTCGAGCAGTTGTCGATCTTTTCATTGGGCATCATGCCCTACATCAGCGCATCGATCATTCTGCAGCTCTTGACCGTCGTCGTTCCTCAGCTCGAAGCGCTGAAGAAGGAAGGCGAGCAGGGGCGCAAGAAGATCAATCAGTACACGCGTTACGGCACCATCGGGCTGGCGATGTTTCAATCGTTCCTCATTGCGACCGCCCTCGAGAACGGTTCCTTCGGTGAAGGTGCCGTGATCGATCCGGGCTGGGGATTCCGATTGATGTGCGTCGTGACGCTCACGACCGGGACGGCATTCATCATGTGGCTCGGTGAGCAGATCACCGAGCGCGGGATCGGGAACGGGATATCGATGATCATCTTCACGGGAATCATCATCGGAATTCCCTCGGCGCTCGGGCAATTGCTGCAACTGATTCGCACCGATCAGTTCACGATCCTCGGTACGCTGTTCCTGGCGGTGTTCATCATTCTCGTGGTCGGGCTCGTGGTCGTGGTGGAGCGCGGTCAGCGACGCATCCCGGTGCAGCACGCCCGACGAGTGGTGGGAAAGCGCGTGCAGCAGGGCGGGATGAGCTACTTCCCGCTGCGCGTGAACACCGCCGGCGTCATCCCCGCGATCTTCGCCTCTTCGCTGTTGATGTTCCCGCTGACGATCGGCCAGTTCACCGACTCGCCCGAGATCAAGGACTTCATCTCGACCTACCTCGACGCCGGGAGCCCGCTCTACCAGCTGGCCTATATCGGGCTGATCATCTTCTTCTGTTATTTCTACACGGCGATCATGATCGACCCGAAGGATGTGGCCGAGAACATCAAGAAGTCGGGTGCGTACATTCCGGGGATCCGGCCCGGAAAGAAGACCGCCGAGCACATCGACAAGATCCTCACGCGGATCACCCTGATCGGCGCGCTCTACATGTCGGCGGTCTGCGTGCTGCCGACGATGCTCGCGATCCGCTACGGCGTGCCGTTCTATTTCGGTGGAACCGCGCTGCTGATCGTCGTCGGCGTCGGACTCGACACGATCGGGCAGATCGAAGCGCACCTGGTTTCCCGGCAGTACGAGGGCTTCGCAACGGGCACCCGCGCGCGCGGGAGGATCGGGCGATGACCGCAAGACGAATCCTGTTGCTGGGCCCGCCGGGAGCCGGCAAGGGCACGCAGGCCGAGCGTCTGGTCGAGGAATTCGGGATTCCGCAGATTTCGACGGGTGACATGCTTCGCTCGGCGGTCGCGGAAGAAACCGCCGTCGGACGCGAGGCCAAGGCCTTCATGGATCGAGGCGATCTCGTGCCCGACTCGGTCGTGATCGGCGTTACCGAGGAACGGCTCTCCAAAGCGGACGCGGCGGCGGGTTTCATTCTCGATGGCTTCCCGCGTACGACCGCCCAGGCCCGGGCGCTCGACGAGATGCTCGACCGCATCGGTTTCAAGCTCGAGCGCTGCGTGGCGCTCGTGGTCGATGAAGAAGCCGTGGTGAAGCGACTGTTGAAGCGTGCCGAGATCGAAGGACGTAGCGACGACAACGAAGAGACGATCCGGAATCGCATGTCCGTCTACCACGAGAGCACCAAGCCGTTGATCGAGTACTACGGCGAGCGAGGCCTGTTGGCTGAAGTGGATGGCATGGGCAGCGTCGACGACATCGCGGACAGGATCCGGGAGGCGCTGGGCGACTGATGGCCTTCGGCGAACGGATACCGATCAAGACACGAAGCGAAATCGAGAAGATGCGCGCGGTGAATCGCCACGTCGCGGAGATCCTGCTCGAGCTGCGTGAGCTGGTAAAGCCGGGCATCACGACGCGCGAGCTCGACCGCTACGCCGAAAAGGCGATCGCGGACCGCGGCGTCGAATCGAGCTTCAAGGGCTACGACCCGCACGGTCTACCCAAGTACCCGGCGGTTTTGTGCGTGTCGGTGAACGACGAGATCGTGCACGGCATCCCCGCAGATCGCGAGCTCGAGGATGAAGACATCGTGAGCCTGGACTTCGGCGTCTCGCTGGATGGATTTCACGGCGATTCCGCAGTGACCGTTCCGGTCGGCGAGATCGACGACGAGAAGCAGAAGCTGCTCGACGTGACGTCCGATGCGCTCGGTCTCGCGATCGAGACGATGGTGCCCGGCAAGCGGCTGTCGGATATCGGGCACGCGGTCCAGGAACGTGCGGAGTCGGCGGGATTCTCGGTCGTTCGCGTGTTTGCGGGTCACGGCATCGGCCGGAAGCTTCACGAGCCGCCGTGGATTCCGAACTACGGCGCACCGAACCGGGGGCCGCGGTTGATGGAGGGAATGGTCTTCGCGATCGAGCCGATGGTGAACGTCGGTGGGCCGGACGTGAAGATGCTCGACGACGAGTGGACGGCGGTTACCGCGGACGGCTCGTTGTCGGCGCATTTCGAACACACGATCCTGGTTTCGAAGGACGGTCCCGACGTTCTCACGCGAATCGAAGGATCCCACTGAACGTGGGCTGGAGAGTGGAATCATGAAGGTCAGGGCTTCAGTTCGAAAGATGTGCGAAAAGTGTCGAATCATCCGGCGCCGGGGTGTGGTTCGCGTGATTTGCGAAAACCCGAAGCACAAGCAGCGACAAGGCTGAGAATCCTCTTCATCGGCCGACGGTCGCTGGAGTCAAACGGAGGCATTGAGAATGGCGCGAATCGCAGGGATCGACCTTCCTCGCAACAAGAGGATCGAGATCGCGCTCACCTATATCTACGGCATCGGTCGTACGTCGGCTCGCGACATCTGCAAGAAGGCGGAGATCGAGGGAACGGTGAAGACGGATGTCCTCGCGGACTCCGAAGTCGTCCGACTCCGTGAGATCATCGAGAACGACTACAAGATCGAAGGCGATCTTCGTCGCGAGGTTTCTCAGAACATCAAGATGTTGATGGACATCGGGTGTTATCGGGGCCTGAGACATCGAAGGGGCCTTCCCGTTCGTGGCCAGCGGACTCATACGAACGCTCGTACGCGCAAGGGTCCGAAGAAGACTGTTGCCGGCAAGAAGAAGCCGGCGACCAAGAAGTAGAGAAGGCGGTAAGACGTGAAAAAAGGCAAGAAGAAGGTCAAGAAGAACGTCCAGTCGGGAATTGCCCACATCAGCTCGACGTTCAACAACACGATGATTACCATCACCGATGTCGCGGGAAACGCATTGGCCTGGTCCACCGCCGGCGCGCAGGGTTTCAAGGGCTCGCGAAAGTCCACCCCCTTCGCAGCGCAGGTCGCCGCCGAGGATTGTGCGAAGAAGGCGATGGAGCACGGAATCCGACAGCTCTCGGTCAGCGTCAATGGGCCGGGATCCGGTCGGGAGTCCGCGGTTCGCGCGCTGCAGGCGGCGGGCATCAAGATCACGATGATTCGAGACGTAACACCGATTCCCCACAATGGCTGCCGCCCGCCCAAGCGGCGCCGCGTATAGCGATCGGTCAGGAGTAGAACCATGGCACGATATACGGACGCGGCATGCCGGCTCTGCCGACGGGAGGGTGTGAAGCTCTTTCTGAAGGGCGACCGCTGCTTCAGCGCGAAGTGTGGCATCGAGAAGCGCGCGTATCCGCCGGGCCAGCACGGCCAGGGTCGGACGCGCTTCTCGGACTACGGCGTGCAGTTGCGTGAGAAACAGAAGGTGAAGCGGATGTACGGACTGCTCGAGAAGCAGTTCGAACAGACGATGAAGCGCGCTTCCCGAATGAAGGGTAGGGCGGGTGAGAACCTGCTGATGCTGCTCGAGCGTCGTCTCGACAACGTCGTCTTTCGGATGGGTTTCGCGACGTCACGTGCGGAAGCGCGGCAACTCGTTCGCCACGGTCATTTCCTCATCGATGGTCGGAAGACGACGATTCCCTCCTATCAGGTGAAGGAAGGTTTGAAGGTCGCGGTTCGTGAGAAATCGCGGAAGATCGCTCGCATTGCGGGTGCGCTCGAAACGCTGGAGGGACGCAGCGTCCCACAGTGGGTGGAGATCGACAAAGAGAACTTCGAGGGCACTGTCAAGTCGATGCCCGCACGCGAAGACATCACGATGCCGATCCAGGAACAGCTCATCGTGGAGCTCTACTCGCGCTGATCCTTGGTGAATCGCGTCGACGAAATATTTGGGGAGTACACCCATGAATGAAGCACAAGATCTGGTCGCAATGAATTGGCGGAAGCTCATCAGACCTCGGCAGCTCGAGTGTGAAGAGAGCGCCGCGACCGAATCATACGGTCGTTTTTCGTGCGAACCGTTGGAACGCGGTTTCGGTGTGACGCTCGGGAACGCATTGCGCAGGATATTGCTGTCCTCGCTCCAGGGAGCCGCGATCACGTCGGTGAGGATCGATGGAGTCCTCCACGAATTCTCGTCGATTCCAGGCGTGATGGAGGACATGAGCGACATCATCCTGAACCTCAAGGAGGTCCGGCTTCACCTCCATGGTGAAGGTCCCAAGACGCTTCGCGTCCAGAAGAACGGCCCGGGCTTGTTCACCGCGGCCGACCTCGCCGTCGACAACTCCGCAATCGAAGTGCTCAACCCGGATCACAAGATCGCGACCCTCTCGGCCGACTCGTCGCTCGAGATGGAATTCACGGTCGGCAAGGGCAAGGGCTATGTCCGGGCGGAGATGAACAAGACCGACGACATGCCGATCGGCGTGATTCCGATCGATTCGATCTTTTCTCCGATACAGAAGGTCAATTACACGGTCACGCCGGCACGCGTCGGGCGCGCAACCGACTTCGATCGCCTCAACATCGAAGTCGTGACCGACGGAACAGTGGCCCCGATCGACGCGCTCGCCTACGCGGCCAAGATATTGAAGGAGCAACTCACGATCTTCATCAATTTCGACGAGCCGGTCGAAGCTCCGGCGGCGATCGTCGACGAGCCGCTTCCGATCAATCCGAACCTCTTCAAGTCGGTCGATGAACTGGAGCTCTCGGTTCGTTCGGCGAACTGCCTGCAGAACGCGAACATTCGCTACATCGGCGAGCTGATCCAGCGCACCGAGGGCGAGATGCTCAAGACCAAGAACTTCGGGCGGAAGTCACTGAACGAGATCAAGGAAGTCCTGGCTTCGATGGATCTCGAGCTCGGTACGACGATCGACAACTTCCCGGATCGCGCCGAAATCGAGCGTTTGCGGGATCGCGAGGCCTGAAATGCGACACCGCGTAGTAGCAGGAGTCCTGGGACGTTCTCCGTCACACCGCCTGGCGATGTACCGGAACATGGTGACTTCGCTCCTCGAACACGAGCGAATCGAAACCACCGATGCCAAGGCGAAGGGCGTGCGTCGACTCGCGGAACGCATGATCACCCTCGGCAAGCGCGGTGACCTGCACGCGCGTCGTCGGGCGCTGCGGGTGATCCGGAGTCGCTCCGTTACCGCCAAGGTCTTCGACGACCTCGCCGAGCGCTTCCGCGACCGGCCGGGTGGTTACACGCGCATCATCAAGGTGGGCAACCGGGTCGGCGACGCTGCGGCGATGTCGATCATCGAGCTGGTGGGCGGCCCCGACGAAACCCGCTCGGCGCCGGCCGCGAAACCGAAGAAGGGGCGGGTCGTCGCAAAGAAGGCGCCTTCGAAGAAGACGGACGACGATCCGAAGAAGGCCGTCTCGAAGAAGAAGGCCGCCGCGAAGGAAAAGGCCGCCGCGAAGAAGACGACATCGAAGAAGAAGACGACTTCGAAGAAGAAGGCGACTTCGAAGAAGAAGGCGGCGACCAAGAAGACCGCAGCGACGGCGACTTCGACGAAGAAGACCGCGAAGAAGGCCGCCGCAAAGAAATCCTCCAGCAAGAAGAAGTAGACCCTGTCGGACGGCGCCTCCCATTCTCCCGTCGAATCTCCCGCCGCGGTGCGCGCCGCCGGTCCCGGCTTGTGGGTCGTGATTGCGGTCATCGTGGCGGCTGTGGTGTCGATGCTCGTGTTCGGCTCGTCTTCGTCTCCGGTCGGACGCGGCTCCGTCGCGCCCGGCTATTCGCTGCCGGGCCTCGATTCGCCCGAACTGCACTCGCTGTCGCAGCTGGACGGGAAGGTCGTGCTCGTGAATTTCTGGGCGACCTGGTGCAAGCCGTGCGAAGAAGAGATGCCCGCGATGGAACGCCTCTACCAAGAGTTGGGGCCCGCAGGCCTCGAGCTGGTCGCGATTTCGGTAGGCGAGCAGGCCGAACCGGTTCGCGCGTTTCGCGATCGGCTCGGCCTGACGTTCCCGATCCTGATCGATGCGGACAAGAGCGCCGCGACCGAGTGGCAGACGTTCGCGTTTCCCGAAACGCTGCTGGTCGATCGCGACGGGATGATTCTCGAGCGATACGTCGGCCCGCGGGACTGGGATGCTCCGGCCTACGTCGCGCGCCTGCGGCAGCTGCTCGGAGCCCCTCCGGAAGCTTCCTGAGCCGACTCGGTGCCAGCCGCCCTGGCCGCGGCGCAGCAGGATGCACTCCTAGCCGAACGGCCCTGCCGGCGTTACTCTCGCGCCGGGCTCCTGGGGGGGAGAAGGTGAGAGGGCTTCTGCTGATTCCGGCACTCGTCGCGCTGGCTGCGGCCTACGCGGCGGTCGATCCCGACTCGGGGTTCGGGACGTGGCGACGCATGCGCGCCGACCTGCAGGGCGCGGAGGTGCGGATCGGTGCGCTGCGGGACGAGATCGTCGCGCTCGAGCGAAGCAACGAAAAGCTCGAGAGCGATGAATTCGCGATCGAGGCGGCCATCCGTGAAGACCTGGAGCTGGCCCGGCCCGGCGAGCGAGTCGTGCGGCTGACCGGCCAAAAAGACTCAAATCCCCGATTTCCTTGACGAAATCAGGTTTAAAGGCGATCCTGGCCCATTAGTGAAGGAAGCCCTCCGCGACAACCTGGAGCGCAGTCTGCGCGCTCTGCTCGATGAGCACGGTGACGACGGCTCATTGCCCGAATTCGCGCTCGAGGTTCCGAAGAACCCCGAGCACGGCGATTTTGCGTGCAACGTCGCGCTGCTGCTCGCCAAGCGCCTCGGCAAGCCGCCGCGCGCGATCGCTGCGCAGTTGGTCGCGGCGCTCGAGGACTCGCCCGATCTCGTCGCGAGTGCCGAAGTCGCGGGCCCGGGTTTCGTGAACATCCGGCTCGCCGGTGCACGCTGGCACGATCTGTTGCGCACGGTGCTCTCGCAAGGCCCGCGCTTCGGCCACGGTGACACTCATGCCGATCTGAAGTGCCAGGTCGAGTTCGTCTCTGCCAATCCGACCGGTCCCCTCACCCTTGGGCACGGTCGGCAGGCCGTACTCGGCGACACCATCGCCCGTCTGTTGTCCGCACTCGGCGCGACGGTCACCCGCGAGTACTACTTCAACAACGGCGGGCGGCAGATGCGCGTGCTCGGCGAATCGGTGCGCGCGCGTTACCTGGAAGCGCTCGGCCGCGCGGTTCCGCCCCCGGCCCGCGCGCTGGCCGACGCCGATGCCGACTGGCCCGAGGAGATCGACGGTCTGCCCGTGGTCTTTCCGCGCGATGGTTACCAGGGCGGCTACATCTCGGACATCGCCGCAGCGATTCGGAGCGAGCACGGCGACGATCTGCCCGCAGAGCCAGAGGACGCGATCTTTCGTGAGACTGCGGAGAAGATGATCTTTGCGGACATCCGCAAGACCCTGGTCGCGATGGGAATCGAGTTCGACGTCTATTCGAACGAGATCGACCTCTACGAGGAAGGCAAGGTCGACGGCGTACTGGCGGATCTGCGCGCGGCCGGCCTCGTCTACGAAGAAGACGACGCCGTCTGGCTGCGAGCAACTCAGCTCGGGCTCGACCGCGACCGCGTGCTCGTGAAACGGACCGGCGAGCCCACCTACCTGCTGCCCGACATTGCGTACCATCGCGAGAAGTTTCGACGCGGTTTCGACCGCGTGATCGACGTGCAGGGGGCCGACCACATCGAACAGTTTCCGTTCGTGCGCGAGACCATCGGCGCGCTCGACTGCCCGAAGGATCGGGTCGAACTCGTGATGCACCAGTTCGTGACCCTGACCGAGGGTGGCGCCCAATTGAAGCAGTCCACGCGACGCGCGAACTTCGTCACCGTCGACGAGCTGCTCGAGCAGATCTCGGTCGATGTCTTTCGCTTCTTCATGGTTCAACGCAAGGCTGAAGGGCACCTCGATTTCGACCTCGATCTCGCGAAAGAGACCGACTGGAAGAAGAATCCGGCGTATTACGTACAGTATGCACACGCCCGTACGCACGGAATCGAGCGCAAAGCGAGCGAGATGGGGGTTCCGATGCCCGACGCACGGAGTGTCGATGCGGGGGCACTCGTGCTTCCGGAAGAGATCGACCTGCTGAAGAAGATCGCCGAATTTCCCGATGTCGTGGCCCGCGCGGGAGAATTTCGCGAGCCACACCATGTCGCCTATTACGCGCGTGATCTCGCAGGTCTGTGGAGTCCGTACGTGCAGGACGGAAACCGCCATCGGGTTCTCTCGGACGATGCCTCACTCACCAGCGCACGCCTGGGTCTTGCGCTCGCAGTTCGAACGGTACTCGCGAATGCGTTGGACCTACTCGGCGTGTCGGCACCGGAGCAGATGTAATGGCGCGTACCTCGAGTCAAGGCAAGTTGCGGGAACAGAGCAGTGCGGGATCATCGTGGGTCGCAGCTTTGGTCGGGCTGGTCTTCCTCGTATTGGCGGGCTTCGGAGTCGGAATGGTGGCCGGCGTGGTCTGGGAGGA
>Ga0210064_1001119_pt1 | contig 11827 bp, 6 predicted proteins | sample Muzzi_CordC_D2_FD_185531 | JGI IMG/M metagenome (GOLD analysis project Ga0210064, IMG submission 185531) | Wetland microbial communities from San Francisco Bay, California, USA, that impact long-term carbon sequestration - Muzzi_CordC_D2 (SPAdes) | ecosystem: Environmental > Aquatic > Marine >...
ATCCACGATGCCCAGCACGGCACCGCCTTCATGGCCAACTGGCCGGCAAGCGACGGCACCTGCACGGCGGGGGACCCGGGCAGTATCGGGAATGTCTGCACCAGCGATGCCATGTGCGACAGCGTCAACGGCTTTGTTTGCACCTCCGGCCCGAAAAACGTGCTCGGAAATGCCTGCACCACGGACAGCGACTGCACCAGGGGGAAGAAGACCGGGACATGCGAACAGGTCTCGGCAGGCGACGGTGTCTGCACAGCCAGCGGTTCGCCGCAAGCCAGCCGTCTCGGCCACGGTTCGGTCATGTGCCAGCGCTGCCACGCGGATAACGTCATCGCCGTGGTCAAGTCGGCAAACGTCGGGCAGTCCAATATCGACAACGGGTCGGAGCTGGCACAGGCAGACCTGGGGGCGCTGATTCCGCCGCTCACCGAGGCCATCCACAACAACCACGCGAACAACGTGTTCGCCGACTCCCTCGGCCGCGACGGTGGCTGCCAGGGCTGTCACCCTGCCCACCGCTCCGACGGTAATATGCTGAGCTACCCGATCACCGAGCTGGGCCTCAACGCCTATGCCGGCGGTGACAATCGCGACGCCGCGGGCGGCTGCTTCGTGGGCCGCGACGTCCACTCCAACCGCGTCAAGGAAACCAACGGTGCCGGTACCCCCGAGCACCTCAATGCCGTGGGACAATGGCTCCAGGCCAACGTGGCCAGCGATACCGGCACATACAAGGGAATCTGGTGCACCAACTGTCACAGCCAGCTAGGCCAGGAGCTGTGGAAGACCGACAACTGGTCCGACCCGGTGCACAACGTCGGCACCACGTTGCGCAACCAACCGACCCTGGATGACATCGCGGCCGGTCTGGGGATCTCCACGCAGCTCGCCGAGAGCTGGCTCGATCCCAGGGTGGGCAGCAGGTGCGACAAGGGACGCGACGCAGGCAATTCGTGTCAAACCGACGCAGACTGCCGGGGCGGCAACTCCCACTGTGTGCAGCTGAGCCCGGACGGCCTCGACCACTCGTTCGCGGTCTGGACCGAGGACCCGGGGCTTTGCGACTATGCTGCCAGTGTGCTGCCTCCGTACCCGGCCGCCAGCGCCTATCAGGACGGTAACGTGGCGACCATCGAGGTAGACCTCTCCGGTGGCGGTGCTAACTGCCTGAACGCTGCTGACGGGAATTTCTTTGCCGCAGCAGGCCCCGACTGTGACGGAGATCCCGCCGGAAACCCGGACTTTTATCTCTGCGGCAGCCTCGACACCGATGGCGACTTCTCCGTCAACGCCCTGACCTTCTGCACCACGACGGATTGCGTGACAGCTGCCCAGGGAACGCTGGGCAGCTCGACCGCCTTGCCTGTGCCCATGTCCGCAGCGACCGACGGCCGCGACCACTGGCTGGCACCGGGTGAGCCCCATTGTGCAGACTGCCATGCGGCCCCCTACGTGGAGCAGAGCGGCAATCAAAACCCCTATACGCCGTTCAATTATCCCAACAAGCCGGCCCTGTTCCGCTACACCCGTGGCCACCAGGACGTCACCTGTCAGGGATGCCACGAGTCGACCCATGGCCTCTACCCGGTCACACCGCCCGGGGAGTACGGCGGTACCCTGGCGATCGACCAGACGACCTGGGACCAGGCTGCGGGCATGAACACCGACGGTTCCCACGGACCGCTGAACTGCGGTGCCTGCCATGCGGTCAACGCGAGCGGCGTCATCGCCTGGGCCGACATGGTCGACTACAACGGCCAGCCGATCGCCAACGACTACGACGCCGCGGTTTCCTGGGCACACACCTATACGGACGAAGCCGATCCGCTTACCACCGTGTGCCTCAATTGCCATACCGACTACTCCAGTGACGTGTCGCCAATGGAGGAGGAATGGGTGGAGCACACCTGGGTGGGCCGCATCTCCCGCAGCGCTATGGACAAGGCGGAGCTGGCGACCCAGGGCTTCCTGTCCGGCGACGTCGCCGGACCGGGTAATCCGTGGAATGACTTCTGCACCAACTGCCACCTGCCCGCGGGTGACAACCACAGAAATCTGGTCGAGTGCACCAACACCGAGTGGAAGCTCCACCTCACCGATGGCCGCGTGGCCGAGTCCGTGTGGGAGGACATCTCGACCGCGGAGACGAGCGCCGGCACCACCTGCGGCTACTAATCGGGAACCGTTCCGGTCCGTGACCTGGACCAGAAGCTGACCGGGTGAGGGGAGGGCAACCTCCCCTCCGCTTTTACTGCAGGGATCGCAGCCATGGATGTATGTACGTCGCTGAACATCGGTAAGTGTGAGCGTGACGTTCCGAACATGTTATCAAGGAGACTCTGAATAATCAGTCATTGCGACGATTGCAGGGAGAAGGTGAGACCGGGAAACGGTCGAGAGGCTGGCTGGGCCATCAGGAGGCAGGGTACCATCAGCAGGCGCCTTAACTGACGCAGGAGCAGTAAGCGGGGAACGAAATGACGAAACAATCTGTAAGCGTTCGATTCACTGGTGATGAGATTGCATCGCTGGCTGCTTCCTGCATCCATGCCTCTCGCGGCACTTGTACATCCCTGCACATCTTGCTCTCAATGACGGGCTGTATGAAATTAATCAGAGATTTCCCAGGCATTAGATCGGACGCGATGCACGAGAGAGATGACCAGGGGGATGGTCATTCTGGGCTCCCTGCCCGCTCGTGACACTCGTATGTCCCTGTACATCACAGCCTCATCCCGCAGTGCCGGGATGAGGCAAAGGGTGGACGTACACCGCAGACCACAGGAGTAGCTTGCAGCCGCGGAAAAAAATTGAAATTGAGGGTTTCGTTGTGGTACTAACAAAACAGCGTGATAACAGTTAATCGACGCAGCCCGCTGGACGGATAACACGATTCCAATAACCAGGACCATTTTTCATGCGAAGATTTTTCCCTGTTCACATTCCGCTGGCCTGTGCCCTGCTCGGCATGCTCATCGTGATGCCGGGCGCCGCACAGGAAAGTGATGAGACCGGCGCACCGGCCGGTACCCAGCCCAGCAGCCACGCACAGGCAGGCGGCATCATCGCCCGTGTCGGCGATCAGCCCATCACCCTGAACCAGATTGATATCATGCTGAACAGCTCGGCCATGATCGGCATGACCATACCCCCGCCGGGAAATCCGGAGCGAAACCGGTTCCGGCTCGCGCTGCTGGACAAGATCATCAGCGCCAACCTGCTCTATCTCGACGCGCTGGACAAGGGTGTGGACCAGAATCCCGTCTATCAGCACGACCTGGGACGCTATGCCGAGTCGACGCTGGTCACGATGTACCGGCAGAAGGTCCTGATCGGTGACCTCCCGGTGTCCGACGAGGAGATCATGACTTACTACGACAGGCATATAAACACCAGGGAGACACCGTTTACCAAGGACGTGGGCACGGCCATCGAGGCCTCACTGCGCAACAGGAAATATCAGGCACGCCTGGCGGATCTGCGTGAACGGCTCCGGGAGGGCATTCAGGTTGTCATCGACGAGGCGCAACTCGACCCGGCGCAGGACATGAGCCGCGACGACGCGGCAGTTGTTGCCAGGGTTGGCCAGTCGGCGATCACCTGGAGTGAGTTCAGGCCCGTCCTGGCGACACCGGTGGAGCCCGGTAGCGTGGAAGGTCGGGTTGCGGTGCTGGATGATGACATCGACCGGCGCATCATGCTGCAGAAGGCACAGGCGGCGGGGCTGGAAGATGACCCCAGGTATCAGGCGAAGCTCAACGAGCACAGAAAAGTCCACCTGATCACCATGTACCGGGGCTTGCTTACGGAGCAACTGGAGCCTACCCCTGACGAGATACGGGCCTATTTCGAGAAACACCGCGACAGGATCACGATCCCCGGGGCGCGCAAGATACAGATGGTGGTCATGACAGCCAAGGAAGACGCCGAAAGGGTCAGGCAGCAGATCGAGTCCGGCGAGATTACCATTTACGAGGCGGCACGGGACTACTCCATCGATCCGAACGCCCAAAAGACCCTGGGTGAGATGGGCTGGGTCGAGCGCGGCACCGGGTTTCCCGAACTGGATGCGCTGACGTTTTCCCTGTCGCTGGATGCAATCGGCGGACCGGTGGAATCACCCGCCGGCTGGCATCTGGTCAAGGTCCTGGAAATCCGCGAACCGGTGTTTACCGATATCTCGCAGGCTGATACCTGGCGCAAGACCCGGCGAATGATGCTCGAGGAACGCATGAACGAGTACACTGTCAACCTGAGAAAAGACCGTTACAAGGTAGAGGTCTACAACGAGGTATTGAACCGGCTGATCCAGGAAGTGGTGGGGGAGCCCCCGACTCAGCCGGCGGCGCAGCCGGAGCAATCCTGAACCGGAAAGGCGGTTGCGCAGGGTGTCGCTATCGTCTCAAGAACAGGATGACGTGATGAATCGCTTGCAGCGCACTGTACACTGGTACGGTATCCTTGCCTGCCTCCTGTTTCCGCCGGGAGCCACGCCGGCGGTCGCGGCCGAGCAGGTCGGGAAGGAACAGGATCCGCCCCGCGATTACCTGATCCTGATCAACTACGAACTGGGCATGCACTGCACGGGATTCGACTTCGCCTACTGCTGTGTCCTGCCGCCGTACAATTCCATCCTCGCCCAGGTGGTAAAGACTGGCGGAAATGGCGGGAAACCCGTCCTGCTTGGAGCCGACCCCGACGACCCGGAGGTGCTGGTGGATGGCGACAAGCGCTTCAAGCTCGCCTACACCCACGAAGACCCGGCGGGGGTGCCCAACACCTATTCGGCATCCAAGAAACTGGTCTACTGGGGCGTCGGCTACGGGGAGAATAAAAAGCTGCCCGATGTCTATTTCAGCAACCTCTATCTCTACCAGGACCTCGAGGGAAGCAACCCGGAAAACACCAGCGCCGATGCCAAAAAACTCCATGTCGGTCTGGACACGCAGATCGGAATCAACCGGGGGCCGACCGGCCAGCACGTGGGCCGGGGTTTCCTGCGCTATTCCGGTGATACGGGGACCGTGGCTTACACCGATTCCCCGGCCATGGAAAATGTGCCCATCAAGCTGACCAATCCCGGTATCTGGGAAGCACTGGGGCTGCCGCTTACCCCTTTCAACGACCAGTTCACTGCAATTATCTACGTGGAAGAACCCATGGTGCAGCCCTTCCAGAAATCCGTGGTGACCCTGGTGGACCCCGAAACACGGGAACCGGTGATTGATTCGTCCGGGAAGCCGGTGCGGTTTTTCGGGGTCAATCCCATCGACGTGCCGAACTGCGCCCGCTGCCATTCAAACGAGCACGCCAACGGCAAGCAGTACCTCAATTACAAACAGGAATACGACTTTTGGCGCCAGATCCGCGGTTCCAGCGAATGGTATGCCCAGCTGAAGGCGACGGCCATTTCGATACTGGAGATCCATGACGACAGGCATGGCACGAATTTTCTGGCGAACTGGCCGGCGGGTGGCAACACGACCCTGCGCCTGGGACGGGGTACCGTACTGTGCCAGGGCTGCCATGCGGACAATGTCATCGGTCGCCTGTTTTCCAAAAAGGGCGGAGAGCTGGACCCGAAAGACATCCAGAAGGGTCATCCCGATCTCCCGGATGCCGACCACCTGATCTCCCCCCTGACCGAGGCCATTCACAAGAGCCATCAGCGCAACAATCCGCTGCCGGACAGCCTGGGTTTCGCCGGTGGCTGCCAGGGCTGTCACCCCTCGCATCGCAGCGACCGGAGCATGAACGAATTCCCGCTCACCGAGGACGGACAGAACTTCTTCGCCAAGGGAGATATCCGCGACGCCAGGGGATGTTTCAGCGGGCGGGATCTGCACGCCTACGCAGCGCGGAACACGGACGGAGTGGAGACCGCCAGCCACCTCAATCCGGTGGGCGAGTATCTGCTGTCCGACGTGATGTTGACAAAAGGCAAGGACAAGGGGCTGTACTGCACCCACTGCCACAACATGCTTTCGCGTGAATTGTACAAGGCGGACCATCTCACCGATGCCGTTAACCAAACCGGTCAGACGCTGCGCAACCAGCCACTGGAGAAGATCGCCGCGGCCGTGGGGGTGGATGTGGACGAGCTGCAACAGGTCTATATCAATCCCGGGAGTCCGATGCAGGGCAAGGATACCACCAGCGGTGTGTATAAAACCTGGGATCGCACCGGCCAGACCATTGCGCCGATTGCGCGCATCAAGGTGGACAAGAAGGGCAACCTGGTCATGACGCCGCCGGACGAGGACGGCGACCGGTCTGTCATTATCGTGGATATGGACCCGAACGGTACGGAAGGCGTTGCGGTCCCCTATGACGCCGCGACCCATGGTCGGGACTACTGGCTTGCAGCGGGCGAACCGCACTGTGCCGACTGCCATCAGCCGCCTTTTGTCGAGAGCATGGGGGGCGGCGCCTTCCCGATTGACCAACCCGGCAAGTATGCGCTGATGCGCTACTCCAGGGGTCACGCGGACATCACCTGCCAGGGCTGTCATGAATCCACCCACGGCCTGTATCCGGTGAATCCGGGGGTGGATGTCTCCGGCTATCAGCAGGCGGCGCAACTGAATCCCGATGGCTCGCACGGACCAATCCAATGCGCGGCATGCCATGCCGTGAACGAACATGGTGTGCCGACGCAATACCCGGACGTCATCAAGCGGGACGGACCCTACTGGGCCGATTACGACAAGGCCGTGGAACTGGCGCACCGGTTGCGGTAGTCGGGCTGTCGCAGTCAGTACCCGGAGAACGGCATAAAGAGACTGCTCCTGCTCCACTGGTGGCAGCCTTGCAGGAGCACCCTGAAGTGCATAAACGCGACCCTCCGGCGCGATGGTTATGATGTTATCGTGGTTGGCATCCGGAAAAGGGCATAGTGAGGCCGCGCCCTGAGGAAGAATTTTTAAATCGCTGTGGCACCTGCGGCCAGCCACCTGCAAATAATAAAGACTGGAGTCAAAATGAAGAAATCTTGTCTGGCATTACTGGTGATGTCGCTAGCCGTGACGGTGCTGGCCGCGGGAGACGGCTTAGCTGGGAAACAAGTTGACGGCCAGGACATCACACCCTGGATCCCTGTTGCCGGGGACGAACGTATCCTGACGATGCAGGATATCCCTCTGGGCCTCATGCGCAGGGACCCGGAAAAGTATCAGGGTATGGTCTTCGCGGACCGCTTCAAGTTTTATCACATCTATCACAGCAGGGAGGATGCAGATCCCGCCGTTAGACAACAGGTAGTCGTTGGCAAGACCCACTTCACGGCCCGTCCCGTACTGCAGTCCACACAGATGATCATGATCCAGATTACCCCCGATCAGGATGCCTGGATAACAAGGCACGGCATCCGTCGCCAGGATGTCGTCAAGGCAAAGGTGCGCTTTGCGGGCATCTCCCCGGGCGGGGCGCTAGCCTTTGATCTGCTGGAGATCGAGGAGTCCACCAGGTCGTGGCTGTTGCGACAGTCAGGTGATCAGAACTCCGACCAGAACTGACTGCACAACCTGGTAATGCCGAAATCACGATCACTCCGCCCGCACCTGCCGCTGCTCCCGGTTGCTCTTTTCTGCGGGCTATTCCTGCTGACTGCCGCAGCGGCTGAAACCGGACGAACCATCGACTTTTCCCTGCAGGACCTTGACGGCAATACACACACGCTCTCCGATTACCGGGGCAAGTGGGTGGTGATCAATTTCTGGGCAACGACCTGCCTACCGTGTGTCAAGGAAATGCCGGAACTGTCGGACTTTCATAACCGCCACAAGGACCGCGACGCGGTAGTGCTGGGGGTGAATTTCGAGGACATTAAAACGAGCTGGATGCGGCGCTTTCTGGACAGCGTGCATGTGACCTACCCGATACTGCCCTGGGGCACTTCCCCTGCCACCCCGTTTGGTCTCGTGGTCGCGTTGCCGACGACGTTTATCGTGGCACCGGATGGCCGGCAGGTTGCACGCCAGGTCGGCGCCGTGACAGCAGTTGATATCGAGGCCTTCATCGAGCGCAGGACCAGCGCCAGGACCGCTGAAAAACCAGCTGCCGGGCGCAAGGCAAATGCTGATTAGCCGGAAATTACTGGCCTGTTGTCACCTGCAACAGGATTATTTATGAGTACTTGTTTAACCGTCCTGATGCTGTTTGTGTATGCATCTCAACCGGCATCTGAGTAACCAGGGTATGTCTTGAAGCGCGGCTACGTGGCATACCCTTCGGTGGTATAAAAGGCTGCTGTCCTTCCCGAACATAGGTACTGCCTGATATTCTTGACCTTTTTCAGGGATGACATCAACCGAGTTGTCCTCGGTCATTGTCAGAATCCAGGACCATGAAACCCATTATCTGCGCGCTGTTACTACTTGTGTCCACAGTGATCCGTTCGCGGTTTTCACTGCAGCTCACCGTCGCAGGGTTATGCACTTCAATGTCACGGAGCATCCGACCGCACAGTGGACCGGTCAGCAGATCATTGAAGCTTTTCCCTGGGATATAGCGCCAAAGTATCTACTGCGTGACCGAGATGCTATCTATGGAAGCCAGTTCCAGAAACGCGTCCAAAGCATGGTTATCGAAGAGGTGCTCTCAGCACCGAGAAGCCCCTGGCAGAATGCATTTGTGGAACGCATCATCGGCAGCATCAGGCGAGATTGTCTGGACCATGTCGTCGTGTTAAACGATCGCCATTTGAAACAAATCCTGACGAGCTATTTCAACTATTATCATCGCTGGCACACGCATCTGTCGCTGGGGATAGATAGTCCTGAATCGCGATCGGTGCAGCCGCCAGCGATTGGAAAGATAGTACAACTTACAGAAGTCGGTGGCCTACAGCACCATTATGAACGGTTCGCGGCTTGATTGAGTGTGATATGATTTTTCGGGAAGCACAGGAGATTCCCGAGTAAGGCACAGGTAATCGATCCCTTCCCATTTTGTTACGGGGTTATTTTTCTCTAATCCTCTGTGTTAGGACACCCCCTCCGCTTGGCATAGCCAGAACTTCTAATTCAGCAGTCTTCTGTGCCTGTTAAACGTGGTGACGGATAAGTGAGGCACTCGGGCAATCCACAATCTACTGCGTCATCCAATTCCAGATGGGTATCAGACAATCTCCGATCCGGGATGCTGGCGCGATCCCCTTCTACCAGATTGCCCCCTTTGGCTCGCAAAGGTAATGACTTCTTCCCGCCAATGCTAAGTCGATCCTTCCTTCTTGCTTTATACATTCCCACCCCCCAGTTTTTATCCGTAGCGGCAAAATACCTCACTAGTCGCACAAGATGTTAATTAACTATATTTATGGACACCAAACCCCAGCTTTGGCGGCTTATTCACAGTCTTGCTCAAATATTTTCCTTCCAACGTGTTGTCTCCAAACCACAATCATTCACCTCGAGCGATCGAGCTAACATTATGTATTAGGTATTTTTACGTATCTGTGATTAGGATTTGATCATTTTAACCCAAACTTAAGTGAAACAGAGTCTTCGTGCTTTTTACAACAATTCATCCACAGGGTTATCCACAAAAACTGTGGATAAAGTCCAGTTATCGCTTTTCTGCTCCGGCTTGCTGGGGCTGGTTGGGGTGGCGAGGAGGAAAGCTATTTAATATCAGGTAAGTTAATGGCAGGAGTCGCCTGCTAAAAGGTCATCCAGTTACCTGCGGTCTACTTCCGGGATGTTACTGTAAGCAGACCAACAGGTGCGGGATACGGATAGATAATCTCGACCCAAAGGAGAAATTCAGAAAAAAAGCCTTAAACTACATATATGTACAGTAAACAAACAGATTCAGGCTAATTCGCACTATTGAAAGCCCTGAACATTCTTGGCTAGCGCGATCTCATATGTTGGACCCAGGCAACCGGGCGCCAAATAGCGCGGCCTTACCCTGTTTCTAGTGAAAAAAAAGCCTCACCGGTAATGGTGAGGCTTGTGAGCCAGAAGGGGGAAAGCATGGCTGTTTCTTTTTACCAATAAGCCTGGGCGCGGAACTTGACTGATGATGGTTCGGAGTCTGTATCAACACCATCCTCTTCCCAGTTGAGAACCTTGTCGTAATTCAGCATCAAGCGGGTATTTTGCGTCGGGTAATAGTTCAGGCCCACAGTCCATTTATCAGCTTTATCATCTCCTGCGGCTGCCTGCCCATCAATATCCATACTTTCATAGCGAGCAGCGACCTGCCAGGCACCATACGGGGATTTGGGTTTAATGCCACTCCACAAGCCATGCTTCAGTTTCATCGACTCGCCAGTGAGGAAATAACCGGCTTCAACAGAATAGGAATCGATGTCGATATCCGAGTTGGAAATATCACTCTTCGCAGTGAAGTTATTGTATTCGGCCAAGGAATGGAATGGACCGAAAATGCCTACCACATCTCCTTCAAATGCATCGATTCCATCGAAGTCAGCTGTTGAAATTGTCTCCGTCGAAACGATCTTGGTGTGATCTTTATGGGCAACCAGATGCTGGCTGTAGCTAAAGCCATCCTTGCCGCTGCTCACGCCCATGTAGCCAGCGCCGACCTGCACAATGTGGTTTTTATCCTGCATATACGGAACGTATGTACCGCGCAATGCGAATGTGGTGCCGTCAACTGCTTCATCAGTTTCACCATTATCGAGTTCACCCACAGTTACAGAAGAGGCAACAGACCAGCGGTGATCCGACAATTTTGCCACCAACCCGCTTTCACGGGCTGGAGACAGTGCGCTGTCAGCGTACCAGGGGCGATCCATGAAAGACATGTATTTGCTGCTCGCTGCCGTATTAAAACCGAATGCAATTTGTGATTGACCCATTTTCAGGCCGAATTTGTTATCGCCAAACATCGTACCGTAGCTTACGTACGCATCCTTGATTGAAGCACTTCCATTGGCGAGGTCCGCTTCAAACTTGTAACCCCAGTCATAGATTTCACCTTCAAAACCCAAACGGGCGCGGCGCAGTTCGGTACCGTGGAAGTCAGGAGATCCGTCACCGTCGGCATCGACTGCATCCCACATAACCCGCCCAATGGGCTGGAATGACCAGTGGCCATCCGGGCTTTCGAATTTGAGCTTGCCATTCGTGGTGATCTTGGGAAGTTTTGCAGCCGCCTCCTTGACTTCAGCTGCATCTGCCTGCATGGCTTCCTTGTCTGCTACCATGGCTTCATCGTCTTCCTTGGCTGCATTTGTCAGCATTTCAAAATCATGCGCACTGATGGTGCCTTTATCACGGAGAACCTTCAGCAGTTCCATCATTGCTGCATTATCTGCCTGTGCAGGCATGACAGCCGATCCAAACAGGGCACCAGCAACGAGTAAAGATGAAGTTTTCAGTTTCAAGGGGCTATCCTTTTGTTGATCATAAGAAATTGTTACGGTAACTTTTCAAGCGCACGCACCATAAAGGCTGAATATTAGATTTTGATTAGGGTCTTGTGACAAACCTGTAAAATTGGGATTGAATCCGTTTGTTCAGCAGTCCGGCTTCGGCGGGGCGCCGTATGGAATTGGCCCTATACCTATCAGCGTTAATTAAAACGGCAAGTATTGTTGCACTACCGTCATTCGTTAGCTTTTAGGTGATGACTGGTTCTGGCCGAAAGTGTGAGTACTGATTGCAGGCCGGAAATGTCCTGATCTGCGGTATTCCGGAAGTAGCAATGCTCTAGGGGAATGTCTGGTTGGTGCCGGTGGGTTCAACCGATGAGCGCAACACTTTATCTTTTCACCAAAAGGTGGAGTGTGAGCAATGGTTTATCGGACACGGATCAAGTACACAGCGGCGCAGCGGGCCGACATCTGGGATCGCTGGCA
>Ga0210064_1001121_pt1 | contig 11823 bp, 8 predicted proteins | sample Muzzi_CordC_D2_FD_185531 | JGI IMG/M metagenome (GOLD analysis project Ga0210064, IMG submission 185531) | Wetland microbial communities from San Francisco Bay, California, USA, that impact long-term carbon sequestration - Muzzi_CordC_D2 (SPAdes) | ecosystem: Environmental > Aquatic > Marine >...
TCCAGCTTCTTTTTAAGAATTTCCGCTGATATTTCAGGGAAATCGACCGAGTAAGAGCCTCCAAAACCACAACAGACATCTTCATCTTTAGATTTCACGTAATCATAGCCCGCCAGTTCGATGAGTTTTCGGGGCTCATTGGTCACCTGCAGCCCTCTGCACAGATGACACGGCGAATGGTAGGCGACTTTTTCACCGGCAACGTTAAAGTCTTCTGACGATGCCTTCAGAACATTGACCAGAAAAGAACTGACATCGATGATTTTATCCGTAAATGCTTTCAAATTTTCAGGGCTTAGGGAAGCATCTTTGAATATCTTTGGATAATTATGTTTTAAATGAGAACCGCATGAAGCGCACAACGTCAGGATATAATCATAATTCTCAAACATCACTGCTTTCAGGTTTTGAAGCGCTACTTCCTTGGCGGTCTCTTCTTCGGCAGCCATCAAAGCAGGTAATCCACAGCAAGTTTGCTCCATGGGAAATTCCACCTGAACATCATATTTTTGAAGCACTTTTAACAATGCCGCTGCCTGCTCAGGATAGATAAAATCCACAGCACACCCGGCAAAAAGGGCAATGGTATGTTTTGGCTTCACCACGTGGGAATGTATGGTTCTCCATTGATCCCTAAACGGTGTCCTGGCAATCAACGGAAGGCTTCGGAATCCATGTTCTTTTTCGAAAAAATGAGGAAGATGCCGGATCATCGTTTTCTTTTTGGCCAGCGGTTTTTGGGCAAGATAGGCATTTCGAAGGATAAAATGAAACAGCTTTCGGTTTTTCAAAACCTTTGAAAGAAGTATATTTTTTACCGGTGTTTTCCCATCCTGATCCAGAACGGCGCGATAGGTCTTTTTAATCAGATGGGGAAGATCGATGTCCACGGGGCACACTTCTTTGCAGGCCTGGCAGTTGATGCAGTTTTTTACGATGGCCCGGTCATTTTCCTTGCCGTGGTAAAAAAGGGTCAAAATCAGACCGATGGCGCCGATGTAGACATGCCCGTACTTGTGACCGCCCACTTTGCTGTAAACCGGACAAACATTGGCGCATGCACCGCAACGGATACATCGTAAGGCCTCGGCAAATACCGGGTCTTTGGCAAGCGCAAGACGCCCGTTGTCCAGAAACACGACATGCATGATTTTCCGGTTCGAAGGAGAAGCGCTGCACTCCATAGTTCCCTTGATCCAGGTGACATAAGACGTTATCGCTTGGCCGGTAGCGTTTCTGGGAAGAACTTTGAGGATTCGGAGCATGGTTTTTAGATCCGGAATCAACTTGTCATACCCTACGAGAGCCACATGTACTTTAGGCAATGTGGTTACCAGGCGCATGTTCCCTTCATTGGTCACCAGACCCAGCGCTCCGGATTCTGCTATGGCAAAATTGGCCCCGCTTATCCCCATATCTGCTTCGAGATAGGCTGGTCTCAGCGTCTTTCGGGCGACCTTCACCAGTTTATCGATATTTTCCGAATCCTGTTTTTTTTGGGTAACGGTTTCGAACAGATCTCCCACCTGGTAGCGGGAGAGGTGAATGGCGGGCATCACCATGTGGGATGGACCTTCTTTGCGAAGCTGAATGATCCATTCTCCCAGGTCGGTCTCGGTAACGATATAACCTTCCTTTTCCAGATGATCATTGAGGAACGTCTCTTCAGCAGTCATGGATTTGGATTTGATAATTTTTTTAACGTTATTGTCTTTTGCTATAGCAGCGACAATTTCATTGGCCTGCTTCGCATCTTTGGCAGTATGCACTTTTACGCCAGCCGCTTCCGCATGGGTTTTGAATGCTTCAAACAGATCTAAAAGCCGGGGCAATGCCGCATCTTTTCCTGCTGCAATCTCTTTTTTAACCCCTTCAAAATCAATACCTTCATAAACTGCGGACCGGTTTTCCCGATAGGCAGTATTGAAATTGTCCAATGCCGTTCGAAGAAACTGATCACAAAGGGCTTCTTTGAGCTCTTTTTTATACGATTTTATATCCTGAGCGGTTTTGATCATTCCTAGTTTTCCTCCATAATAAGGATATGCAGTTCCTGGGGACCATGGACACCTATGGCGAGAACTCTTTCAATATCCGCTGTCCGGCTGGCACCGGTAATGAACGCATAATAAGAAGACGCATCGGCCCTTAAAACCGAATTGATTTTGTCCTCGAGCGATGCTGTATCCGGTTTGATTTTTGAGGCCGGAAGCAGAGCCACATGAGTTTCAGAAAGCATGGTCGCAATACGAACATCCTCTGATGAAGAATCAAGCACAAGGGTCCCGGTCTCGGCGATTCCCCAATCCACAGGTGTCAGCGCCGTATGAATGCCGTTGGCATGTGATCTCAAAGGGGGTTCCAAAAATGTAAGACCTGCTGTTTTACACGCCGCTTCCAAAAGATTCATATCTTGGGTTCCCAGACCCATGGCGACCATGGATGTTCCTCCCTGCTGTCGAGTGAGATCAACGGTATACTGAATCGCGTCTTTCATGGTTTTAATTTTTACCACAACCGCCTGGACGGCTTCGGCTTTTTCTTTCATAAGTTGGATGTGATCAGATGTAGACATGAGACCTCCCGACGAAAATGGTTATAATGGTATTGTAATTATGCGGGTATGTGCTTGTCAATATGTTACAACCTTGATAAGTATTTTAGTGGTCGAGGTATTTTATTTGTTAAATCGCTCCATGGATAATGCTTTTTTTCAAACCGTGCAATCACGCCGGTCGAAGATGCCGTCGGCGGTGAGACGAATAAAACTCATGGTTAAAGGATAGTAAAGAAAGAATTTGGTCGCCTTGATATAATTTAATTTTTTCTGAAAGAACTCGTGGATAAGGCCTCGTAAAGAAAAAACGGTTTTATCTTTTGATGTGGTTACAATTAAAACTCTCTAATCACTCAACTATATAAGGTACCCATGTCAAGCATAAAAGAATTAACAACGCTCATGCATGAACTGGAAGATCAACTGAGGGTCTGCATGCGATGCGGCACATGCCAGGCGGTTTGTCCGGTTTTTGCGGAAACCGGCAGGGAAGCCGATGTCGCCCGGGGAAAACTGGCACTCCTCGACGGGCTGTTGCAGGAGATGTTCAAAGATCCAAAAGGCGTTTATGAACGCCTGAATCGGTGTCTCCTGTGCGGGTCGTGTGCAGCTAACTGTCCCTCCGGTGTGAACGTAATGGAAATCTTTATCAAATCCCGCGCTATTCTTACCGGTTTTATGGGCCTTTCATCGTCCAAGAAACTCTTTTTGAGGGGGATGCTCTCTCGCCCTGAACTTTTTGATCGAATGGCTGGGTGGGGCTCAAGGTTCCAAAATATTTTCACAAAACCTGTAAATGAACTCATCGGCACATCCTGTGCCAGGTTCGTCTCGCCACTGATTGGAAACCGGCATTTCATTCCTCTGGCCAAAACGCCGTTTCATCGCCTGATACCGGCGTTGAACACTCAAATAGGCCATTCAGGTATTAAAGTGGCGTTTTATGTCGGGTGTCTTATCGACAAGTTTTTCCCAAAAGTCGCTCAGGACGTTGTCCATGCTCTAGACCATCATGGCGTGGGGGTTTTTATACCCCAAGATCAAAGCTGTTGCGGAATTCCGGCCATCTCATCAGGAGACACGGTGACCTTTAACCGTCTTCTTCGCCACAACTTGGAAATATTCGATGCCGAAAAGTTTGACTATTTTGTGACATCATGCGCCACATGTACATCCACAATCAAGGAAATATGGCCGATGATGGCAGATAAAGATTCCGGTTTTGTTCAGACCAGAGTTGCCGCGATTTCTCAAAAAGTCATGGATATCAATCAGTTTCTGGTATCAAAAATCGGGATTAAAAAGGTTGACATCGATGACCATGTCGAACCTGCCGATATCACCTACCATGATCCATGCCATCTCAAAAAATCTTTAGGCGTGTCTTCCGAACCACGGGCTCTCATCGATGCCCATCCAGGCTATCGGCTAAAAGAAATGCCCGAAGCCGATCGGTGCTGCGGGCTGGGAGGGAGTTTCAATCTGGAATATTATGACCTGTCATCCAATATCGGCAAAGTTAAAATAGATCATATCATTGCTTCCTCGTGTTCGGCTGTGGCCACAGGATGCCCGGCCTGCATGCTTCAACTCTCGGACATGCTGTCCAGATCCGGTAAAAATATTCGGGTCAGACATCCCATTCAAATTTATGCGGAGCTATTGAAAACTTATTATGAGGATACTTAACTCATGTTAATGACGAATTCTATTTTATTGACAACGTTTACAGGTTTCGGATAAAAGGTTATTCATGCCGGAGTGGTGAAACTGGTAGACGCACGGGACTCAAAATCCCGCGGGGGCAACTCCATGTCGGTTCGATTCCGACCTCCGGCACCAATGATATCAAGGGTTTAGGAGAATCGTATCTTCTAAGCCCATTTTTAATGATGCTTTGGGAAGGGATATTGCGGGAAATGCGTATCTTTATTTGCTTTGTAAGGTTAAAAGAGATTACTTCAAGGCAATGAGGCGTGTCCAACAGCGGTATGTTCAACTCGCTACAAATCCGATGTTTGATTATGGATAAGGGGAAAAAGAAAGATTATGCTTGACATTGGCAGAAATATAAGCCAGTAAAATAAGGCATAACCAACCAATAATAATAGATAAATCAGATCTCATTACGCTTTACTCCAACATATCATTTTTGAAAACCTGCGTTTGCTGCTAAGACTGTCGAAAAAGGTTCAGTTTGCGGTCAGATTTTTGCACAGGATTCACCGTAGAATTTAGTATAGTTCTCTATCCGGATCATATTTACGCCCCTGTCTTTTATGTGAATCTGTGTCATCAGCAAAATATTTTATAAGTATGGATTTGAAATTTCGATTCAGGGAGAATCGCTCCAGCCACTTGAACAGCTTGAACCGTTCGAGCCGTTGAAAAGGTTAAAGCGACAGCAACAGTTAGAACTTTTAGAACCTTTTATTTAATTAACCTTCACATTTACTTTGTCCACGCCGGTATTACCTGTCTGAGGATCATATGAATAGACAATAATTTCATAATCACCATTTTTTGAAACAGTCACCTCACCCTGAAAAGTACTCGGTCCCGCATAGTTCATCGCAACAGAACCTGTAATATTCCCCTCATGCTTGATAAGGGCCTTGATTTCATATTTACTTGAATCCCATAACCCGCCCGGGGTTAAATCGCAGCCTCATATCATTACAATTCTGGCCTGCACCGTTATAACAGCCTTACCATTTGCCAGTTTAGCACTTTCAGGAGCATGAGCATCGACCGAGAACCCCGGGACTTCGATAATTATCCCTTCCCCGGTGATATTTTTCCCCGGTATCAACCACATTTGTGTTGAGCTTTTTATCAGATTATCTTTATGCATATATGGCGCCGAAACATCGATAGTTATTAACGTTGGTTCGCTGATGTCAATTACCGTTTCGAACCCGGCAGCGCCATCGGCAATGTGTCCGAACCTTGTTTTCGGCGCTTTCATAATCTTTCCCGTGTCACCCGTTTCTCCGGCCGTTAATCCTTCAACCAAGACCCTGCCTGTTTCACTTTCTTTGATAACCACCAGCGCTCCGCCCATTTTTGTACCTACAAATTTAGCATCTTTTGACTTTGCCCTTATGACTAGTTTTGTCTGAACAGCTTCAGAAATACTGAAAAGAAAAACTCCTGATAGAATTGTTCCCAATACAAGCATCTTTTTCATTTCCGGCATCCTTTCGTATTGGATTTTATAATAAAATTATTATTACCATTACCCATCTAAATCTCCCCTTATAAAGGGGAAGCTTTTGATCCTCACTGTGTCCAGAATAATTTATGGGACATGGTAAGTTTACTAAAAGGGGGTATGGACTATGATTACTTAAAAGGATAAGAATTCCCTTTTTAAAGCAAAAAAACTGAGGCTGTCAATGTTGTGTGACGGCTTTAATCGTTTTGTTTGCAACCATGCGCATAGCACGAAGTTACAAACGAAGACAATCAATTATGCGAAGCCTTGGTGCTGCTTTGTGCGCTGCGAGAGATCATGGACCGTTTCAAAGGGCAATTGAAGTTCCCTGCAGCCCTGTTGAGTCGGGTGTTTCTCTGCTGTAATCCTATCCCAACACTTCCCTGATAGCCTGAATCAAGTCATCTGAGCTATGGGGTTTAACCAGGTGACCTGCCGGCGGAATGCTGCCAGTAGAGCTCCGGTTCATCAATTTTTTATAGTCGACCATTTTTGAGATACCGGTGATGACGATTACGGGGATGTCTTTCAGATCAGGATCATTTTTAAGTTCCTTATAGGTCTTCATACCGCCTTTTTCCGGCATCATGATGTCTAAAATGATAAGGTCCGGTTGGTGCTCACGAGCTTTTTGCAATCCTTCCTCGCCGTTTCTGGCTGTGATGGGGAAGTAACTTTCGTCTTCTAACACTTCTGAATAAAAGGTCAATGTATCAAGCTCGTCATCGATAGCTAGAATTTTTTTGGACATGATAAATAACTCCTTTCGTATAGATGAGGATTAAATTTTGTGTAGCCACCGCGTTGTCTTCAAACTGTCAACCAGGCTTTCCTCCGCCAGCGTAGATTTTCGGTGTGAACCGGGCTTCTATGGCATAAAACCACTCCCTTATCGCCGAAAAAAGATAGCTTTGGGGCCAGCTTTTTTCCAGAAGGTCTATAGAAAAATGATACCCGTTTTTTTTCAAAAAAAGCATCCCGGCAATTAGGGCGACCCTGCTGCTGTAATTTTTGAAGCTCATGGAATCAATAAGCGCATGAGTCAGCCTTGAGGCCTGATCCAAAATACTTGCGTGTTCCGCCTTAGGATTTGGAACGTAACTATCCGATAATTGAATTGAATTCATTACAGCCTGGTGGTTAAAGCCCAGGTTTTCTCTTGAAGGGATTTTATCCGGAAGATCCCCGCACAATGCGAGATATATTTCTGTCAATTCACCAATTGACACGGTTAAGGCTTCGCCACAGGTAAAATTATCATCTTGGACTTCTTCAGGAGCCTGCACAAAACGATGCAACTGAAGTCGTTGGGTCAATGGCAAAGCACATCTAAGTGAATCAGACGGCTCAATGATAGAAAAATCGATGTGTTCACGATACGTAGTGGCAAGGTAAGGAAAGGTTCTGGTTGTATAATCAAGTATACATTGAAAATCTTTATCGCGCCAGTCTTCCACCACTTCTTCGATCGTGTTCAAACAGAGTGCAGGAAGATTCTGTCGTCGATTCAAGCTGGGTTTGATGATCAGGCACGGATTGGAATATACGGGGTCGTAAGAAGTCTGCGACTCCTCGAAATAGACAGCATTGCGCTCAAGCTGTTCCTTTAGCGCGGATCTGATGGAAGGTGCGTGAGGGCCGTAACCCAAACTGAAAAAACGGGCATGGGTTAAAAGTCTTCCATAACGGGAATAATGGTAGAGGTGGGCAATATATATCAATTTGTTAAGTTTCACCTCCTGGAGGTGAGGAACTGCAAAAGCAAAATAGGTAATCAGATTATTTAAAATATCTTTTCCCTCATAAAGCTGATTATGATTGTTTTCGATCATGTTTCTGCTAATTTTTAGAAAGCTTGCGCGGTATTCGGATCGTAAATGTTGTGCCTTGTTCAGGACTCGATTCGACAATTAAATCCCCGCCGTGCTCCTGAACAATCTTTTGGGTAACCAGCAGGCCGAGCCCGGTTCCTTTGGAACCCTTAGTGCTGAAAAAAGTCGTGAACAACTGAGATTTAACTTCCTCGTTTATACCACAGCCATTATCCGAAATTTGGAAAATGATGGTTTCATCTCCTTCAATTCGAGTGGCCACTTTGACTTGGTGAATCTTACCTTTGTCCGCATCATAAAGACACGCATCAATAGCGTTGGAAACCAGATTGATCAGACAGCGGTGAATCCCTTTTGGGTTTAAATAAGCATGGCCTATTTTGTAGTTGAAATCCCGTATGATTTGGATATCGGCCATCGCGGTATTATTCAGCCAAGTCACCATTAATGCACAGACTTCGTCTGCAATATCATTGGGTGAACAGCTTTTATATTCGGGTTTGTGTTCATCAGAAAAGTCCAGCATATCTAAAGCCAGGTTCGATACTTTTTCGATGTTTCGACGTACCATACCCCATCCGGTTTGCAGTTTGCTCATGTCATCTTTTCTGAACCCTTTTTCAACGACGTAGATTCCTCCTTCCAGGGGGTGCAGAATGTTTTTAATACAATGTGCCAGACCGGCCACGGTCTGACCGATGGCAGCCAATCTTTCTGAGTTTATCAGCGCCTGTTCTAGTCGCTTGCGCCTGATGATACCAGCAAGTGTATTGGCGACGGCGACAAGAAACTCCTCCTCTCTGTGATCTCTTTGATGGCCCTCCCTGATATACAGGTTGATTACTCCCAAGGTTTCGTTATGGAATAGAATAGGTACACAGTAATGGCCGTGCGGGATAATTCCGTTATAGCGGATTTCATGGTTCTCATCTACACAGTCACTATATTGTATTTTTTGTGTCAAGGCAGCGCGACCACAGTGGCATTTGCCAAATGGAAGGGATACACATGCTTTTTTGATCTGATCGGCCAGTCTGCTTTGGGCTTTCATGGTCAATGTTTCGGAGTCGTTTTCAACAAGAAAGATGCAACCCTGCTTTTTTAGGGAAAGCCATGAAATTGAAAGGATGAGTTCAAGCGCCCGATTCAGCAGTTCCTCAACTCCAATATCCTCAAGGGAATATCGTAAAAGTGTGCTAACAACGGTCTGTTTGTCGTAATTGCGCCTCAGTTTATCTTCTGTTTGTTTTTGAAAGTTTTCTGATCTCTTATGGAGCATCGCATTTTGAACTGGTTTTAGGATTTCTTCATGGGTCAGCGGTTTTTTTAAAAAATCGTAGGCGCCCCTTTTTAGAGCATCTACAGCTGATTCGACCGATGCATGTTCGCTCATCATAATGACAAACGTTTCTGGTCGGAGACGACGAATTTTTTCTATGATTCTGTAACCATCCAATTGGGATACACCTAAATCCAAAAGGAGCAAGTCAAAATTGTCTTTTTCCAGATACTCCATAATATTAAATCCGTCATGGCAGATGTGGACGGTATATCCTAAGTCCATCAACAACTGCTCGAAACCATCGGGAATCATTGGCTCGGCATCAATAATCAGAATTTTGGGGAGGTCATTCATGGCTTCCTCTAACCGATACTATTTGAGTTTTGAACTGGATTGAAGCTGGCATTGTTTTATTGTTAAAAATACTACTTTGTGGCAATTCAATGCAAGCTTTTTTTATACCAGTAACTTTTATATTATTTAAAGCTGGCATGAAAACTGCGGACAGGAAGGCAAAGGGTGAAGGAAAGAATAAGAATTCCCTTTTAAAAGCAAATAAAACTGAGGTCGTTAATGTTGTGTAACTGCTGGGGATGAGTAACAACATATGGTGCCATTACCGATGCGGCAACAAGTCCCATCCGGCTTCAGACAATCGAGACTCGAATGCCAAATGAAGATCGTATTGTCAAGACGGAATTTTTCTCCAACTTGTTTGAAATGTTAGGATTTGGGGTGTAGAAATCCTGAGTGCCGAGATAGGATTTTTTTTAAAGTAATCTCCTTCCAGGTAATCGGAGCCGACAATACAATCATCTGCACATTGTGCCGTTTAGAAGGCGAAATTTCATGTATATGCCGAGAATTTTGAAAATCCCTAAATCTTTGTTTTTAAAGTTCACAATCAATCGATTTCATTACATGCGAAATGGGCAAAATGATCAAATTTAAACTTTTTGACATCCCCTCGCTTTCTTCCCGAGTTTATCCGCGGGCAGAAGGCAGAGACGTCTTATCAGCCCCACGCGCCTATCCAGTGGGTTCATTCCTTAAATCATCTTACATGAAAAAAATGCTTGACATCCTACAATGTAGCAGTTTATATATCGACTGGATATGAAACATGCCATTTATATCCCCATTCTCAATTCTCCTCTGTGAAACCCTTGGAAAAATCCAACCTCTGTCCACATCCAGGGGTTTCCTTTTTTATCGAAAGCCGGTTCTTTATCCAGGGTTAAAAAAAAATATTGACATATCACTTTGTGGTATTGTAAAAATATGGTCAGTTAACATTATGGTTCTTTTTGCTTATTCCCCATAATGTGATCTCCTTTCATGACCCCTGGGATTTCTTTGCTCTCTCAGGGGTCTTTTTTCTCAGGACAGCCCGAGAAAGCTCATCCGATTGGACAACCCGTTCTTTTTGAAATCGCCCTGACGATATTCGACCCCCTTCCAAAAACAAAAGCGCCTGAAGGCTTTCCTCGGTCCACAGTCACAACCGAATCTGACATTTTTACAAGATATTAAATAAAGGAAACAACTTCTGATAGATGAAATTTGTTTTCTCTTCTAATCCCTTGCATCACATTGTATTTGACATTTAAACTTTTATATCCTATTGTAATTAATATAGTTTCTATTTTTGACATTTAAGCTGGTTCTCATATCACCACTATTACAAAACACTTCTTCTTCAGTCAAAGGCACCCGCTATTTGTTCTTGAGCCCATAGAAATATATTATCTATCTCCATATTAAATTCGGCCCAAAGGAATTATTGCATTGGCAAGAAAAAGCTCTCAAAAAAAATGTCCTAAATGCGGAGATGTTCAGCATGAACGAATCTATCGAAAGTGGTGGATGCATCTTATACCAGGCACCAAGAATTACAGTTGCAATAGGTGCAGATCCAAATTTATGATTATTTTTTGGAAAATCTCCGTGAAAATCCGATAATAATTTATACCTTCCAACATTTCCTCCTTCCAACAAACACCTATCCCGTAATGCTGAACATTATGTAAAACTTTTCATAAGCATTATGAAGCATACCTCATAATTTCAGATGCCTTTGAATACATCAGTGCTGCCAACAAAACCTTCCAATTGATATAACCGTTTTATATCACACCAATATAAATTAAAACGTATCGCAGGCAGATAATTGAGCACGCTTTTTGCAGACACCTGGAGGAAACTGCCGATTTGTACAAAGGAGAATATTGATGTCAACTTGGATTCAATTAACAATTAGTTCGGCCTTGATTGTGAGTAGTTTTTGGATGAGTTTTTTTAGAGGGACAAAACCATGCTAATGGGTATAATTTTGGGTATTACACTTTCTTATGTTGCTGTGGTAGTCTATCTGAATCAAATGCCCAAATAAAGAGTTCCTGTCCGTAAATGGCTATTTTGAACAAATCGTAATTCGATTTTATTTGTTCCAACAGGTCCCTTGACATGGCATAATGTAGCATTATTGTTGCGCGTAGGTTAGGCAAGTACTTTTATCGTACTGCCTATTTTGCCTCCCCCTAAGGCCCCTGGTTTCAGCGCCAGGGGCCTTTTGATTTTGTGGGTCCGGCAGGGATAATCAAACATGAACTAAAGATGTCAATAAAATGTAAAATGTGATATTTAGATATGTTTAACCAGTGTCCGTCCAGAAATGAGATATTTTGTTCAAGATCGAGACATGGGAGGAAATTAACCACAGGTATATAGTTGATATTCTGAGGATTAATTTATGAGCATAACGAAGATATTGGACAAAATAGCCTTTTATGGATGGACACTAACTATTGATATTGTGAATGTTCCAATAAGATCACAACACTTTGAATTCAGTGGAAAATATTTAAAGCAAGATGAAATCTAAAACGGTGCAAATTAGAGGTGTCGGCGATGTTCTGCTTGAGCGAAGCAACCG
>Ga0210064_1001122_pt1 | contig 11821 bp, 5 predicted proteins | sample Muzzi_CordC_D2_FD_185531 | JGI IMG/M metagenome (GOLD analysis project Ga0210064, IMG submission 185531) | Wetland microbial communities from San Francisco Bay, California, USA, that impact long-term carbon sequestration - Muzzi_CordC_D2 (SPAdes) | ecosystem: Environmental > Aquatic > Marine >...
TGACACCGAGCGGGGAGCGTATGAAATTCATTGCCGCCGCCGCACTCAAGGCGGGCAAAGTGCTCGTTGCCGGCCGCCAGGAGTGGACCGGGGAACTCGGCGGCTGCGGCGAGGGCAGCATCGTGGGTGCGACGGCGACCTTTGTCTTCAAGACTTACTTGACCGACGTCAAGCACAAGCATTTCGAGGAAGCCTTCGCCAAAGGTTCGGGCCGCCGCCTGGGCGTGAGTCGGCAAACCCGGCGCTGCCTGGACATCGCCGGCAGCGCCCGCCTGGTCAGCACGCTGCCGCTAGACCCGACACACGTGATCATCCAGCGGGCCACCGGTCTCAACCTGCGGGCGGATTATTTTCTCTACGACCTCAAGACCGATGATGCGGAATTGTTGCTGCGGGCGGGCGGGCGAACCACGCCGGGCCTGTTTCACCCGCGCGACGGCCATTTGCTGACCCGGCGGGAGATCGAGCCGGTTGGGGATAACGAATACGAACAGCGCATTTATATCCGCAACCCCGAATCGGGCGAGTTCGAACGCCACGACGAACTGACCACCAAGCTGACCGAGCGCTACACGATGTCGATCGTCGGTATCGATGATAACAGCGGCAAGTATTATGTTCTGACGGACAAGTTCTCCGACAAGGTCGAAGCCTGGATGTATGACCCGAAGACCCACAAGTTCGGCTCGGAGCCGCTGGTCGCGCATCCGAAGTTCTCGATTTCCGCGCTGATCTTCGGCAACCAGCCGAGCAATTTCAACAAGCTGCTCGGCTTTACCGTGGCCGGGCCGGGTCCCGAGACCACGTACGTGGACCCCGAAATGCGCTCGATCTACGAGGGCCTGAAAAAGGCCTATCCCGGCCAGCGGGTCACGATCGTCGACTACAACGACAAGCTTGCCCGGGTCCTGTTCTCGACCCAGAGCGCGCAGCACCCACCGGCTTATTACCTCTTGTTCGACCGGCGCCGGGTCAAGGCTATCGGCAGCCAGCGGCCGTGGATCGATCCCAGGGACATCGGCGAGCAGCGGTGGGTGACGTACAAGGCCCGCGACGGCCTCGAGACCCCGGCGATCCTGGATCTGCCGGCGGGCTGGAGCAAGAAAGACGGCCCGCTTCCGACCGTGGTCAATCCGCACGGCGGTCCTTGGGGGCGCGACTACACCGGCTGGGACGTTACCGGCTGGGTCCCTTTCCTGACCTCGCGCGGATTCGCGGTGCTGCGGCCGCAATTCAGGGGCAGCACCGGTCTCGGCCGCAAGCTCTGGCTGGCGGGTGACAAGGAGTGGGGCCAGGCCATGGAGGACGACAAAGACGACGGCGCCAAATGGCTCGTGGAACAGGGCGTCGCCGACCCCAAGCGCCTGGTCATCTTCGGCTATTCCTACGGCGGTTTCGCCGCGGCCGCGGCCGTGGTCCGGCCCACCAGCCCTTACCGCTGCGCCATTGCCGGCGCGCCGGTGACGGATCTGAAGCGGCTCGGCAACAACTGGAGCGAAAATCGCCTGCAGCGTTTCCTGCAGGGCGTGACCGTGAAGGGCATGGATCCGATGGAAAACACGGAGAAGGCCAGGATTCCGGTTTTACTGTACGTGGGCAGCCGCGATGTGCGCACGCCGTCATGGCATGCCAGTAAGTTCTACGAGGCGGTGAAGGACCGGGTCCCGGCGGAATTCGAGCTGATTCCCGACCAACCGCACCAACTGCCCTGGTATTACCGCCACCACAAACAGACGCTGGGGTTGATCGAGAATTTTCTGCACAAGCAGTGCGGCCTGGGCGAGCAGCGCACGGCGCAGACTGCGGAATAAGCCAGCCCACAAGCTCAATTCCCGCCAGGACAGGCCCGCGCGCGTTGGCCTTGGAAATGGGTGGGCACGCAGCCGAAATATGCGCGGTCCATGCATGTAAACAAAGGGGTATGCAGCAAAAATAAAGGGTGCTTTCTCTATCGATTTAAGGTAAATTTAACAGTTACGAAGTGTCGCAGCATACTCAAGTGTCCTATTGATTTGCTGTTGGGATCGTCCAGGTCATAAACGGTTATCGGAATAGACTCGCAAGTCGCTGATAACCTTATGATTACATAAGTTAAAAACAGGAGTTAATGCTATGCAACCGAAAAAGCAACTGAGTTTTGCCATTTCTGCTGCGCTCGGCCTTAGCGCGTCCTTCGTGCTGCCCAGCGTAGTGCTAGCGCAAGACCAGCAGTCTGACGAAAGCAGTGATGCAACGCTCGAAGAAGTGATCGTAACCGGTTCTCGTATCAGGCGTGAAAGCTTCGATACCGCCAGCCCGGTTTCGATCGTCAGTTCCGAGCAAGTCAAGATTTCAGGCCAGACGAGAATCGAGGATCTGCTCAATCAGATGCCGCAGATTGAAGCGGGCCAGAACTCGTTCATATCCAACGGTTCGACCGGTACCGCGGAACTCGACCTGCGCGGTCTCGGCCCCAACCGCACACTGGTGCTGGTCAATGGCAAGCGCCTGCAGCCGGGCGGCCACTACGGCAACGCTCCGGACATCAACCAGATCCCTGCGGCACTTGTAGATCGCGTCGAGGTTCTGACCGGCGGTGCTTCCGCGACTTATGGCGCGGACGCGGTTGCCGGTGTTGTCAACTTCATCATGAAGACCGATTTTGAAGGTCTGCAGATCGACGTCGGCGCGCAAGGTTACCAGCACAAGAACGACAACAGTTACATCCAGGGTTTGATGGACCTGCGCGGTTTTGATTATCCCACGGGTAATACGAGCATCGACGGCAAGTCCTACAATGTCGACATCACGATGGGTTCATCGTTTGCCGATGGCCGGGGTCACGCCACCGCTTACGTCAACTGGCGTAACAACCAGGAACTGCGCCAGGGGTCACGTGACTATTCATCCTGCGCCCTGAACGACGCCGGCACGGCCTGCGGCGGTTCCGCGAATGCCATCGTTCCGAACTTCATTCTCGGTTTGACGGATCTGTCGGACTATGCCTACTGGACACTGGATCTGAACGGCAACGGTTTTGTGACCGATTCCAACCTGTGGAATCCGAGTCCCTATAACTATGCGCCGATCAACCACTTCCAGCGCCCGGATACGCGCTATTCGATGGGTGCGTTCGTCGATTACGAGGTCAATGATCACGTCACGACCTACCTCGAGACGATGTTCATGAGCGACAACACCCGTGCACAGATCGCCGAGTCCGGTACGTTCTTCAATACCTACTACACGATCCCGCTGAACTCACCGACGCTCAGTGATCTGCAGAGACAGCAGATCGCGGACCGCTTCGATCTGGACCCCGCGACGGATTCGTTTGGTGCCTATATCGGCAAGCGTAATGTCGAAGGCGGCCCGCGTACCGACGTTCTGGAGCACAACAGCTTCCGCATCGTCGTCGGCGCCAAGGGCGACATCAACGACAACTGGTCGTACGACGTGTCCTACCAGCATGGCCAGACCTCGTCGAGCACGACCTACATCAATGACTTCACCGATGCCAAGATCATAACCGCCCTCGATTCCAACGCTTGTGCGGCGACCACGGGCTGTCTGGTCTATGACGTGTTCACGCTGAACGGCATCACGCCGCAACAGGCGGCCTACGTCACCGGCACCGGTATCCTCAAGGGCACCACCAAGGAAAGAATCGCCAACGGTTACGTAACCGGTTCCGTGCCGATCACGTTCCCGACGGCCACTTCGCCCGTGAGCGTCGTGTTGGGCGCCGAGACCCGTGAAGAGGTCTTCATCGTCGACGCCGACGACGTCTTCTCGCAAGGTCTGCTACTCGGGCAGGGCGGCGCCACGCCGAGCGTGTCCGGCAGCTACAACGTGGATGAGTTCTTTACCGAAGCGCACATCCCGATCATCGAAGGCAACCAGGATCTGTCCATCGACCTGGCGTATCGCTATTCCGATTACAACCTGTTCGGTTCACAGGACACGTACAAGATCGCCGGTGAATACCAGCCGATGGATCTGTTCCGTGTCCGCGCCGGCTACAACCGCGCGGTGCGCGTACCGAACGTCGGCGAGTTGTTCACGCCGACCTCGTTTGGTCTGTGGACCGGTACCGATCCGTGTTCCGGCACCGCCGCTCAGATCGAAGCTCGCGGCTTCAACCAGGCCCAATGCGCCAACACCGGCGTTACGGCAGCCCAGTACGGCAATATCGGCTCCAGCCCGGCCAGCCAGTACAACGCGATATACGGCGGCAACGCCAATCTGAAACCTGAGGTCGCCGACACCTACACGATTGGTGTGGTGGTTGACCCGGTCGATAACCTGAGGTTCTCGCTCGACTGGTGGAAGATCGAAATCAAGGACGTTATCGCGACCAATGGCCTCGGCGGTGAATTGATCGTCGAGCAGTGCGCCGCGACGGGCGACCCGGTGTTCTGTAACAACGTCACCCGGTCTGCGACCGGCAGCCTGTGGCTGGGTAAAACCGGTGCGGTCACCGACCTCGTCGTCAACCAGGGCACCAATACCTGGGAAGGCGTCGACCTGGCGGCACGCTACCAGTTTGATCTCGCCGGCGGCAGCATGCGGCTCGATCTGCAGGGTACGCGTATGATCACCAAGGAGACCGAACCGGTACCGGTGACCAATGATGCAGCCGCGGCGGCGGTTTACGATTGCGTCGGTGACATCAGTCCGGACTGCGTCGCGACACCGAAATGGCGTCATATCATGACTGCGACCTACGACCGCGCCGACTGGAGTGCAAATCTCCGCTGGCGTTACCAGGGTAAGGTCAAATACACCGGTGATGAAGATACCATTGCGAACGACAACCTCGGAGCTCAGAACTACTTTGACATCTCCGCGGGTTACACGTTTGACGAGCACTACTCGGTTCTCGTCGGTATCAACAACTTCCTGGATAAGGCGCCGCCGCTGGTTGGTGGTACGATTACCAGTAACGCCAATGTGCCGTTTGGTAACTACGACCCGCTGGGCCGGCAGCTCTTTGCGAGCCTGACGATCAATTATTGATCTAAGCTCGAGTCTATGCGTGGAAAAACAGCGGACTTTGTCCGCTGTTTTTTCATGTGCGGACCGTTATCATATGCACCCCGTACAGGTTAACCGGCCAGACCCGATGGCCCATGCCTGTCTTGGGCATCGTGTAGAATTCGGGATTGCAATCAAGCAGGCCAGCGGTGGCGGGCAGAACCAGTATGTCTGAGTCAAAAGAAGCGCTGTTGCGAACAGCGCAGCAGCATTTGCGCAATGGCGCCGTGGTCAATGCCATGCAGGTCTATTACGAGCTGCACAAACGCGACCCGGGCTCCCGCGACGTTCTGACGCAGATCGTGTCCCTGAATATGCACCTGGGTCTGTTGCAGCAGGCCATCGCAAGTTTACACAAGCTGGTCGCGCTCGAACCGTTGAACGCGGCCTATAACAACCAGCTGGCCAGTGCATATGCCAGGCAGGGTGATTTCGAGAAGGCCTGCGAAGTCTACTACGTGCTGCTGTCGCGTTTGCCGCGGTCGCCCGAAGCGCATTTCAATCTTGCCTATTACCTGAGGAAGGCCGGCCGTTTCGATGACGCGATCGACAGCTACAAGAGGGCGCTGGACCATGGGGTCAGCCACCCGGAAGAGGTACACCTGAATATCGCCGTGATTTATGCCGACGAACTCAGGCGCGAAGAGGAGGCGGAAGGGCATTTGCTCGAAGCCCTGTCGATCGACAGCCGTTACCTGCCGGCGCACTATAACCTCGCCAACCTGTACGAGGACCGCGGCCAGAAGGAAAAGACCATCGAGAGATTTGAAAAGATTCTGGATATCCAGCCGGACCATCCCCGTGCACTGTCCAGGCTGGTGCCCTTGTCTGCGGGCGACGCGCAGGAGCGGCTGCTGAGCAGGCTGGTGGACGTCGGCAACTCGAACGAACTGCCCCTGAGCGACAAGATCGACGTGTTTTACGCCCTCGGCAAGGTTCACGACGAGCGCGGGCAATACGACCGGGCCTTCAGGGACTACAGGATCGCGAATGAGTTGAACGCGCTGGAGATGCCCCCCTATGATCCGCCGACGGCCGAAGCGTTTTTCGACCAGGTCATCGAGCAGGTGTCGGCCGGTTGGATCGGGAAAAACACCCGGGATTCGGATGAGAGCCCGATTTTTATCAGTGGAATGTTCAGGTCGGGTTCGACGCTGCTCGACCAGATACTCGCCTCGCACCCGCTGGTGACCAGCGGCGGTGAACGCGACAGCATCGTCAGGGAAATGCACAAACCCGGCATGTCGTATCCCGCGGGACTCGGGAATGCCGCGAAGATGGACTTGCACAGGATCGCCCGGCGTTATCTGGAGCGCTCCGCACAACTGTTCCCCGGGGCGGAGTACCTGACCGATAAGCGCCCCGACAACTTCTTGTACCTGGGTCTGCTCAAAGCACTGTTCCCCCGGGCAAAAATGATCTACACGAGACGCAACCCGCTGGACAACTGCCTGTCGGTCTATTTTGTCCGTCTCGGCAAGGCGATGAACTACGCGGTGAGCCTGGACCATATCGTCCATTACTACGATCAGCAAACCCGGTTGTTACATCACTGGCAATCCGTACTGGGCGAGGATCTGCACGTTGTAGATTATGAAACACTGGTCAGGGAACCCAGAGCCGAGGTGGAAAGGATACTGACCTACCTGGGGCTGCGCTGGGATGATCGCTGTCTCGACTTCCACGAACTGAACAACACGGTCAAGACGGCCAGCGTCTGGCAGGTCCGCCGGCCCGTGTACACCACTTCATCCGGCCGTTGGCGCAATTACGCCAGCCACATCGGCGCTCTCATCGAACATTACGGTAACCAAGCGGACGAAAGCTGACATGAACAGGCTGGAACAAATGGACACCGACCTCGTGGCGCTGCAGGAACTGTCACAGCGCGGCTCGGAGGGATTGGCGGCGGCAACGAAGCAATTCATGGCCGATCACGGCGCGCTGGGCCGTTCCCACAAGGACGCGCTGTTTGCCAGGGCCACCGATCGCTTCAAGCAGGGAGAGCTGTACGCGGCAGAGCAGCTCAGCAGGGTGATTCTGCAATCGGATAGCAAAGACATCAAATCGCTGCACCTGCTCGCGGCGGTCGCCACGCGCCTGGGGCACCACGAAGACGCGGTGCAGTTGTTGCTGGACTGTCTCGATATCAGCCCGAACCTGCCGTTCCTGCGTTACGAGTTGGCCAGTGCCCTGTTCAAGTCCGGTACTTTCCAGATGGTTCTGGGCTTGTGCGACGAACTGCTTGCATACGAGCCGGGTAATACCGAGTACGAGGCCCTCAGAGCCGCCGCGCTGGTCAAGCTGGGGCGCTACGGGGACGCGATCACCCAGTACGAACAGATACTCAGCGGCAACCCCGACGATGCCGATATCCTGCTACGTTATGGTATCGCGTTGCAAATCGTCGGCCGCACGCATGAAGCGATCGAAACCTTCCGCAAGGTTATCGACCGGCAGGCCAACAACGGGGAAGCGTATTGGAATCTGGCCAATCTGAAGACTTACAAATTCGACGAAGCCGACGTCGCAGCCATGCGGACGGCTCTGGAGGCGGACAGCGTGGACACCCTTGGCCGGGCGCACCTTCTGTTTGCCCTCGGTGCCGCGCTCGATGACCGGCGACAATTCAACGAGGCATTCCGGACTTATGCCGAGGCCAACGAACTGGCGAAGGGCCTGGTCAAGTACGACCCGAAAAACACGACGGAACTGGTCGATCGCTGCCGGCGGGTATTCACGCGGCAGTACTTCGAGAGCCACAAGGAGGCTTGCGACGCGGATGACCCGATATTCATCGTTGGTCTGCCGCGGTCCGGCTCCACGCTCCTGGAACAGGTGCTGTCCAGCCACAGTGCCATCGATGCGACCATGGAGCTTGCCGAGATCGCCGCCATGGTGCGGAGCCTGAACAATCCGAACCGCACCGGTAAAGACGCCCAGTTTCCCGGGATACTGAAGCAGCTGGAAGCCGACGAACTGCGGCGGCTGGGCGAGGAATACCTGAAGCGGACGCGGTCTTTTCGGGGGAACAAGCACTTTTTTATCGACAAGGCCCCGCACAATTTTTTGCACATCGGGCTGATCGCTTCCATATTGCCGAAGGCCAGAATCATCGATACCCGCAGAAACCCCTTCGCCTGCGGAATGAGCATCTACAAGCAGTACTTCGCTCGCGGCACGGGCTATGCCTATGACCTTGAACACATCGGGCTGTATTACCGGGACTACCTGCGCCTGATGAAACATTGGCACGACGTCTTGCCGGGCAGAATCCTGACGGTCCAGTACGAAGATATGGTCAACGACATGGAAGGGCAGGTCCGTAAGGTGCTCGACTATTGCGGTCTGGAATTCGAGCCGCAATGCCTGGAGTTTTACAAGTCGAAACGCGCGGTGGCGACGGTCAGCTCAGAACAGGTCAGGCAGCCGGTCTATCATTCGGCACTGGAGCAGTGGAGAAACTACGAGCCGTTCCTGGCACCGTTGAAAGACGCCATCGGCCAGACTTGAGTCCCGGCGGTGATTCACCGCTGCCGGGACTGCCGTTCATCGGCGTCGCTACAGGCTAAACCGGGGCCCTTATTGATCCTCTTTCTTGTCGTTATCCGGTTCTTTCTTGTCTTCCTTGTTGCGTGCACGGTCCTCGGCCGTGCCCAGTTCCTCGACCGTGACCGTGGCGTTTTGGTTGGCGTTGTCTTGGCGTTTCAGGTTCAGCTCTTTCAGACGGACCACCAAATCGGGGCTGAAACGGCTGAGCGCCTCGGCTTTCCCAGAAATTGCACCGGAATGAATGGTCGAAATGCTTGCAACGGGTTGGCTGTCCACCAGCGAAGTGCTGCGTACCGCCCCAATCAGGGCGGCGCTGTTATCCGCCACGCTGCCGCCGATCTGGCGGTAGGTTCCATAGACGTCGGTCACCGTCCAGTCATCGATATCCGGCTTGATGTTCCTGGCCGCCTGCAACTCGCTGTTCTCCGGATCCTCAAGGAAGGCCAGCAGGTGTTTTTTCAGGTCGGTCTTGAAATTCGGGAAGAACGCTTTGTTGCGTTCATAGAAACTGGATACCCTGAAATCCCGCTCATTTTTTGCGTAGGTGCCGCGGTTGGAATTGATGAATTCGACCGCGTTGAACCGCAGCAGACGGTACACGTTTTCACCGGTGTAGGCCGACCGGCGAATATTCGGCCCGCCGATGATGCCCTGGTACAGCCCGTAGAGGATGAGCGGGTCGCTGTCGTAGTTTTCCTTGAGGATCCTGAACTCGATGTCGTTCAGGCTCAGCGGCACGCCCGCGACATTGAGCAGTTTCTTGTCCAGGATCGAGTGCCTGCCCTCCAGTAGCTTCTTGAGCTTGCGTTTCGGGTACACCTGGACGATTTCATTCAACAGCGTCGTGTTGTACAGGTTCAGCCAGTAGGCGAGCTGTTCCTTGCGGGAAAAGTACTTCAGCGGTGCTTCGTCGGGCACTTCCTCGAGGCTCTTTTGAATGGCCCTGAGCATGTGCTGCAGTTTCTCATCCTCTTTGAATCGCTCGAAATAAAAGCGGTTGCCTTCGTTGACGGTCGATTTCTTGACGCTGGTGGTCATGCGCGTGCCGGTCTTCGGCGTTGCCGCCTTGGCGACTTCCCGCGTGGACCGCCCCACGTCCAGCACCGTTGCCCTGAACAAGGCGGTCAGGTCGGAATAATTGATCGAGTAGGCGGAGGCCGAGTCGAATCCGCGAAACGGCTCCGGCACGACCGACTCATCTGCCTCGATGTCGGCCGCCAGCAAGGTCGCTGACAACACCAATAGCATTGCATACAATCGCTTTTTCATTACAACTCCTTTTTCTGAACCGTGATCACAGCATATTAAACGTCGTGCAAAAACATTTGGCTATATTGGCAGTGCCCTGGTTTAGGATCGTGGGCGTTACAACACCAACCGGTGAGACCTGCTGAAATATGGTATGTTTGTGCGAAGGGCCAAAAGAATCTGATGTTTATTGTACGACAGCAGAGAACTTCGAAAGTAGCGAACCCCCGATTTAAAGTCAACGGCAATGAGCAGAAGAAGAAAGAAAAAAGAGAAGAAGACAACAAAACCAGTTAAGCCGAAACAAGCCCTATCCAGCCAGCAGCAATTCCGCCTGCAAAAGGCGGCCCAAGCCCAAGTGGCCGGCCATCTGCCATTTGCCGAAGCCGAGTACCGTCAACTCATCGGTGAAAAGGCCAAGGCGCCGCAGCTTTTTCGCAACCTGGCCTTGATTTGCGACCAAACAGCGCGTTTCGAAGAAGCCCGCATGCTGTGGCGCAAGGCGCTGGCGTTCGAGCCCGGCAACCCGGATATCGTCCTGGCTCTTGCCGACAGCTACCAAAGGTCCGGCAAGGTGGAGCGGGCCGTCACATGCTATCGAAAAGTCCTTGCCGGCCACCCCAACTCGGTGGTTGCCCGGTACCTGCTAGCCAACCTGCTCAAAGCACAAGGCAAACTCGACGAGGCCGCCGATTGCTACCGGCAGATCATGGCCCGGCAACCCGATTATACCCAAGCCCACTTCACCTATTCCGGTATCCACAAATACCGGGACCGCGACGACCCGCACTTGACGCAGATGCTCGAACTGTATGAAAAGGGTAACCTTCAAGCCGAAAACAGGATTCACCTTGCGTTTGCGCTGGCCAAGGCTTTTGAGGACATCGGGGACTACCCGCGGGCGTTCGGCTACATGGAAACCGGCAACGAGCTCAGACGCGCGGAGTTTCATTACGACGTCGGCAGCGACGCGGAACTGTTCGAAAACATTATCCAGACCTTTAGCCGAGAGGCCATATCCAAGCTGCAGGTAAACGCGCAGACATCGGATAGACCCATCTTCATCGTCGGCATGCCCCGTTCAGGCACCTCGCTGGTGGAACAGATTCTGTCCGCTCATACGGAAGTTTTCGCCGCGGGCGAACTGGATTACATGTTCTCGATGGCCAGGGAGCTGTTCATGGATGAAGCCATTCATTATCACTTCCGGGCCCTGGAGACCTATCCTGTAGAGCGGTTTGAAACGATCGGCCGCGCTTATCTGGATAGGATTGAGCGCTTGCAAGGCCAGGCCCGGCACATCACCGACAAGATGCCCTTCAACATGATGATGCTCGGGCTTATCCGGATCGCGCTGCCGCATGCAAAAATCATTCATTGCGTCAGGGACGCCAGGGACACCTGCCTGTCGATTTACAAGCAGAACTTTACGACCCAAAACTACCGGTTTGCCTACGACTTAAAGACGATTGGGCAGTTTTACAAGCAGTATCAAAAGCTGATGGAGCATTGGCAGCGTGTCTTGCCGGACATGATCTACGACATTTCCTACGAGGCGCTGACCCAAGATCCCGAACGTGAAATCCGCAAGCTGCTGTCGGCCTGCGGTCTCGAGTTTCAGTCGGCCTGCCTGAATTTTGAGAAAAGCGACAATGTCGTGAAAACGGCGAGTTTTTACCAGGTGCGTCAGCCGATGTACACCAGCTCGGTCCGGCTGTGGGAAAAATACCGGGACTACCTGCAGCCCTTGATCGCAGAACTGGACGCGGACTAGCTGCGAATTCCGGTAAGGTCGTTGACAAATTGCGAGTTTCAGACGCACTTGCCTGCCGCCAGCGCTCGCATCGTCAAAGCGATAGAATTTCCGTTCTGTCTGTACGGTGGGGCGGCTGCCGGGGGGGCGGGACCGTGCGTCCGCCGGGATCCATTGCCGCAACTATTGCCCGTTCGCGTCGTGCCAGGCAGGACTGAAACGGCGGACGCTGTCGAGCAATACCGTCATGTG